>Ga0073928_10000136_pt1 | contig 169080 bp, 165 predicted proteins | sample PaiPotPPA55metaG_FD_76969 | JGI IMG/M metagenome (GOLD analysis project Ga0073928, IMG submission 76969) | Iron sulfur acid spring bacterial and archeal communities from Banff, Canada, to study Microbial Dark Matter (Phase II) - Paint Pots PPA... ...
ACAAACACGCAGGCGAAGGTGGCGGGGATGAAGCCGAACGTTCCGAAGATTATGAACATGAGCGGCCCGGCGAGAATGCAGGCCCATCCCAGCCATTGCGGATGCTCCGGCATGATGTCCTCATCCTCCCCTGGCGGCAGGCCAATGGCGGTGCCCGCAATGACTACCCCGAGGCATATGAGGATGACGCCCAGGGCCGTGGGCATGAACCCAGGTCCCATGTGCATTACTGTTCCGATGCGATAACCTGGGCCGTTGACCGCTGCGACGAGCCCGAACAGGATCATCAGTCCACCGGCATAGAAATCTCGCTTGCGGGTGAGGTTGCGGCCGAGCTTGATAATGTCGTCGAAGCCACGAACAAGGGACAACGCTTCCTCCTCCTATCCGCCCGCGGTCACTTCAAGATAAACGAGCAGTATAGTGCTTGTTCCTTACATCGGGCTGAAAACCTGCCCCTGACATCAACCTGAAACCGAACTATCCCCGAGTAGACCCAACAATGTTGCTTCCGAGTGGCCTCTGAAATGAAGTTCTAGCACGCGGAGTCAGAAGCGGCCACGCCGCGCCTCCTTAATGGCTGCCGATCTCAGCCTTGAGCGCCGGAAGACTCTAACCCTACTATCTCATTCACTCAATATCATTCCGGATGCGGCAAAGCGGCAAAATGCAATAGCCTCGGTCCGTGATCGTGATGTCGTAATTGTGCGGTGCAGCAGCGTCAGCCCCTTTTGCCCGGGGCGGGTGGCGGACGGCGAGCAACAGCGGGCGGCGGGGCAGCAGCCGGATGGATGGCAGGCGCTGGTGGACGAAATACCGGAGGTGCAGCCGCATGCACTGCGGGCGGCGGCGGACGGAATACCGGGGGAGCAGGCGCGCGTACGGCGGGCGGCGGCGCGGGTGGACGGAATGCCGGAGGCGGAGCGGTGTGCACCACCGGCGGCGGGGGCGCATGGTAAGCCGCAGCCGGAGGTGAAGGTGGGTGAAAGGCGGCGACGGGTGGAGGAGAAGGAGGCCGGACAATCGCGGGAGCGGCGGGCCGCGGTGGCGCGATTGCTGGTGAAGGCAGTCGCACCGACGCCGCTACGGAGGGGCCTCGCGCCGCCACATTGGCCGAGGGCGTCTGCACCGGCCGCGGTGGCTGGATGGGCGTGACCGTCGTCGGCACGTGCATGGGCCTGCTCTGTGGAACTGATGCAGTACCCGTGACCGCGCCGGATCGTCCCGGGAGCGGAGGCAGCTGCCCACGCGAACCCGGCAACGGCTGGCCGAGCGTTGCCGGCAGGCTCGGCGACGCGTGTACGGGTGGCAGATCGACGGCATGGGAGTCCTTCGCAGCCGATGGCGGCACCGCCGCCAGCGCTGCGGGGGTGCTGGAGCGGCTCGGCAGTGGCGGAAGCGGCTGGCCGTGCATGCCGGGTAGGGGCTGACCCAACGGCAACTTGCTCGCGTGTTGTGCGGGCAGCGATGTCGCGGTCGATTGGTTGGAGTGCACAAGGGCCCGCGTGCGGGCGAGCGACGGAGGGAGCGAGGCGGCAAGCCCGAGCCCGGCGAGCCGCAACGCGCCGGCACCGTGCGAGCCGGCTCCCTCGGAAGCGCGTGGCTCAAGGCTTCGGGGCTCAAAACCTGTTCGCTCGGAAGCCACGATATCCCCGTGCCGATTCCTGATGGTGACGACATTCGTTTCGCGATCGACGATGATCGTATTGTGAATATTGGCGAAGATCACGTTGTTTGGCGGCGGCGCTACATAAGCCGGGGGTTCGCACCACGCTGGGATGGGTACGAATACCGGCATCGGCAGAACGAAATCTTCCAGCACAGGCAGCGGCGCCGGCAGCACTACCAGCTCCGGCGGCGGCGGAAGGAAGTCAGCCGGCAGGGGCGGCGGCGGCACGAAGCCGAAATCGACGTCGTCGAATGCGAGCACGGGGCGATCGACATAGACCTCCTCTTCGGCCGGCGGCGGCGGCACGTCATAGTCGATGAGGTCGAACGAAGCGGGCGGCTCCAGCGCGAATGAGCCCAGCGCCAGCCGTCGCCGCGCATCCGCACTGTGCGGACCGTGCGGATACCGGCGCAGGTAGGACCAATCGCCGCATAGGTGCGCTGCCAGGTAATGGCCTCGCGCCGTGCGGCAACGATCGCTCGCACCCGCTTTGCCAGGGGATCGCCGGAATAGGCGGCAAGGAATTCCTCATACCCTTGCAGCGTGTCGCGCTCGACTGCGGCTTGATAGGCGTCCGCAACCGGCAGCTCGCGGATGGATTTGGAAGAGGTCTCCGCGCTCTCTCCCGCTGCAGCCGCGAGCGCCGGGGCATCCGGCGTGCGCTCGAAAAACACGAATCCCCCGTCGATGCGGGAGGAGAACCAGGGGAGCTCGGCGCCCTTTGTCATATCGCTCACCCGCAGGCGCGCCCGCTCGAACACCTGCGGCAGCGAGAGGCCTCCTTCGCGCATCATCTCAGCGAGCGCCTGCGCGTAAGCACCATAGGGACCGCCCCCATCCGGCGCGATCGTGCCGGGCGCAGCATTGAACGCCACCAGCGTGCCTGGGCTGGGCTCGACCAGCGCCAGTCCGCCCGCAAGCGGCTCGCCGGAGATGGTGAGGGGGTTGCGGCGTGCGGTATCGAGCACGACGATGCTCGCCTTTAACTTAAGTGTCGCCAATGGCCGGACGTAATCCGAGACGCGCAGCGCCTGCGCTGCCACGTCGGCAGCGCGTGCGATCTTTGCATCGATGGGCAGGAAATAGTTCTCCCCTTCGAGCTGCAGCCCATAGCCGCTCAGATAGATAAACGCGATCGTGTCCGGTCCCGAGCTCGCAGCCTTGCTGAGAAAATCGCGCAGCGCGCGGCGCAGCGCGTCCTCGTCGAGATCGCGCGCCCCGACCACGTCGAAGCCGGCCGCCTGCAGCGTCTGAGCGATCAGTCCGGCGTCATTGGCGCTGGTCTTGAGCGCTCCTGGTTGATAGTTGGCGTTGCCGATGACAAGCGCGATCCGCTTTTCCTGGGTCTCCGCCTTCGCGGTCCAAACAAAGCCACCCGGTATCAGCGTACAGAGCGCAACGAGGCATCCAAACAAGCGGAGCATTGGAACACCATCAAGTTCTGCCCCCGAGATAAATCACAGCACAGCGGTGATGAACCCCGGCTGAACGTCGTGCACAGGAACGCTGTGATTTGTCACAGCTCGCGGGCGTTCCGGGATTTGCAGGGGTGCCCACCCTACAGCGGACGCGCCCCTGTAGGTTGAAGCGGAGCGGAGACACCTGCTGACTGACCGCCGCAGGTCCGATATGCTGCGATTAGAGTCCCGGCTTGACGGGGGACCGCATGCGATCCCATCAACTGCAACGGCGCGAGTTCATCACGCTCCTCGGCAGCGCGGCGGGCGTGTGGTCGCTTGCGGCAGGCGCAGCCGCCAAGCGGCCGCGCATCGGAGTGCTGACGCTGCTCTCCCGCCAGGACGAGGGCGGCCGCATCGCGGACTTCGTCGCGGGGTTGCGTGAACTGGGCCATATCGAAGGGCAAAACTTGGATCTGGATTACCGCTACGCCGACGGCGACACCGAACGGCTCAACACGCTCGCACGGGAGCTGATCGGGCTTGCTCCAGACGTGATCTATGCCGGCGAGCCGAGCGCGGCGCGGGCGGTCAAGAGAGCTGCGCCCGATGCGCCGATCGTTTGTCCCGTGCTGAGCGACCGTCTGCCCGATCTCTTTGTGAGCTATGCCAGGCCCGGCGGAAGCGTCACCGGCATCGCCTCCATAGTCGAGGACTTGAACGGCAAGCAGGTCGAGCTGGCGCTGGACGTTGTCCCCGGGATGGTGCGGATCGGTGTGCTGGTAAATTCCACCGGCGCGAACCGCGACTTCGTCACGCAACAGACCGAAGCCGCCGCGCTGGCCCGCGGTGTGACGACGCTCGTTCAGCAAGCCCGCAGACCCGAGGATCTCGCGACCGCATTCGACCGATTCGCCAAGGCGCAGGCACAGGCCGTGATAGTCGCGCCGAACGCCATGTTCATCAACCAGCGCAGATCGATCGTTGAGCTCGCGCTAGCCGCGCGCCTGCCGACAATCTTTCAGGATCACGGCGACGTGCAGGCCGGGGGCCTTGCGAGCTATGGGGTGGACGAACGCGAGAATCGTCGTCGCTCGGCTCTCTTCGTGGACAAGATACTCAAGGGCGCAAGGCCCGTCGACCTGCCGATCGAGTTTCCGACCAAACTCCTGCTGGCCGTCAACCTGAAGACCGCGCGAGCGCTGGGCATCACGATTTCGCCGGCTGTGCTCGCCCGCGCCGACGAGGTGATCGAATGAAGCGACGCGATTTCATGCTTAGTTTTCATTTGATCTTTTCCCAGACAAGCGTCCGAACGCTTTTCTTGCCCGTGAAGGCGTCCGGTGACGGGGAGGTCGCGAGTATCAGGCGTTCGCCATCGAATTTGTAATGGCGTATCTGGTCGGTCCCGGTCCACGTCTCGTTCCACGAAACGTCGGCATGATGTATTATTTGATCGCCCTTGATCGTGTATGTGCCTGCGTAAGCGGCCATCGATCGAAAGAGCGCCTCCGCCTCGCTTGCGGTGGCAACGGAGCCGACCGGCTTTCTACGAGGCGAATCAACGGCGATGGTCATCATCCTTCCGTCAGCACCGTAGGTAATGAATCCGACCGGCGCCTTGTAGACGTTGGTTTTCTCGCCGGTCTCCAAGTCCTTGCTCGACGCGGAGACGAGCTTCCAGGTGCCCAGAAGCCTGTTCCTGTCGTCGGCCCGCGCCGACGAGGTGATAGAGCGAGGCATTATCTCATATGCGCTTTTACCGGATCCTTGACGTTCTCGAACTTGGCAATCTCCAGATTGCGCACCTGGCCATCCACCTTCTCGACCCGGCGAATGTAGACCGTGTTGATGATGTCCCGCGTATCCGGATCGATCGAAATCGGGCCGCGCGGGCTTTCCCATTTCATTCCCTTGGCGGCGGCGATGAGATTGTCGCCGTCGGTCTTCCCGCCCGTGCGTTTCAGGGCCTCGTAGATCAGCTGCATTCCGTCGTAGCCGCCCACCGAGAACAAGTCGGGATTTCGGTGAAACTCCGCATTGTAGGCTGCCACGAACTGTTTGTTCAGCGCCGAGTCATGCGTGTAGTCGTAGTGGAATGCGGTAATGATGCCGATCGCGGTATCGCCCATCGCCTTGAGCGCGCTCTCGTCGGTGAGCTCCCCCTGGCCCATGATCTTCAGCTTCGCCGGATCCATTCCGCGCTCGACCATGGCCTTTCCCAATGCCGCCGGCTGCGAGCCGCCCGGAATGAATATGAAGATCCCGTCACCCCCTGCGTCCTTCGCGCGCTGAACGAACGCGGAGAAGTCGGGATTGGCCAGAGGAACGCGAACCGAGCCGATGATCTGGCCCCCGGCCGCCGTGAATGCACGCTGAAACGCGCTCTCCGCATCCAAGCCGGGCGCGTAATCGGAAACCAGCGTGAAGACCTTCTTCACTCCATTCTGGGATGCCCAAGTCCCCATCGCTTCGCAATTCTGCGGTATGGTGAGCGAGGTGCGCACGATATAGGGTGATTTGGTGGTAATAATCGATGTCGCCGCATTCATTACCACCATGAATTTTTTTGCCTGAGCGGTAAGATCGGAAACTGCCAAAGCCTCCGGCGTGAGCACAAATCCGGCGAGCATATCCACGTTGTCATTGACGACGAGCTCCTGCGCAAGGCGCTTGGCTGCATCCGGAGCGCCGGCGGTATCTTTACGTAAAAGCTCGATCTTTTTTCCCGCGACCGTATCCCCCTGCTGTTTCATGTAGAGCTTGATGCCATTGTCCATCTGCGCCGCAGCGTCGGTGAACTGGCCCGTATAGGTCATGATCAGCCCGATTTTGACGGCCTGCTGCGCGGTCGCGGAGAACGCGATGACTTGCAGCGCGAGAAAACAGAAAGACCAAAGGATCGCTCTTCCCATTTCATTGTCCCTTCCTGTAACGGACACAGCCTTGGTACGCTCCCGCCATTCCACATTGGCGGCCGCAATGTTATCACGTCGCAGCGCGAATTGGAGGGCGCGGCCGAACGGCGCGACTCCCGCCAAATGCGGGATCGCCCTTCCCGGATTTTCGCTTCGCTGACGCCTTGCTTCAAATAGACCCTACACCACCAGCGTCACCCGGCAGGTTTCCGGCTCCTCGGCATCCGCTGCGATCGCAAAACCAAGCTCGCGGCACATCTCCAGCATGGTCCTGCTTTCCGACAGCACCTGCCCCACATTTGTACCATCGCGCAACACGATGCGCCGTTCCCATTCCTTCGGGTAGGGCCGGATTGCAAAACCGGCGAGCCACGCTCATCCCAAATAGGCGCACCTCTACGGCTGGGGCCGGGTGCACGCCTGTTTGCAGACGAGCTGTTGGGTGGTGCAATTGAGGCTGCAAGCGGAATTGCCACCCGGATTCACGGTGCTGGCCGTAGGGCCGACACCGACGCAGGAGCTCTGGCAGCTCATGACTTGCGTATCACAGGAGACCAGGCAACCCGTGGATGTCTGCGAAGATATCAACGGAGTCGGAACGAGCGGGGCTGGCTGGACCTGCCCCGGCACTGCTACCTGCCCCGGCAATGCCTGTGCGAGTCGTAGACGATCTGCTGCCAAGACGGTTGAAACGTCCAACGCAGCGAGCAGAATTGAGAGTTGCAGGACGTACCTCATCGAAGCCTCCGTCTGTGCAGAAGGGAGGTCCTAAATCCTCCCAATATTATCGCCGAACCGCGGCACAGTCAGCCCTGTCCGCACGCGCCGCAGCCGGATAGCGCCAACGATCGGCGCTGCGGCCCGCCCTTGCGGCGGCCGTGCTGCCGGCTTTGCCGATCCCAGCTCAACCAGCCGCGGATTTTTATCGCGGCAAGACGCTGCGCATGCTCGTAGGCTACGGCCCCGACGGGGATACGACATCTACGGTCGGCTCGTGGCCGAGTTCCTGATGTAGGGGCGGGTTTTAAACCTGCCCCCTATCCGCCCGTTGTCGGCAGCCGAAAAATCACCCGGCTCAGTTTCGCGACATTCTCGAGTTCCGAACCGGGTGCGGGCCGAGATGCACTCCTCAGCGAGATGCCCTCCTCAGTTAGGCTCTGTCGGGTTGGTTTGGCCGAACGTCGTGCTGTTCATGTTCAAACATTGTTTTCACTATGGTTTCGCCGTTGGCTTCGTTTGCGGAACTTGGCTTCGTTTGCGGAAAATGTCGAAAAAGGTTGCGCAATCGGACCAGGTCAGCCGCAAACAGAGGGCGGCGGCGATCCTCTGTTTGTCGTCGCGTTTTGAGTGGCCCAGCTGCGGCCGTCCCCCACGCTGGTTTGCAGGTACAACCGATGGGAGAGGGAATCGACGCTCCATTACTAAACAACAATGAATCTACAATGATTTTTCTCCCATAAGTTGAACCGCCAATCAGGTGAGTCCGCAAGCCTGTGTCCCAGGCTTGCATCTGCTCCCTTATGGCGTCGCGGAGGATCGCCACCATAACAATCACCTCGCCTCACCGCGCCAAGAGCAAGGCCCAGCGCAGTAATCAGCACCGGGTTGATGAACACATCTCTGAAGGATGCACCTTATGCATGAGTCCCGCTTCATTGTCGAGAAAAATCTGTTGCGCAGAACCTGCCAAGCCATCGCTCGAACGCGGGCCTGTCGTGCATCAACCAAGGGCGCCGTCTATCGTGCTGAGACGGCTTTAGTTTTCGCTGCTGAATGTGAGAGGGCTTGGATGCGGCGCGAAAGACGAGAGCGCAACCCCCATTCGTCTGCCGCATTATACCGCAGTTTTCAACCTGGCGGAGGACGGCCAAACGCGTCCTCGTCCAAAACGGCGTTCCCGAAATTCTTGATTCCGAGAGCAAAGCCTTGGACAATGGCCGGTGCTGGGCGTTGCTCTGCTGGTGCTGGCCATCAGGCTACAGGGTTCCGCTGGACAAGCATCCGCGAGGCTTTAGGGCGCAAACAGCAGGCTATGACTAGCTATACCTAGGCCATCGGTCAGCATGGAGGCTGCCGCAATGTCCACCGCAGGCGCGCCGGCCGCATCATCAATCCGCTCACGACGCCTAAGCCTCTGGTTGAGGGAGCTGCCTTTTGCTCTCGTGCTGGTCCTGACCGCACTCGGCGTTGCCTACACGAGCTTTTCGAAACAACCGATCATCTCCTATTGGGAAGTGCTCGCACCAATCATCGGCATCGTCTGCATCGGCGCCGGATGGCAGAACGCCAAGGACAGAGCAGCGCAACTGCATCTGGTTTGGACGCAAGCGCTGCATTGGCTCGCGTTCATTCTCGTGATGAACATGATGCTGCTTCCGAGCGTCCAGCGAACCTTCAACGCCGGCACCACTGGGCTGGCCATTTTCATCTTATTGGCGCTTGGCACCTTTACTGCTGGCGTCCACGTCCTCTCCTGGCAAATCTGCCTGCTCGGTCTGATCATGGCGCTTGGCATTCCGGCGATTGCGTGGATCGAGAATTCGGCTTTGCTTATCGCGCTCGTTGCGGCAGCGTTGCTCGGCATTGTCGCGGTGTTCTGGTGGTATTGGCGTGAAAGGCGCATGCAATCAAAATTTTGAGCATCGCGCCAATGCGAGGGATTGGAGATCTTGAGTGCGAGCTGTCGTGGCGATCTTCGATCTGCTGCAGCTCGAGGAAAGGCTTGACGAAGAATTCATGAAGCCAAGCAGCAACCAATAACGCTGCTCTTCCCCGCGGTAGCGCGCGCGAGTAATGGATCCGCGATTATGCAATGCCGAGCACCGCGAGCGAACGCGACGGAGAGCCGTCAATGGACAAGATGCTGGTTGCAGTCTTCGATAGCGATACCGCGGCATTCGATGGACTGAGCGCCCTGAGGGATCTGCACAGGGATGGCGATATCACGCTCTATGGATGGGCGGTGATCGTCAAGGACAAGGCCGGGAAGATCAGCGTCCGGCAAGCCCCAGAGGAAGGGGGAGTCCCCCTTGGCGCCGCGCTCGGACTGCTCACGGATAAGCTGCTCAAAGCGCTGAGGGGGCCGGCGGGCCTCGCCATAGGGGCTTCTCTTCCGGGGTTGACCGGCTTCCTGTTCGATCTGGACATGAGCAGGCTCGGCCCGAAGTTTCTGGATGAGGTTGCGAGCTCCCTTACCCCGGGCAAGGCAGCGGTGCTGGCGGAAGTGGACGAGAGCTCGACGGCCCGCATCGATGAGCGACTGCGCAAGCTTGGCGGAATGGTTATCCGTCGCCTGCCCACCGAGGTCATCGAAGATCAGCTTGTGGCCGAAAGCGCCGGCTTCGAAGCGAAACTGAAAGCCCTCCATCATAAGCTCAAACAGGCGCTCGCCGAGAACAGGGCCGCAATCCAGAAAGACATCGAGGATGCAGAGAAGCAGCAAAAGGCGGCGCAAGATCACGCCAGGGCACGGCTTCGGCAGGTAGGGACCGAAACGGCGGCTAAACTACAGGTACTGCAGGATCAGGCCAAAGGAGCCGGCGACCGGGCCAAGACACAGATCGAGAGACGCATCGCAGGCCTTGAGGCAAATCTGAACCTGCGCTCGAGCAAGCTGAGCCAAGCCTCTAGTCTCGCAAACGAGCGTTAAAGCAGTCGATTACCTACGCTGATCGTTTCCGGAGGTCTTGCTGGTCTTTGCGGAATCTGAAGCTTCCTTGCTGCCGTTTGCGGCGCTCAAGTCGATCAGGGCGTACATGCCGACAAGCAGCAAGGAGCCTGCGATGACGTAGAAGCGACCTTCGCTGTCGAGATTACTCGCCCATCCGTGGTATGCGGTCCACCAGTCAAGAACCCTGTCCATCGGTCTGCTCCAGGTGTTCGCGGCACCGTCACACTCTGCGCCACGCCGCCTGCACCAACTTAATCGCGTGAAATGAACCGATCCATTGGACGGAGGGTAGACCCGCACCATACTTTGTATTGATACGGCCATACCTAGGTTTAGGGCCTGCCACTTGCGGCTTGCGCACTCACTTCGGGGGTCGGCGCAAAATCAGATCAATCCAGACCGCGGATCACTCGCTGCCCGCTCAGGGGCGATCGTTACTTCCCAAGCAGAGTCTCGGTTCGATCGCGCAATTTCTTGATCAAGCCATCGGCTCCACCCGCGGCGATGATCGAGGCGAACTCGTCGCGTCGCGTCGCGAGATCGCTGATGGTACCGTTGAGATAGATATCGATCACCCGCTCGCCCCGGACCAGATAATTTATGTTCACGGTCCGGCCGCCCGGCTGCAGCAGCCTCGTTTTGACGATCTCGCCGCCGCCACGCGATTCCGGAGTTGTCTGCGGATCGACGACGAAGCTTTCGCCGGAATAATCCTTTATCTGGCTCGCATAATCGGCAACGATAAACCGGGCGAAGGCGTCGCGGACCGCCGCCTGCTGCTCCGCCGAGAAGCTTCTCCAGGCGGGGCCCACCGCCAGCCGCGTCATTGTCGGGATATCGAACACCGCGGCAAAGACAGGCGTAAAGCGCCTGTCGCGCTCGCGCACGCTAAGGCGCGCGGCCTGCTGAATCGTCGGCATCAGTTGCTGATAATAGGTCTGGATTTTTGCGACGGCGGCACTCGGCGTCTGCGCCAGCGATGGAAGCAAGCCCAACAAGACCGCCGTCACCGAAACCACTGCCCGGCCAATTGCGGAACTCCGGCCGAGGTCGAGATACTTCACCATTAACGCTTCCACTCGTTCGAACAGGTCCAGATGTCAGCCAACCGCCTCCACGCTTTGCTGCGCAATCGGCTGCAATCGCTCACAAATCATTTCGGGCGGGATTGAGGCCGTGTCGTGGCGAGCGGCGACAAACGCTGGCCTTCATTTTGCGCTCATGATTTGCACGCGCGTCTCGATGGGCCCCGCGCATGTCACGCTGTCACCGATTCAGGGCGTATTCTACCCATGCATTCGTGAAAAGTTCGCAGGAAGTTCTCCGTCCGGTGAGTATTCGCGCGTCGGCTGGCACCTTGGTGATCGCCTCAGATTGCATTGACGCAATTGCTATTCACGCGCGCAATACAACCGTCCCGCAACAATCCGCGGGGAGAAATCGCGACTCTGCGACGATAGCCGCGATCACACGGCTGGTGCAGCTGTCGAGTCGCTATGCGTGGCCGGTGATCCTGAGCTTCCTGCTCCTGGCGGTAGTCTCCGGAAGCTACTTCACGCGGCATTTCGCCATTTCCACCGACAGCAAAAAGCTTCTGTCGAGCTCGCTGCCATGGCGGCAACAGGAGATGATGCTCGAAAATGCCTTTCCGCACCGGATTGACCAGATCATTGCGGTAATCGATGCGACCACGCCGGAGGCCGCCGACGAGGCCGCCGATGCGTTGGTGAATGGGCTTGCGTCTCGGTCGGACGTGATCCGTAGCGTAAGCCGTCCCGATGGCGGCGAGTTCTTCGAGCGCAATGGCCTCCTCTTGCTCAGTCTGGACGAAGTACAGCGCAACACCGCAGACCTGATCTCTGCCCAACCCTTCCTCGGAACGCTGGCCGCCGATCCGACGCTGCGCGGTGTTTTTCACACACTGTCGCAGTCGCTCGAGGGTGTACGCCTGGGCAAAGCAAAGCTGGAAGATCTCAAGCCGGCGCTCGCTGCGCTCGCGGATGCACTGGAGCTCCTGACGCAAGGAAAGAGCCCTGCTTTCTCCTGGCGCAGGCTGATCGCCGGCCGGGCGCCGAAGCCCTCGGAGCTTCGTCGCTTCGTGAACATCGAGCCGGTCCTCGATTTCGCTGATCTCCAGCCCGGAGGCAAGGCAACGGCGGTGATACGCGAAGCGGCGTCGGGGCTCGGGCTCACGCCCGAGCAAGGCGTGAAGGTGCGTCTCACCGGTCCGGTCTCGCTGTCGGACGAGGAGTTTGCCACGGTCGCCGACGGCGCAGTCCTCAACGGCTTCATGACGTTGCTTGTTGTCGGGTTAGTGCTGTGGCTCGCGCTGCGGAAGGCACGCATCATCCTCGCCGTCTTTGTGAATCTCGTCTTCGGGCTGCTCTACACAGCTGCCATCGGCCTGTGGATGGTAGGAGCGCTGAACCTTATCTCGGTCGCGTTCGCTGTGCTCTTTGTTGGCCTCGGCGTTGATTTCGGCATCCAGTTCTGCGTCCGCTATCGATCCGAGCGGCATGCATGTGATGATCCCGATGCGGCACTTCTGGCGACGGCACGCGGGATGGCGGGACCGCTTCTGCTCGCAGCCGCTTCGATCGCGGCCGCGTTCTACTCGTTCCTGCCGACCGCATATCGAGGTCTTTCCGAGCTCGGCCTGATTGCCGGAGTCGGCATCGTCATCGCGCTCGCAACTACGTTAACGCTGCTTCCGGCCCTGCTCACGGTGCTCAAACCACCGCCTGAGCGCAATCCGATCGGTTATGCCGCGCTGGCTCCGCTGGACCGCTTTCTGGAGAAGCGGCGCAACTGGATTGTCGGGACGACGCTGGCTGCGACGATTCTTGGTTTGCCGCTGCTCGCAGGTTTGCGGTTCGACTTCAATCCGCTCAATCTGCGGGCGCAGGATACTGAATCGGTCGTGACATTGCTCGACCTGATGAACGTTCCGGAGACGAGCCCGAACACGATCGATGTGCTCGGAAGCAATCTTGCCCAGGCCTCGGCCACGGCCGAAAGGCTCCGCCAGTTGCCGGAGGTCGGCCGGGTGCTGACTCTGCAGAGTTTCGTTCCTCAAGATCAAGACTCCAAGCTTGCACTGATCGAGGACGCGAGCTTTTTTCTGCAGAATACCCTCAGCCCTGACGAAATCGATGCCGAACCGACGCCAGCGGAGACCCAGGCAGCGATCGGCCCGCTGGTCCGTGACCTGTCTGGCGCGGCGCGGGACCTCGATAGTCCTGCCGCAGTACAGGCGCGCCGACTCGCCAGCGTGCTGACGCCCTTGGTGAACGCGCCGCGGGCTACCCTGGATGAAGCCCAGCATGTCTTGATCGCGCCGCTGAAGACGACGCTGCGCCAGGTAAAAAGTCTCCTCGCCGCCGAGCAGGTGAGCATCGGGAATCTTCCTGACGCGCTGAAAAAGACCTGGATGTCCACTGACGGCCGAGTGCGGATAGAGGTGGCGCCGAAGGGGGACGGCAACGACAATGCAGTCTTGCGTCGCTTCGTGACGGCCGTTCGCAGTGTCGCACCGGAGGCCGCCGGCAAGCCGGTTTTCACTATCGAAGCCGCCGCAAGCGTCGTCAAAGCATTTCTTCAGGCCGGCGTCCTGTCGGTGGTGGCGATTGCGCTGATCCTGTTTGTTGCGCTTCGCCGCTGGATGGACGTTGCGCTGACGCTGATACCTCTGCTGATCGCCATCGTTGTTACGCTGGAGGTCTGCGTGCTCATCGGTCTGCAGCTGAATTTCGCCAATATCATCGCGCTGCCGCTGCTTCTCGGGGTCGGCGTCGCGTTCAAGATCTACTACATCATCGCCTGGCGTTCGGGTGAGACGAACTTCCTGCAATCGAGCCTAACGCGCGCGGTCTTCTTCAGCGCCTGCACGACGGCTACCGCCTTCGGGAGCCTGTGGTTCTCTCACCACCCAGGCACATCAAGCATGGGCAAGCTGATGGCGCTGTCGCTCCTGACGACGCTCGCGGCCGCCGTCATCTTCCAGCCGGCTCTGCTGGCGACACAGCAACAGAAGCGCCCGATCCATGAAGCCGGATGATCGCAAAAAACCGAAAGATGCGGCAAAAGAGCAACAGTCATCCCGAAGACCAACTGCTAGCGTAGGGTCCGATCGGATTGACGCGGTGCGCCAGTGGGGCCTGTGCGCGCCGTGATAGCGTTTGCGAAAACCCTTGCGCCTTGCCCAACCCGGTACGGGCGAGGAGGAGGGACGAAAAGTACATGCGTCGCGCTCAAGCATGGTGCAAACGGGCGATCGCGTGGCTGTTGCTCCTGCTCGTCACAGGATGCGCAGGGGCACCCCGAGACGCGTCGCTATCGATCAGCGATCCCAACGAGCAAGTGAATCGTCGGGTGATGGCAACCAATCAAGAAGTGCTGCGACCAGTGTCCGAAGCTGTCAAAGCGGTCATTCCGGGCCCCGTACACGACCGGTTGCATGATCTGAATTCGAATTTGAAGGAGCCGCGCATCTTCGTAAACGATGTGCTGCAATTGCGTTTCGAGGCGGCGGCACACACGGCCACCCGCTTTGTCCTGAATTCTGCCTTCGGCATGGGCGGGCTGCTCGACGTGGCAGGCCACGAGGGAATTGCGCAGGAGAGCGGCGATTTCGGCCAGACCCTGTTTGTTTGGGGGGTCAGCGAAGGCCCCTACGTGGTGCGACCCTATCTGGGCCCGTCAACGCTGCGCGACGCGGTCGGCTCTACCGTGGATATGGTAGCCAACCCGCTGGGCTGGCTGATGGGAACGCAAGTAGCACTGGCGACCACGCAAGTAGCGGTAACCGTTGGCACCACGAGCGTCGATGCAGTAGACCGGCTAGGCCAATTGAAGCAGGCCGAAGATGCCTCCATCGATTTCTACAGCTTTATCCGCTCGGCTTATTACCAGACGCGGCGGGCGGAGCTGCGCGAAGGCCTTGGGCTTCCGAGCGTCGTCGAGTCGCCGGCTACCAGCGAGCTTGACGATCCGGGCGACACTGGTCAACCGGTAGCGGTCGCTCATTGACGAAGCCAAATCGACCTCACTGGAGCGGGTATCGGCGTGCGTTGGCGCATTCCGGCGCAGGACATGTGAGATGTGAAAGGACTCATCAACGAGCTGATCGTGTGACGGCTTGAGAGTCCTGTGGCACTGTTTGATCAAGTGCTCCAATCAGCCCACGAGCACAGTCGGCCCACGTTCGGGGACGGTATTCCGCCCGCAGTTGCGCCTCTCGCGCGGCTAGGTAACCGGGATCAATGAGCGGCCGTTCGATTTTTGCCAATGCATCGTCTTCATTCGACGGATCGAAATAATCGATAAGGTGGTCGCCCACTTCCGGGATCGATGTGCGGTTGGAGGCTACGCAGAACTTCCCGTGCGCCAAGCTTTCCGCAATCGGCAATCCCCAACCCTCGCAAAGGCTCGGAAACACCGTGAATAAGCATGAACGATAGGCTCGCTGCAATTCTGCATCGGACAAGTCTCGCATCAGCATGATCTTACCATTGAGATACTCGCTCGCCTTGAGATCCGCCAACAAGCCGTCAACCAACCAACCGATCTGTCCAGTGAAAATTAAGGTCGGTACGAGGTCGGCGCCGTGCCGCTCCAACAGTCGTTGCCATACTCTGACAAGCAGCCGATGATTCTTTCGAATTTCAATGGTGGAGACGAACAAGACATAGCGTGCAGGAAAGCTTGTCATTGTTTGGTCCCCAGCCGTCAGCCGATCGCCCAAATCCGAGCCCGGCTCCATAACCTCGACGCGAGGCAATCGCCAGCCGGACTCCGCAGCCAACTCGATAAGAGCAGCTCGTGAATACCTTGAATTGGTGAACACAATGTCCGCAACAGGTATGGCGTCCTGAAGCCAATTTAGATACTGAACAGCGTGATGTGGCTCGACGAAGGATTGATATTTAATCGGAATGACGTCGTGAACCAAGATCGAGAACTTTATTCCGTAACACCGCTTCGCTTCAGCAATATGCTTCATGTAGTTGGGAATTCCCCAACCGGCGCCGACCGAGACGATCATATCGCCGCAGCGCACGAACCGCTCAAACCGGTTCTGCCGGAGCCATGTTCCGATGAGATCGCGAGCCGCAGCCTTGAAGATAGAAAAGAAAAATCGCGGATGCCGCATGACCACAGGGATCGATCTGGGGAATTCTTCCCAAAAAATTGCCGGCTCCCAAAATGTCTTCCACGGAGCTGTACTGCCAAGCGGGTTCAAGTATGCGGAACGGATCGCGTCGAAGCCGATAGCGTGGAGTCGCTTGTTATAAACACTGAGTCGACAAAACCTCACGCGTTCGGATCGGGCGTAGAGTGTCTTGGCTGCACGGTAAAGCTCAAATGATACCCGCTGCACGCCGGTCGGATTGGGAAAGTGATCAAAATATCGAAGGAAATCCTCCACTTCGAACCAGATGACCGGCTGACGAGGCGTACGAGCGCGATGATCTCCTTTTGCGGTTTCGGTTATACGGATTACAGGTGGCAAGCTGTTCCTGCGCTCTCCAGTATCGGGGTGATTGGTGCGCTCGCAGTCGTCACCAAGCTCTAACCACTCAGGTTTCTGCGTTGCTGAGCCAGCTAACCGCATCTGCTAGCCCCTCGAGTCTTTGGACTTGGTGGTCTTGAAGAGTATGGGGCGCTTGGACATGCGAGCTCCTTCCACCGTCGAAAACGAAACGTGGTCGAGAATGTGCTCTTGCCTCGGATACGCAGGCAACCGGCAGCTTTCCTAATTAGTGTTACCGACTGTTCGAAGATCAGCGTTGCCCATCATCAATACGACCAGCCCATTCAAAAGCTTATCCCAAAGGGATGGAACTAATAGTGAATTTTTCGTAAAAAATAATGAGGATCGGATCACCGTTGAGGTACTCGCGGTGCTTGGCGACCTAGAAACGACCTGATCCTCTGCGAATCAGCATGCTCTCGATCCAATTGCCCGGTCTCCGGGTATGGATGCCGGCCGACCGCCAACTCTGGCAAAAAAGTTACAGTCACCGCGATTTGACAACCCGGGTGATACTGGTCAGTTGGTGGCGGTCGCCCAGTAACGGGGCAGGGTTGACCTCACTCGAACTTCCATGATCGGCGGGAGTTGGCACGCTCCGGCGCAGGAGATCATGCCCCTCGACCCAATGCCAGACAAACAAGCCGGGCAGGCCCAAGGCCAACTCGCGCACGCGTTTCGACAACGAAATGGCCAGTGCCGTATCGGCTGGCAATCCGAACAGCGCCCCGAAGAGGACAAAGCTGCCCTCGAGCGCACCCAAGGCCCCGGGCAGCATGAACGCTGCAGCACGAACGCCTGAGGCAAGGCTTTCGAGGATAAACGCATCGATCATGCCGAGGGGCTGCCCTAAAGCCTGCATCACCAGCCAGACTTCACCCGCGTCGGCAGCCCATCCCATCAGACGCAAAACGCTGGCGCGCAGCATGATCGACGGGGTCCGGTATGCTGCTACGACGGCATCATCGATCGCGGATGCGCCGGCGGCGAACGCGGACACCCACTGCTCGGGCAGCACGCGGCGCGCCAATCTCGCGGAGCCGGCAAACAGACCGCGATGCTGGCATATGACGAATGTGGCGATGAGCGCAAAGAATACGCCCGTGCCGATCAACACCGCCCACGCCACGCCACGCGTGCCGCGCTCGGTCGAACGCAACAGCAGCAAACACACTCCCGACATGACGAATATCAACTGGGTCGCCGCAGCAACCGTGATGTCCAAGACCATGCTGGCGGCCGCTTGCGTGCCCGGCACGCCGCGCAGCCGGGCAAGGCGCACGCTTGCGAAATCGCCGCCGATGCTGGCTACCGGCAAGAGCGAGTTGATGGATTCCCGGATCCAACGTATCCAGATGATCGTGATGAGATGCGGACGCGTTGAAACAGGCAGCAGCTCGCGCCATGCGAGAGCGCTGAAAGCGAACGGAACAAGATGGAAGAAGGTTATCGGGATGAGCCACCAACCGATGACCAGCATGGCGTGGGCCACGTCCGCAGCGCCGCTCGCGATGATCAGGTAAACGACGAGCAAAAAACCGAAAGATGCGGCAATGATCAGCGAAACAGGAATGATTTGGCTCCCGGCTCTACGAATTTCGCTTCAGGATTACGACGGGTGATGGGCACTCACCATCTTCTATCAGCAATTCCTGCCCACTCCAATTGGGAAGGAGACGTCTATGCCTGCTGCCAGGCCTGAGCTGCTGCCCTTTCTCCGAGCTCAAAACTCCGGCCAATGAGGCCGTCTCTTCGCGTGGCCGATCCGTTCACACGGGAGATGATTTACCAGACAATCAGGCGCATGGGCCTGTTGTCGAGCGCGGAGCAGTTCGGCTGTGAACCGTTACCCGGGGGGGTCTCATCGGATATCTGGCGAATAACCGTCGGTAACAAGCAATATTGCCTCAAACGCGCTCTACCCAGATTGAAGGTGGCCCAGCTGTGGGAGGCGCCGGTCAGCCGCAACAGTTATGAATGGCAATGGCTACGAGCTGCCGGCGTGATTTGCCCGGGCTGTGTGCCCAACCTCGTAGCCTGTGACCAGCAGGCCGGTCTGTTCATCATGGACTACCTTGACCCTGAAAGTTACCCGGTTTGGAAAACCCAGCTCAGGGACGGGATTGCCCGCGAGGAGACCGCAGAGCGGGTGGCCGAGCGGCTGGTCAGGATCCATGCCGCAACATCCAATGACGCGCGCGTTGAACGGCAATTCGCCACCGACGATGCGTTCTACGCGATCCGCCTCGAGCCCTATCTTGTTGCTACCGGCCGGATTCATTCTGACCTTGCCGATCCTCTCCATTCGATACTGCAGGTAACAGCATCTACGCGGCGTGCTCTTGTCCACGGCGACGTCAGTCCAAAAAACATCCTCGTTGGCACAGACGGGCCGATCTTTCTCGATGCTGAATGCGCCTGGTACGGTGACCCCGCGTTCGACCCCGCGTTTTGCCTCAATCACCTGTTGCTGAAATGCCTATGGCGGCCGCAATACGCGACGGCATTTCTTGCCTGCTTCGACCGTTTTGCCGCCGCGTACTTGGGCGGCGTGTGCTGGGAGTCGCGGGCGAGCATTGAATCGCGCATCGCGCGCCTGCTGCCTGCGCTCTTCCTCGCGAGAATCGACGGAAAATCACCGATCGAATATGTCATCAGCGAGCGCGACAAAAATCGTGTTCGCAATACCGCGCGGCCTCTCATTCTCTGCCCTACCGATAAGCTCAATGACATTCACCAGACCTGGGCGCAGGAAGTCAGCTCCATATGAACAGCACTGAAATCGTCCGGGTGCATGCTCGCCAAGTCTGGGATTCCCGAGGCCGTCCCACGGTAGAGGCGGAAGTCATGCTTGCATGCGGCAGGAGCGGGCGTGCGATCGCTCCTGCAGGAGCTTCCACAGGCAGTGGCGAAGCCGTCGATTTGCGCGACGGCAATGCTCGCCTCGGCGGATTTGGAGTGACGCGCGCTGTCGGCCATGTCAACGAAGAAATTGCCGGTGCGCTTCTTGGCCGTGACGCAAGCTGCCAGGTAGAGGTCGATCAGGTTCTGATCGAGCTTGACGGTACCCCAGACAAGGCACGGCTGGGAGGTAATGCACTGGTTGCCGTCTCGATGGCGGTGCTGCACGCCGCGGCGGCGGCGAATGGGGATCCCCTTTACGTCCATCTTTTGTGTGATCGAGAGCCCGTGATGCCGCTTCCGGAAGTGCAGATCTTCGGCGGCGGAGCGCATGCCGGCCGTCGGGTCGACATTCAGGACTTCATGATCATGGCGCCCAAGGCCGGCACGTTCGCCGAGGCCCTCGAATGGACGGCTGAGGTGTACGGAGCTGCAGGAAGCCTCATGAGCGATACGGGTCGTCTGCAAGGCGTGGCCGACGAGGGCGGCTATTGGCCGGCATTCGATTCAAACGAGGCAGCACTCGATACGCTCGTGCACGCCATTGAACGCGCCGGCTTCGCCCCCGGGGAGGAGATCGCTATTTCCCTCGATATTGCGGCGTCCGACCTGTATCGCGACGGCCGCTATCGATTGGCCCTGGACGACCGGACGTTGGATTCCGATGACATGGCTGCAATGCTCATCGATTGGCTCGATCGATACCCTATCGCGTCCATCGAAGATCCGCTCTCGGAGTTCGATGAGGACGGATTGGTTCGGTTCACTCGAGCTGTCGGAGATCGCGTCCAAATCGTCGGGGATGATTTCCTGGTAACCAATGCTGCCCGCATCCGCAAAGCTTCCCTGGCTGGAGCCTGCAATGCAGTTCTCGTGAAGCCAAATCAAGCAGGAACGATTACTGAGACCATGAAGGCGGTTGAGGCATCCCGCGCTGCCGATTGGGGAGCGATCCTCTCGGCGCGCTCGGGTGAGACCGAAGACGTTACGATCGTCCATTTGGCTGTTGGCTGGGGGGTGAGACAATTGAAGGTCGGTTCATTCTCGCGCTCGGAGAGAATGGCGAAATGGAACGAGGGAATTCGCATCGAAGAGGCTCTGGGGCATCGTGCCGGCTTTGCTGGAACCGAACTCGGCGATCGATTTCTTCCATGTCGCCCGCGCAAAACAGAAATGCATGCAAGATAGATACGGACTGCAGGGCGCGGCTCCTCATCGGGCCGCGGCGAGCAGGGCGGATTCCGGCTGTGGCAGCGACCGGCGCGATCTGGTAGGCTTGCGGAAAGTTCAGGAGGTAACGCCATGACCCCGGAACAGGTGCTCGCGCAGCCTGCACGCATCCTGTCTCAGCAGCAAAGAGAGAGCTACTTCGCCAACGGCTACCTGCTCGTGGAGAATGCGGTGCCGAGCGAGTGGATAGAGCGGCTTCGCTCGGTCACGGCCGAGATGGTGGAACGCAGCCGCGAGCGGAAACAATCGGATGCGGTCTACGACCTCGAACCGGGACACAGCGCCGAGAAGCCGAGACTGCGGCGCCTGTCGAGCCCGGTCGAGCACCACACGATCTACTGGGATTTCGTGGTCCAATCGCCAATTGCCGACATCGCGGCCGATCTCGTCGGGCCGAACGTGAAATTTCATCACGCCAAGCTCAATTTCAAATGGGCGGAGGGGGGTGAAGAAGTGAAATGGCACCAGGACATTCAGTTCTGGCCGCATACCAACTATAGCCCGTTGACGATCGGAACGTATCTGTACGACTGCGGGCCTGACCAAGGGCCGCTCGGGGTCGTTCCCGGCAGTCATGAGGGTCCGCTGTTCGACCAATATAATGACCGCGGCGAATGGGTCGGCTGCCTCGCTGAGCGCGACTTGGCGAAAGCACAGGTCGACGCGGCCGAGTATCTGATGGGGGCGGCGGGCTCGATCACCATTCACAATTGTCGTACTGTTCACGGCTCCAAGCCGAACCTCTCCGACGTCGGTCGTCCTTTGCTTCTCAACACGCTTTCCTCGGCGGACGCTTTTCCCTACACCTATAATCCCCTGACGACGCGTTACTATGGTCGACTCATTCGAGGTCAGCCGGCACGTTGGGCGCACCACGATCCGCGCCCGTGCTTGATGCCGCCCGATTGGTCTGGTGGCTACACGTCGATCTTCGCGCTGCAGCAGGAAGAATCGTGGGGTGCGGACGAGCTTGACGAGAGCAGGCGCAATCGTAATGAGCGTGCGTTGGCAATGTAAGGCTACGTGCCCAGATAAAGGCGCGCAATCTCCGGGGACTTAGCCAGGTCCGCCGGAGTACCCTGGAGCGATATGCGACCTGATGTCAGCACGTAAACGCGATGCGCCACGCGCATCGCCATCGCAGCGTTCTGCTCTGCAATGAGGATCGTCATTCCCTCGCCTGCCAACCTGGAGATCGCCAGCTCGATTTCCTCGACGATGATCGGCGCGAGCCCCAATGTCGGCTCATCCAGGAGCAGGAGGCGTGGCTTGGCCATCAGGCCGCGTGCAATGGCGAGCATCTGCTGCTCGCCGCCCGACATCAGGCCCGCCTTCTGATCGCGTCGCTCAGCGAGCTTGGGAAAAATAGCGAACATGGCTTCGAAGTCGGGTTCGAGACGGTTACGATCGGCACGGTGAAACGCCCCAAGCCGGAGATTGTCATAAACTGAGAACTCGGGGAAAACCTGCCGCCCCTCTGGAACCAACGCGATCCCCAACCGGATGCGGTCGGGCGTTGAAAGCCGTTGGATCGGCTGCGTCCCAAAACGGATCACGCCACTGGCGCAGTCCTTCAGGCCAACAAGCGCGCGCAGCGTCGTCGTCTTGCCGGCTGCATTCGGGCCGATGAGCGCCGCCACTTCGCCGGTGTCAACATGCAGGCTCACATCGTGCAGGACGTGAATCTTGCCGTAGTGCACGTTGATGCCGCTAAGCTCGAGCATGCTGGCGGCCCAGATAGGCTTCGACAACGCGGGGATGCCGGAGCACCTTTCCCGGCGCTCCTTCGGCGATTACCGAACCTTGCTGCAACGCGATTGCCCGGTCGGCAATGCGCGCGAGGAAATCGACCTTGTGATCGATGACGCACAGGGTGGTACCGCAATCACGCAGATCCCGTAACACTTCCTCAAGCGTGCGAGTCTCATCCTCGCCGAGCCCCGAGGCGGGCTCGTCGAGCAGAAGCAATTCGGGCTCGCACATCATGGCCATTGCGACCCCCAACATCTTCTCCTGTCCGTAGGACAGACTGGCTGCCGTCCGATCCCGCACGCCCTCCAGTCGACACAGAGCAACGACGCGGTCGATCGCGTCCGCCACTTGCACTCGCTGGGACGTGTCGCGCCACGGCAGAAGCTCTGTCAGCCGGCTTAGCCCAAATTGGCGCTGCAGTCGCAAGTGACTGGCGATTGCCACGTTGTCGTAGATGGAAAGCTCCAGGAACAGCTGCGGATTCTGGAACGTCTTGACGACCCCCGCCGCCGCGATAGCGTGCGGACGCTGTCCTTGGATTTCACCCGCCTTCCAGAGAATTCGGCCCGCGCTCGGCGCGATAATGCCCGCAACGAGATTGATCAAGGTGGTCTTGCCCGACCCGTTCGGGCCGAAAATCCCGACGATCTCTCCGGCCGCAATCGAGAGCGAAACATCCGAGAGGGCCGAAAGGCCGCCGAAACGCTTGCTCAGCTCAATGACGTCAAGCAGCACGGCGCCAGCTCGCCAGAGTGCCAATGAGCCCCTGCGGCAGAATGAGAATCGTCAGGATCAACACCAGACCGTACAGGATCGCCCTGGCCTCGCCCGAGAGATCGATCATGTGCGGAAGACCGGTCAGCACAAAAGCTCCGGCGATGGGCCCGAGGATCGAGGACCGACCGCCCAGCAGCACCATGGAGATGATGTCGAGCGATTGATTGATGCCGAGATAATTCGGCTCGATATAACCCGTGTAAAAGGCGTAAAGACTGCCGGCTATCGCAGCGAGAGTATTGGCCAAAGTGAACGACAGCAGCTTGTAACGGAACGTGTCGATCCCCAACGTCTGCGCAAGATCTTCGTTCAGGCGGATCGCGGCGAAGCAGCGGCCGATCCAGGAGCCCAGCACCAGCGAGCAGACGGCAACCGTGAAAATCAGGGCCGCCAGGCTGAAGAAATACCAGCCGAACACGCCGTCGATCTTGATCAGTCCGGCCCCCGGGGCCCAGACGAACGGCTTGTCGAGCACCATCAGTCCGAGCGTGCCGTTCGTCACGCTGTTCCAGTTGAGGATGACCAGCCGCGCCAGCTCGGAAAACGCCAGGGTCACGACCGCGAAATAGAAAGCTCGGAGCTGGAAGTTGAAGCAGATGCTGCCGATGATGAGCGAGATCAGGATGGTAAAACCTATGGCCGGCAACAGCGCCAGCCAGAAGGACACATGAAAAAACGACGCGGTCAGCGACGTGATGTACGCAGCAATCCCGAATGCCGCAGCGTGAAACATCGAAAGCTGCCCGGTGAAGCCGAAGATCAGGTTGAAGCTGACCGCGGCAATCGCAAGTATGAAGCTGAAGATGAAGATCGAGAGGATGAAATTACTCTGGACCAGCGCGGGAAAAACGAGGAAGGGAACCCAAAGCAATGCCTTCATCGCTCGGCTCCGAACAGCCCTGAGGGCTGATACAGCAGAATCGCCACGACGAATATCAGGCCATAGGCATCCCGAAACGCGCTCGGCAGATAGATCGAGCCCACCGCCTCCGTCACGCCGAGGATGATGCCGCCGGCCAGCGAACCGATCAGGGAGCCGATGCCGCCGAGAATGGCCGCCTCGACCCCTTTGAGGATGTACAGTCCGCCCATCGACGGCTCGAGCGAATAGAGCGTGGCGTACAGCGCACCGCCGAATCCGGCGAGCGCGGTCGAATATACGACCACCGTCGACTGAAGCACCTGGGTGCGTACCCCCATCAACATTGCTGCTTCTGGATTCTGTGAGAATGCATATGCGGCCCGGCCGATCCAGGTGCGCGACAGCGCCGCATAGGTCAGGAACATGACGGCTGCCAGAAGAGCGAACACGACAAGCTTCATCTTCGGCAAGCTCATCCCGCCCAGACGCACCGCGCCGGAGAGCACGTAACCCATGTCCTTTGGCGTTGTGGTCCAAAGCAGGAGCGCCGCCGCCTCGATGATCGAGATCAGCCCAATGGATACGAGCAGGCCGTTGATCAGGTTGTTACGGGTGAAACGGAACAGCAACTGGTCAGCAGCGAATCCGCATCCGGCCGCGACGGCTACCGCCGGCCAGATGGCGACCGGGTAAGGCAGCCCGGCAACGTCGAAAAGGTACCAGGTGACATATGCGCCGATCATCATGAATTCGCCCAGTGCGAAGTTCACGATACCGGTGATACCGAAAGTCAGCGTCACCCCAAGCGCGATAATTCCGTACAGTGTTCCGACGATGACACCGTTCAACGTCTGGCCGACGAGCAGCTGCAGCATCGCCCCCCGCGTCAGCGCATCTTTTTTGGCGATTTCCTGCTATTGTACATCCACGCTGGTGACGCTGATCTGACCGCCCCGCTTCATTCGCACGACGTCGAAGTTGAAGACTTCCTCCCCCTTCTCGTCGAAGTGGATCTTCCAGAGGCCGTCGTAGGTCATGGCAAGAAGCTCCTTGCGGATCTTTGCCACGTCGTCGACGCTCCCCGCCTTCTTCATCGCCTCGATCAGCATGAACAGGTGGTCGTAGCAGGAAGAGGAGCACAGCGGCGCCTGATCGTAAGGGAAGTCACGCTTGTAGAATGCCTTGTAGTCGGCGACGAACTTGGCGATCTTGGGGTCAGTCTTCTCCGCCTGCTCGAAATACTTCGGCACATAGACGAAATAGTCGTCGAGCGCGTCCTTGTTCTTGAGTCCGGGGCCAAGGGAGCCCCGCACCAGAAAGAACTTGCGGAAATAGTCCCCCTCGGTCGCTTGCCGCACGATGTCGTAGAGGGGTGCGTCGCTGTAGGATGGGAACAGTATATCCGGCTTGCCGACGGCGAGCTTGGCCAGCACCGCGCTGAAATCCTTGGTGCCGGGCTCGAACAGCTCGAGTTGGGTCTCGATGCCCTTCTCCTTGAACAGCGGAGTGTAGATATCGACGAGCACCTTGCCGCCCTGGTCGTTCTGGAACAGCATGGCGACCTTCTTGGCGCCAGTCTCCTTGACCAGCCTGTCCACCATCAAATTGCCAAACCCCTTCGGGCCCGCATCCCAGTTCCAGGTCCGTATCAGGAAATCGTGTTCGGGGGTTCCAATAAAATCGTGGATTCGAGTCGCCCCTCCCATCAGCAAAAACTTGCCGTTAAACTGCTTGGCATAGGGTTCGATGGTGACGAATACATTTGACAGAAACGGCCCGAATACAAACTTTGCTCCGTCTGTCTCCAGCAAGCGCTTGAGCTGAATGCTGGCTTCCTTGGGATCGCCGCGCGTATCGGACGCAAGCAATTCCACCGTATAGCTCTTATCGCCGACCTTGAAGCCGCCCGCCTTGTTGACCTGATTGACTGCAAGAGCCAGTCCTTGCGATGACATATAGCCGTATATGGCATTCGCGCCGGTCTGCGCTTCGATCTGACCAATTTTCACGACGTTCTGGGCAGCAACCGGCGATGCCGCGAGCGCCACACCAAGCGACCAAATCAATCGCCTCATTGCATCCTCCCTACCGCTCTGGTCTAGCCGCGGACAGCAGCCGGCTCGTTGTAGCTCTTAACTTCGGTGCCACGATAGAGGATCTTGGCATTGCGCTCGGTGATGATCTTGTGCAGAGCGAGAAATTCGGGTTCCAGCTCCCGCGTGGGCCGCGGCTCAAGCTCGAAATAATGGAAACGATCTTCGCCCCTCACTAACGTCGCACTGTCCTCGCCCACGGTTTGGCGAATGCGGGTTGGAATGTAGCGGATCGCAAAGCCGATGCGCCTGTCGGACGACGGATTTGGCGGCGAGCCGTGCACGAGACGCACGTGGTGGAGCGACATTTCGCCGGGCCGCAGAGGCAAGGTTACAGCCTTTCCGGAATCGACCTCGACCTCGATCTCCTGCCCGCGTGTCAGCAGGTTGTGCTTGTCGAACGTGTCGCGGTGCGGAATCTGGTCCAGGGTGTGCGTGCCGGGGATCACCTGCATTGCGCCGTTGGAGTCATCGCTCGCTGTCAGTGCGACCCAGGCGGTCACGACGTCCGGCTCGCTCAACCCCCAGTACGTCGAGTCCTGATGCCATGACACGAACGCTGGGTTCTGGGCTTCCTTGATGAAAAAATTTGAGGTCCAGCACAGCAAATCCTGGCCGTACAGGTCCTCGACGGCGTCCAAAATCTTTTCGTTGCGCACGAGGTCGGCAAGCCAGGGAAAGAGCAGATGGGCCTTGTGACGCAAATCGCCGCGGAGCGGACCTCCAGTCCGCGCTTCGAATTCCTCGAGACGTTTGCGGACACCCTCCGCCTCGGCTTGCGACATGACGCGGATGGGGGAAAGATAGCCTTCGTTTTCGAAGCGCTGGATGTCGTTGGATGGCAGGAGCTTGGGCATCACACTCTCCTCCCTTGCGTTCTTTTAATGGGGCCGCCGCCAATTGGCCCGGTTCGCATGCTAGTCGAGGGCTGCTCTTGCCGCCAGTCCGACTGCCCACCCTGCTAGGTAGAACTACCGGTCCATGCCGTTCGCCTGAGCGACGATTGCCGCGCGGTCGAAGTGGTTGCAGGCCGCCAGAAACTGCTCCGTCAAGGAATCGGTCGCGGCTTCGGTACCTTTGAGCGTGCCCAGCTTGACAAAGGCGGCATGCGTGTTCTGCCAGTTCGTCTTGATGAATTCGCCGAGACGCGACCCCTCGGCCTGGCCTTCGAGTGCCTTTTCCAGGAAGCGATCCATGATGTGCACGCTGTTCTTGAGCGCGGTGGCATCGTCCAGATTCGCGGGCTTCGTGGTCGGGAACTCATCCCAGAAGATGCGGACGGCGACTGCCCTGTTGGTCATCGTAAAGACCAGGCCCTTGGTCATGGCGCGGCAGTAGCCTGCTACTTCTTTTGGATTCGTGCTGGCGAACGCCTGCCTTGTTGCGAGCGTCGTTCCGACCATGCGGTCCTCGAGCGGGATGTTGACCAGGCGCAGCGCGAGTCCGGTGTTCTCCGCCGCACCGAGCATCGCATCCCACATCACCAGGGCGTCGATTTGGCCGCTGCGCAGCGCCGCGATGGCCGAAGGCCCGGCGCCGGTCGCAATCCCGGTGTACTGATCGGGCGTAATGCCGATCTCGCTGAGGTTCTCTTTCAACGCCAGGCCGCCGCCCGCCCCGAATGAGGGCGCGCCGACGGTCTTGCCCTTGAGGTCCTCGAGCTTCTGGATCGGCGAGTCGTTCAGAACGACGAGGAAGGTCCCGGCATTGCGCTTGAGATTGAAGAACGAGACCAGATCGCCATTCTGCTCGCGTACTGCCATTACGGCCGCGGCCGCGGTGGTTCCGACCTGGGCGTTGTTGGACTGGAGCACCTGCGCCGAGATCATCCCTGTCTGAGAGTTCTGGATATCGACATCCAGCCCTTCTGCCGCGAAATAGCCTAGGCGCTTGGGCACCGCATAGAGAAACACCTCCTCGCCAATGCCCATGATCGGATGCATCTGCACCAGCGTTATCTTCTTGAGCGATTGCGCCGCGCCAGCCGCGACGAAGCAAAAGGACATGCCGGCTGCGAAAGCGAGCGGGAGCGTGGCATGACGTGTTCGGGCGAGCATGGAATGGCCCTCCGTTGTTGACGTTGTGTCCAATTACGCACGCGCCGTTGCATTTGACCGCTGCGCCCAGAAGCAGTAGCGGCGCTCGATCAGGCTCACGATGTGGCTCATCAGAAAACCAATCACCGCCAGCAGCAGGATGACTGCAAACAGCTGCGAAATCTCCATCGCCTGGCTGAACTGCATCAGGAGCATCCCCAGGCCGGCACCGGCCCCGACGAATTCGCCGACCACGGCGCCGAGAATCGACAGCACCGACGCGACGCCGAGCCCGGCGAACAGGAACGGCAGGCAGCTGGGGATGATGATCTTCGTGAACAGGTGCAGCGCGCTGGCATTGCAGGAGCGCGCCAGCTCGATCCGCTCGGGCTCCACCGCCTGATAGCCTGCCATCATGTTCACCAGCACCGGGAAGAAGGTGATAATCGCGGTGATGAACACCTTGCCTTGGAGACCAAAGCCGAACCACACCACCATCAGCGGCGCGAGCGCGACTTTCGGCAGCGACTGAAAGCCGACAATATAAGGGTACCAGCTCTTTCCGAGGATCGGCCAATGCGAGAGAACGAGCCCGAGCAATGCGCCCAGCACCGAGCCGATGGCAAAGCCGAGCACCGCTTCCCAGACAGTAATCCCGGCGTGATACCAGTAGCCGGCCTTGTCCCAAGGCGAGCGGCTCAACCCGCCCGCCATGGCGCGCAGGACATCTTCCAGCGGCGGTATCACGTAGGTCGGCGCGCCGAGCACGTGAGTGGCGAGCCACCACGCCCCGAGCAGCGCCAGCAGTATTGCCGGCGAGATGGTGAATTGCGGATAGCGTCGCAGCACGCCCGGACGGGTCTCGCTCGCCGGCACGGAAGAGCGCGTATCCAACGCTTGCACCGGCATCAGAATATTCCTCCTCGGGCATCGAGCAGCGAGCGCAGCCTCGCGGCGTAGCGACCGAAACGATCAGTGTTGATGACCGAAAGGTCGCGCGGCCTCGGCAGGTCGATGGTGATGACGTCGGCGATGCTGCCGGGCCGAGCCGTCATGGCGATGACGCGATCGGAAAGGAACACCGCCTCGGCGATCGAGTGCGTGATGAAAATAACCGTCTTGCGGCTCTGGCTCCAGATCCGGATCAGCTCGAGATTCATCTGATCGCGCGTCATCGCATCGAGCGCGCCAAACGGCTCGTCCATCAGCAGCAGCTGCGGGTCCTGCACCAGCGCACGCACGATGGCAACGCGCTGCTGCATGCCGCCCGAAAGCTCGAACGGATAGCGCTGTGCAAACTCGCTGAGACCAACCATGTCAAGCAGCTCTGCCGCGCTCAGCCGGTAGCTCGTCATCGGCAGCTTGCGGAATTCGATCGGCAGCAGCACATTGTCGAGCACCGTGCGCCATGGCAGCAGGACCGGGGATTGGAACACTACCGCGGCCTCGCGCGTCGGGCCGCGCAGGGGTTTGCCGTTGAGCTCGACCGATCCGGCGGTGCAGGCCAGGAGACCGGCGAGCAATTTGAGCAGCGTCGATTTCCCGCAACCGCTCTGGCCGATGACCGAAACAAACTCGCCGTCATAGATCTCGAAGTCGAGGCCCTTGAGCGCCGCCACTTCGCCGGAGCCGGTGACGTAGGTCTTCGACAGGCCGTTCGCGCGGATCAGCGCCGGTCTTCGCGCAGCGCTGGTGTTGAGCGTAGCGGCGCGAATGGGCTTCATCGGGTGCTGTGGCATGGCGTGGGCCAGTGACCAATCCGCTTCAAGCATATTGCACGCAATATGTTGCAAGGAATATGCCAGCGATTCAATGTGCCGCGCTTAGCAATTACAGCAATAACAACGAATGCCATTGGAAACACGTGTTCATACCGGGGCCATGCCGGGCTACAGCGTTCCGGCCGAATGGACACAGTAGGACGGGTCAGTCTAACTCGTCCTGCGCGCCCGGTACCAACTTGAATGAGGCGATCTGCGGCGCAGTCTTGAAATACACCGTTTGCAACTCGGCCGAGTCCTTGAACTTTATCTGCCGCAACCGGCGGAAGATGACGTTGGTGGTCAGCGACGGGTGATCGAACGGATAGGGATTGAAAGCGATCGTATCCGATTGCAGCGGGGTGAGCGTCATCGCAACTCCCGGGGCGCCGGAATAAGCGAGCGGCACCGGCTCAATCCGATCCGGCTTGAGTGTCTCTGTGCTGCAAATGTACAGCGACAGCATGTCCCAGACCTGCAGCAGATTGTAGTTGATCGCGACCTCCCTGGGGTCGAGCTTCTCCGCCGCAACCTTCTGCTTGGCCTCGCTCTTGGCGATGAACGCCTGGATCTCCGGCGACAGCGTGCCGCGCTTGATCGCGGGCGGATGGGTGATGACGCCGTAGCGGCCTTGCCACAGTCCGGACCTGTGCTTGGTGATCATCAGCCCGGCATACGGATCGATGGCGCTCAGCCAGTCACCCGCCCATTCGAATGCTTCGAGTTGCGTCCGGTCGTTGGCGACCTCGCGGTAGTTTGGCGTCTTCCCAGTTTCCCGGTTGAGCTGCGGGCCGGTTTCGTAACGGATCCAGCCACGGTCATGGAACATGGCAGCGCGCACCAATGATCCGTAGGGATGCGGCTTCTCGAAAGTGTCATTGCCCCAATGCGCAGCAAACAGCCCCGAGAGCTGAGCGTGATCGTTCTGGGTAATCATGACGATCGAGCCGTCGGACTCGTACCTGACGATCATAGCTGCCCTCTTTCATCGGCCGCACGCAGAAGCGGGACAAGCGTGCCGACCTCGCGCAATTCTGCGGAATCTAAACTCTCGAGGCGAGTCTTTTTTAGCGCATCGTCTCGCTGCTCGTTCGCAGGGGCGACGCATGCGTTGCCCGTCCTGGCAGCCATTGCGCGTGCTGGGAAACTCGGCCTCAGCACGGCCGAAACCGCCACATTGCTCGGCCTGGCGGAACGCACCGTCCGCGCTTATCGCAACGCGAAGCGTTTGCCCCAGTCGGTCGCGATCGCCATCCGCACGATCAAGGCCAGCAATACGGTGCTGGCTGCGCACTACCGTCTGTCCGGCCATCGCGCTCGCGGCCGCCCGAGGAAAGAGCTCAGGCCGCGTGCCGCGTGAAACGCAGCAAGCCCGAGGAGGCCAAACTACGCCAAGGAAGAAGGCGATTCATTCCACCACGAGCTTCACCCGGTCGCCGGCTTTCACCCGGTCGCCGGGGGCGAGCCCATTGAGGATGCGAAAGCGCTCGAGATTGCGATCGGGCGTCGCCATGCGCGCCGCCAACCGTTCGACCGTGTCATCCGGCCCGACCGCGGCAACCCTGATGTGCAAGGGCTTCGCCACCTCCATCTCGGCGACGGTCATGCGGCGAAAGCTGGCGACGGCCTCGCGAAACACGCGATCGACCTCGGCATTCATGCGCTTCGACGCGAAGATGAAACGATAGACGTCGCTGCCGAAGCGCACCACGTAAAGCCGAAACACCCATTGGTCTCCCTTGGCGGTCGCGGTGGCCGCAGCGAGCCCGTTGATCGTGCTCTCTTCCACGCTCTTCGGGTCGATGTTCTCGATCCAACCCGAATTGAGATAACCAACGAGCGTCTGCTCCGCGGCAACGCGGACGACGTCCATGCGCAAGGCTTGCCCCCCGCCGTCGCGCACGCCGAGGACCGCCTGCGCGGTATTGTCGAGCGTAAAGGCTTCCGGCGCGAGGAAGGTGAAGCCAAGCCGCGGGTGCAGAAATCGCCGGCCGCGGATGAAGCCCTCGCTCGGGTCCTCGCCGTAGACCATCCCGTCGATGCCGCCGAGATAGGCCTCCTTGTCTTTCTCGGTCTCGGCGCTTGCGGCATACTGGCTCGCATTCGCCTGCGCGTTCTTGATGCGCTCGGGCGTTGCCGGATGCGTGGAGAGAAAGTCCGGCGCGCGTGGATCGATGTGCGACTGCCCGGCGCTCGTCTTGAAGTCGGAATTGCGGCCCATGGAGGTGAGAAAGCGCACCGCCCCATAGGGGTCATATCCGGCCCGCGCGGCGATCCCGATCCCGATCCCGTCGGCTTCGAGCTCCTGCGCGCGCGAGAAGCTCGCGAGCTTGATCTTTGATTTGGCGAGCGCGAGCGCGCTCGTCTCCGGATCGCTGCCGAGATCGGTAAATACGCGCGTCACCAACGCCACCTGGCGCGCCTCGTTCTCCCGCATTTCCGCATGCCGGGCGATCACATGCGACATCTCGTGCGAGAGCACCGAAGCAAGCTCGGACGTGTCATTGGCAAGCGCGATCAAACCGCGGGTCACGTACAGGTTGCCGCTCGGCAGGGCGAAAGCGTTGACCGAGGCAGAATTGAGAATGGTGATGCGGTATTGCAGATCGGGCCGCTCGGATGCGGCGATCAGCTTCGCCACGGTCTGACGCAGCAGCGCCGCGAGCTTGGGATCATCGTATTCGCCGTTATAGGCGGCGAGAATGCGTTGGTGCTCGCGCCGCGATGGGCCCGCGGTCGCAGCCGAGGCCGCGCTTGGCGCCTGCGGCAGCGCCGCGGGCGGTCCGCCTGCCGTCAGGATGGCCGAGCTGCAGCCGCCAAGGAAAAGCGCGAAAGCGGCTGCCGCGAGCGTCACCGTGCGATGCGCCAACGGAGAGGTTCGGCGCGCCGCTCGCGCAGCAACACGCCTTGTCCGTGCGCTAAAAACTTCCAGCGTTGCGTTCGCGGCGGTCACGTCAGCGCTCAGCAATCTCGATCTGCTCCGGACGCATCGCCTCGATGCGCGGTCCGTTGCGGTCCTCGATCCAGCCCCGCACCCGCACGCGCAGGTTCGCCAGGTTCCTCGGCTGCACGCCGGCGGCGACGAACATGCGCTCATTGCGTTTTGCGATCGTGACGGTGAGGCTTTCCGACCACCGCCGTCCAAAGTTCACGTAGATCGTGCCTCCGCTTTCACGGACCGTCACCACCTTGCCCTCTGCGACTGTGAATTGGCCTCGTTGAGCGACGAGCACGGCATGATTCTCGGCGCCCACAATGGAATAATACGCATCGCCCCACAGGCCAACTTTTCTTTGCCGCGCATCGCGTTCCCGGGCCAAGAGCTCGGCCGCGCACGCCATGTCGCCGACATGCGCGGAAACCCGGGCGAACCCGACGGCCACCATCTCGTGGGCCGCCGACTTCTGCTGTCCATCCGCAGCGAAATAGGCATGCGCCAGGATGCGGCCGTACCGGTCGGCTGCCGGCAGCTCGTGCCGGAGCTCGACCGTCTGGCCGGCCAGCATGGCGTGGAGCGCAGCCCGCGCGGCGGTTCCGGCCTCGGCGCGCGCACCGGCCTCGCCCGGCAGCGGCGCAAGCGGCACTTCGATGCCAGGGAGGCGAATTTCGCGCCCGTCCTCAAGGAGGAAGCTGCGCCCATCGACAACAGCCTGGACGTTTCCGCTGCCCAGCACCTGGAGCTGGCATGTGGTTGTTGCAGGAACCGCGCGCGATTGGGCAGAGGCGGGTGCGACCCATGCGAGCGCCGCCGCCATGCCGCACAACCACGGCAGCCTCACCAGCTCGCGCACCCCATGCATTCGTCAACGAAACGGGTGGAATAGGGCGGCACTGCGGCGCGACCGCGACGGAGAGCCTCCCGCGCCTACAAAGCGGCGACGGCTCGGTCCACCATCGCGATCAGCGCGTGGGGCGCGTAGGGCTTGGGCAACCAGCCGAGCGGAGCGGCAGGCGCGGCCCGCGAGCGCATGTGCGCATCATGGTGCGCCGTGGCAAAAATGCAGCGGATGCCAGTCTCGCGAAATATTTCGAGCGCGGCATCGACGCCGTCCACCTTCCCGATCAGACGAATATCCATGATGACCAGAGCGGGGGATTCCGACTTGGCCAGTCGCACAGCTTCATCCGCGCGGCCGGCAAGCCCGGCGACCTGATATCCAGCGTCGGTCAGGACGGCCTCCATGTCGGTGGCAGCTAGAAAGTCGTCTTCCACGACGAGGATTCGCGCCGCCTCTCGTGACGCTTTCACTCCCCGGCGATCCTGCGGAGCAAGGCTAACCGGTTGGGCGGCGACCGAGGACGCAAAATGCGCAGTGCTTCCGCCGGCGATCATACCAGCCGACGATATCACTGCGCCCTGCCACGGTCGAGGAACTGCACGCTGCAGCGCGCACCTCCCATGCGCTCCACCTTGAGCGCTCCTCCGAGCTGGCGGGCGAGGCCGCTTACGAGACCGAGTCCTGACGAGCGTCTGCTGGCTTCGCCGAGATCAAAGCCCGGGCCCTCGTCCTCCACGTTGAGCTCGAAGCAGTCCTCGCCTTTGGTCAGGCGAACCCGGACCGAGCCTTCGCCGCTGCCGTTCACGCCGTGTTTGGCTGCGTTCGTCAACAACTCGTTGAGAATGAGCGCGAGCGGCATGGCCGTGTCGTTCGAGAGTCTCTCCTCCATGCAGTCCGTGATGCTCACGTTGATGTTGCCGGCAAACGCCTGCTTTGCGCTGGCGCAGACGCCTTCCAGAAAGTCTCTGGCGCGATAGCTGCTCGTATTGCCTGCATCGTAGAGAGCCTGTTGCGCCGCGGCCATGGCGCCTACGCGCTGGCTCGCGTCGGCGAGCACCGCGCGCGCTTCCGCGCTGTGCGTCTCGCGTTGCGCCGTGCGCAGCAGCGAATGCAGCATCTGCATGTTGTTCTTGACGCGGTGATTGAGCTCGTCGAGCAGAACTTTCTGGTTCGCTTCGGCCTGCTTGCGTTCGCTGATGTCGACCAGCATGTTCACGGAGCCAATGAGCTCGCCGTTCTCGTCGCGCAACGGCGTGGGATAGGGAATGAACGGCACGCGCGTGCCGTCGGGGCGCTCCGCAACCGCCTCGATCCCCCGTACCGGCCGATTTTCCTTGAGCGCAACCGCCATGGGACATTGGTCGTGCGGCAGGGGTGTCCCGTCGGGCCGGTACATTTTCCAGGTGACGCACCACCAATCGCTGCCGATCGCCGGGCGCCGTCCTGCGAGCTCGACGGCGGCCTGATTGTAGAATGTGATCCGGCCGCCAGCATCGGTCGTATAGACGGCGGCGGGAAGCGCTTCGATGAGCTCGCGGAAGCGCCGTTCGCTCGCGCGCAGCGCCTCCTCGGCGTGCCGCTGGGCGGTGATGTCTCGCATCACGCGAATGCCGTAGCGAAATCTGCCGGCACCATCGCGCACCACCGAGGACGTCACCGCAACCCAGATGATACGACCGTCCTTGCGGATGAGCCGCTTCTCGACCGCATAGCGCCGGTCCGGCTCGGTGGTCTGCCGGTCGAACGATTGCGCGTCCGACTCGCGATCGTCGGGATGCGTGACGTCGAACACCGTAAGTTGCAGGAGCTCATCGCGCGAATAGCCGGTGATCTCGCACGTGGTCTCGTTGACCCGCAACAACCGTCCGAGCGCATCGACCTCGGAAATGGCGACGCCCGCGTTCTCATACGTCGCAGCCAACCGCTGCTCGCTTTCGGCAAGGGCATCGGCGGCACGCTTGTTCTCGGTGATGTCCTGGAAGATGCGCACGCCGTAAAGAAACCTGCTTGCTTCATCGCGCACCGCCGAGCACATGATCGACGCCCAGATCACGGCACCGTCCTTGCGCACGATGCGCTTCTCGATCGCGTAGCGGTCGATCTCGCCTGCGACCAGGCGCTGGTATTGGCGAAAGTCCTCGTCGCGATCCTCGGGATGGCGCACATCGAAGACGCTGCCGCCGGCGAGCTCCTCGCGCGAACGCCCGGTGATGGCGCACGCCGTCGCATTGACGCGCAAGCGCTTCCCGGTGGCGTCGGTCTCGGCGATGCCGACCGTCGCGTGCTCGTAGGTCACCGCGAGCCGCAGGGTCTGCTCGCGCAGGACCGCTTCGATGGCGTTGTCGATCTTCATGCGTCTGACGCTGGCTGCCCCAACTTTGCACAACACCGGGCGACGCCACAAACGCAAAACCGAGCTTTTGGTTCCGAGGGGCGTTTTGGGAAAAGCCTAAGGAATCCAGGGAGCTATACGAAAAATACGGGTTTTTACGGGCGTAAGCGTGCAATCAGGACGTACTACAATCATTAATTTGCAATCAGCCCGCGATCATGCGCAGGAGGACGCGGTCCTTGCTTCGACCTCTCCGGCACCAGCCTCGACTACGACAACGGATGCAAACCCGCGCCGAAGTCAAGCAGCGGATATGGTGCGATCGGGCTGCAGCCGGACAACGGTCAATGTTCGCGACCGTGCGGCGCCAGGAAATTGAGCTCAGGCCCGAGCGGCACGATGCGCGTGGGGTTGATGTTTTCGTGGCTCTGATAATAATGCCGTTTGATGTGCGTGAAATCGACCGTGCCGGCAACGCCGGGATACTGATAAAGCTCGCGCGCGAAGCCCCAAAGGTTGGGATAATCCACCAGTCGTCGCAGGTTGCATTTGAAATGTCCCACATAGACGGGATCGAATCGCACCAGAGTCGTGAACAGGCGCCAGTCCGCTTCGGTCAAGCGTTCCCCGCAAAGGTATCGGCGCGTTGCCAGCCGCTCCTCCAGCATGTCCAAGGTCGAGAATAGCGGCCGTACCGCTTCCTCATACGCTTCCTGCGTCGTTGCAAATCCGGCTTTGTAAACGCCGTTGTTGACGGTGTCGTAGATGCGCGCATTCAATGTGTCGATCGTCTCTCGCAGGTCAGCGGGATAGAGATCACCCGGGGCGGCGCCCACGGCATCAAACGCGGAGTTGAGCATGCGGATGATTTCCGACGACTCGTTGGAGACGATCACGTTGCGCTGCTTGTCCCAAAGCACCGGCACAGTCACCCGCCCGGTGTAGGCGGGGTTGGCGCGGAGATAAACCTCATAGAGGCGGCGTGCCCCGAGGATCGGATCAGGGATGACGCCGGGGCCCTCGTCGAACGTCCAGCCTTCCTTGCCCATGAGCCAATGCACGACCGAGAGCGAGATCGCGCTCTCGAGGCGCTTGAGCGCGCGAAAGATCAAGGTTCGATGCGCCCACGGACACGCAAGCGAGACATAGAGGTGGTATCGTCCAGGCTCCGCCTTGAACCCACCTTCCCCTGTCGGCCCAGCCCTCCCGTCCGCGGTGATCCAGTTGCGGAACCTGGTTTCCTGACGGACGAAGCGGCCTCCGCTCGTGCGGGTGTCATACCCGCGATCGCTCCATTGGCCATCGACAAGCAGGCCCATGCGCGCATTCCTTTTCCCAAATCTCATGAGCTTGAGCATTCCAAACCCAAGCTCAGAGGCGTGCGTAGATGAGTTGGCGCCATTGGTAAACCCCGGCATTCGGACGGAGAACATGGGTCTGCCCGGTGCGAGGCGCAAGCGCATGACACAAACACGAGGGCTCCCTCCTTTGGACAAGCTCACACCCCGTGAGATTGCCGCAAGGTCGAGCAAATGACGATAAGCCAAATAAAGCAATTCCCGGCCGCGCTCTCATATCAGCGGGGCCGCAGCAATCGGAAGCAGGAAGACCTCGCATGAAAACGTTCTTTGCCGCTTTGGCTCTGACGGCTCTCATCGCCGGCTCGGCATTCGTCACGTCAGCAGATGCTGCACGGCGGTACGTCCCCCAGTACGACCAGCCGCGCGCGCGCAACGACTCCGATGGGTCGTGGCGATGCTATCCGTACTGCCCGGGGGGGACCTATGAGGGACGCCCGGTGCGCGAATGGATGAAGCCGGATGGCTGGTGAGAGCCGACAGCTGCCGAGGTGAGCCTCCGATTGGGGACACACCACTGCTGGGCTTTTCGCCAGTCGGGCAGGCGATGAATCAATCACGCACTGTCTTGCGCAAACGCGGGGTAAAGTTTCTGACCGACGGTGATCCGCATTACACCCCGAATATCCTGCTGTAACGCGCTTTGATGTCCTCTCGTTGCGCTTCCAGCATGGCGGGATCGCTTTTCATCAGCTTGATGTCGGACAGCGACCGCCGTCCGGGTTTTTCCTTCGCCAGCGCGTGGAATGAGCATAGATTCCAGGCATCGACCAGCAATTGCTGCGCCTCGATGCGGAACAGGAAGCTCTGGAACAAGCGGGCCGCATTGGGATTGGGCGCGCTCTGAAAGATACCGCTCGGAGCAGTGACCAGCGGGGTACCCTCACTAGCGTACACGGCCGCTACCGGAGCACCCCGCTGCTGCAACAGCAGCAAGTCGGACTCCGCGCCGTCGGCTTGCACTGCGCTCTCGCCAAGCGCGAGGCGCTTCGGCGGCTCGGACGCCGACTGTACGGTCGTGACCTGTTGACGCGCGAGCTTATCGAAATAAGACCAGCCGAGATCGCGCGCGAGCCCAAAGGTAGCGGTCAGGATCGTGCCGCTGTATCCCGGGTTGGCCTTGACGATCTTGCCCTTCCACTTGGCATCAAGCAGGTCAGCGAAGCTCCTGGGCGCATCCTCGGGCTTGATCAAATTGGTATTATAGCCGATCGGGCTGAGCAGGGCGAAGGCCGTTGCAAAGGTGCCTTCCGGATCGATCTGCTCGGAGGGCAGATTTTTCGCTACATCCTCGGGAAGGTAGGGTGCGAGCAATCCTTCGCGCTTCCAACGCACGAAATGGGCTGCATCGGTGCTGCAGACGACATCCACCTCATACAGCCGGATCTCCTGTTCCTCCCCAATACGCTGAAACACGCGCTCAGCCCCAGACCGTTTCACGTGCACGGCAATGCCGGGGTACCTGGCTTCGAATGTCTTGGCGAGGGTCTGCGCGACCGGGATCTCCATCGCGGTGTAGAACGCGACCATGCCCTCCTTTCGCGCAGCCTGAATGAGCGCCGGGCTGACTGCGGTCGCTTCAGGCGCAGCGGCATTGAGCGGCGCCGCAAATACGGTGCCGACGGCCGCGACCGCCGATGCCTTGAGCACATCACGTCTAGACAAATTCCCGTTTCTCACAGCCTTAGCTCCTGCCGTGGTGGTACGCGCGTTGGTCCTGAGTTATGCGCTCACCAGGAAGCATGCAATTGAGGGCTTGGGCAGGAAGACAACGCCCGGCAGTCGGGCGCCTTCGGTCTTTGCCCGTCAAGCTGCGATCGACAGGCCGGCGAGAGAACCTCGTTCCGGGCTTGAGCGCGCTCCGGGACGGAAAGATGCTTTGTGAACTTGACTATGCCGCAGAGGCACCGAGCTCGCTCGTGACCACGGCGCGCAACAGCTCGCGCAGTTCCGAGGTTCGCTTGCTGCCGAAGGTGGATTCAAAGCGCGCTTGCGCCTTGATCCATTCCGGCCGAGCTGCCTCGAGGCGCTTGTCGCCGGCTTTGGTGAGGTGCAGCGCTTTGCTGCGACGATCGGACGCCAGCGGCTCGATTGCAATCAAGCCGTCGCGCTCCAGCGGCAGCATGTTCCGTCCCAGCGTCGTTCGGTCCATGACCAGATCGGCGGCGAGGGCGTTGATCGTCATTGGTCCCTTTCGTTTCAGCTTCGAGAGAATAGAGAACTGCGTGGTGCGCAATCCCGCGGGTGCCAGAAACTGGTCATACGATTGGGTGACGTGCCGCGCCGCCTGGCGGACGGCGAGGCAGATGCAGTCCTGCGTCTTGGTTCGGGTATCGGAAGTCATCGGCCTCCAGCTCCTCTTGACGAAATGCGTATGTTCGCCTATTTAGGCGCATATGCGCTCAGCGTCAAGCGGGCATAGCCGGGAAATTCCTCATGCCGTTGAATGCGATAGCTGGTGGCAAGACATCCCCGCCGGCGCGACCTGGGCCGCAATCAGCATCGCCGCAGTTCGACTCACGCACGCGACACCTCATCGAGGGGCCGATCACGCCGACGCTGTTGCGGCTTGCAGCACCAAATGTTCTGGTCATGGTGGTGCAGGCCTCGGTCGGGCTCATCGAGACCTATTTCATCGGCAAGCTCGGGACTGATGCGCTTGCCGGCGTCGCTCTGGTGTTTCCGGCGCTGATGCTCATGCAGATGATGTCCGCGGGCGCGATGGGCGGCGGCATATCGTCGGCGATTGCCCGCGCGCTCGGCGCCGGACGCCGCGCTAACGCCGATGCACTGGCTCTGCACGCACTCGTCATTGCGGTCGTCTTCGGGCTTATCTTCACGGCGACGGTGCTCGCGGGCGGGCCATGGCTCTACGGTGCGATGGGTGGGCGAGGTGCATCGCTTGGTGCGGCGCTGACCTATTCCAACGTGATCTTTTCGGGCGCGGTCCTGTTGTGGCTCTTTAACTCGCTCGCAAATATCATTCGCGGAACCGGCAACATGGCGGTACCGGCCGCCGTGACCTGTACGGGTGCGGCGGCGCTGATCCCGCTTTCGCCTTGTCTCATTTTCGGGTGGGGACCATTTCCCCGGCTTGGGATCGCGGGGGGTGCCGTCGCGGTCATCGCCTTCTATGCGTTGGGGAGCCTGGCGCTGGTGCTCTATCTGCGCTCCTCGCGCAGCCTGATCCGCTTCTCGATTCGCGGTTTCGCATTTCGCCGGACGTTGTTTCGCGAGATCCTCCGCGTGGGCGCCGTGGCGGCGCTGATTACCGTCGGCACCAATGTGACCATTGCGGTCGCGACCGGGCTCATCGGCCAGTTCGGATCCGCGGCGATCGCCGGTTATGGCACCGGCTCGCGCATCGAATATCTCCTGATCCCGCTGGTCTTCGGGCTCGGCGGCCCGCTTGTCGCCATCGTGGGCACCAATATTGGTGCGGGCGAGCGCCGCCGCGCTCTGCGCACCGCCTGGATCGGCGCTGCCATCGCGGCCGGAATGTGCGAGGTCATCGGCCTTGCTGCGGCAGCTTTCCCGCATGCCTGGCTATCGCTGTTCGACGAGAACGCGGCGATGCTCGATGCCGGATCGCGCTATCTGCGCGTCGTGGGACCGTTCTTCGGCCTCTTCGGCCTCGGCATGGCGCTCTATTTCGCCTCGCAAGGCGCCGGCCGGCTTGCATGGCCGCTCATTGCAAATCTCATCCGGTTGGCCGTTGCAGCCTTGGGCGGCTCCCTGGCGCTGCGGCTGAGCGGCAATCTCACAAACGTGTTTGTTGCGCTCGCCGTTGCGCTCGCGGCGTTCGGGATCATCAACGCGGTAGCGGTTGCGGGCGGCGCCTGGTTCGGCCCGGTGCGTTTGCGCTGGCCGCGGTTCCGGGGCAGGGACAAGCTGCGCACGAGCTCGTCGATTGCCTAATGGCACGGCATGTCTCATCAAGCCTAGGCTCAGGAGGATTTGTCATGACATCGCAGCGTTCAGTGGTTTTCGCCGAGCCGGTTCGCACCGCGATCGGCACGTTTGGCGGCAGCCTCAAGGATGTGCCCGCACCCAACCTGGGCGCACTGGCGATTGCCGGCGCCGTCAAGCGCGCCGGGCTTCGCCCCGACGAGATTGAAACGGTCGCCATGGGCAATGTCGTGCAGGCGGGCGCCAAGATGAATCCGGCGCGGCAAGCCGCAGTGCAGGCCGGACTGCCGGTGACGACGCCGGCGATGACCGTCAACCGCGTCTGCGGCTCGGGCGTGCAAGCCGTCGTCTCGGCCGCGCAGGAGATCCTGCTGGACAACGTCAACGTCGCGGTCGCAGGCGGCATGGAGAACATGGACCTTGCGCCTTATCTCCTCGCGCGCGGCCGCTGGGGCTATCGCATGGGCGACGGAGCGCTCTACGACAGCATGTTGCGCGACGGATTGAACGACGCCTTCTCCGACGCGCATTCCGGCTGGCACACGGAAGATCTGGTGGAGAAATATCAGGTCACCCGCGAGTCCCAGGACCGTTGGGCGTTCCGGTCGCAGCAGCGGTTTGCCAGCGCACAGGCTGCGGGCCATTTCAAAGCTCAAATTGTGCCTGTGGAACTGCCGGGCAAAAAGGGGCCGACTCAATTCGAAAAGGACGAGCACAACCGGCCCGACACGACGCTCGAAGGTCTGGCGCGCCTGAAACCGGCCTTCCGTCCTAACGGCACCATCACTGCCGGCAATGCACCCGGACTGAACGACGCCGCTGCCGCCATGGTGCTCGCGGACGAAAAATGGGCGGAGAAGCGCGGCCTCTCTGCCGCGGCGCGCCTCGTCTCCTATGGCATCGCAGCGGTCGAGCCCGGCATGTTCGGATTGGGACCAGTGCCGGCGGTGCGGCAAGCGTTGCAGCGTGCCGGCTGGGACATCGGCTCGGTCGAACGCGTCGAGATCAATGAGGCATTCGCGGCCATCGCCATCGTGGTCGCGCGCGAGCTCGGATTTCCCGAGGACATCGTCAACGTGGAAGGGGGCGCGATCGCCCATGGCCACCCGCTCGGCGCCACCGGCGCGGTGCTCATGACCAAGCTCATTCATGCGATGCGCCGCGACGGCCTGAGTCGGGGTCTGGTCACGCTGTGCATCGGCGGCGGGCAAGGGATCGCGCTCGCGCTCGAAACGCTGCATTAGACAAGCAGACCCGCGCGGATCGCCCAATTACGCGATCCCTGACCCACCCTGCGCACCTGTGCCGTGCCGGATTGTGGGGCAAAAAAAGAAAACTTAGAGCAAAACCGTCAGAGCGGGCGCACTTGTTATGGACCACTGTGGCTTCGCAGTGCCATGCAACGCGCGGGCATGGCAACGATCCGTGTGCCACCCAGGGCTCAACGATCGGAAATTTCGATCCAGGAGCCCAAATCGCCGTCACGCATCGGCGATGGCTGATCGGGATCTAAGAAGGCCACAGATCGTTATTGCAGGCGCCGGCGCTCGTATCCCGCCGCAGAAGCTTGGAGATCCTGTGATGGCTCAATCACTTGCACCGGCTCGCGACCGAGGGGCAAGACTATCGGCTCCGGAAAAAATCAACATCACGCTTCGCGTCAACGGCGCTGATCGCAAGCTGAGCGTCGCGCCATGGACCACGCTCCTGGACGCGCTGCGTCTGCATCTTGACCTTACCGGGACCAAGAAGGGCTGCGACCACGGCCAGTGCGGCGCCTGCACTGTGCTGGTCGACGGCCGGCGCATCAATTCCTGCTTGACCTTGGCGGTCATGAAGGATGGCGCGCAGATCACGACCATCGAAGGGCTGGCGCGAGGGGGCATGCTGCACGCTTTGCAGCAGGCCTTCATCGCGCACGATGCCTTCCAGTGCGGCTATTGCACCCCCGGCCAGATCTGTTCCGCGGCTGGCCTGATCGCCGAGGGCAGAGCGGAGACGCTCGACGACATCCGCGAGCTGATGAGCGGCAATATCTGTCGGTGCGGCGCTTATCCCAACATCGTGGCGGCCATCGACGAGGTCGTGTCCGGCACGAGCGTCGCGAAGGCAGGGGAGGCGAGACGATGAACAATTTCGGCTACTCCCGCGCCAGCGACGTCGCCGATGCGGTGCGCCGGATCGCTGCCGACCCGGCGGCAAGCTTTATTGCCGGCGGCACGAACTTGATCGATCTCATCAAGGAAAATGTCGCGCGCCCATCCCGAGTGATCGACATCACCCACCTGCCGCTCAAGCAAATCGAGCAGACCGCGGACGGCGGCTTGCGCATCGGCGCGCTCGTCCCCAACAGCGATATCGCCTACCACCCGCAGATCGGGGCGCGTTATCCGTTGCTGGCAAGCGCCATCCTCGCCGGCGCTTCGGCGCAGTTGCGCAACATGGCCTCGACCGGAGGCAATCTTCTCCAACGCACGCGTTGTCTTTATTTTTATGACACCGCGACCCCCTGCAACAAACGCGAGCCGGGCAGCGGCTGCTCCGCGATCGGCGGCATCAACCGCATGCACGCGATTTTGGGCACCAGCGAGCACTGCATTGCCACGCATCCCTCGGATATGTGCGTGGCGCTTGCAGCGCTGGAGGCGCGCGTGCTGGTGGCAGGAACGGATGGAGCGCGCAGCATTGCCTTTGCCGAATTCCATCGTCTTCCCGGCAGTACGCCCGAGATTGACAGCAACCTGCGGCCGGACGAGATCATTACCGCGATCGAGCTGGCCCCGAAGGGTTTTGCCCGCAACTACACCTATCTGAAAATTCGCGACCGCCTGTCATATGCGTTCGCGCTGGTGTCCGTTGCGGTAGGCCTCGAGCTCGAAGGTACAACAATCAAGGAGGCACGCCTCGCGCTGGGCGGCGTCGCGCACAAGCCCTGGCGCAACCGCGAAGCCGAAGCACAGCTCCGGGGCGGGCACGCAACGCGGCAGCGCTTCTCGAACGCCGCCGAGATCGTGCTTCGCGAGGCGCGCGGCTTCGGCCACAACGACTTCAAGATCGAGCTGGCGCGGCGCGCAATCGTGCGCGCGCTGGACCAGGCGTCGCGCGGGCAACCGCAGTCGCAATCGGACAAGCGGATCGCGTAAGCGGGAGAACGCCATGACCGTCACGAGTCATTTCGGCAAGCCCACCTCCCGTATTGAGGGAGCGGCCAAGGTTGCCGGAATTGCCAAATACGCTGGGGAATACAACGTGCCCCGGCTCGCCCACGCCTTCGTGGTCTCATCCGCTATCGCCAAGGGCCGGATCAAGCTGATCGACACCGCGGCTGCGCTTGCAGTCGAAGGCGTGCTCGACGTGCTCACGCATGCGCATCGGCCCAAGCTCGCTTCGTCGGACGAGAAATATAAAGATGACATCGCGCCGGAGGGCTCGCCGTTGCGTCCGCTCTATGACGACCAGATCCGCTTCAGCGGACAGCCCGTGGCACTGGTGGTGGCCGAGGAGCTCGAGATTGCGCGGTTTGCCGCTTCGCTCCTTCGCATCGAATACGAGGCGCAGGAGCATGTCACCGATCTCGAAGCGCAGCGCAAGCGCGGTGCAGTCTCGACCCCTGAGGATGCGCCATCGCACAGCCGCGGCAATGCCGGGCAGGCGTTCGCGCAGGCGCCCGTGCGCGTAAAAGCCGAGTATCGCATCCCGGTCGAGCACCACAATCCAATGGAGCCGTTCGCGAGCACGGCGGTGTGGGAGGGCGATGGCCGGATCACCGTCTACGACAAGACCCAGGGACCGCAGAACAGTCGAAACTATGTCGCGGATGTCTCCGCGATGTCGCGCGACAAGGTACGGGTGCTGTCAGCTTATGTCGGAGGCGGATTTGGATCCGGGCTGCGCCCGCAATATCAGCTGCCGCTCGCGGTGCTGGCGGCGCGCGCGCTGCGGCGCTCGGTGCGCCTCAGCCTCACGCGTGCGCAGATGTTCACGCTCGGCTACCGTGCCGGCATCGTTCACGAGTTGGCGCTCGGGGCGGACAGCGACGGAAGACTTCTCTCCTTCCGGCACAACGCCGTTGCCATGACCTCGCAATTTGAGGATTTCGGACGCAATTTCGTGCTCTGGTCGAGCCTCCTCTACCGCTGCCCCGACGCCGAGCTTCGCCAGGGGCTGGTCAAGCTCGACCAGAACACGCCGTGCGACATGCGCGCGCCCGGCGGCGCGGAAGGCATGTATGCCATCGAGTGCGCCATGGACGAGCTCGCCTATGCCGCCGGGATCGATCCGCTCGAGCTGCGCGTGATCAACTACTCCGACAAGGATCAGATTGAGAACCACCCCTACAGCAGCAAGGAGCTGCGGGAATGCTATCGCCAAGCCGCGGAGAAGTTCGGCTGGTCCAAGCGCAGCGGGGAGCCGCGGTCGATGCGCGATGGCAGCGAGCTCATCGGCTGGGGCATGGCGACCGGCATCTGGGAGGCGATGCAGCTGAAGGCAAGCGCCCGCGCGACCCTTAGCGCCAACGGCAGCGTCGAGATCGCGAGCGCCACCGCCGACATCGGCCCGGGGACCTATACGATGATGGCGCAGATCGGCGCCGAGATGCTGGGAGTACCGCTAGAAAATGTAACGGTGAAGCTCGGCGATTCCAGCCTGCCCGATGCCCCGGTCGAAGGCGGATCGTTCACCACCTCCTCCGTGGGCTCCGCCATTCATTCCGCGTGCCGCGCGGTGCAGGCGGAGCTTCTGCGGCTGGCGCAGAAGAGCGCGGGATCGCCGCTCGCGGGTGCCGCGCTGGACGATGTCGTGCTCGTGGACGGCAGGATCCGGCACAGGCGAGAGCCGAGAGCGGAGGTTTCGGTCGCGGACGCGATGCGGGCCGGCAAAGCGGATCGGATTGAAAAGGAAGCCACCGCCGAACCTGCTGAAAACAGCAAATATTCGCACTACACTCACTCTGCGGTGTTCGCCGAAGTCAGGGTCGACGAGGAGCTCGGGGTCATTCGGGTCACCCGCGTGGTCAGCGCAGTGGCAGCCGGCCGCATTCTCAATCCCAAGGTCGCCGGCAGCCAGATCCTCGGCGCGGTGGTCGGCGGCATCGGCATGGCACTCCATGAGGAGACCTCGACCGATCATCGGTTCGGGCGCTTCATGAACCATAATTTCGCCGAGTATCATGTGCCGGTGAATGCCGATGTGCCCGCGATCGACGTGATCTTCGTCGAGGAGAAGGATGACGAGATCAATCCCCTCGGCGTCAAAGGCGTCGGCGAGATCGGCATCGTGGGCACCGCGGCGGCAATTGCCAATGCGGTCTATCATGCGACCGGCAAGCGCGTGCGCGATCTGCCGATCACGGTTGACAAGCTGATGCGAGATTAAATGGCTCAATGTGGAGCGACCTGGGCAACGGTCCGTTTAGTATAACGGGAACATCTGTCAGGTTCTCGACACCTTGGCGCGGGTAAGGCGTTACTCTCTTAAAGGCGAGAGTTGCCCATGAAAGAGATTGGATTCTTTCTCCTGCGCGATCGCGTCGGCCGAGTGCGGTTGGAATACTCATCATAGCCGCCAGCGTGGCGACATTGCTTTTCGTAGTGGCGCTGAGTGCCTTGAGTGAAGCCCGTCTCGTCCGGCCCTATTCCGAGTACTGAAGCGTGGACGCGAGGACAGCAAAGCCTACAGCAGCAGCCAGGGCGAGCGAAGCAAGGGCGATCCAGGTCATTGGGGCCTCCCATTCGGAGCTAACCGCTGCAACGCCTTCACCCCTGCTTCGGTTCCGGGGAGGAGCCCTTCATTGTCAAGCAGATCGGGATAGAACAGTCGGAACCATGGCATTTCGCTTTCCCGTCCCTGATTTGTTTCCATTTGCGTGTCGGAATTTCAACAATTGGATTCACGTACGTTAATGTCATGTCACACAACTTGCATGAAGGTTCCGTGTCCGGGTTGTGTGGCCATGATGTTGTCCGAAGCGAAAAAGTACCACGGCTATGCGCGCGAGTGCCTGAAGCTGGCCGAAGAAGCCACGCGCGCAGACGTCCGGGAGCAATTAGTGGAACTCTCCCGCATCTGGATGGAAGCGGCGCTCAAAGGAGGAGCAGCATCACCGGAGCGGGACGGGCTCTCAATCGGAATCGGGATGAACCTGCCCGCGCTGCAGCGCGGTGCCAAGTTGTGTGGACCGGACAATCAGATCGCACGCTCGGCGGCCGAAAGAGGTCACATCAACCGCGGAAAATGACATCCGGGCAATCAAGCTCTGCAAGCAGCTCTTCCAATCGCGCCCCGCTTTCGGCACGTGCAATGATTGACGCCGCATGGGCACCTCCGGGTATGCGTGCCGCACCCCTGCACCAGGTTTAACGCACGTTAATGCGAGGCCTGCGCATGGAGGCGCGCCCTCGTGCGTCGCCCTGCGCCGAGGAACGCCTCTTGCGGGCGGTCGCGCGTTCGTGAGCAGCGCGCCAAAGTCTTTCCACATTTGTGGCAGTTCCTGGGCACAGGCTCGCGCGTGTCGGGCCGCAGGACCAGATCCGCACCGAGTGGACGACAGTTAGGAACAGAACGGGCGTACGCGTAATGGAGTACGTGCACTATTTGAGCTCTCGATCCCCAGGAGCTTCACGATGCCGAATTTCGACCCTGAACTGGTTCAAGTCATGCGCAATGCGCTCGATGAGATCATGACAAAGGTACCGCTGGAGTACGCAACCCAGGCCACCAAAGCTTACCTCGCAGAGTGCATTCTGAAAACCGCGGCGCAAGGTCACACGAGCTATGATGCGCTCATCGCAGCGGCCGCCGATCAGATCCAGACCGTGCTGACCCTTTTCACCTGAGCTTTTTTGCCGGCTGTATCGCCACGGTGCCCCCGACCAAGTGGGACATTACGACCAATTTTTCGCGCATTGGCGCAAAGGAGCCGTGCCTATGACGCCTTCTTCTTCTTGTTGCTTGCCGCCTCGCGTGCCAGACGCAAAGCTCGCAGCCGCGCGGTCTTTTCCCGCAGCGCCTGCTCCCGCGCCTTGTATTGGCCTCGATCTGCGCTTCTTCCTTTCGCTTGAATAGCGCTTCAGCCGGCGCACGGGCGTGTTCCTGGATCATGGCTATTTCCCATGCAGCCGTCGCAGCGAGAGCGACGCGCCCTTTGCTTTGCGCCCCGACCTCCGCTGCGGCCGGGGCACTGCCGATGTGGGTTGAACAACATATCAACGCCGTGCGACGAGATTTGTTCCGGCCGCGGGCCTTCACAGCGCTACTGTCGACGCGCAGCAAAAAAGACTTGAGAAGATGGCAAGCCGGGCGGCCTTGATGTCGATGACCAGGCAGGGACTTGCTGCGGTCTTTCATTCCGCCGTCATATGCCGGTATGCCTGCGCCATAGCCGTATGACGGCATCTTGCGTTGCGTGCGCCAATCCCTTATCTCTCGGCCATCGAGTTTTCGGCCGAACGACTTGGCCTTGCGGCAAACTTGCGCGCCTGACTGACGAACTTCTCCCAAAATCTCGAACCAACCCGCTGCTCGCGAGCGGCTCTAGCATCGACACGTGAAGGAAGTCGTTATCCATGATGAAGGGAACAGTGAAGTGGTTCAATGGCCAGAAGGGCTACGGATTCATTGAGCCGGAGGGCGGCGGCAAGGATGTCTTCGTCCATATCAGCGCTGTCGAACGCGCCGGGATGCAAAGCCTCAATGAGGGGCAAAAGGTCTCGTTCGACGTGGTTCCCGATCGTCGAACCGGAAAGTCGTCCGCAGATAATCTCCGCGCCATCTGATCCGGTGGCACCGCTCCCGGATACTAGCGATATCCGGGCCAGAAATTACGACGGCATGAGGCTCGGCGGCGCGGCTCCGCTAGTCGGCCCGCCGCTAGACCCGCGCCGTCATCATGCTGCAACATTAGGCATCTCTATTCTCACGTGGTGAAAGCAAAATCAGCCAGCTCCCGCTACTCGCACCTGTTCGCCTGGATCAGCGAGGAGGACGATGGCTATGCGGTCCAGGTGCGGCTGCATGATGAAGACAAGCCCCAGAGCGCCGCCTGGGGGGAAGAGCTGGCGGATTCGCTCGAAGCCGCATCCCTTCTGGTCGCCAGACTCGCCGACGAATTTTCGATCCCGCAAGGGCGGATCAAGATCGAGATTCGGACGAATGATATGACCAACGGCACACGGCATTGAACCGGATTCCAAAAGCGCAAATCGAGATACAAGTCGAGACATAAGCCGGGCGCTTGTCCGTAGAGCAGCGAAACGCGTGCGGGGCCACCCGCATGAACAAGGTTTCACCACGGCCAACGAGGAGATTGCGATGGCAACGCGCCTGAGCAAAAAGAATCAGACGGAAGACGCCGCGCAGGAACTGTCGCAGCGCAAGCAGCCCGAGGGTCGCTACCGCCTGCAGGTCGACCGGCAAACCAAAGCCAGCTACCCCACCTGGGAAGCTGCGGAGAAGGCGGGACTTGCGATCAAGAAAAGCTTTCCGGTGGTGCAGGTCGGCATCTACGATCACCTCGAGAGCGTCAACAAGATCATTCAGTTGCCTGAGGCCTGATCTGGCTCCGCTCGGCGTCGGGGTGGGCACTATCAGGTCTGACATGGAGATGGCCGTGGGCTTTGACGGGAACCGTCTCATACACATTCAGCGTATGCTCGTAGATCAACGGGATCACTCCCGCGACCTGCGCGACCACAAAGAGCCCCAGTAGTACTGCCCGAAGATTGTGTATCGTTCGCACGAACGTCGTTCGCTGGCAGATGCTCCCCGTCACATTGTAGTCGAGACAGGCGTGTCCGAGTGCGGCAGACATGCCACACTACGAAACTATTTCATTTCCATTGTCAGACCACATGTGCCGGTTCCAACGGACAGGCTTCATTACCAGTTTCGACTTGGATAGTCGGATGGGCGATCCGAAAGCGGAGATTGAGTTCCGTACACACCTGATTAAGGAACTCGTCTCCCGGCGCGCCGCGCGGCATGACAAGATGGCACGTCAGGGCAGTTTCCGTCGTGCTCATTGCCCATACATGCAGGTCGTGCACGCTCGATACTCCGGGAAGGGTTTGCAAATAGTCGCGCACGTTCGTTGGCTCGATCCCACGGGGCACAGCTTGGAGGGAGAGGTTCACCGCGTTTCTCAGCAGGTCCCAAGTACCCCAGACGATCACCCCCGAAATGAGTAGGCTCACGACCGGATCCACCCAATACCAGCCCGATAGGAGAATAACTCCCCCAGCAGCAACGACGCCCAGCGAGACGGCGGCATCGGCAAGCAGGTGCACGAATGCGCCGCGAATGTTCAGATCACGCTCGCCGCCCCGCAGCAACCACGCAGAGATGAGGTTGACGGCTATGGCGATGGCCGCCACGACCATCACAGTAGGAGCCGCTACGGGCAGCGGCTCCGCGAAGCGTCGCACGGCCTCCAAAACGATCGCGCCCGTGGCGATCAAGAGGATTGCCGCATTCGCGAGCGCAGCAAGGATCGATGCCGAACGAAAGCCGTATGTGTATCGGTCGGTGGGCTCCCACCGCGCGAGGTTATATGCCCCCCATGCGATCAGGAGGCCGAGCGCGTCTCCGAGGTTATGGCCTGCATCAGCGATAAGGGCCATTGAGTGGGCATGTATGCCGTACAAAAATTGGGCTGCGACCAGCCCGACATTAAGGAGGGTCCCAGCGGCAAAGGCGAACCCAAAGTTCTTCGGAGCATGACCGTGAAGGTGGGCATGATCGTGATCAGCGTGATTGTGTGTTGAGCTCAACGCTATCCTCATCAACTGCGGCGGAATACATTGCTGCAGGATCAATTTCGATCGTGGCGCCCATAACAACAGACTCACGAGAACGTCTCCCTTCGGATGCCAACTAGAAATCAGTTTGAACCAAGACCTTCCGGTCCATCCGGCATCGCTTCCGCAAAATTATTTTTTTCGCTATACCGAGCCCGCTTAACCGTGGCTAGGGCGTGGCTAAACAAAACCCGAACCTCGCTAAGCCTTTGATTATCCAAGCCGGTCCCGTAGCTCAGTCGGATAGAGCAGCGGTTTCCTAAACCGAAGGTCGGAGGTTCGAGTCCTCTCGGGACCGCCACGCGCAAAATTTTCCAACTTCAATGTTGAAATTGGCAAACCGATCAAGCTGTCGCTCACAATCGCTGGTTGCGGAATTTGAATAAGCGCGGAAGATCACGCGCGCCATGCACGATCCGCAGGACAATGACCTTTGGTACGACCACACGCAGGAGGACGATATAGCGGCCGATCGGGATTGTCCGGATGTGGGGGCCAAATTCCGGACGCGGCTGCGCGCTTTCCGGAAAGCGCTCCAGCAACGCGATTCGGCGGAGCACATTGGTGCGAAAGCGCTGAGCGGCGCCGGGATCTTCTGACGCAATGCGGGTGTCGATCCGATCGAGGTCTTGCCACGCTTGCTGGCGAAAGACGACCTCTGCCATTCAGCGTTGGCGTGCGGTACCCTTGGTGGCGAGCCTTCGGACTACATCCTTGAATGGAATCTCACCGCCCTCCGCGTCGGAATCAGCGATCATCCGGCGGACCGCGTCGGTATCGACATCATCCCAGTTCATCGCAGCGTCGTCGAGCAGCATCAGCGCCGCAGCGACCGCGCTCTCCGCGTCGGGATAGCGGCCTTCCGCAACCTGTCGCTCGACGATCTGCGCGACCTCGTCCTTGAGAGTGACCGTGATTGTCATTGGTTCACCTTACGCACCATCATAGCAGGCAGAGTAAGGGAGCAAAAGCATCGGAAAGCGTGACCAAGCATAGCGGGGTGGACTAATCTGCGGCGTTCAGGTCGGAGTGATCGACGCCCTCGCCAGGAACATCTCTGGACATTGGACTACCGACAGCGCGTGGTCCACAATGGCCACGCAAGGTCATCTGCTCCTGGTCGGCTCATCCGGGGTCCGAACATGCTGGTTCATGCCAAGGCGCTGAGAAGGACAATCGCGGTCCTCATAGGCATCACTCTTTGCGGGGTTGCGACACCGTCGCCCGCGCAAAACCTCAACGACATCCTCAATCGGTTGCAGGGGATGACTCAGTCGGAGAACATAAAGCGAGTGGAGGCCGAGTGGAACAAGCTGCCGCAAAGCGAGCTGGGGTGTGTAAATCAGAAACTCGGCGATCGTGGCGATAGCGTGCAATCGCTGGCGCGTCGCGGCATCCTTCCCTCCGATACGCGGGTAGCCGAGTTCCGCTCGCAATGCATGCGCGCTGGCCCGCCGGCAGCGTCGCAGGATCAGCCATTGCCGCAGGCCCAGCCCTCCGCACCAGCACCAGCACCTTCTTCACCTGCACCTGCTGCCGCGGCAGAGCCCGTACCCCAGCCAGCACCGCCGCCTTCGCAGACCGAGCAGCCGAAACCCGATGTGACGCTCTACCAGCTGCAACAGACAAACGAGCGCCTGAAATCCGACCTGGCGAATTCTGCCACACAAATCGCGCAGCTCGAAAAGACAAAAACCGAGCTGGAACGCGCAATCAAGGACTCCGAGCGCGCACGCTCCGATGTCGAGAATGAAAAGGGGGTCATCGAGGAAACGCGCATTGCGGACAAACGCAAGTTTGATGCCTCGCTCGCTCGACTTGAGGCTGAGAAGGCCGATGCCGTTGCCAAAGGCCGCACATCGGAACTCTTGGCCTATGGCGCGTTCGGTGGCCTGATTGCTGTTTTGCTGATTGGCGGAGCCGTTCTGTTGTCAGGATGGAGACGGTCTGCCCCGCCACAGAAGGTAAAGCAAAGCTAACACGACAAGCTCGATCATCAGCTAAGCGCTGATCACCGCTCCTGGTCAGGCTTGGGGCGCTTGCGGCCTGGAACCTGGCTCGCCTCGCTCTTTCGACCGAGGTTGGGCGCCCGCCCAACTGGATTTGCCAGCGTGCGGCTGTTACCACCGCCGGGCTCCATGCCAGCGCTCCCCAGCCTCCAGTACTGGCCCAAGAATGCCGTCGCGGCGCTTGCCATGGCGGCGACCCTTGCCGCCGGCATGGCCGGCGGCTTCGCGGCGCGATCACTGCATCTGCCGCTGCCGTGGCTTCTTGGCGCGTTTGCCGCGACCATGGCGATGTCGCTTTCGGGCGCGCAGGTACGACTCATTCCCTGGGGACGGCCGGCGGGGACGGTCGTCGTCGGCACCTCCACCGGCCTCCAGTTCACCGCCACCGTGGTGGCCAAGCTGGTGACGCTGTTGCCGCTGATCGCCGCGTCGGCGCTGGTCTCGACCGTCATCGGCGCGATGGGTGGCTTGCTCTATATGCGCCTCGCCGGCATCGACCGCACCACCGCGTTCTTTGCGACCGTACCGGGTGGTGTGGTGGAGACCATGAACCTCGCTCCGCGCTACGGCGGGCATCTCGAGCCGATCATGGTGGCGCAGACCACTCGGGTCGCGCTCATCGTGGTGTTTGCTCCTTTCCTGGTGCTCTGGTTCGCCGGCGGCGGCAGCCGCAACCCGATCGCCGCCGTGCCGGTCGCTCCCTGGCTGCCGCTCCTCGCGGTGCTCGTTGTCGCGGGCGTCATCGCAACCCTTCTCTCGCGCACGCGCTCCCCCAACGCCTGGCTGATGGCGCCACTATTCGTCGCCGCCTTGCTCAGCCACCTCGGCTTGCTTTCCGGGCGCATGCCGGACGTTCTCCTCATTGCCGCGCAGGTCGTGATCGGCAGCTCGCTCGGCGCCCAGTTCCGGCCGGAGTTTCTCACCCGACTGTTTGGCCTGCTTTGGGCCTCGTTCCTCGTCGTCGTATTTGCGGCGGGCGCGATGGCCGTGTTCGGGGCGGGCGTCGCTTGGCTCATGCGCTATCCGGTGCCGACCATGATTCTCGCGACCGCTCCCGCCGGCATCGCCGAGATGACGCTCACGGGCAAGGTGCTCGGTCTCGATGCCACCGTCATCGCCGGATTTCAGCTCGCGCGCATCATCATCGTGCTGATCTGGTCGCGCACGGCGCTGCAGCTGTTCGGACCGTTGGCAGATCGGGCATTCGGTAAGAAGGACGCCGACACTGCGTAGCCCGCATGCGGCAGCGGGTCGCGCCGAAGACGCGCCCCGATGGCGACATGCAGGTATCCCCGGATCTCGCGGCGCGCTTTGCATCACCCCCGCCGCGAGAGATTGAGCGGCGTGCCGCTCATCCGGGCTACGCAGGCTCCTGGATCCCGGATCTTCGCTCTCGCGGACAAGCCCGCGCTCGCTCGTCCGGGACGCCCCTACATGCTACGTACTACGAGCACAGGACAGGAGAAGCGGATGGCGGAGAAGAAAAAGATCGGTTGGATCGGCGTGGGACGCATGGGCTACCCGATGGCCGAGCGCCTTCTCAAGGCCGGCTATCATCTCTCCGTGTGGAATCGCACACGCTCCAAGGCCGAGCCGCTTGCGAAGCTCGGCGCCACGCTGGCGGACAATCTGCCCGAGCTCAAAGACGTGGACGTGCTGTTCTCCATCGTCTCGACGGGCAAGGATCTCGACCAGGTTTATTTCGGCCGCAACAGCGTCACCGGCCACGGCGGCAAGCTGCCCAAGATTTTCGTCGACTGCTCCACCATCTCGGTCGATGAATCCGCTTCGATCCGCGACCGACTGCATCAGCTCGGCAGCGAGCTCGTCGCAGCGCCGGTGAGCGGGAACGCCAAGGTGATCAAGGCGGGAAAGCTCTCAGCCGCGGTCTCCGGCAACGAGGCCGCGTGCAAGACGGTCATGCCGATGCTTGCGGAAATCGCGCCCCAGGGCGTCTCCTATGTCGGCGAAGGCGAGCTCGCGCGCATCTGCAAGATCGCCCATAATGTGATGCTCGGCGTCGTGATCGAGAATCTGATCGAGATCACGCTTCTCGCCAACAAGATGGGCGTCCCTCGCCACGCCTTCCTCGCCTTCATCAACAACAGCGTCATGGGCTCGATGTTCACGCGCTACAAGTCGCCCGCTCTGGTCAATCTCGACTGGACGACCACGTTCACCCCCGAGCTCCTGCGCAAGGACCTCGACCTCGGGCTTGCGCTCGGGCGCGAATGGGACGTGCCGATGCCGGTGACGGCGACGACCCGCGAAGTGCTGCAAACGCATTTCGGCGCGGCGACGCTCAAGCCCAACCTGGATGAATACCTGCAGCAGGATTTCTCGGCGCTGCTGGAGACCATGGCGCTTGCCGCCGGGATGAAGCTTGCGAGCGAGAACAAGAACGTGCCGACCGGGCTCGAAGGTTGAGACGCTGATTTGTAGGGGCGAGGCATCCGGGGCACTCAGAAAACGCTTGCGTTTTTTGGGAACCCGACTCGCCCCTATGAACGAGGAGAACCGAGGTGTTGTCTGCGGAGAAGAACCGGCTGCTCACCCAGGTGGGGCCGGGAACGCCCATGGGCGAGCTGCTGCGGCGCTACTGGCAGCCGATCGGCGGCGCGAGCGAGCTCGACAGCAGCCCGATCAAGCCGATGCGTCTCATGGGCGAGGACCTCGTCCTCTACAAGGACATGGGCGGCCGCGTCGGCCTCATCGACCGGCACTGCCCGCACCGGCGCGCCGACCTCTCCTACGGTATCGTCGAGGAGCGTGGCATTCGCTGCAATTATCACGGCTGGCTTATGGACGAAGCCGGCCGCTGCATCGAGCAGCCCTATGACGACACCGTCAACCCGCAGTCGCGCGCCAAGGAGCGCTGCGGCATCAAAGCCTACCCGGTCAGGGAATGCGCGGGGCTCCTCTTCGCCTATATGGGACCGCAGCCTGTGCCCGAGTTGCCGGTGTGGGAGCCGTTCACCTGGGAGAACGGATTCCGCGAGGTCGTGCTCTCGGACGTGCCATGCAACTGGTTTCAGTGCCAGGAGAACTCCTGCGATCCCGTGCATTTCGAATGGATGCACGACAACTGGGCGCTCCGGCTTGCCGGCAAGAGCGGCCCCTATTCCGGCAAGCATCTCAAGCTCAAGTTCGAGGAGTTCGACTACGGCTTCGTCTACAAGCGGGTGCGCGAGGATTCCGACGAGCGCAATCCGTACTGGACGGTGGGGCGTGTCGCGTTGTGGCCGAACGGGTTCTATCTCGGCAACCATTTCGAATGGCGGGTGCCGGTCGATGACGAGAACACGCTGAGCGTCGCCTGGTTCTTCATGCGCGTGCCGAAGGGGCGCGAGCCCTATGTGCAGGGCAAGGTCCCGGCCTGGGTGAGCCCGATCAAGGATGCCAACGGAAACTGGATTACCAGCCATGTCATCAACCAGGACATCCTCGCCTGGGTGGGACAAGGCAGGATCGCCGACCGCACCCAGGAAAATCTCGGGGCGAGCGATCTCGGCATCGTCATGATCCGCAAGCGCCTGTTCGAGGAGCTCGACCTTATTGCGCAGGGCCGCGATCCCAAAGGCATGATCCGCAATGCCAATGTCGCAACCTGCGTCGAGCTGCCGTTCTTTCACAAGCGCGAGAGCGTGGAAGGAATTCCGCTCGAAGACTTCGACAAATTCCCCCTGCTCAAGGCGCGGCTCAAGGCGTTCCGCCATTGCTTCGGCCAACCCCCCGAGGTGCGCCGCGCCTTCGAGCAGGCCATGGGAATAGCAGGCTCCTCGCAGTCTTCGCAGGGCGGATTAGCGGAGCGCAGCGAAGCGTAATCCGCCGCCAAGCGGTGGGTTACCCGCGGCGGTGGGTTACGCCGCCGAAGGCGGCTGCAAGCAGCCGAGTTCTGCGGCTAACCCACTCTACAGAACCAGCTGAACTAAAACTTCTCCAGCCAGGGGCGCAGCTCCACCTCCCACGCCCAGGCGCTGCGCGGCTGATGAATGAGGTGGAGATAGGTCTGGGCGATGGCATCAGGGTCGAGAAAGCTGTCGGGCCTGTCCGCGCTCTCCAGCCGGCGCGCGCTCCTGATGCCGCCGTCGATCACCACATGCGCAACGTGGATGCCGGAAGGCGCAAGCTCGCGCGCCATGCTTTGCGCCAGCCCCCGCAGCGCGAACTTGCCCATGGCGAACGGTGCCGACTGGGCATAGCCCTTCACGCTCGCAGACGCGCCGGTGAACACAATCACGCCGCGCCGTTTCGGCAGCATGCGCCGCGCTGCCTGCTGGGCGACGAGAAAGCCGCCGTAGGCGCTCACCAGCAACGCCTTCTGCACCGCGGCGGGATCAAGCTCGAGCAGCGGTCCGCGGGTGCGAAAGCTCGCGTTGTAGATTGCAATCTCGGGCGCTCCGAGCTCGGCATCGAGCTGGGCAAAGAGCTTGTCCACCTCCCCACGCTCGCTGGCATCGCAGGCGAAGGTGCGCGCGCCGGTCTCCTTGGCAAGCGATGCAAGATCCTCAGTGCTGCGTGCTGCGAGCGCGACCTTCACGCCTTGGGCCGCGAGCGCGCGCGCCAACGAGGCGCTGAGCCCCGATCCAGCGCCCACGATGAGCGCGCTGTTGAAATCCGCAGATGCCATGTCTGGGATGTTTGCATCATTGCCTAAGGCGATGCAAATACACCGGCGCCGACTTATTGCCGGTATTGCTGAATGCGCGTGGTGCGAAGGCCCGCAAGCCCGTGCTGGTCGATGGAATACTGCCAGGAGAGGAATTCCTCGACGGTGAGCGTATAGCGGCTGCAGGCTTCCTCCAGCGAGAGCAAGCCGCCGCGTACGGCCGCGACCACCTCCGCTTTGCGGCGGATGACCCAGCGCTTCGTTCCCGGTGCGGGCAGATCCGCAATGGTCAGCGGACTGCCGTCGGGACCGATGACGTACTTGGCCCTTGGACGAAGGGGCTCCGTCATTTGCAACTCACGCACTCGACTGACCAACTCAGGGGCAACTCTACCCCTTGGCGCTTAAAATTTGGCTAAGCCGTTTGTTTCAATTGGGTAAATGCCCGCCCCCGCTGCCAATATGGACTCAGCTGCGCGGCAAGCTCCGCAATACCTCCTCCTGGAAGGGGTCGGGTTGGGGTCCCTGAGCCAAGCGGCGCGCTTTTGATTGTCGCAGCCGCGAGTTCACCCCCACCCGGCTCTCCCCCCTTTCAGGGGGAGGTATTGCCGAGCTTGCTGCGCTCGCCGCGTGGCAAGGCTGCGCGGGAATGCCTATACTTACCGCTTGTGAGGCCGGGCCCGTTGGCGCGGCATTGCGCGGACGGACGCGGCGAGAGTGCGCAACAGCCTGGACATCGAAGGTCGGCCGGCCGACACCCGCGTGGTTGTGGCGATGTCGGGCGGGGTCGATTCCTCGGTCACCGCGGCGCTGCTCCAGGCCGAGGGTTACGACGTCATCGGCGTCACCTTGCAGCTCTACGACCACGGCGCCGTCACGCATCGTCCCGGCGCCTGTTGCGCCGGACAGGACATCTACGACGCGCGCGCGGTGGCGGAGCGCATTGGCATTCCCCACTACGTGCTCGACTACGAGGACCGCTTCCAGGAAGCCGTGATCGACCGCTTTGCGCAGAGCTACGTTGCCGGCGAAACCCCGGTGCCCTGCGTCGAGTGCAACCAGTCCATCAAGTTTCACGATCTTCTGGGAACGGCGCACGAGCTCGGCGCCAAGGTGCTGGCGACCGGCCACTACGTGGCCTCGCGGCGCATGCCGGGGGGCGGACGCGCGCTCTATCGTGCGCGCGACCCCGAGCGCGACCAGAGCTATTTCCTCTTTGCCACCACCCGCGATCAGCTCGAGCGGGTGCGTTTTCCCCTTGGCGAGATGACCAAGGCGCAGACGCGCGAGCTCGCCCGCCGCTTCGGGCTTTCCGTTGCCGAGAAGCCCGACAGCCAGGACATCTGCTTTGTGCCCTCCGGGCGCTACAGCGAGGTGATCGAGCGTCTCAAGCCCGGCGCTGCCGAGCCGGGCGAGATCGTCGATACCGACGGCCGCGTGCTCGGCTCGCATCCCGGAATCATCCATTTCACCGTGGGACAGCGGCGCGGGCTCGGCATTGCTGCCGGTCACCCGCTCTATGTGGTGCGGCTCGATGCGCCCTCGCGCCGCGTCGTCGTCGGGCCGCGCGAGGCGCTGCGCACCAGCCGCATCCGGCTGCGCGCTGTGAACTGGCTGGGCGACGGCGCCATCGACCAGGCGCTGTGCGCCGGCTGGCACGAGGTCTTCATCAAGGTGCGCTCCACCCGCGCGCCGCAGCCGGCGTGGCTGAGCCGGGGCGCAAAAGCGATCGAGGTCGATCTCGTCGACAGCGAGGAGGGCGTATCGCCGGGACAGGCCTGCGTCTTCTACGACGCGCCCGAGGGCCAGGCGCGAGTGCTCGGCGGCGGCTTCATCCACAGCGCGGTGGCGGCTGCGGCAGTGCCCGGGCGCGAGCGCCGGACCACGGCGGGATTGGCGCTCCAGAGCTGAGTACAAGCGGCGTTGCGGGGGCATGGCGGGCGAGATCGACATCGGCACGGTGGCCAAGGCGTATTCGCGTTGGGCACCGTTCTATGATCTCGTCTTTGGGGCAGTCTTCGACGCCGGCCGCAAGGCCTCGATCGCAGCCGCCGAGCGGGTCGGCGGTCGCATCCTTGAAGTGGGTATCGGCACCGGGATCTCGCTGACCGACTACTCGCGAGCCAATCGTGTGGTCGGGATCGACTATTGCGAGCCGATGCTGCGCAAGGCGCATGCGCGGGTTGCCCAGCATCATCTGACGCACGTCGACGCTCTTGCGGTGATGGACGCGCAGCAGCTGGCGTTTGCCGATGATTTCTTCGACGCGGTGGTCGCGCAATACGTCATCACGACGGTGCCCGATCCCGAGCGCGCCCTCGACGAGATTGCGCGGGTGACGCGGCCGGGCGGCGAGATCATCCTGGTCAACCATCTTGGCGCCGAGATGGGCCTGCGCCGCGCGTTCGAGCAGGGCTTTGCCCCCATTGCACGCCGGCTCGGCTGGCGACCGGAATTCCGCTGGGAGCGTCTCGCGCAATGGGCGGCGGGGCATGCCGATGTGCGGCTGCTGGAGCGCCGCCCCATGCCGCCCTTTGGGCAATTCTCTCTGATCCGGTTCGCGCGCGCGGCGCCGCACGGGCGCCGTGGCGACGGAAAGGTGGGAGCTTCAGGGACCTGAGGATGCGATCCGTTGTGTGGTTGAACATGCCCCACATAGAGGCCGCGCCAGCAAACAACGAAGCTGAGTTTTTCAGGATCATCTTCATGCGACAGGTAAATCAGCACATGTACCGGTTGTGGGCATACTATAAGCCGCCGAGCAACTCGCAGCTCTTTTTGTTTGTGCGCCGCACTCAGAATCAGCAAACTTTCCGCATCGCAGCATCCGTCGTAACCACATCGCGCACAATTCTCCGCACTGTGTGCTCGTTATCACAGCCAAGCCCCTCCTCACGTGGTACCTATACGCATTCGCAGATACGACCTCGGATAGGAGATGCGCTGCGGAGGCAAAGTTCGGCGCTATCCCGCCTAACCGATAAGGCCGCCGAGACTTGGCGGCCTTTTTCGTTCTGCTCCTCCCCACTCTCCGCAACCGCCATCCAATGAACTTTAGAGAGGGTCCCCGAAAGCGGGACAGGACCACCGATACTCTTTTCCTACTTTCGACTTGACGCCATTTGAACGCTTTACCATGGGGTGCCATATAGACGCCCTGGGCTCCCCCGGTGGAGTCCAGAGCAAAAAGAGAGCAAAAATCCAGAGCCGGTTTTCTAAGTCATTGAAATGGCTTATGGCGGGGTAGCTCAGCTGGTCAGAGCGGCGGAATCATAATCCGTAGGTCGCCGGTTCGATCCCGGCCCCCGCTACCAATCGAGTGCCTCGGCCCGACTCGACGGCAGCGCGATCATGAGCGACGGGCGCTGCATCTAGAATGCGGGTGGACCTATGTTGGATCATTTGAAGGCGAACAACCGCGCCTGGGCGGCGCGCATGGTCGCTGCCGATGCTGGATTCTTCAGGCGGCTCGAACGCCAGCAGGCGCCCGAATATCTGTGGATTGGCTGCTCCGATAGCCGCGTACCTGCCAATGAGATCGTCGGCCTTGACCCTGGCGAGCTGTTTGTACATCGAAACGTTGCCAATCTAGCTCCGCCGCAAGACGCTAACTACCTTTCGGTGCTGCAGTTTGCGGTCGAAGTATTGAAGGTGAAGCACATCCTTGTGGTGGGTCACTATGGATGCGGCGGAGTCAGCGCCGCCGTGGACGGCAAGCGACGTGGTCTGGTCGACCATTGGTTGCATCCCATTCGGGAAGTCTATCAACGGCACCGCAGCGACCTCGACGCGATTTTAGATCCGCGCCAGCGTCTCAACCGTCTTTGCGAGCTTAATGTCATCCGGCAAGTAACCAATGTTGCGTCCGACGTATTTGTGCAGGAGGCCTGGGCTCGTGGTCAGGACCTCCATGTCCACGGCTGGGTTTATTCCCTTGCGAACGGCTTGGTTACGGACCTCAACATAACCGCCAGCCGACAGGACGAGATCGCCCGAGGCTAGCGTAGGCGCGGATCGACGGGTCGTCGTTCTCCGGTTGGTTGACGCGCGTCGCAATTCCTGAATTCAACAGAGGCGAGCGCTCCCCCTCATAGGACAAAAGTGATCGGTTTCGGTCCTCGCATGTAACTACCGGATGGCCCGCTGCGCGCCGGCGGGCCTGCCCGAGCCGCTCGGTGAAGCAGGCATGATCCTCCATTCCTCTGTTACCGAAACGTCAGGCCTGGTGCTAAAGCAGGTTTGGAAGCCCATTATCGGCGTTGGGCCCCACGGCCATTGGCACACCCCAGCCCCCTGTAAATCCCTGTAAAGGGGGCGGGCCGACAGCCAAAATCTGCAAAAAAGCGAGTACCATCAAGGACATCTGCCGAAACGGCAGGATCCGGAACAGGGAAGATCAGGGAAATAACAGGGAAATGCAGCGATTCATGATGGAAACGTCGCGATCACCACTCCAGCGAAAGATGATGTAATCGTCGTTCCTGTTGCGAAGCGGACGACAGCAGACGGACGATCGGCGGCCTCAGCAACCACGGCAGATATTGAGCTGTGGGTCGATGTTGCGATCCTGGCCTGCTCGCGATGGCTCGGCGGACTTTGGCGGCTCCGCAAACTGCCCCTCCTGGCGCGCAAGATCGGGGGGAAGGTCACTCAATTTTGGTTGCCGATGTCCGACTGGCGCCTGCCATGCGGCCCCCACCGTCGAGGGCTGTCGAGACGCTGGTGATTGGGATGTCGGGGTTTCCTGCGCCGAAGCGCCGCCGGCTGCGAGAGTCAGGATCGCCGCACAAATCGCTGCTACTCGCATGAGAATACTCCTTTCCGCACGGAACGTCTGGATCGAAAGAGAGTTCCGGCCCAGCGCAACCGACGCTGCCGTCGGAGCGAGCTGTCGCCTTCATACTATAGCGATGGGGCAAACCCGCTTGTCATAGCCCCAATCGCTGTTCTCCTCGACCATCCGGACGATCAGCTGCTCGACCTCTCGGCTAATCCGAGGCCGGCCAGGGCCTCGACGGGCGCGCGAGCCATCGAATTTGCGGGCAATGAGATTGCGGTACCAGCCCAGGATGGTGTTTGGGCGGGCCACATTCGCCATCTCGACGAGCACCTTGCGGCCCAGCCGATGACTATCGGTGCGGCGCCATTGGCTTCCCCGGCCTGTAAATCCCTGTAAAGGGGGGCGGGGCAACAGCCAAAATCTGCAAAAAAGTGAGTATAAACAAGGACATCTGCCGAAATGGCAGGATCCGGAACAGGGAAGAACAGGGAAATAACAGGGAAATGACCAGTGATTCATGACCCAACCTCGCGATCACCACCGCCAGCGAAAGATGATGTAGTCGTCGTTCTCATCGGCGCGTCCCAGCTCGACCATCCGGCGAAAACGCGCCCGCACGTCCTCGAGACTTTCGCCTGCCACAGGTAATGGATGCGCGACGACGGCACGCAACCGGCGATAGACCGAAAAAGGCCGTCCCTGTAAACAACAGGAGATTTACAGGCGATTTTTCAGCTGCAGGTTGAGCTTAGTAAGATCATACGCCGCAGCCCCGCTTTCGCTCGGTTGCTCTTTGTAGCCGCCTCTGCCGGAACCCAGGCAGGCGATGGCCCGCGTCAAGTAAAAGCCCGGCGCAGTGTCCCGGCCGGGCTCTTGTCGCAATTTCCGAGGATGCCTGTTTGTATACGAGTCGCGTTACATTGTAAATACCTCGCAAGGTGCGTATCAAGCAAAATATATATCCGCTCGGTACTGAGCTCGCCCGTTCGTCCCTCGACCGCTGTTTGCTGCACTGCACGAGTCGACTTATGGCACCTCGCTGACAAGCCACTATGGGGCTCGATGTCGGGAGCTGGGGAAAGCGGACTTTGCGCGGCGGCCACGCCGCATGAGCCAGCACCCCCCATCTAATTGTCTCATTGTGAAGGGCAGTTCCCCGGTATTATGCCGGCAAGCTCGTCCCCTTGATGCCGACGCAGCCGGCACCGCGGCTAGGTGGATTGAATGAGCACCCATCCGAGCGCGGAGGCTATGCGGGGCGTGGCGGCAGCGAGCAGGGAGGTCCGCAGCCAATCGTGCATGTAGAGAAACCAACCCGCGATCGTGCCGATAATGAACCACAGGGGGATCGATAATACGACAAAGAATACGATCCATGCCCATACTTGGTACTGGCTGTCCGGTGAATCGAAAGCCATTGCTGCTGTTAGCAGGGCGATAGGCGCGGTGAGCGCAGCGCACAGGCCGCAAGCGGCCGTGAGTACGATAAGAATGATGCGGTAATGCTGTTTGCGCATTGAGTCGCCCATTTGCAGTCATTGGTCGCCCGAAGGGGCGCTTGGGGGCTCCTGTGGGGAGGCAGGGTGGATGAAGCCCGGCGGAAGAAAACCGGATACGCGAAACGATGGGCCGGCGGATAGCGAGGGTGCACAGGCGTCGTCAACGCTGGGCACCCTGGGGGACCATGCTGTGCGGGCAACATCACCGGCACGAGTGCGTGGGATGTTCCATCCAGTTGCCTGCCGGCATGCCGAAGGACCCTGCGCTCCGGTGGAGGATTTGCGGGTACGGCCCAAGACCTGGCCGGAGCGTCGGGCGACCACCACGTTGTCCTGGCGTCGATTAGACATCGACCTCACCCATGCCCCGCCGATGCCAGCATCCCATCCATGCCGATGCCGCCGGCAATGATCATGCTCGTTCGACGCGTGCAACTGAGTGTCGGCCGCGGCTATCGATTAGCGAGGCCGGTGTAGGGGCCTTACAGTCCGGCTTGTCATTGCTACCCGGTCGACCCAAAGCCCCCATCCTGGGGCGACAGCCCCGCTCGTCGCCCGCATCTGTCCGCAGCTCGTAAACACCCCCGGAAACCCCCTTTGTCATAATCCCATCAAGGGACATGAACAGAGAGGGAACAAAGCGAAAATGCACAGTATAATGCATTACATTGGATGCGAATGTACTGTAAATTGACAGTAAACAGCAATACGTTACAACGGTTCAATGGCTCGCGACAAGCGAAAGACCGCTGTTGTTACCCTCCGCATCGAGCCGCGGCTCAAGGCCGCCGCCGAGAAGGCTGCGGAACGTGATCAGCGCAGTCTAACCAACCTCATCGAAGTGCTGATTGTTGAGCGGTGCAAAACTTTGAACATCAACATCGATGCGAATGCATCGACCGAATGAGGGGGCACCGTCATGAGAAACTCCCAAAAGAAAAATGGACACCGCATTCGTGTCCTATCGCGACAAACAGAAATAAAGTTCTATCGTTCTAATGAAAAACCTTACGGTGTTTTCAGCAATCTCTATCCGAGTCCCGTGCAATTCGAAGACAAGCTCTACCCTACCGCGGAGCACGCTTATCAGGCGGGAAAAGATCGGAAACCAGAAGTGCGCGATTGGATACTGGGAGCCCCGAGTCCTGCTCTTGCTGCCATGGCGGCTCACGGTCTCTACACATGGGACATCGCACCGAATTGGGCAAAGACAAAATTCGATCGAATGCGTCGAGTGCTACGCGCCAAATTTGAGCAGCATCCCGACTTGCGTGAAATACTTCTCGCTACCGGGCAGGCTCGTCTCGTTGAAGCCGGCACTGTGAACAATGCGGTGAATAGGCTATGGGGCGAGGTCAAGGGCGTAGGTAAGAACATGCTAGGCGTAATGCTGATGGAACTTCGCGCTCAACTGTCCGCGAAGCCCAAAATCAACATTTCGGGAAAGAAGAAGGTGAAGGGTACCAATCCATCACTCAATGCGGGTAGCGTGCGGCGCAGGCGAACGAACGGCTATTCAATAGTCATGCGATGAACTCATATTACGACCAAGAACTCAACCGTCTCGGCGAAACATACGAGCGCGCCCGGAACGCCAATATCGATAAGCTCAAAGTTGGCATCGTCAATGCTAGCGAAGCTAGTGTTATAGGAGTTGGGTCGGGCGGCTCTTACACTATAGCGTCGCTCTTATGCACCCTACACGAAGCATAAGCATTTTCGCGTGGGCGGGACAGAGGATGTAAGGTTCGGCTTTGCCGGATGCGCTCTTCCTGTTGTGTTGAATCATAACACACCAAACAATTCTGTATTCATTCTGTGGGGTCCAGAGAACTCCAAGTTTTTCGGCCTCTTTCCTCGAGTCAGCAGGCATCGGGAAACCTAATGGCTTATCGGGCGAACCCCTATTTAGAACGCATGTCGGAGAAAACATCCGATCAAGAATTTGTTCGTTTGTTTTCACCGCGTATTCTAGAACGGCTACCTGACACTGCCTTCGATGGCGCGGTTCATATTTTTCGAAGTCCTCCGGGTGGCGGCAAAACTACGTTGCTCCGCGCCTTCACTCCTGCTGCCCTTCGGGCATTCTGGAACGCTCGGTCGGTAGATGAGATCGATGAATCCTATCAAAGGTTACTTTCGCGAGAAGTGTTCGATTCCGAAGAAGGCCCTCAGTTGCTCGGTGTCTTTCTTTCTTGCGCATCAGGCTACTCAGATTTACCGCCCGGCGCAGCTGCCGCGCAAGAAGGATTATTTCGTGCACTATTGAACTGTCGAATCGTGTTGCGTTCCCTCCGAAGCCTTTCTTTACTAGCAAGCGCGCACGGTGATCAACTGCTGGATCGAGTTGAGCTTGCTTATGATGACCTCGCAGCCGACTTGAGGGCCATTCCGACTCTGTCCAACGCGGGCGAGCTTATCCGGTGGGCGGAACAACGAGAGCGGAGCGTCTATAGCCAGCTCGATTTAGTCAGTCGCGGCGCCGTCGATCGAACGCAGGACTCGCGCCTCGATGGCCTGCTTTGGCTACAGAGCGTACGTTTTTCGTATCAAGGAAGATTGCTAGCGCCCAAGCGACTATTGATGATTGATGACCTGCATCGTTTAAGACGTAGCCAAAGGGTTATGCTGATTCAGGAAACGACCGAGCTGCGGCCGTCCATTCCTGTTTGGCTGGCCGAGCGAAGTATCGCCTTGGGTGACGAATTGCTATCGCAGGGAGCGAGAGAGGGGAGGGACCTTCGCGAATATCCCATGGAAGAGCTTTGGGGAAGCAGCAAAGGTGGGAGCCAGACAGCTACAACATTCTCGCAAATTCTAGACCGTCGACTTCATATCCAGAATATCATCCCACCCGGGACCATCTCGCAGTACCTGAGCGATCAGCTCGTTTCAAGTGAGATCGAGAAGCAATTCCAAAGCGTCGTTGCGCTTTTTCATAAAGAATTACGGCGTCTAAGTAATAACGTGCGATACAAAGATTGGTTGGCAAAAGGTGAAAGCATATCGCAAGTTCCGTCGCGCGCCGCGATCGAAGAATTGTTGTCGATATTGATTCTGGTTGCACGAGACGAGGCAAGGCGTCAGCTAGCGTTACAGCTTGAACCGCTTCCTCAGGAAGAATTGGATCAGCGGGACAACTCGCAAGTCAAGGGCGCAGCGGAGATCATAGCCAACAATGCGTTAGGAATGCCCTATTACTATGGGGTAGAGCGATTGTGTGCGATGGCCACAAACAACGTTGAGGAGCTGTTGGCGCTTGCCGCGGCCCTGTATGAAGGATTGCGGGCAAAAATCGTCTTGCGTAGATCGGCTGACTTGGTTCTATCTGCCCCCGAACAGGAGAAGTTATTGCGGTCCGCTGCCCGACGCAAGAGAGAGTTCATTCCGAAGGCGCACACTGAAGGGACGCGAGCTGCCAGATTGCTAGATGCGATAGGAGGCTTTTGTCGCGAAAAGACCTTCCAACGAACCGCGCCATATGCGCCAGGCGTCACCGGAGTACGGTTTTCCTTATCCGAATTATCAAAAATCCGACGGATAGAAGCATCAGACGCAATCCGCGTTTTACGTAGAGTAGTCGCTGAGAGCGTAGCCGAAAACCTGTTAACCCCTCGCGAGAGCGCAGCTAGCGCGTCACGGGAAAGCGGGACTGTATTTTATCTCAACCGCACCCTCTGCGTGCACTACGGGCTCCCATTGCAGTATGGCGGTTAGCAGGACATTTCCGTTCAGGACGCTGTCGAGTGGATGGAAAAGGGACGAGTTGCAAGCCGACTTGGTTGGGGATAATGCGTGATGTTGTGGCAACATTACGTATTCCGTCGCGGCATAGAATTAAGCGATATGTGGGATCGCTTCTTTCGAGGTCGGCGCGTTAATTTGCTCTACATCGCAGGACGAGGTTTTGATCCACGCGCGCAGAGTGCAATTAAGAAATTTGTCGACACCATTCTGTCTTCCACGGCAAAGATAGAGGCTGCTGATCTGTTGCTAGTCGGTTTTGACCGCTACGAGTTAGACCAGGATCTAGAGGAAGCCACTGAAGCGAACGCAGTATCACTCCGGACAATGTTCTCGGAGCTGGGAGCGACGGAAGAGCTAAACATGGACGCCCGCGCCCCGGGCGAAGATGAACTGAGCACGAGCAATGCGTTGCGCAAGGCTCTCGGGGTCATTTTCGCGCGAATGAGGGGTCGCACGGATATCATCTTGGATGTTAGCTCGCTTCCAAGAGTAGCATACCTGGCGATTATGACTGGCGTACTGCATCAGCTAGTCCCGAACAGATCAGCACCTAACGCTTTGGCAGCAGGCGGAGTAAATCTACAGATTTTAGTAGCCGAAGACTCTCGCCTCGATAGTGCGATCCGCTCCGAAGATCCGAACGCCGACCTTGTGACGATTCCAGGATTCTCGACTGCCATGTATGCAGAAAGCATGCAGGATTGGCCGATGGTTTGGTTTCCAATCCTTGGCGAAAATCGTCTCGGACAACTGACAACAGTTATAAATGCCGCGGCTGCAATTCCAAGCGACGCAGAGATATGTCCGATCATCCCGCATCCGTCGAGGGGGTTACGTCGCGCTGAGGAGCTGTTGCTGGAATACGCACCGCTACTTTTCGATAAGCTTCAGGTTCCCGTCTCGAATGCGCTCTATGTAAGTGAATCCAATCCATTTGAGACCTATCGGCAGCTTCTCGGCGCTATGGAGCGCTACCGGAGGAGCTTGACTATACTGGGGGGCTGTCGACTTGCCGTCACACCTCTATCAAGTAAGCTTGTTACCCTTGGGGCGGGTTTAGCCTGCTTTGAGATGCGCCTGGCTCAAACTGATAATTACGGTGTAGCGATGCCTTACGCGGAGCCAATGCGATACGTCACTTCTAAGGCGGACCTGAGTTCCGCAAGCCCAGAGATCGCATCATTGGTCCTAACAGGGCACGCTTACACATAGACATCGGTATGGAAGGGCATGCCTCTTAGTGGCCGCCGGCAGCTCAGCAATAGCCAAAGGCGTCGCTCAGGCGGCAGATCTGCACGACTGCCGCGCCTCTCTCCCTCTCTCGGGGGGAAAGACCAGCAAAACGCAAGTCATGTAAAACTGTAAAACAGCAGGCAATGCTCGGCTCATGCGCAATGGGACGAGGTAAACTGGCCACTCAATTCCGTGAGTCTCTCTGCTGATTAATCGATTAATCTAAGGTCGTTCCACCATTCCAGCCACGCGGTGCTTAGTCGTTCTAGGCGCATGGGGCCCGTCCCTCGATTTTCCTAGAGCCAGAGAGAAATCGCAGAATATCCAAGTGCGAGCGGTCCGTCAGCACTGTGCGGCGACCGATTGCCAATGCGGATCAACGACCGGCCCTTGCTGAGGCTTGCGCCATAGGCAGCGAGCGCACCATCAGTCGCCTTTTCGAGGAACGAGTGGAATATGGGTAAGCTAAGCGACGGCCTTGACGTATCGACGTATCAAATGGCGCTCAGATCGCTTGAAGAGAGATTGCAAGAAAAGTTGGCGCGACAGAGTGATGCCCGGATCGCGCAATCTCTTTTGCAATCAGTATGTAAAGCAATGGTGAATCCGCCGAGCGCTTGCATTGGGCGCTTATAACCCCACAACAGTCACTCGTACGCGGCAATCAACCGTGGGATATCCGCTGGCGCATATCGGCATTCCGGCGGCGAGGTATGTGCGCCGAGCTTTTGCACGAAGGCCGAATCGCCCACTCGCTTTCTGACCGCATTCAGGTCATGCGCCACTATCGCTGCCCGGCTCTGGTGAAGCCGATCAAGAACGACGAGCGAACAGGCCCAGTGAGCAACCCCGGCTACCTCCCTCGCGTCGTCAGGTGTGTCGGCGGCCTCAGTCATTTCGATCTGCCCGAATTTGTATACGACCTCCCCGAAGGTGTCTGGATCGTTGCTGGTCCGGACGACGGCGAAGCTGTCCTCTATGACTTGGCGAGCGTGGAGCAGGTTGGCGTCACGCTCTTCATAAGCGGCGAGCAGCCGGTAGGTGTCCGCGAGATTGCTTCGATACAAGGCATAAAGCGACCGTTCTCCGGGTGCTGCCTTGGAGAGCCGCGCAGTCGCACCAGCATAGGCATTGATGGCCTGTTTCAGATTGGCTACTGGCTCGACATCGGTTTGCGCCAGCTTTTGCAGCGCCACACCGAGATTGTTGCCTAAAGCCGCACATCTCAACGCTAGGCCGCTGCTCGCCCCGGCCTCCTTGCACAAGGAGAGCGCGTTGGCTCGGGCATATTCCGCGATGGCCAGGACGAGGTTTGGCACTCGGTCGGACTGCTCGGACAGCTTCTCATACGCTACTCCGAGACTCGAACGGGTAGTTAGCTCCAGCGCGGGCGGGATCGACAGTACCGTTAAGCCCTGCTCGTAGGCTCGGATCGCGCGGCCCAGATGATCAGCGGCGGGTTCACCTTTAAATCGGGATAATATCCGATACGCAGACCCGAGCGTAACCCACGCCTTGAACACCACCAGCTGCCGGCGCAAGTCCAGATCACCAGCTGGCTGCGCATCGCCGTTCGGGGTGGCAGCGCTGCCGACGATCTGCTCTAGCCTGCCGATGGATCGACGCAGCCCCTCGCGGTCCGCGAACCCGCTCGATGCTTCGCAGGCGACACCTTGGGCGATGCTGACGTGGAACTCGTCGAAGAGTATGACATCCTTTAGGGAAATGTTGTTTTCGGCGCGGTCGAGTGCCGCCTGTAACTGACGCCTAGAATTAGTGCAGTCGCGGCGCTCGAAGTAGACGATGCTAGTGATGTATTTGGCGACCACGTAAATCGCATTCACCGGGCTAGCGCGGTCGATGCGCACCTCGGGGAACATAGGAATAAGGAAGAACGGCGAGAAGGCGATGAGTTCAGGCGAAACTGCGGTGTAGATGTTCGCTTGCGCTTTGCTATAGGTACCAAACATCAGGAGGCCTGCTTTCACCTCGGAGCGCGCTTCCTCGGCGGCCTTGCCGTACTCGGTGCGCGGCCCTTCCAATGCGACCACCCGCGGGAGCGCCCGAATTTCCACAAGCTCGGCTAGCGCTGGGTCCTCGAAAGCAACAGATTCGATTGCTGTCATCAACGAGCGCTGCGTGTCGTTGGCTTCGTCGCCTTCGAATTCCGCAATCCAGATGCCGATCTTGTCGTCAGCGGTCGGGCTCGGTGTCTTGATCCAGGTGATACCCTCGGGCAGCGATAGCGTTAGCAACGCGACTACGCCGATCCCAGCTACGATTCGGGTGGGCTCACTGAACCGAGCCGCCTGGCGCCTCGCGCTTGCAACGAGGGACCGCATCCAGCCGTCCGCCCCGTGTCCCGAGGGTGCTGGATTGGCGTCGGCGGGCACAACTGTCGGGGTCAGCAGGACGACAAACGCCAGCATCGCCGCCATTATCATCCGGTCCAGCAACGTCCGGCTCAGGTCCATGAATGCCAAAACGCCAATCGTGAGCACCAGCACGGCTAAGCTCCAGGTGACCGCTGAGTCCCTGCGATCAATCTCCGCCAGCAGTCGCGGCGCAAAAAGTATCCAGGCGGTGCCGAGGATTAGGCCGAGCGTGATGGCGTGCGCCCAGAGCTTGCCGAAGAGGTCTATTCCGTGAAGTGCCTCGTAGATGGCGAAATACGAGAGAATTACTATAATTGGCAGGCTCGCCGCGGCGGCGCGCCGTCCAGAAATGCCCCAGTGTTTTTCGGCAAATTGCAGGAGCTTTTCGATGGCCTCCATCAGCGGCACCCACTCCTCGCGTGAACGCATCTCTGGCGTTCGTCCACGGCATTTAGGGCCAAGGCGCGCCCCCTTATACAAGTAGTAAGAGGTGTCAAGTAACCCCGCGGTCCCAGGGCTTGGAGCCCCTGCTGACATCTGCCGCGACGGTCTCGCAAATGGATGATGCTATTGCACGTTTCAAGATGCAATGGAGGGATTAGATCAGATCAGGCTGCGCTGGCTCAACCACTCGAACAAGAGCGGGGAAGAGATCAGCATGAGCTTCTCCCGAGATCCAGGGATGACGGGCTCGCGAGACCTCCTATCCTTTGCCGCGCTTGGGGCGATAAGGAGGATACTTTTGCAGCTCGGCGCGGAGCCGATCGCGGTCTGCCAGATTTAACCCCCGCATTTCTTCGAAACGCGCCAGCTGATCGCGTGCCGTGCGCGTATCCTGGCCGGAGCGCTCGAGCTCATCAATGATTTCCAGCTGGCAGGCAATCTGGTGCTCGCCCTCGGCCACGTGCCGCTCGGCCTGTGCCAGATATTCAGTCAGGGTCCGCCGGTCCATGCCGGGGATGATAATGGAGCTGGGAGCGGCTGCATATGGGGTCGGGCGCAAGGCCTCTGGCTAGGCCGGTCATGTTCTACATGCGACGGAGGAGCCCGAGCGATTTGGAATGCCAACCTAAGCGCTTATGGATGCGAGTCTCATTCCGCCTGATTATTAAGAGACCAACGCGACCTTCAGCTCGTTCAAAATCCCTGCCAATCCCGCAGCTGCGATTAGCGGGGTCGCGCGATGCACAGCCAATTTCGGAATAGCGCGATCGTAGATGGCCAAGCTCGTTTCGTTGTTCAGTCGCGATGCATAGACAATGCCGTCGGGCTTCTGAGGATGTTGATGGAATGCGACGGACCACCAGCGGGCTAGGCTTTGCTTTGAGGCATGCACAACGTCACTTGGCACGCCCATACGGATTGCGCGAGCACCACGGAGGTCGACGAGCGTAAGCTGACGTGCGATCCCGATCTCCGCATATCGTCGAACATGCAGTTCGTGCTCGGAAAGGAGAAAATCGCCCACCACCCCATTTCGTCGGTCGCGCAGCAATGCCTCCAGGAAACAAACTTTCAGTGATTCACCCAAGTACAGTACGCCAAAGCGATTACGCTCAATCCGCCTCCGTGGATCGCTAAAGCGACTTGGGGTCTTTCCGAAACCGAGCGGATCAGGGTAGCGGCTAAAGTATAGCCGTCCGAACCGCTGACCGGCGGCGATGGTCGCCGTTTCTAGCTCTACCCTGGCAAATTCGGCTCTTGGTCGATTTTCGACCATTTACGCCGAGTGGCGAGCGATGCTCTCGGCCGCTTCGACAGCCTCTTTGCCTTTGCCTTGCTCAAGGAGCTCGCGACCGGTCAGACCATCCAATTCAGGGTGATGCTGCAATAGAAATCGATAGACAGCCCAAGCATCGTCTCCGAGACGATCGAAAAGATCGGGTAAGGCGCTGAACGGCTTACCGTTTGTCCCGAGTTGCCACCGCGGAAATCGGAAACCTCTCTTCGCTCCTTCAAGTCCTAAGACTTGGCGTTTCTGACGTTTGGCATTCACCGTCACCCGCGTCGTACCGAGAAGATGCGCAAACTCGTCAGCGCTCAGCATCTCCTCGCTGTCCAGGATTTCGGCCAAGCGAACATTACCACGTTCGCGCGCAGCCCTCAGGGCTGCATGCAAGTCAATCGCCTGTTGGCTCGATGGAGAGTCCTCTATAACGAACGTGATCTCATTCGTGGGGCCGGCGTTTACCTCGGAGACAACGGTAACGGGTCGACCAATTTGATGGCTTCGCTCGAAAGCCCTGACATAGGTCTTAACCAAGGGCTTCAGTCGCCGTTGCTCGCTCAGTGCCTTGTCAGGTCGCTTAGCGTAACGCTTCGGTATTGCGACCTTTCCGACTTTCCACGAAATGGGGCTGCTTATTGCGAGAGCTTTCGTTTTAGATTTGCCGATCGCGCGCGCTTTGATTTTGGAGGAGACGCGCCTGCCTGGAGCTTGCCCATATCGGCGGATGGATTTGGATATGGTAATAGCCTTTCTCATAAGTGATAATGTAGCCCCCGTCGATAAGTTCGTCAAGTTCGTTAAGTTGGTAAAGACAACTGAGCAATCCTGCTGTGTTGCGCGTGTCCGATTGAACCCCCGGGGCTAGCCAGGATGGAAGAATGACCGATGACGCAGGAGAGTCCGTGTGCTGCCCGATGCCCCCTATCGGGCGCCTCTAATTTGCCCGCGGGAATGAGAACGGGCTCATCTCGTCGGCGCTGCGCCCGAGCGGATCCCAGCTCGCCCAGCCGCTCCACACACGCTCACCCGCCGCCTGCGCGCGGGCGCGCAACGCGGCCAAGTCGATGCCCGGAATGCGCCCCTCCTCCATGCACACTGTCCCGTCGACGATCACGGTGTCCACGTCGTCGCCGATGCCGCAATCGATGAGGCTCTTGATCGGGTCGCGCACCGGGCCGAAACGCAAGGTGCCGCGGCCGTCGAGCGCAATGACGATGATGTCCGCCTTGGCGCCGGGCGCGAGCCGCCCGATATCGTCGCGCCCGAGCGAGCGGGCGCCTCCCAGGGTCGCGGCCTCGAACACTTCCGCGGCGGTCGCGGCTTTCAGATTGCGGCTCGCGACCTTGCCGAAATACGAGGCGTTGCGCATCTGCAGGATCATGTCGCGCGGATAGGTGTCGGTACCGAGCGCGATGTTGACGCCGGCCTTGCGATAGGACTGCCAGCTGTCGAGGAAGCGCGCGCGCCGCGCGATGTTCACGGGACAATGGGAGATCGAGCAGCGGTGGCTGCCCATGATCTCGAGATCACGCCCGCCGGAATAGCTCGCGAGCACATTGTCGGCGGTGAGATTGCCGTGGCCGATGTTGAGCGTCTCCGACATCAGCCCGACATGCTGCAGCAGCTCGATCGACGTCATCTGGTGCTCGCGGATGATGTCGAACACCTCGTGGATGTTGTAGGCGGCATGGATGGCGACCGGCAGGTCGCGTTCTCGCGCGGCCGCCGCCGCCGCCCGCATCAGCGCCACCGTGCAGGTCTCCACCTCGCGCGGCACCAGGATGCCGCGCACGCGGTCGCCGTAGGCGCCCTGATGGCTTTCGATGAACTCCACGGCCAGGGCGAATTCGCGCTCCCCCGCGGCTTCGTCCAGGACGCGCACGAGCTTGCCAGCTTCGCCGCCGACCCAGCGGCCGCTGTCGAAGCCGGGTCCGAGATAGGCGCGGATGCCCAGCGCGGCAACCTCCTCAAGCAGCGCCTGCTGCACCCGCAGCTGGCTGCCGAACTCGACGAAGGTCGTGATCCCGTTGCGCAGGAGCTCGGCGACGGTGAAGCGCGCATTGAAGGCGACCTCTTCGGCGGCAGCCTTGTCGTCGGGGCGCGCATAGCGCGGATCGCCGCCCACGCGCGCGCCGGCGCGCGGCACGCTGATCTCCAGAAACGGCTGGCCGAAATAATCGCCCCGCCCGATGTCGCTGATCAGGCGGTGCGACGCGCGATGACCGGAATGGACGTGGGTATCGATGAAGCCCGGCGCAACCAGCTTGTCGCGCGCATCGATGTCGCGGTCGACCTCGCCCCCGAAGCGCTGCCCGACGAAGAGGATGGTGTTGTCCTGAAACACCAGCTCGGCATCGCGCCAGAGCGTGTGATGCCCGTTGGCGTGGCCGACCAGCCAGCCGCAGCGAACGCGCGTGCGCATCACTCACTCCGCCTTCGGGCCCTTGCAGGGGGAGGTATGGAGCCTCCACCTCGGCACCGAGCCAGATGCACGGATGCCGCCAAGCGGCAGATGCAAAACCGCTGATGCTCCGGTCACTGCGCGCGGGCGAGGTAGGCCTTGGCTTCCACGATCTCGGGGCGCGCGCCATCGCCCGCACCCGCGAGCTCGATCACCTTCGCGTAGTACTTGCGCGCATTCTCCGCATCGTTTGCAGCCGCCGCGGCGCTCGCCGCTCCGGCATAGCTTTGCAGCCGGTTCTTGGCGACGCGCAGCGATGCCTCGAACGCCTTGAACGCCTCGGTCGGGCGCTTGAGCTCGAGGAGAAGCATGCCGAGCCCCTCGTCCGCGCTCGTGCCGATCGGCCCCGGATTGAGGGTGTCGTGGGCAGCGAGCCCGTCCTCCTGCTTGCTCGCCGCCTGCATCAGCGCCAGCGCGTCGTCCTCATGGCCGAGCGCGTGTGCGGTCCATGCCGCGGCAATCTTGCGCTCGATCTCGACCTGTCCCGCCCAATACGGGAGCTTCGCGTCGGTGAGCGCCTTGATCAGCGCATCGAGCCGAGCAATCTCGCCCTGTGCCGCATCTGGATGGCCGCCGCGCGCGAGCCCGACGGCGCGGGCGAAGTGCGGAATGGCTTCCGCATAGGCGTAGCGGTTGGGCCGCAGCGGCAGCGCAGCGGCCGCTGCCCAGTCATGGCGCTCCAGCGCCCAGCGCGCTTCCAGCGCGGCCAGATTGTAGTGGCGGCTGCGCAGACCGGAATCATGCTTGCGCGCGATCATGTCGTCCTCGATCCCGCGGGCGAGATCGACCGCTTGCTTGGCCTTCGCATCCTGCGCCAGTTGCAGATAGGCGAGCACGAGATAGTCGAGGTCATGGATGCGGTCCTCGGGAATACCGCGCACCTTCTCCGCCTGCTCGCCCGCAACGTTGGATTCGATCGTCTCCTTCCATTTTCCGAGCAGCACGTAGGTATGCGACGGCATATGGACCGCATGCGGCACCACGGTCACGCAGACCTGATATTTCAGCGCCGCGGCGAGGGCACGCGGGGCGAGATCCGGATAGTCGTAGGCGTGAATGATGTAGTGCGCGACCCCGGGATGGGTCGGGATCTCGGCAAACAGCTTTTCAAGGATAGCGCCCGCCGCAAGCTGGTTCTTGTAGGTCTTGTCGAGCGGATCGGCAGAGGCAAGCAGCGAAAGCGCATAGAAGATCTTGGCTTCGCGGTCGTCGGGATGGTTCTGCGCGAGGGCTTCCATTTTCCTGGAATAGGCCAGCGCGCGCGAGCGGTGATCGAGCTTGTCGGTGTCGGTATAGAAGGCTGCGAGCGCTTCGATGTAATCGCTTTCGCGGGGGGACTTGGGGGCAGCGGCCCGCGCCTTCGCGATCTCCTCCTGGCCGACCTTCAGGCTGGCGGGCTGCGGCGGCGCCCAGATCTGGTTCCACACGCTCATGGCGACGCCCCAGTGCGCCATTGCGCAATCGGGATCGCTCTGCGTAATCGCCGTGAATTCCTCTCGCGCCTGCTTGTACCAGAAGGAATGCAGCGCCGCGAGCGCGGCGTCGAATCGCGGCTGCACCGCACCCCCGCAGGAGGTCGGGAAAACGAGATCGCCGCCGCGGCCTTGCATCAGCGGATTGGGCTCGCTCTGCGCCAAGGCGTGCTGATCGGCAGCGAGAAGAATGCACGCAGCAGCGCAGACCGCCATTTGCAGCATACGCATCCGCGTGCATAAGGATTGGGCGGCTGGAGAAGAAGACGTCATCATTGCGATCCTCTTGGCGGATTGGAAAACATTTTGAGTGGCACATCAACGCTTTCTCGATCTTGCTGACACTCCTCGGGGCGGTCAAGGCGCCGACCCGTAGGGTGGGCAAAATCGTCCTGCTGTCGGGCGTGTTCCGACGACGCCGCAAGCGATTTTGCCCACCCTACAACTCCGGAGCCAGTTGCGCGCGCTGTGCGCATCGGGCAAGGATACCTAATCGCAAACCTGTAGTGGAAAAGCACGATGCGACAGCAAAATCTATCGAACGGGACGGCGCCATGGTTTGCTGCGCTTGCCTTGACCACGGTCATCCTTGCTTCCTCGCCGTGCGCGAGCGAGAGCGCGAAGCAGCTGCGCGTCGGGGTTCAGTTCGGGCTGGGCTACCTGCCGCTCTACGTCGCCGAGGAGAATCATCTGTTCGAGCAGCGCATGCGCGAGCAGGGCCTCGCGCCGGTGCCGGTCGAGATCGTGCACGTGGCGGGCGGACCGCAGATCAATGACGGTCTCCTGAGCGGCAATTTCGAGCTCGGCAGCGGCGGCTACACCGCCATGATGGTATCATGGGACAAGACGCGCAACGCCGGCGACTCGCGGCTGCTCGGGGTGACCGCGCTCTCCTCGGTGCCGTACGATCTGTTCAGCACCGACGCGCAGCTCACGTCGGTGAAAGACCTCAATCGCGAGCGGGACAAGATCGGCGTTCCATCGGTGAGGGTCTCGGTGCCGGCGGTCTATCTGCAAATGGAAGCGGAGCGGCTGTTCGGGCCCGGGAAGCATACCGCTCTCGACGACCTCACCGTCTCGCTGTCGCAGCCCGACGGCGCGATCTCGCTCCTCTCCGGCGGCACCACCGTGAACGGCTATCTCTTCTCGCCGCCGTTCATCCAGCAGGTGACCGGCAAACCCGGCATTCGCAGGATCTGGTCCTCAAACGAGCTGTTCGGCAGCCCGGCGACGGCGCTGACCACCTGGACCACGGTCAGGTTCCAGCGCGAGAACCCGAAGCTATTCGCGGCGGTCGTCGGCGCGATCAGAGATGCCATGGCGCTCATCGCCAACGATCCGAAACAGGCGGCCGCGATCTATCTGAAATCCGAGAAGACGAAAGCCGGGCCCGACCTGATCAGCGCGGCTCTCGCCGACAAGCAAAACCTGCGCTTCACGCTCGCGCCGGAGCACACCGACCGCATCGCGGATTTCCTCGCGCGGACCGGAAGCATCAAGACCAAGCCCGCGAGCTGGAAGGATCTGTTCTTCCCCGACATCCACGACGAGCACGGCAGCTGACAGGAAGCGGAGCGCGCTCGGTTCCTTCCGCCGTACCAAGCTCGAATTTTACGCCGATCTTCAGAACCGTGGGCGGCCGTCTGGAGGTGGCGGGGGTGCGGGCCAGGGCGGCGGCGGGCTCGCGTTCGGCACCGGCAGGCCATAGCCCATGGTGCTGCTTGGGGGTGGGGCATAAGGTGGCGCGGTTTGCGGCGGGAACGGCGGCGGCGGGCTGGCGGGCCCGGCCTGGGCCGGGGCCTCAGCCGCTTTCGGCTGCGCCGGCGGGGTCTTCTCGGACGCTCCCTCGGTTGAGGAGTGCAGTGCAGCCGCGAGGCGGGCAACCAGTGCCTTGATCTCGGACCAGCTGACCGGGGAGTACATTGGCTCAGCCTCCGTAGGCTGGGCGGGCGCAGCTGGCGTCTTTTCGGACGGTTGCGACAACGTGTTAGCCGGAAGCTGCTCCGATGGAGTCGTTGGGGTGGCCGCCGTCGCTCTCTCCTTGGGCGCAGCCCCTGCGCCTCCGGCCGCGGACGGGGGCTGCGGCAACGCTGCCGCATCGTTCCCCAGGATGATCGGCATGCCGTTTTGTCCGGCGCCGATGATCACGATCTTGGAATTATTGGACTGGGCGAGCTGCAGGGTTGCCTCGATCCCGCGCCAGCGCAGATAGGAGTCGGAAATGCCCTGGCTGACGATGCGCTGGAACTCGGCGATCCCTTCCGCTTCGATCTTCTTGCGCTCGGATTCCCTGATCTCGCGGGCAACGCGGAACTTGTATTCTTCCGATATGTAATACTGCTCGATCTTGCGATTGATCGCGGTCACCACCGCGTCCGGCAGCTGGATGCCGAGAATGAGCGTGTCAATAAGGTTGAGCATGGAATAGAGGGGGACGCGGTAGGGAGAATATTCCTCCTCGACCTCCCCACCCACCATCATTTTCTCCCCCAGCATGGCTTCCGCACGCTCGCGGATCTTGGCTTGTATCTCCGCGCGCTTGGTCGAATAGACTTCCTCGGCACTGTATTGGGCAATGACCTCGCGCATGCGATTGCCGATCTCGGGACCGACCAGCGCATCCACGTAATTGGGTCCGATCGTCTGATGCAGCTGAGGAATGGATTCGCGCTTGAGCCGATAGCGGATGTTGATCTGGGCGGTAAGGCTGACGCCGTCGCGGGAGATGGCGTTATACGTCTCGGTGGCGGATTGCAGTCTCAAGTCATACAAAAACAGCTTGTTCCAGGGAAAGAGGAAGCGCATGCCTTCGTCTTTGAGCTTGCGCGGATCGAGCACGGTGCCGCCGCCGAAGCGTTTCCACTGGACCCCGACATAGCCGCTGGGAACAGTCACCACGCAGAAAGGAGCGAGGATGACGCCCACCAGCGTCGCCACCATCAGATAGATCACGAATACGGGAAGGTGCCGCTCCACAAAGCGCCACCAGATACCACGCCGGCGTTTCACCGGCGGGGTATCGCGAAGGGAGACGACCTGGGCATCCATTGGCCGTTCTGCACGCGAGCTGTTCACTGCAATGATCTTCCTGCAAGTCCTGGACGGGGTTCAGTATATCAACTCTTCTGGCGTTTGCCGATGATGTTGTACCGCGGCTGGGTCACATGCGTCACAAAGGCTCAGGTGTCACTCCGGGGCGCGCAGGTACGAGCGAGCTTCGAATCCTCGCGGCCCCGGAATGACGGAGGCGAGAGTTACCGCGGGTCCGCGCTCTCGGAAAAGTGAGGGAGGGAAATCATGATCAGGAATTTCAGCGATCACGCCGCCAACGAGCGCACCTTTCTCGCCTGGGTGCGTACCGCGATCGCGGTGATGGCGTTTGGATTTCTGATCGAGCGCTTCGATCTGTTCTTGCAAGGAATTGTGCCCTCATTGGCCGATCGCAGCATCTCCCCCATCGGCCAGCGATTCGCCAACGCCGCAGGGCTGGCGTTCATCATTCTCGGCACGGTCATGGTCATTATCGCGGCCGCCCGGCTTTTCGTCACTGCGCGACGCATCGACAGCGAGGGAATGCATCCAGGGACGGGGACCCGCCTTGATATCGCTTTGGCCGTGCTGCTTGCGCTTCTGGGCGGCAGCCTCTGCCTCTATCTGTCCCACGCGGTGGTAGCTGCGTTATAGCTTTACTTCTGGAATTTGAGGACGAACTCATCCACCGGCTTGTTTGGCGGAGGCTGAATCGAGAAGTCGCGTGTGTCCTCGGGATGCCGCCAGAAATCCCCTTGGGCCACGAGCTTGAAGCCCGCGTTCTCGACCTCGCGCCGCAGAGCCTGCTCCTCGATGCGATGCAGCGTCTTTCCGACCGAGGTGCCATCGCCGGGTCTTGCGGAGTGGTCTGCGATGACGAGCGCGCCGCCCGGCTTGAGCGCAGCGTAGAGCTTGCTGTTCATCGCGGCCCGATCGACCGGCATGTAGGTGGTGTCGTGATAGAAAAAGAGAAACGTGATCAGGTCGAGGTCGCGCAGCTCCGGCGGCACCGGATCGTCGAACGGGCGCGCCAGGCTCACGATGTTCCCGCCTGCCGGCGTCTTCAGGCGCGCTTCAAACCTGGCCTTTGCCCGCTCGCCGAGATCGGCAGGGTTCTGCCCGTACACCACTCCTGTCGGAGCAACCGCCCGCGCCATGAGCTCCGTGCTGTAGCCGCCGCCCGCGCCCATATCCAGCACCTTCATTCCCAGGATCGGAGCCGCGAGGACAAGGAGCTTCAGCGGGTCGCGGCGCTGGTCGGTCTGGCGGTCCGCAGGGGTGCGGTCGGGCGAGGCAACGAGCGCGGCGTAATCAGGTGGGCGGTTTTGCGCCGCTGCGCCGGTGATCGAGATGGGCGCCGCCAAAAGAACGGCAGCCGCCAGCGTACAAATGGGGAAGCAACGAAGCATGGGTTTTCCAGTCATGTATTGGTATCCCTTGTCCGAAATCGCTGATGTCCCTGGACCGGCGTGTGCTTGCGATGGCGCGCGGGATGCAAGGTAAGGAGCGGCGAGCCGATTGCAACCATCCGCCGGCTGTGGCCGTCCGGCAGCCAGATGCTATGCTGAGGCGGCGATATGACTCGCACCTTGAAAACGCAGTACCACGGCGCGCTTTGTTCCTTTGGCGTCGGTTCCAGCGAACGCGCCTGCCATTGCGGATAGGGCGACGGTTCCCGAACAAATTCAGGTTCCAGTCATGATGCGCCACACCAAATCGCGCAATCGTCGGAACGGAAAGCGATCTCACCGGTTGATCCGAGGGTGCCCGAGGCGCGGCAGCACGGACCATCTAATCAACAGCGAGAGAGGAACCATCTCGAATGAGGAAACAACTATTACTGAGCTCGGCTGCGTTGCTGGCAGGAGTTGCCATGGCGTCAGCCCAAAGCATGCCGGGTGGCGGACACAGCCAGACCGGAACCGCAGGCGCGGAACACCAACAATCGACCCAGAGCCATGGCGGACAAGCCCAAAGCTCGCAACGCGAGGGTATGCAGGGGCAGGCCCAGCGCAGCGAGCAACGTAGCCAGCGAGAAACGACGGGCCAGGCCGCAGGTCAGAGGGAGCAGAGTACCAAGCCGAGTCCGTCTCAACGCGGTGAGCAGGGCGCACAGCGCGACCGCACGACTGGCCAGGGCAGTGCGGCCAACCAGGGCGAGCATGGGGCGCAGAGCCAGGCGGGCCATGCCGAGTCTGGCACATCGGCAAATCCGAACCAGGCCGAGCGTAACATGAAGGGCCAAGCCGGCCATGCTCAATCCGCTACTGGCAGCCGGAACCAGCGCGAGCAGACAACCACCGGCCAGAGCGAGCGCAATCTGAACCAGGCTCCGAGCACCGCCCAGAGCGGCCGTAACGCGACGCAGGGGCAGGCAACGCAGAACAGGGCGCAGCAGCAGCCACAAGGCCAAATGCAGCAGAATCAGTCCCTGGGCCAATCGCAGCAACCAATGGGCCGGACTCAGGCGCAGGGTGTCTCGTTGACGCCACAGCAGCAAACTCGGATCCACGAGACCGTGTTCGCGAGCAACAACGTACCGCGAGTGGACAACGTGAACTTTGCGGTACGCCTGGGTACCACAGTGCCCGGCGGTATTCGTCTGGTCGCGGTTCCCGAGACACTGATCGAAATCTATCCGCAATGGCGCGATGACGAGTATTTCGTCGTTCGTGACGAGGTGGTGATCGTCGACCACGGCCATCGGATCGTCGCTGTCGTTCCGACCGGATCCTCCGCTGCGTACTCCTCTGAGTCGACCTACGGCAGCTCTCGGTCCGGCAGTTCCGAGTCAGTGAATCTGAGCCGGGATGAGATCCGCCAGCTGCAAATCACGCTGAACGAGAGAGGGTTCAACGTGGGCGAGCCGGACGGCGTCCTCGGTCGGCGCACAAGAGAGTCGCTCATGCAGTTCCAACAGCGCGAGGGACTGCAGCGGACCGGGCAGACTGATCAGCAAACGATCTCCGCACTGGGTATAAATGGCGGCGGACAGCAAGGTGCTCAGGGTGCACAGGGTTCGCGGGGGCAGAATCCCAGCGCGGCCAATCCCAGCACGGGAGCTGGGATGAACGCCGGCGCTGGCGGAACCAGCCCCAGCACTACCCCGTCCACTTCGGGCCAAGCTGGCGCGCCCGGCAACAACCTCCACCCGCCGTCCACGACGCCGGGTGCCGCAGGAAGCAATAGCCCGACCAGCAGCCCCAGCGGGCGCGCCGGGTCGACTTTGAATCCGAGCGGCGCCGGCCCCTCGACCGGCGGTGCAGCCAGGTAAACCCGCGTCAAGCCTGTTTAAGGATGTCAGCCCCGCTTCGGCGGGGCTGATTCTTCGGGATCATCGTGGTGGCGACGCATTGCGCGCGCCCGTGGGCCAACAGCGCTTGTCGTAATACAGGCATTCATCTTAGATACACGACGAAATCTTGCCCCGAGGTAGGGCGGTTTCAAACCCGCCCCGACAAAGCCGGGAGAGGACGTCATGAGGAACACCGCGTTTGTGCTGGCAATCGCAATTGCGGCGGTCGCAGCGCGCGAGCCGGCGCGGGCGGCCGATGCGATCTGCTACAATTGTCCGCCGGAATGGGCGGACTGGGCATCAATGCTCAAGGCGATCAAAGCCGATCTCGGCTACGACATTCCGTTCGACAACAAGAATTCAGGTCAGACCCTCTCGCAGCTGATCGCCGAGAAAGCCAATCCGGTTGCCGACATCGCGTATTACGGCGTGAACTTCGGGATGAAGGCAAAGACGGCTGGCGTGGTGGAGCCCTATCGGCCGAAAGGCTGGGACGATGTGTCCGCCGGCCTGAAAGATCCGGATGGCTACTGGACCACGATCCACTCCGGAACCCTGGGCTTGTTTGTGAACAGCGAAGCCTTGGGGGGCAAGCCGATCCCCGCCTGCTGGAACGACCTGCTCAAGCCGGACTATCGGGGGATGGTCGGCTATCTCGATCCCTCATCCGCGGCGGTGGGTTATGTCGGTGCGGTCGCTGTCAACCTCGCTCTCGGCGGCTCGGCGAAGGACCCGACGCCCGCCGTCACGTTTTTCAAGAACCTGCAGAAGAATCAACCGATCGTGCCGAAGCAGACATCATATGCCCGGGTTGTTTCCGGCGAGATTCCCATCCTCTTCGATTACGACTTCAACGCTTACCGGGCGAAATATAAAGAGAACGGCAAGCTCGATTTCGTAATTCCGTGCGAAGGCTCGGTCGTCTTTCCCTACGTGGTCAGCCTGGTGAAGGGCGCTCCCGACAAAGCCAAGGCCGAAAAAGTTTTCGACTACCTGCTGTCGGATAAGGGTCAAGCCATCTGGACCAATGCCTATCTGCGTCCCGCCCGTTCGATCCCGTTGCCTGCTGAGGTAAAAGCCAGGTTCCTGCCCGACAGCGATTATGCGCGCGCCAGGAGCGTGGATTGGGCAGAGATGGAACTGGCGCAAAAGACATTTACCGACCGCTATCTCGCGGAGGTGCGCTGAAGCAATCCAAGTTCCGGGTTCGGAGCGCGCCCCCGATGCCGGCTTTTGTCTCGAACTCGGCTCGGCTGCATTTGTCGCGCGCAGGCTTTGCGCGTATCGCGTTGCTGCCCCTCGCCCTGGTCGCCACCGCATTGTTCCTGTTGCCCATGGCCAAGCTGGTGCTCGTCGGCGCGACCGGCGACATGGGGCTCGCCGCTTACGCGGCTATCCTGCTCGAGCCGCGGTATCGCGCCAGCCTGATCTCCACCGTGGGGCTGGCGGCAGCGACGACGATCGCTGCGCTTGCCATTGCGACGATCGCCGGCCTCTTCCTGCAGCGACACCGATTTCCGGGCCGAGCTGTATTGATCGCGATGCTGACGTTCCCGCTCGCGTTTCCAGGCGTGGTGGTTGGCTTCATGATCATATTGCTGGCAGGTCGCCAGGGTCTGATCGGGGACCTCGCCAGTCGTCTGACGGGCGAGAAGATCGTCTTCGCCTATTCGATCCAGGGTCTGTTCCTCGGCTATCTCTACTTCTCCATTCCGCGCGTGATCCTGACCATCATGGCGGCCGTGGAGAAGCTCGACCCGGCGTTGGAAGAGGCCGCCCGCACGCTGGGCGCCGGTCCCTGGGCGGTGCACCGCGACGTGATATTTCCCGCGCTCGGGCCGGCGTTCGTGGCCAGCGGTGCCATCGCATTTGCGACTGCTATGGGAGCGTTCGGCACCGCGTTCACGCTCGCCACCAACATCGATGTGCTCCCCATGGTGATCTATACCGAGTTCACGCTGTCCGCGAACATTACGATGGCGGCCGCGCTGTCGGTCGGACTGGGCCTGGTGGCATGGGCGAGCCTTGCGTTCGCCCGCTCGCTTTCCGGCGGCACTGTCGCGGCGGCAGGCTGACGCGAATGCGCGATCGCCTGATCGTTGCCGGCCAATTTCTGTTTACGGCATTGGTGGCCGCGTTTCTTATCGTCCCGGCGATCCTCTCGATGCTTGCCGGCATTACCGTAAATTACTTCCGCGGCATCGCCTCGGGCTTCACGCTGCAATGGGTGATCCAGGTCTGGGATCTCTATTCCGAAACGATCGCCCGCTCGTTTCTGGTGGCGGGCGCGGCGCTTCTCGCGACCCTCGTTATCGGCGTGCCAGCGGCCTACGCGCTTATCGTGCGGGGAGGTCGGCTTTCCCGCGCGGTCGAGGAGATCATCACGCTACCGCTTGCGATTCCCGGGCTTGCCATCGCGCTTGCGCTCCTCCTCGTCTACGGCGGGTTCAGCGATTTCCGCCGCTCCTGGCTTTTCATTCTCGCCGGGCATGTGATCTTCACGTTGCCGTTCATGGTGCGCGCAGTGATGGCGGTGCTGGCGACCATTGATGTGAAAACCCTCGATGAAGGCGCCGCCTCGCTCGGGGCCGGACCGTGGCGCCGGTTTCGCGACGTGATCGTGCCGAATGCGCGCCCGGGCATTCTCGCCGGAGCGCTGAGCGTAGTCACGCTTTCCCTCGGCGAGTTCAATCTCACCTGGATGCTGCACACGCCGTTGACCAAGACGCTGCCGGTCGGTCTGGCCGATAGCTACGCCTCGATGCGCCTCGAAGTCGCATCCGCCTATACGCTCGTGTTTTTTGTAATGATCATCCCGCTGCTCGTCGCCATGCAGCTATTCGCCGATATCAGTAGCGGGTCGAGATCGCAGGCATGAGCGAAGGCCGCGGCGTTGCCCTGCGTGTTGAGGCCTGCGCCAAGACTTTCCCCAACGGGGCCCGCGCGCTCGAAGCGGTGACACTGGATGTGGACCACGGCGAGACCGTCGTGCTCCTCGGCCCCTCGGGCTGCGGGAAAACCACGCTGCTGCGCATCATCGCAGGATTGGAGGCGCCGGATGCCGGCGGACGCGTCTTGTTCAACGATGCCGACGTCACGGACGTTCCGATCGAGAAGCGCAATGTCGGAATGGTTTTCCAGTCCTATGCGCTCTTCCCCAACATGAGCGTTGCGGAGAATATCGGCTACGGGCTGAAGATCCGCGGGATCTCTAGGAAAGAGCGCGGAGAACGCATCGCCGAGCTCACTGAGCTCACAGGCATCGGGGGAATGGAGCAGCGGCGGATCGACCAGCTCTCCGGCGGACAGCGGCAACGCGTGGCGCTGGCGCGGGCGGTGGCGATACACCCGAGCGTGCTTCTGCTGGACGAGCCGCTCACCGCGCTCGATGCAGCCCTGCGCGAGCGGTTGCGCGGCGAGCTCGATCGCCTGCTGCGCACGCTGGGCATCACCACGATCTACGTCACCCACGACCAGGCCGAAGCAATGGCGCTCGGCGACCGCATCGTGGTCATGCGCAACGGCGCGATTGCGCAGATCGGATCGCCCCGCAGCGTCTATTTCGAGCCGAACAGCCGATTTGTCGCCGAGTTCATCGGTGCCGCCAACATTCTCCAGGCGACGGTGAAAGACGGATACGCTGTGCTTCCCGGCGGTCGAATGCGCATGCCGAAGGGCACTTTCGCGGGCCCGGTGACCGCGATGCTGCGCCCGGAAGCGATCGCAATCATCCAGGCCGAGGGCACCGATCTCTGCGGGAGTGTCGAGAGCGTGAGTTTCACCGGTGGCCGGCAACGCCTCATCGTAACCGGCGCGGCTGACCGACCAATCGTGGTCGACGCGCCCAATTCACTGCGAGTTGAGACCGGCCAGCGCGTAGGCCTCAGCATAGAATCGTCTGCCGTTCGGCTGCTGCCGGAAGATCGTCAGTGATGCCGGCGCCAGTCTTGATCGCCCAGATTTCAGACCTGCACATCAAGCAGCCCGGCGCGCTCGCCTATGGCCAGGCGGACACCGCAGCGGCGCTGGCGCGATGCATCGCCGAGCTCAACCGCTTCATGCCGCGGCCCAAGCTGGTAGTGATATCCGGCGATCTCGTCGATACCCCGACGGAGCGGGAATACGCGCATTTGCAGCAGCTGCTGGCGCCGCTCGAGATTCCGCTCGCGGCCGTGCCCGGCAACCACGATGAGCGCTCGCTCTTCCGCGCCGCCTTCCCTTCTCAGCCTTACGCGCAGCCGAAGGGCGCGCTCAATCTTTCGCTCACGGTCGGCCCTCTCGACCTCGTCCTCATTGATTCCAGCGTGCCCGCGGCGCCTCACGGCCTGCTTGATGCGAATACCCTGCGCTGGCTCGATGCGACGCTCGCCAACAACACCTCCCGGCCGGCATTGCTGTTTTTGCATCATCCGCCGTTCGTTACCGGCATCGAGCACATGGATCGGCAGAACCTGCGTAATGCAAGCGAGCTCTCAGCGCTCGTGCAACGCCACCCGCGCGCGCGGCTGATTGCGGCCGGTCACGTGCACCGGGCCACGCTGGCGATGCTTGCAGGGATCGCGGCGACCATCTGCCCGGCGCCCAACTATGCCGTCGCGCTCGATCTCGCGGCGCGGCTTCCGCCTTCCCTCCTGGTCGAGCCGCCGGCGTTCCATCTCCATGCCTGGTTTGCCGGCGACGGCTTTGGCCGGGTGGTGACTCATCTCGTGCCGATCGGGCATTTCCAGGGACCGTATCCCTTCTTCGATGCCGAAGGCAGGCAGCTGTAAGACGCTCTGATCGCTCGTGCAATCGCCGTAACAACGCTATCATGAGCGGTGACGGCAAAGAGCAGGAGCACCATGCGACGCAGCATGCTGGCGGAGGACGCGACCCTGCATCACGTTGTAATTGTCGGCGGCGGTGCCGCGGGGATCGAGCTCGCGACCCTGCTCGGCAACCGCTTTGGAAACCGACACCGCGGCCGGCCACGAGCGCGCATCACCCTGGTGGAATGTGCGCGCACGCATCTATGGAAGCCTTTGCTGCACGAGGTCGCCGCCGGCAGCATGGATCCCGGCGAGTACGAGGTGAACTATCTCGCTCAAGCGCACTGGCACGGGTTCCGCTACCGATTCGGCGAAATGATCGGGCTCGATCGCGCGGCAAAAGAAGTTCGGCTGGGCGCGACGTTCGATGACGAAGGACGGCAAATCACCCCGCCGCGCGCCGTGCGTTATGACACGCTTGTCATCGCCATCGGCAGCGTGACCAATGATTTCGGTGCGCCTGGGGTCGAGCAATTCGCAGTGCCGCTGGAGACTCCGGCCCAGGCCGCGCGATTCAATCGCCGGCTGGTGAATGCCTGTATCCGCGCGCAGGCGCAGGAGGAGCCGGTGCGACCCGGCCAGCTTCACGTCGCCATTGTCGGTGCGGGTGCAACCGGCACCGAGCTTGCCGCCGAGCTGCATCGGACCACGCGCGAAGTCGTCGCCTATGGGCTCGATCGCATAAACCCGGAACGCGACATTCGCATTCTTCTGATCGAGGGCGCAGAGCGCATCCTGCCCGGCCTGCCGGAGCGTATCTCCAAAGCGACGCGCGGCCTTCTTGATGACATGGGAGTCGAGGTGCATGTCGAGGCCAAGGTGGCAGAGGTTACAGCCGAGGGCGTGCGGCTCGCCGGCGGGTTGTTCATTCCCTCCGAGCTGGTCGTGTGGGCGGCGGGCGTGAAGGCACCGGACGTGCTGGCGCATCTCGACGGGCTGGAGGTAAACCAGATCAATCAGCTGGTGGTGCATCAGACGCTGCAGACCACGCGCGATCCCAATGTCTTTGCCATGGGTGACTGCGCTGCCTGTCCGCGCCCGGGCGAGACCACTCCGGTGCCGCCGCGGGCTCAGGCTGCGCATCAACAGGCCACGCACATGGTGCGCCAGATCGAGCGCCGGATGCGCGGCGAGCCGTTGCTCCCCTACACCTACCGGGACTTCGGCTCGCTGGTTTCACTCGGCGAGTACAGCACCGTCGGAAACCTCATGGGTTTCCTGGTTGGCCGCAGCTTCTTCATCGAGGGACTGCTCGCCCGCTGGATGTACCGCTCGCTGGAAGCGATGCACGAACGGGTGCTCTACGGGCTCCCGCGCACTGCGTTGCGCTTGCTCGCCCGCATGCTCTCGCGCCGGGCAGGCCCGCGGGTGAAGCTGCACTGAACCTCAGGCTGTTGCGGCGGCGGGTGTGGACGGTACTGCCACGGCACGATGGTCGAAGGAGTAGCGGCCCGCGCCTGTGACGGCGAGCAGGAGATAGCCGGCGATGATGGCCAGGTTCTTGTAGAAGTTCACCATGTTGATGCCGCGCGCCTGCCCTTCCATGGTCCAGAAGGGATGCCCGAGCACGGTGACGATGATAACCCACAGCACGAGCAACGGAGCGATCCAACGCGTCTTCACGCCGACCAGGATCGCGAGACCGCCGAGGAGCTCGATTGCTGCGATCAGATAGCCCAACCAGGTCGGCGCTGCAGCGCCCGAGGCAACCAGATCCATGAAACGTTTCGTGCCTGCGTTGTTCAAGATCGCCGACACGTCCATGAATTTCATCCCTCCATAGACAATGAATACCGCCGACATCAGTATTCGGCTGAGCAAAATTACAATGTCAGACATCGCGTTTCTCCCCTATTCCTGACCGGCACTTACCTGCCCGGCTAAGCCATAATGTCGCGGCCGCCTCAGCCCTGCAATAGCTCGCCCACGGCGCGAGCAGCCTGGTCGATGGCAATGTGGGCATAGGCATCTCCGCCGGCATCGGAATTGGCGATCGCTATGTGCCCGAAAGGACGGCGTGCAAGCGCGGCAGTGTCGTCGTAATCGTCGGCGTCGAACAACGAGTTCGCGACATAACCATAGCCGTGCGGCCAACGGTTGACGGTGATCGCCGCAATATCGCGCGTGCTGGAGAATCCGCCCGGACCAAGCATGCGGTCGAGCTCGTCCCGGATTTTCTGCTCGAAATCGGAGAACGTCATGGCGAGCAGCGACGCGGCACCGATGCGAAACTGCGCGCGCGCATCAAGCCCGGAATTGGGCGCCCCCGGCACGTGCTGGAGATGCAGCAGAATCGGCTCGCCTGGATCGCGCGGATGGCGGTAGCCGCCAAGGCTGACGGGAAAGTCGAGCGCCACGCGCGAATGGAACGACATGGGCGCGGAAATGTCGAAGACCTTGAGCCTGATCCATGGCTGCCAGTCGCGGACCAGAACGTTGGTATAGACGAGCGGTGCTTTGACATTCCGGCTCAACGCGTATCGCTGCGCTGCGGGCAGGTCGGGAACGATGTGCGGAATGACCATGTGGAAACAGGCGAGCACGACATGCCTGGCCTCGATCCGATGCGCGGTCCCCGCTCGAACATAGCCGACCACGACCCGTTCACCCGCATGGCGCACATCGATGCAGGTCGAATCCAGGCGAATGCGATTGTTGTGATCCTCACGATCAAGCGCGGCATAATCGAATCGGGCGAGAACAACGTCGCCCATCGTATCGCCCGCCGCGACGCCCGGCACCAGCGCCCGCACCAACAGCCGGGCAAGCGAAGCATTGCCGTCCGGGAAGTGATAGATGTAGGGCTCTTGCCACTCCGGATGCTGGCTCGCCGGCAGACCAAGACCGGCAAAGCCGGGATAGCCAAACTCTCTGAGCTCGGCGGCGGGAACTGCATCACATCCCAGCGCAAAAAAGCCGAGAGTGCGCCCCTGGAAGCAGTTCGCGACCTCCTCGCTGCAGCCGCAGATCCCTGTGAGATAGTCACGATAGCTGGTGGTCTCCAGGATGCCGAGCTTTTCCGCAATGGACCTGCCGGCGAGCGGGTCACGCGTCTTGTCGTAGAGCGCCAGCAGCTGCGCCTTGCTCGCCTGCGAGATCGGAAAAGCCGCAACGACTTCCTCGCGCGGCTTTGCGCCGTGCAGCCGCGCAGGATCGTCCGCGGGGCGGCTCATGACATCGCTCGGCACCAACTCATCTCTGCCGAAGGCCTCGCGGTCAAAGAACACGCCTCGCGACAGCCCGAGCGAGGAATAAAAGTTGCGGTCAAAGGCGATCTCAAATCGGCCGATATCGACGCCAAGCTCGCGCAAGAGACCGCGGGCGACGTCACTGTACAGTGCTCTCGGCGATTGAATCGATTGACTGCCGCCGTAGCCAATAATCAGGCGTCGATCGAGGGTGAACTCGTTGCGCTTGGCATGGCCGCCGAAATCATCGTGATTGTCGAGGACGAGGATGCGCGCGCCCGGACCTGCGGCGCGGCGATAGAACCAGGCCGCGGCCAACCCGCTGATCCCGCCGCCCACCACGACGAGATCGTAGCTTTCCTCGATCGCGAGGCCGTCCATGCGCCAGCGCGACCCGCGCGCGAGCTCGTGCGCAACTTCGAACGAGCCGGGGTGCTGGCCGCGCAAGCCGGTGAGCGCCGGCGGGTAACGCGCGGGCTCGGCCGCGAGCTGCGCCGCGGGTGTCAATCCGGGCGCAATGGTCAGGGCCATGCCGTTGAGAAAGTCGCGGCGAGAAATGCGGGGCATGCGCCACCGTAGCACGTCGTCATGCATCTCCAGAATCTTATGATGCGGTGGCCTGGCGGATTACGCTTCGCTAATGGTACTGGGCGCCATAAGTTGTCCCTCGGCGTCATTCCGGGTCGCCGCACCGCAAAGATATGTTTGCCCCATCCTGAGCCTGAGGAAAGTCAAAATGCGACGACGTGAGCTCCTGGCGCTGCTCGGCGCGGCAACCGCTGTTTCCAGCATCGCAAGGCGGCGCGACGCCCAGGCACAGGCGTATCCATCGCGCACGATCACGCTGGTCGCTCCCATTGCTGCGGGAGGCGCCGTCGATACCGCGGCGCGCATTCTCGCCGAGAAACTGCAGGAGCCCCCTGCAACAATCCGTTGTGGTTGAGAACCGAACGGGTGCGGGCGGCATGATCGGGACGGCGTCGGTCGCGAAGGCAGCAGCCGACGGTTACACGCTGCTTCTGATGGAACCCTCCGCGGTCCTGGCGAAATGGCTGCACAAGAACGTGCCTTTCGACGTGATCGGCGACTTCGCGCCAATCGCACTGGTCGCGACGAGTCCCCTGGTGCTGTTTGCCCGTCCTTCGCTTCCCGCCGATGATGTCAAGCAGCTCATCGCCTACAGCAAGGCCAATCCGGGCAAGCTCGCAGTCGGCACGCCTGGAATCGGCTCGCCCCACCACATGGCGGTTTTGCTGCTGAACGCGACCGCAGGCATCGACATCCCGCAAATCTCTTATCGCGGCAGCGCTCCTGCTTTGAGCGATCTGCTCGGGGGACAAATTCCGCTGATCTGGTCGACGCCGATTGCCGTGATGCCGTTCGTGGAGCAAGGAAAGGTGAAGGCGCTGGGAGTCTCGACCGAAAAACGCGTGGCGGTCCTGCCGCGCGTGCCGACCATCGCGGAGAATGCGCTGCCGGGATTTCACATCGAGGCGTGGCTCGGCGTTGCGGCGCCCGCCAACGCGCCGGCGGAAGCGGTGACGCGCCTCCAAGCAGCCATTCGCGCCATTGCGCAGCTGCCACAAGTCGAGCAGCGGATGTCGCCGTTGGGGTTCAGCCTCGATTACCGCCCCGCGCGGGATTTTCGCGATCTGATCGCCAGCGAGCATCAACGCTATGGTGACCTCATTCGCGCGACCGGCATTGTGCCGAACTGAGCCCGGCTACCGCTCATGCCCGCTACCATTCTCGTCCCGGAAGCGGTACTCCCGCGTGTCGAGAGCGCTTCCCTGCGCCTCGGCGTCGCAATTGCCGTCGAGAATTCCACAATCGCCGCAATCGACACGCCCGAGCAGCTTCGGCTGCGCTGGCCGACGGGGAGCATGTTGGATTTGCCCGGCTGTCTGGTCATGCCGGGGCTGGTCAACGCGCATCAGCATGGACGCGGCTTAAGTCAGATCCAGCTTGGCTATCACGACGACTTTCTCGAGCCGTGGATCAGCAATCGCCGCGGGCGTGGGATGCTCGATCCTTACGCGATTACCAAGCTCGCAGCAGCTCGCATGCTGGCGAACGGAGTGACTACCGCAGTCCATGCCAATTACAGCTACGGCACCGGAGACTACGAAAGCGAGCTGCGCGCACAGTTGCGCGCGTACGACGAAGTCGGCCTGCGCGTTGCCATGTGCGTCGGCGCGATGGATCGAGGAACGGTAGTCTACCCGCCGCACGAAGCGTGTTTCCTCGCCGGCCTTCCCGATGATCTCAAAACCTGGCTCTCGCGCCCGGGCGCGCCCGCCTATGCCGGCGATGCCGCCGCTACCATTGCACTGATGGGTCGCCTGCTGGCGGATTTTCGCGATGACCCCCGGGTGCGACTCTGCTATGGGCCGGCCGGCCCGCAGTGGGTGTCGGAAGAGCTCTGGTCGGCGCTCGCCCGCGACGCTGCGGCGAAGGGGCTCGGGATTCATCTGCACGCGCTGGAATCGTCGGCGCAACGCGATGCGGCAGCCGAGCTGTTTAGCGAGGGCGTGTTCGCCTGGTTGGATCGCCTCGGCATCATGACGCCGCGCACCGTGATCGCCCATGGCGTCTGGGTGAGCGATGCCGACATGGCGATCATGGCGGGCGCCGGAGTGACCGTGGTGCGCAATGCCGGCTGCAATCTGCGCATGCGCAACGGAATTGCGCCGCTTGCCCGCTATCTCGCTCACGGCGTGCGCATGGCGATCGGCAGCGACAACGTCTCTTTGTCCGATGACGAGGACCTTCTGGGCGAGCTGCGACTTGCCGCCAACCTCGCGCGCGAGCCCGATTGGAACGGCGTGCCGCCGCCGAGCGTCGATCAGCTGCTGGCGATGGCGACGGTCAACGGTGCTGTTGCCGCGCAGTTTGCGGCGGAGACCGGCACGCTCGAGTCGGGAAACGCCGCCGACCTCGTGGCCATCTCGCTCGCGCGCACGCGCCATCCCCTGCTGGATGCGGACATGCCTTTGCTGGAAGCGTTGCTTGCACGTGCGCAGGGCAGCGATGTGCGGCTGACAATGGTCGATGGCCGCATTCTTTATGATCACGGCACGTTTCCTCATCTCGATCTGGCGGAGGTCGAGCAGGCAGCGGTCCGCTCGGCTGGCAACGCGCGTCGTCCCAAGGTCGAGACCGATCGCGATCGCGCTGCCGAGCTTTCGGGCCACCTGCACCGGCATTACCGCACCGTCGCAGCGCGACACGGACGATCAACCCCATCTGATGGCGTCGGGTAAGGAGAATGCGTATGGCCGAATCCAATCCTCGCGCCGTCTTCAAGATGCCGAGCGAGCACGCAAAGCTGACGCCGCCCTCGGGGCGACCGCTGATCATCCATGTCGTGGTCAACATCGAGTATTGGGCTTACGACCAACCCACCCCGCGCAGCATCGTGATCCCACCGCACGGTCGGTCTCAGGTTCCCGATCTGCCGAATTTCTGCTGGTCTGAATACGGCAACCGCTGCGGCATGCCGCGATTGCTCAAGCTGTTTGGAGACCGCAACATTCCGGTGAGCGCCAGCATCAATGCGAGCGTGCTCGATGTTTATCCCACGCTCGCCCGCGCGGTGCGCGACGCCGGCTGGGAGCTCGTCGGCCACGGCGTTCATCAGCGTGCGCTCGGCGTCGAAAGCGACGAGCGGGCGCTCATCGCCGAGGCGGTGAAAAAGCTGGAGGCGTTCACGGGCAAGCGCACGCGCGGCTGGATGAGTCCAGGCTGGTCGGAGACTTTCGACACCCTCGACCATCTGCGTGCCGCCGGCATCGAATACGTGTGCCAGTGGGTCATCGACGACATTCCCACCCGGCTGAAGACCAAGCACGGCGATATGATATCGGTGCCTTACGGCCTCGATCTCAACGACAGCGTGATCTATGCCATCGAGAAGCATTCCACTCCCGAGATGAAGTTGCGCATCGAGCAGACGATCCGCACCTTCGAGCGCGAGATCCGCGAGCTCGGCCAGCCTCGGGTGCTTACCATTGCGCTGCATCCGCACCTGTCGGGCGTGCCCCATCGCATCAATTTCCTCGCCGAGCTGATCGATGGCCTGCGAGCGCGGTCCGATACTCTGTTCATGAACGGAAGCCAGATTACGGACTGGTACCTTCAGCAGGGATAGTCCTATTCCAGACGCGCCGACCAGTTTCCGGAGAGCGCATACTCGACACCAACGCCTGCGACTCAGCCGATGCGCAGCTGGTCAATGGTTGCGGTATTTCCGAACGGGTCAGTGATGGTGTCGGTGTCGTGCGCGAATGCGACGCCCGCTTTGCCGTAGAGAAGAACGCGATCGAATGCGACCCCCAGCTTCCCGGTGATAATTGTAGCCGATCTGTCCTCCGGCCACTTGCCCCGTTCATGTCTGGACACACTTTCGCTTCATGCCGTAAGCAAAAATTATCCATGTTTCGTCGTGGGTAACGTCGGCCCCCTTTTGGACATGACAAGCTCACGAGAATGCCGGCCGCATCCAACAAGTCGTAATGCATGTCGGTTGGAGTGCTTGCTGCCAGGCTGCTGTGGTTCGTGCCTGCGCTCGCTTTGCTTGGCTGTGCATCGAGCCCGCAAGGAGATGCTGGTCAGTCCCCGCGCGCCCGCTCGTTGGTTGATAATGCGCCGACCTCGGCGGGAGGCGAGCCGGCGAATGCTCCCAAGCGTCCGAATGCGCCGCCCGCTTACACGCCCGTGTTCGAAGTCAAGCAGGTAGCCCGGGCGAAGCTGCTGAACGACGAGGAATACAACAAACTGCGCGATGACCTCGTGGCGGCGCGCGAGAGCGCGATCGCACACGTCAAAGCAACTACTGCCGCCCAAGAGGAAACGACGAAGCACAAAACCGTCGCAGCTCATGCGCCGGCTACGGGCGAGCAGCTCACAGCGACAGCATCCAACTGAGTCTTATGAGGTGCGGCGCGGGTGTGCGCGGGCACGGCGCGCGCGGTCAAGCTTGCACAGGATGCGTTGCCGGTTCGCGCGGCCGCGTTTGCCCACCTGCGCGGCGTTGACGTGGATCAGCTCAGGCGCGGTAATCGGCCGGGACGGTCACGTCGATCGACGCGCGCCTCGAGCTCACCGCGTTTAATATCGGCGTAAGCACGATAGCCACGATCAAGTTGAGGATCACCGTGTAGAGCGCGCTGTAGCCCGGGAAGGTATAGCCGGCGAGCGCGAGCGGATAGGTCGGGGTGAGGTTGACGGCAATCGCCATCGCAGTGCCGGCAATTATCCCCACGGCCCATCCGATCAGCAACGCCCAATCGTTGAACCATCGCGTGTAGACCCCCAGCAGGACCGCAGGCAAGGTTTGAATGATCCAGATCCCGCCAAGTAGCTGCAAGTAGATGGCATATTGCGTGGGCACGAACAGGATGAAGACGAGCGCGCCGAGCTTGACTATCAGCGACACCCATTTCGCCATCTGGGCTTCCTGCTTGTCTGTCGGGTTTTTGTTGATGAACTCGCGGTGAATGTTGCGCGTGTAGAGGTTCGCTGCCGCGATCGACATGATCGCCGCGGGCACCAGCGCGCCGATGCCGATCGCGGCAAAAGCGACGCCTACGAACCAGTCGGGGAAGCTGTGCAGCAACAGCGCCGGCACTGCGAAATTGTTGCCGAATTGCTTGAAGCCGACCGCATATTCCGGAAGGTTGCCGACCCCGGCCGCGATCGCAAAGAAGCCGACCAGAGCGAGCAGCCCGAGCATGAGGGAATAGCCCGGCAACAGCGCGGCGTTGCGTCGAATGGCATGACCGCTGCTCGCGCTTAGAATTCCCGTGATCGAATGCGGATAGAGGAAGAGGGCAAGCGCCGAGCCGAGCGCCAAGGTTGCGTAGGCGCTGTAGGCACCGGTCGTGTTGGCTCCGGGCGCGGCGAGAAGCAGCTTCTGCGCCGGAACCGCTGCAAAGATCTTGGCAAACCCGCCGAGCTGAACGGGAATGACAATGATGGCGGCAAATGCGGTGATATAGATCAAGATGTCCTTGACGATCGCAATCGAGGCCGGCGCACGCAAACCGCTGGAGTAGGTGAAGGCGGCGAGGATCACGAATGCAATGATCAGCGGCACGTCGGCGGCGAAGCCCGTGCCTGAAATGCCGAGCCCGCCAATGACGACCTGAATGCCAACGAGCTGAAGCGCGATGTAGGGCATCGTTGCGACAATGCCGGTAATGGTCACCGCCAAGGCAAGCCAGCGGTTCCCGAAGCGCCCGCGCACGAAATCGCTCGCAGTGATGTAGCCGTGCTTGTGGCAGACATGCCAGAGACGCGGGAAGGCCAGGAACAGGATCGGATAGATCACGATCGTGTAGGGCACCGCGAAGAAGGCGATCGCACCCGCGCCATAGGCAAGCGCCGGGACGGCGATGAAGGTGTAGGCGGTATAGAGATCGCCGCCGACGAGAAACCAGGTGATGATGGTGCCGAAGCGCCGTCCGCCAAGTCCCCACTCATGCAGCAGATCGAGATCGCCTCTGCGCCACCTGGCGGCGGCAAAACCCAGCCAGGTTATGAAGGCGAACAGCACGATGAAGACGATAAGAGCGATCCAGTTCACGTGCTGCACGGCATTATCCTCACCGCATCTGCCGCCCGCTCCGCGGGAAATTATGAGCCCTGCTCATTCTTCGGTCGCGAAATAGACGATGGCGGTGAGCGCGGCACCGATGAGCACCCACAAAAGCTGATACCAGTAGAAGAATGGAATGCCGATCCAGGACGGCTCGGCCTTGTTGTAGAAGGGGGGCCACAGCACTGCGACGAGCTGAACCAGAAAGAGCAGGTACCACCAGCTCCATCCGCGCCGTTGCGTCGGGTTGCCATTCATCGAGCGCTCTCTCTCGCTGCGCCGGCCGAAGCAGGCCTGAACCCGGAGCTTAAATCTAACACGTAACCCGCAAGCGGGCGACCAATAAACGCTTGAAGCGGTCAGCCCGTTCCTTTCGTTCCGCGGCGCGACAAAAAAGGGCGAGCGGCGCTCCGCTCCGGAATGAAGCATTACACCAAAGGCAGAAGACTACAGTCGTCCCGTTATCTTGGACAGGAGGCGCCTCGCATCGCCCGGACTGCCGTCGCCAGCCCATGCGACGTATTGATCGGGCCGCACCAGGATGAGCCGTGATTCGTAGGCTTGGCGGGCGTCGCGGTAGCTGTCGCATATCACCCTGAGCGGCACCGCGAGGATGACGGCCGCCTGCTCGAAAGCCCGGACGGTCTGCGGATCGGCATCGAAGGCCAGCAGGGTGAAGCCGTTACCGAGCTCCTCGAATACATCCCGGCCGGTGGACAGCGCCGCAGGGGCGAGATGGTGCCCGGCCCTTGCCTTGAACATGTGTGTGCCGTGGGCGCTGCACACGCCGCCCGGTGGGCCGAGCACTGCCGGCGAGCCTTCATAGTGCGGCTCGTAGGTGAGGACGCGCTCGCCGGCGCCGAGCTCGCGCGCCTTCCAAGCGCGCTCGAACGCATTCCTATCGCGCTCGGGACTGTAGCGCTCCAGAAACTCGCGGTCCGACCTGACTCGCCCGGCGATGAAGTCCTCGCCCGTCTCCCGAAAGATCGGTCGGCGCTCGTCGCTGTAGGATTGCAGCAGTGCGTTGCTTCCCCACCCCTGCAACTTCGCCGCCAGTTTCCATCCCAGATTGGTCACGTCTTCCAGCCCATTGTTGAGGCCGAAGGCGCCATAGGGGGGATGGCTGTGGGCAGCATCTCCGGCGATGAACACACGCCCGACCTGATAGGTCTCGGCGACCGCCACCCGCAGGTTCCAGAACCCCACATGCTCGAACTCGCAGGCGAACGGGAACCCGGCGGCTTTCTGGATCAGCGCCTGGAAATCGAAATTGTCCGTCCTCGTGTCGGCGGGTACGGGCGCGTGGAAGAACCAACCCTCGCCTACGTCGACACGGCCGAAAAACTGCCAGTATCCTTTCAGAGCAGGATGGAGCGCATTGTAGGTGGAGCGCGGTGGAAAGCGGTTGAGCCGCTGGTGCAGCTCGCGGGAACGGAACACAGAAAGGACCATGAGCTGATCGAAATCCGACCCGCCGCGGGCGATCCCGACCTGCTCACGAACGGTCGAGCGACTGCCGTCGCAACCTACTGCATACGCGCACTCCAGGACGTGTCGCCCGGACCCGCCATGCTCGGCAACCGTGACCCGTACGTCATAATCGTCCTGCTCGATGGTTTCCGCGGACCATCCGAAATATCCGTCTACGCTGGGAAGACCGGCCAGTTTCTTCCGCAGCACCGCTTCCATCCGATATTGGGGAAGCCTGTCGTTCGCTTGAAAATAATAGGGGCGGACGAGCTCTCGCTGCGGGGGAGCGTACCAGTAAGGGCTCAGCAGATTTTCGTAGGCCACAATCCCGCTGATGGGATAGTCGGGCGGCATGACCCGCGCGGCCCGCAGCTCGTCGGCGATACCCCAGAAATAGAAGTGCTCGAGCGTGCGTTGGGTGAGATTTTGCCCCTTCGGGATCCGCTGCAGCTCGGTGCTGCGCTCGATCAGCGCACAGCTCACTCCGCACAGTCCCAGCTCGACGCCGAGAGCTGCTCCCACCGGCCCGCCGCCCACGATCACGACCTGATATTTCTTTTGCATTTTTTCATTGCTATCTGCCATGCGCGCCCTCCGCAGATGGCAGCGATGCAAGCCCGCGGCCACATAAGCGCGGGGCGCGAGACACGTCACATCGTACCGAATAGGTCGCTTTCGATTATCAGCTCTCCGCCATCATTTATTGCAGCTAACTAGCGGTGGTTTTGCAGGCTCGATTTCGTTACCCACAGCATCGGCACACCGATCCCAAGCAGCGGTCGCATCTGCAGAAGGTCCATTGTGATCGTTTTTGGTGCACCGTCCCAGGTGATGAAAACAACTGAAAACTTCTCCTGGAACCGGTACAGCGCGTTGCACGGAGCCTGCTCCCCTGCACACCGATCGATGATCTGGACTCCGATCTCCGCCTCAACGACCTCGCAATCCTTGTCTTGGAACAGAAAGTGCGGATCGCCGCCCACGATGGCCGAGACCATCAGGGAGACGTCCGCCCTGCATACGCGCGATCCCTTTTTCAGGGATATCGGCTTGCTCAAGTCGGGAAGGTTCGCCAGTTTCCATTTTGGGTATAGTTTGTCCGTGAGCTTCTCGGCGGCAGTGGGACCCGTCGGGACCGGCACGGGATTGGGGGGCGATTGAGAGCGTGCTGAGAGTATCGAAAGCGCAAGCGATGCGCCGGTGAGCACCGCGACAAGAACGGACGCTGTCGTGGGCATGGGATGCTTCCCTGATCTCCGCTCACGTCCAACGCGTGGACGCAGCTGTCGCCGCGACATTGCTTCCTTCGTACCGCCTGTCAATCAATCCGGCACACCCAATGCTCAAATCCGATACACGGGAGCGGTCGACAACATTCCAGCACGCGCAAAGTTGTGCCGCAATATCGATTGCGGCGGAAGCGACCTGCGACCTGCAACAACAATCACACGCGAGGTCCGGATTTAGCCTGCCCGATGACAAGCTTAGCGAGGAGGTTAGTAGCATCGGTGTCGCATCGCTCCGATGGACATTTCGCCATGCTTCCCCTGCTGGCTCTTTTGGCCGGTGCGGTTGCGCTCGGCTCCTCGCCGATCCTGGTGCGGCTCAGCGAGCTGGAGCCGACGGCGACCGCCTTCTACCGGGTCGCTCTGGCCGCGCCCGCGTTCCTGATGTTCAGTTGGGGCAACCTGGAGCGGCGTCGCCGGGATCCGAGCACGGCATCGGTCGAGCTTTTGTGGCTCGTTGCAGCCGGGGGCTTCTTTGCGCTGGATCTTCTCTGCCTGCACTGGTCGCTGCGCTACACGAGCGTGGTCAATTCCACTCTGTTCTTGAATTTCGCGCCGATCTTTGTGTCCCTGGGCGCGTGGATTGCATTTCGGATACCGCCCAAGCCGAGAGCGGTGCTGAGCTACATCATCGCCATCGGCGGCGTGGCGCTGCTCATTGGCAGCGTCTCGAGTTTCCAGCGCGGCAAGCTTTTTGGCGATGTCTTAGGCTTGGCTGCCGGCGCGGCCTATGGGGCCTATCTGTTGGTGGTCGGCCGCTACCGCGACAGGACGTCCACGAGCCGGGTGATGGGGGTCACCACCCTTTCCTGCGCCTGCGTTCTTCTGCCCGCAACGCTGGTGATGGGGGAGAGTCTCGTCCCCAGAACAGCCACGGCGTGGGCTACGCTCATAGCGCTTGCCCTGATCACCCATGCCGGCGGCCAAGGCTTGCTCGTATTCGCGATGCGATATTTTCCCGTCTTTACATCGTCGGTTACGTTGCTGCTGCAGCCGGTCGTAGCGGCATGTGGAGCCTGGATCATATTCAGCGAGACGCTTGGCCCGTGGCAGATCCTGGGCGGGGGCATCGTGCTCTTTGGAATCCTACTCTGCCACGGTGCCACTCGCGGCAGCCCCGGCCCCGCTCAACGAAAGAACCTCCGCCTGTGAATTGAACGCGATCCTGCTGGCGCAAGCCAAACTTGCGAAAGCGCGAAATCCTGAAATCAGAGATGTCGATGGGAGGTGGCCTCGAGGCAACCAGATCGGCGATGATGCGGCCTGTCGCCGCCGCGAGCGTGAGACCGAGATGGCCGTGCCCGAATGCGAAATATACCCGTGGGAGATGCGGTGATCGGCCGATCACCGGCATGCTGTCGGGCGTCGAAGGACGCTGGCCCATCCACGGCTTGGCACCTTCCGGATTGAGCTTTGGCAGCATGCGTCGTGCCAGGCGAACGAGACGCTGGGCGCGGGTGTAGTTTGGCTTCGCATCGAGACGCGCAAGCTCGGCCGTGCCGGCAAGGCGCAAGCCCTCCGTCATGGAGGCAAGGCCGAAACGATAATCGCCGGAAATCACCGGCACCCGCAGCTCTACGCCGGGATCTGGCAGCGTCAGATGATATCCACGCTCGGTATCGAGCGGGACATGGCTCCCGAGCTTTGCAGCCCAACCCTTGGAATGCGCACCGGTCGCAAGCACGAGCTCAGGCGCGGCATGCCGCGCTGTGCCGGTCACGACATGCGTGGGGCCATCGCGCCCAAATAGGATGTCCTCCACATTTTCCTGGAGGAAATGCCCGCCGGCGCGCACGAACTCTTCGGCCAGCTTGCGAGTGAAAAAATAGGGGCTCACCGTCTGCACGGGATCGGGGAGGTAGATGGCATGGCGGAAGATGGGAGCGAGCGAAGGCTCGATACGCCGTATCTCGCTCGGATCGAGGTCCTCGATCCGCAATCCGCGTGCTCGCCGGAGATCATGGCCGAACCGGGCCGCGCGGTAGGCCGCCTCGGTCTCATACACATGCAATTCGCCGGTCGGCTTTATGAGGTCATGCGCCCCTGCGGCGGCGATAAGCGGCGCATAGGCGTCTTTCGCCAGCATGAGGATTCGCGCAAGAGCTTGGGAGATGCGTTCAACTTCGCTCGGCCGGGCCGCATTGATGAAGCGGAGAAGATAAGGCGCGAGCCGCGGGAGATATTGCCACCGGATGATGAGGGGCTGATCGCGACTGAGAAGCATGCGCGGCACGGCGCGCAGCACGCCCGGGGTGGCGATCGGCACGCACGCCGTCACCTGCACGACGCCCGCATTCCCGTACGAGCAGCCCGTGCCGGGCTCATTGCGATCTATCAAGGTGACGGCGTGGCCGTCGCGCTGCAGATAGAGCGCTGTGCAAACGCCCACGGTGCCGGCGCCGATCACGAGGATCTTTCGCGGTTGCATAAGTTGCTCGTAGCCAATGGCGAGTCACGCATCTGCTGCGAGGATCACGTTGAGAAGCGTGAGCCTCTGCTCCTGCAGGTTCCGCAGCATGTTCCTGGATATGACCGGAAACTCCGGGCCCATCAGGATATGCAGGCCGAGCGGCGGCAGCGATCCCATCTCGAGCGCCTGGGCACGATTGACCGCTTGCTCCAGTGCCTCCTGCGTTGCTTCATGCCAGGCGACGACGCGCAGTCCCATGCGCTCCATGGTGGCACGCGTCGCCTGTGGCGTGAACAGAAAGCTCATGCTTTCGTCGCTGGCCCACGGCGTCGGATAGAACGGCTCGCCGCCTGGACCGGCACCGATTTCCTGGATCGCAACGCGTCCGCCGGCCTTGAGCACGCGGCGCATCTCGCCGTAGAGCCGCGCGCGATCCGCAATGTTCATTGCCGCATTTTGCGACCACACAAGATCGAAGCTCGCATCTGAAAACGGCAACGCGAGCGCATCCCCCTGGCGATAGCTGACCTTGTGCGTGAGCCCGGTGCGCACGGTGAGCATGCGCGCGAGCTCGATGAACTCGGGGGTAAGATCAAGCCCAATGACGTCACAGCCGACTGCGCTCGCCAGGTAGCGCGCCGGTCCGCCGATGCCGCAGCCAACGTCGAGAACTTTGTCGGAGGCGCTGACTGCCGCAAGCCGCGCGAGGCGCATCGTTGCATTGCGCTGCCCATTGTGGAACTCGTCGATCGGAGCAAGATCGTCCGGGGTCAAATGATCGAGGTCTTTTCCTGCTGCTTGCAACGCCGACAGGATGACGTCGCCGAGAGCACGGCCCCGGTAGTGGTCAGCAACTGTTTGCGGCGAACGCGCCATGCAAGGGTCTCCCCATTCCCGTCGAGCTTCACACTACAATTCGGAGCCCTGATTGCACATTGCCCAATCCCGCGGAACGGCCGCCCCGGACGCGGTTGCGGTCGCAATACCTAGGGGGTACCTGCAATGGCCCTGATTTTCCACAGCGTTGCCGCCGCCGTCACGGCCTGCGCGTTGTTGACTACGCCCGCGGTGCACGCGCAGGACTATCCGACGCGCGCGGTCACCATCATCGTACCGACGGGGCCGGGTGGTGGAACGGATATCATTGCGCGCCTTATCGGCGCACAGCTTGCGCAACAGCTGGGCCAGCCATTCGTCATCGATAATCGTCCTGGGGCCGGGCTGCTCGTGGGCACGGCTGCCGCGGCGAAGGCAGAGCCCGACGGGTATACGCTCGTCGTCGGATTGAACGGCAGCATGGCGGTCAATCCAAGCCTGTTCTCCAAGCTGCCGTACCACCCCATCCGCGACTTCACGCCGGTCGCGATGCTTGCGGATTATCCGTTTCTGGTCGTCGTGAGCAACGAGCTGCCGGTAAGATCGATTGCGGACTTGATCGACCTCGCGAGATCCAAACCGGGCGAGCTCAACTACGGCTCGGCCGGCAACGGAACCGGCCAGCACCTCTCTAGCGAGCTGTTCAAGCTGATGACCGGCACCAACCTGGCGCACGTGCCGTATCGGAGTGCGCAGGCGGTCTATGGCGATGTGATCTCAGGACGCGTACCGGTGTTCTTCGACAATATTTCGAGCGCGCTCGCGCTGGTGCAGAGCGGCAAAGTCCGTGCGATCGCGGTCACAACCAACGCGAGGTCGCAGATTCTCCCCAACGTGCCGACGGTTGCCGAAACGGTGCCGGGGTTCGAGTATCACACCTGGTTCGGGCTTTGGGCACCGCGGAAGACGCCGCGCGCCATTGTGGAGAAGCTCAACGCCGAGATCGGGAAGGCGCTGAGCACTCCGGCAGTCACAGCTTCGATCAGGGGAGCCGCAGGAGAGCCCGCCACCATGCCCCTGGCGGATATTGAGCCGTTCGTGGCGGCGGAGATTTCGAAATGGGCCGACGTGATCAAGCGCGCCGGCGTGAAAGTGGATTAGCCGCTGCGACTAATGTCTCCAATGCCGGCGATGGTGTCTTCCGCGCCGCAGGCCCCAGGAGCTCGCAATCGACGGCCCCGCGGTGTAGCCGACCACTGCGCCGGCGACCGCCCCGACAGGTCCAAGCACGACCGCACCCGAGACTGCGCCGAGCGCCGCATCTCCGGCACGCTCCTGCGCAACCGCATGCGCCGGAACCAGTGCGAGTGCCACTACCGCCGCAGCAATTAGCTTTTTCATGTTGCCCCTCTACTCCAATACACGGTGCAAATGAGATGAGACACCGCGATTACGGCAGCACTGCGATATCAGATACGCGGCGCAGAGAAGCCGGTGGCGTTACCGGTTCGGTAACCAAACCATTTCCCGGAGGGTATTACCGCCAGACCGTCGCGAGCCAGGGCTGGCGCTCCCGCGGCAGGCCGGTGGGGCGGTAATAGTGAGCAAGCTCGACAAAGCCGGCAGCCGACATGTAGCGGCGCCATGTCTCGAGATCATGGTAGGTGCCGTAACGACCGCCGCTCCATCCTTCCTCGTTCTGACCGCGCGGATTCGAGCAGAACAGCACTCCACCCGGTTTGAGGGTTGAACGCAGCTCGATGAGCACGCGTGGCAGCTCCTGGTGCGGCACATGAAACAACGCGGCGTTGGCGAAGACCCCGTCGAAATAGCTCGCGGGCAGATCGAGCTTGAGGAAGTCCTGCTGCCAGACCTCGCAGCCGCTGTAGGCGCGGGCCATGGCGGCGAACTGCGGGGCACCTTCCAGACCTACCGCCACGTGGCCCAAATCGGAGAACACTTTCAGATCGCGCCCTGGCCCGCAGCCAAAGTCCAGAATGGTGAAGGGCGGCTCACCCGCGATGTGTTGCAGCAGCGCCGCGATGTTCTGGCTGACGTCGTGGTCGCGCGTGCCTTGCCAGAACCGCTCCGCATGCCGGTTGTAGTGCTCCAGCGTGAGACGGGCGATCTTCTCCAGATCCTGTGGACTGAGCTTCATGCGACGGCGCGGTTTGGTCTCGTGGGGTAACACGCCTGAGACTAAGGATCACTGCGGCGGGTTACGCCTCCGACTACCCCCTCACCCAGAGCGAAGGCGCTCGGTCGCTGCCACATCGAGTTGCCCGCGCGCATCGATCACCACGCCGTAGTCGCGGCGCGCTTCCTCGGCGGTGATCATGCCGTCGAGCACGTCCTCAAGCACGCGGCCGGGATCGCGCGAGCGGGGATTGCCGAACCCGCCGCCACCGGGCAGCTCCAGGCGAATGGCATCGCGGGGCGGAACGGTCTGCCGCCCTTTCGGGCGAATGGGTCGGCCTGAGCGCAGGCTCACCGCGCCAGCGGCACCCTTGCCGCCGCCGTTGCGCCCGCGTGCGGGATTGCGCACGCGCTCGAAATTGCACAGGAGCGCGAGCGGGGAAGCGCCCGCACCGCCGAGCTCGATCACCTGACCGAGGCCGCCGCGAAACCGGCCGGCGCCGCCCGAGCCCTCGCGGAACTCGCGCCGATAGAACACCACAGGCGCCACGCTCTCCGTTGCTTCCACCGGGATGGTACGCACGCCCGAGGGGAACGAGGTGGCGCTGAGCCCGTCTTTCCCCGGCCGCGCGCCGGCGCCTCCGCAGTGAAAGATCACCGTGCTGAACTCGGGGAGCGCGTTCGCGTCGGTGCCCTCCTCCACCTCGTCGACCAGCGAGCCGCCGCCGAAGATCTGCGGATTCCACAGCGACGATGCGCCCTCCGCCGGCACCCCGCCGCGCATGGCTTGATGCAGACAGCCGAACACCACGTCAGGCAGCATCTGGCCCACCGTGTGGCGCGCGGCGACCGGCCACGGCCGCTTCACGTTGAGCACGCAGCCCTGCGGCGCGCTCACCGTGATCGGAGCAAGCGAGCCCGCGTTGTTGGGCACTTCCGGCGCCACCAGGCATTTCACGCCGAAGGCGGTATAGGCGAGGCAGTAATTGTAGACGACGTTGATGCCGTGGGAGGATGCGGGCGAGGTGCCGGCGAAATCGACATGGATGCCCTCGTCGGAGATGGCGAGAGCCGCATAGAGCACAAGGGGCTTGTCATAGCCGTCCATGGTCATGCTGTTTGTATATGTGCCGCGCGGCAGGGCGCGGATGCGCGCGAGCGTCGCCTCGCGCGATGCTTCGAGGATGGTTTCTCCGAGCCGGTCGAGATTCGCGATCTCGAACTCGTCCATCATCTCGATCAGCCGCCGGCTGCCCTCGTCATTGCACGCCGCACAGGCGTAGATGTCGCCCTCGACCTGCAGCGGCTCGCGCACGTTGGCACGCACGAGGCGCAAGAGATCGTCGTTCATGTGGCCTTCGCGGGCGAGCGGCATGATTGGAATGGACAGGCCTTCCTCGAACACCTGCCGGCCATCCGGCCCCATTCCGAGGCCGCCGATGTCCACGACGTGAATCGTGTTGGCGAAGAGCCCGATAGGCTCGCCGCGGTAGAAGCTCGGCGTGACGACGGTGATGTCGTGGAGATGCCCCGAGGTCAGCCAGGGATCGTTGGTGATGTAATGGTCGCCGGGCTTCATCCCGGCCAGCGGATAGACGTCAAGGAAGTGCGTCACCGCGTTGGCCATCGAGTTCACGTGTCCCGGGGTGCCGGTGACGGCCTGCGCCAGCATGCGGCTGTGGCGGTCGAAGACGCCGGCGGAAAGATCGCCCGCTTCACGCACCGAGGTGCTGAACGCGGTGCGCATCATGGTCTGTGCCTGCTCCTCGACGACGGCGACCAGACGGCTCCACATGATCTGGCTGTGGATCGCAGCAAGCGCAGCGTTGGGGCGTGCGACCATGGTTTCAAGTCTCGCGACGAGTGAGCTCAATGTAGCCGAAGCGGTCGATGCGTGCATCGAACCGGGTTCCGATCACGGTGGAGGTCTCGTTCTCGCCGATCACGGCCGGGCCTCGGATCTGGGTTCCGGGCGCAAGATCGCCCCGCCAGTAGACCGGCACCTCCTGCACGTCTCCGCTGTCCGGATCGACAAGCGCTCGGCGCAGCAGCGGCTTTGCTGCCATTGGCTTTTCCTCCCTCGCTGCCGCAAGGCGGCCCTCCGCCGGCGCGCTCACTGCAACCACCCAGCTCAGGATCTCGATCTCGACACCCGGGATCGCGCGGCTGTAGAGGCGCTGGTAGGCCGCTTCGAACAGCTCGCGAATAGTGGTGCGATCGGCGGCGGTGAAATCGCGCACCGGGAGGGCAACCGCAATCTCATGGCCCTGACCGCGGTAGCGCATAAGCGCCGAGCGCTGCTCAGCGAGCTCAGCGTCGGGCGCCCCGCGTCGCACAATCGCTTCCGCTTCGGCGTGCATCTCCGCAAGCAGGTCATTCGCCGCTGCGGGATCGAAGCTGCCCAGGCGGATGATCCGGCCGCGCACGATCTCGTACGCAACAGGCGCGCGCAGCAGACCGACCGCGGAGCCCACGCCCGCATCGGCGGGAATGAGCACGCGGGCGATGCCGAGCTTCTCGGCCACCCGCGCAGCATGCAGCGGCGCGGCGCCGCCGAATGCAATCAGCGTGCGCGGGCGCAGGTCCTTCCCGCTCTCGATGGCATGCACGCGGGCCGCGTTCGCCATGTTCTCGTCCACCATCTCGCTGATGCCGAGCGCCGCATGCTCGGTTGAAAGCTGCAGCGCCGTTGCGATGCGCTCGGAGGTGGCGCGCGTGGCCTTGGCGACATCAAGCGTCATCGCGCCGCCGGAGAAGGTTGCTGGATCGATGCGGCCGAGAAGAAGGTCGGCATCGGTCACGGTGGCCTCGGAGCCGCCACGGCCATAGCAGGCTGGCCCCGGCTCTGAGCCGGCGCTGTCGGGGCCGACAGCTATCCGCCCGAGCGCATCGACGCGGGCGATCGAGCCGCCGCCGGCGCCGATCTCCACCATCTCGATGGCCGGAATGCGCAGCGGCAGCCCGCTGCCTTTGAGGAAGCGATAGATGCGCGCGACCTCGAACCCACGGGAGCTCTGCGGCTGCGCCTTGTCGATGAGACAGATCTTGGCGGTGGTGCCGCCCATGTCGAAGGACAGAACCTGGTCGAGCCCGTGCTGACGGGCAATGCTGGCGGCAAAGATGGCACCGGCGGCCGGACCGGATTCGACCAGGCGCACGGGAAAGCGGATGGCGGTCTCGATCGTGGTGATGCCGCCGCCTGAGGTCATCAGCAGCAGGGGACAGCGGAAGCCGGCATGCGCCAGCTCTCTTTCCAACTGTGCGAGGTAACGTCCGATCAGCGGCTGGATGTACGCATTGGCGCAGGCGGTGGAGAAGCGCTCGTATTCACGCATCTCCGGCGCAACTTCGCACGACAGCGTTACCGGGAGGTGCGGCAGCGCTCGCGCGAGCGCATCTCCGACCGCACGTTCGTGCGCCGGATTGGTAAAGCTGTGCAGGAAGCCAACCGCCACTGCTTCCACTTGCTGCGTTGCAAGGGTATCGATCGCGCGGTGCACGCTGGCCTCATCCAGAGCTGTCAGCACCTCGCCCTGGGCATCGATGCGCTCGCGGACGGGCAGGCGGAGCCGGCGCGGTACCAGCGGCGGCGGCAGATCGATGTTGACGTCGTACTGCTCGAATCGGTTCTCATGCCGGATCTCCACCACGTCGCGGAAGCCTTCCGTGGTGAGAAGCGCGGTCTTCGCGCCCTTGCGCTCAATCAACGCATTGGTAGCAAGCGTGGTGCCGTGAATGATCAACCCGACCTGATCGGGTGCAATTCCCGCCTCGGCGGTCACCGAGCCGAGCGCGGTCAAGACGCCTTTCTCCGGCGCCGCAGTTGTGGTCAGAGTCTTGGCGGTGAGACGGCGATCGCCGAGCTCGAGCGCCACATCGGTGAAAGTGCCGCCGATATCGACGCCAAGACGGATTGTCGGGGAGGATGACACGCGGGAGCGCCTGAGACGGTATTGGGTACGAGGTGTTAACATACACAGGTCTGCGTGTCCCGGATGCGGCGCAGCGCGAGCGCATTCACCAACGCTGGCATCATCTGAGGTCGCGGAGGCAACGCAGTCGAGCTTGCGCAGACTGCGTAAACTTGTCTGCGCTGCACTGCGCCCGGGACACACTGCCGAGTTGGAGGAGCGCGGGCATGGCCAAGGTGAGAATAGGACTCGTCGGGTGCGGTTTCGTCGCCGAACTGCACATGTATGCCTACAGGCGGGTATATGGCGTGGATGTGGAAGTCGCAGCCGTAGCCGCGCGCGGCGACCATGTGCTCGCGTTCGCCAAGAAGCATCGGATCCCCACAACCTATCGAGATTTCCGCGCCGTGCTGGCGGACAACAGCATCGACGTCATCGACATCTGCACGCCCCCCGCCATGCACGCGATGATGATCGTCGAGGCGGTTCAAGCGGGAAAGCACGTCATCTGCGAAAAGCCGTTCACCGGCTATTTCGGCCGCCCTGATGACAAGGTTCCGATCGGCAAACGCGTCGCGAAATCGCTCATGTACGAACGCGTGATGGCGGAAATGGACAAGACCTGTGCGGCGGTGCGAGCGAGCGGGCGGCTCTTCATGTACGCAGAAGACTGGGTCTACGCGCCGGCGGTGACCAAAATTGTCGAGATCCTGACCGCCACCAAGGACAAGATCCTGTTCATGAAGGCCGAGGAGAGCCACAGCGGCTCGCATGCAGCCCACGCCGCCGAGTGGTCGATGACGGGCGGCGGCTCGCTTGTGCGCATGGGATGTCATCCGCTTTCTACGGTGCTCTATCTGAAACGAGCCGAGGCGCAGGCCCGTGGCGAGAAAATCGGCGTAACCGCAGTCACCGCCGATGTGGGCAATGTGACGGCTCTGCTGCCGCCGCAGGAGCATACCTTCATCAAGTCCAATCCGGTCGACGTGGAAGATTGGGGGATGCTGACCTTGACCTTCTCCGACGGGACCAAGAGTACCGTCTTCTCCGGTGACATCATCATGGGCGGCGTTCGCAATCTCATCGAGGCCTATACCAGCGGCGGATCGCTGTTCGCGAACATCACCCCCAACACGCACTTGCTGAGCTATCTCACCGACGAGGAGAAGCTCGCGAACGTCTACATCACGGAGAAAGTCGACCGTAAGACCGGGTGGCAGTTCGTCTGCCTGGAGGAGGAGTGGACGCGGGGTTACTCGCAGGAGATCCAGGATTTCATGGAGTGTGTCTCGCTCGGCCGTGAGCCCCGCGCCGGTCTCGATCTCGCTTGCGAGACGACGAAGCTCAACTACGCAGCCTACTGGTCAGCCGAGGAGGGCCGCCGAATTGCGTTGTAGCACCTGGTAGTTTTGCTGCGTCATTCCGGGGCGTAACCACTTTCCAGCGTAACTGCACGGCCTGTGGTTATGGATTCCGGCTCCGCTCGCTGCGCTCGCGGCCCCGGAATGACGGAACGTGTCACGTTGACTTGCCGAGCGCGTGGTCGAATACTCGCGCGAAAGCCTTGCCGCAGAGCAAGGAAGACGAGGGAGCATGCAATGAGACCATCGCGTAGATCGCTGCTGAAGAACTCTGTTGTGACCTTGGGCGCATTGAGTCTCGGGGGGAGAATCGCCTACGCCCAGGAGCAGCCGATCCGGATCGGAGTGATCTACGACCTCTCCGGGCCGTTTGCCCCGGCAGGCTCGGTGGCGTGCTCGATCGGAGCCCAGATCGCCATCGACCTCGTCAACGAACGCGGTGGCGTTGCCGGCAAGTACAAGGTCGAGCCGATCAACGCGGACTCCCAGAGCAAGGCGGATGCCGCCATCAACGAGGTGGAACGTCTGATCGACCAGGCGAAAGTGGAGGTCGTGCTCGGCGTCTATTCGAGCGCCCATGCCGTGCCGCTCGCCGCCAAGGTGGAAGAGCAGAAGAAGATCCTCTGGATCACGACTGCGGTCGCGACTTCCGTCGTCAAGGATCGCCATCTGACCCACGTCTTCCGGGGGCAGATCCACTCCGACCAGTACGGCGAGGCCGCGGCCGGCTTTCTCGCCGACAATGCCAAGGCAAAGCTGGGCATCGAGCCCAGTGCGCTCAAAGTCGCCATCATCCATGAGGACGGGCCTTACGGCGTCGGCGTCGGCGAAGCCGGCGAGCAGTTCTCCAAGCAGCGCGGGCTGCAAGTACTTATGCGCGAGGGCTACTCCGCAAGCGCGCCCGACCTCTCCTCGCTGGTCACCAAGCTCAAGCGCGCGCGGGCCGATGTCATTCTCCACACCGGATACAATCCCGACATCACGCTGTTCCTGCGCCAGGCACGCGAGAGCGGATTGCGCTTCAAGATGCTGATCGGCAACGGCGCGGGCTACTCCCAGCTCGACAAGTTGCGGGCGACGTTCGGCAACGACATCGACAATTTCTGCAACATCGATCCGGTTGCGGCGCAGCTGCTGGACCCCAAATCTCTTGCGCCCGGTCTCGGCGATCTCGTCAAGACCATGGTCGAGCGTTACATCGCAAAGACCAAGGCCACTGATGTCCCGCCGCATGTGTCGATGGGTTTCAATCAGACCTGGGTGCTGCTCAACAACGTGCTGCCCGTCGCCAAGACAAAATACGGCGGCTTCGATGCCGAGGCGATCCGCAAGGCAGCCCTCGATGTGGACATCCCGTCGGGCGGCACGATTCAGGGTTATGGCGTCAAGTTCTATCCCCCGGGAACGCCGCTCGCGGGACAAAACGAGCGCTCGACCCCGGCCGTGATGCAGTATTCGGGCGCGCACACGACCGTGGTCTGGCCGCCCAACATCAAGACCCACGATCCGGTGCTGCCGCTGCCATCATCGTCGATCTACGCCATGCGCTAAACGATGCTGGAAGTCGCGGCGCTGTCAAAACGCTTCGGCGGCTTCCTTGCGGTCAATCGGGTATCGTTCGAGGTCCGGCAGGGAGAGATATTAGGCCTGATCGGTCCCAATGGATCGGGCAAGAGCACCCTGTTCAACCTGATCGCCGGCACGCTGCGCCCGAGCGAAGGCTCCATACGCTTCGCCGGCGCCGAGATCGGCGGTCTGCCCGCTCACGACATCTGCCGGCGCGGCATTGCTCGCACCTTCCAGATCCCGCGGCCGTTTCGGAACCTCTCGCTCATCGATAACGTGGCGCTCGCAGCCTATCACGGCAAGGCAGGAGCACTCGGCAGGGGCGAGTCGCTCGAACGCGCAAAAGACGTTCTCGCAATGGTGGGCCTGCCTGCCGCGGACGGCATGAACGGGCTTGGGGCCGCCGCGCTCAAGAAGCTCGAGCTGGCGCGCGCGATCGCAACGGGGCCAACCCTGTTGCTGGCCGACGAAAGCCTGGGCGGCCTTGATGCGACGGAAATGGAGCGCGCCGCGGATCTGCTCCAGGAAGTCCGCAGCCGCATGGGTATCAGCATCATCTGGGTCGAGCACATCATGGGGGTCCTCATGCGCGTCGTTGATCGGGTGATCGTGCTCGACCACGGCGAGAAGATCTTCGAGGGCCTGCCGGCCAACGCCGCAGGCGATGCGCGCGTCGCCGAAGTTTATCTCGGACAACGGCACCACTGACCGATGCTGTCGCTTTCCGGAGTCTCGGCCGGTTACGGGTCGTTCCGGGCACTCTTCGACGTTTCGATCGAGGTCAGGCCGCATGAGGCGGTCGGCGTCATCGGTCCGAACGGCGCCGGAAAGACGACATTGCTGCGGGCCATATCGGGGCTGGTGCCGCTGTGGGCGGGCGAGATGACGTTCCAGGGGCATTCGGTTGCGGGGCTCTCCGCGCATCGCATCGTCAAGCATGGCATTGCTCATATCCCGGAAAACCGGCGCCTGTTTCCAAGATTGACGGTCGAGGACAATCTGCGCATGGGCGCTTTCATCCCGGATGCCCGCCGCGAGTTCGCCGCGCGCTTGTCCTGGGTCTATGATTTCTTTCCGCGCCTGAAGGAACGCCGCAATCAGATCGCCGGCACGCTCTCCGGAGGCGAGCAGCAGATGTGCGCGATTGGCCGCGCGCTGATGTCGCGTCCCCAGCTGCTGCTGATGGATGAGCCCTCGGCGGGACTGGCGCCGCTCCTGGTCCAGCAGGTTTTCGAGCTGGTCGGACGCATTCGCGCCGAAGGCTTCACGGTGCTCATCGTCGAGCAGAACGTCAGCCAGATCCTGGACATCGTCGACCGCGCCTATCTGCTGGAAGTCGGCAACATCCGCTTGGCAGGGAGCGCCGCCGACCTCAAGGAGCACGAGCTCATCCGCAAGGCCTATATGGGACTGTAGCGCCGATGGACATCTATCTGCTCGAGGCGATCATCAACGGGTTGCTGCTTGGCGGCGTCCTGGCGCTGCTTGCGCTTGGCCTCAATCTGATCTTCGGAGTGATCGATGTGGTCTGGATCGCCTATGCCGACCTGGTCATGTGCGGCATGTACGTCGTTTATTGGCTGCACGCCTATGGCTGGCCGCTGCCGCTCGCTTTCCTCATGGCCATTGTGACGGTTGCCGGTCTTGGCGTCCTCGTCCACGTCCTGATCATCGCCCCCATCCTCGGCTCGGCGCCGGTCAACCAGCTGCTGGCGACCGGCGGGCTCCTCTATTTCCTGCAGAGCTTCGCAACCCTGCTGTTCGGCACCGAGTTCCGCAACATCGGCGTGCGGTTACCGGTGATCGAGCTGGGCGACCTGTTCATCAGCTTTTCCCGCCTGATCGCCTTCGGCGTCGCGCTCGTTGGCGCGGTCGTGCTTTATCTGTTTCTCAAGCGCACCTATCTCGGGACCGCGATCCGCGCGATCGCGCAGGATCGTGACGTGATGGGTCTCATGGGCGTGGATCAACGCAGCATCTACATCGCCACGTCGGCAATCGGCGGCGCGCTCGCCGGTCTGGGTGCCTGCCTGCTGGCGCTGCAGTATGACGTGCATCCCTTCATCGGCAACACCTTCGGTCCGCTCATCTTCATGATCTGCGTGCTCGGAGGGCTCGGCAACATGATCGGCGGCTTTCTCGCGTCGTTCATCATGAGTCAGATCATTTCCATCGGAGGCTATTACGCCTCGACCGAGTGGGCCTACGTGCTGGCATTCATATTGTTCATCGTGCTGATGTTCATCTGCCCGCGGGGGATTCTGGCGCGATGATCTTGCGTGCTGCCCCGATCGGATTGACGCTGCTCGCGATACTGCTCGTGCTCCTGCCTTTCATCACGCCGGGGTACTTTCTCCATCTTTTGATCCAGGCGCTGCTCTGGGGCTTCATCTATACGGCTTGGGCCCTGATGGGGCGGTTCGGACTCGTGTCGCTCGGACATGGCGCGTTCATGGGCATCGGCGCCTATGTCCCGGCGCTGTTGTGGAATTATCAGGAGCTGACCCCGTGGATCGGCATCCCCCTCGGCGTGGGCCTCGCGGTCCTGCTGGCGGTGGCCATTGGCTATCCGTGCTTCAGGCTCAAGGTGGTCGGGCACTATTTCGCGCTGGTGACGCTGGCACTGGGACAAGCGGTGCTCCTGTGCATCGTGGCTGGGCGCGAGATCACGGGCGGATCGCTCGGGATGACGCAGAAGACTGTCGGCCATTCCTGGTACGCACTGCAGTTTCCAGAGAAGGGATATTTCTACGCAATTGCGCTCGTGCTCTGGGTGGGTGGGCTCGTTGTCTGGCAATGGACCGTTGGCGGGGTGCGTCGCGATGCGCTCGAGGCGATTTCGGAGGACGAGGAGGCTGCCGCCTCGCTTGGCGTCGACGTGCTGCGGGAGAAGCTGCGCGTGACCGTCATCAGCGCTGCGCTCACTGCGTTGGGCGGCGGCATCCTCGGACAATACCTCATGTACCTCAACCCGGAGACCGTCTCAGGGATAGCGGTTTCGCTGCAGATCGTGTTTGCGGCCATTGCCGGCGGCATGTACGCGATGTTCGGCCCCACATTGGGCTCAGTCTTCACGCTGGCGCTGACCGAAGGCCTCCGCGTGTGGTTCGGCGCAACCTTCGCCGGAGCCGCCAACACGATCTACGGCATTCTCCTCATTCTGTTCGTGATCTTCATGCCGCGCGGAATCGCCGGTCTGCTTGAAGGCGCGGCGGGGAGGCGCGCTCGCGTGCGTGTCGCAGCCGTCAAGGGCGCATAAGCTGGGAAGGGCGCCGATGCCTTGCACCGAGCCTGCGAATTTGCAGTATCATTCCGCGGACACGCGCGAGGAGATGGGCATGGCCGGAATCGAGAAGTTCAACGATCACTGCTGGAAGGATGTCATACCGCAAGCCGATCTCGCCCTCTATTCCGGTTGGCGGCGGGAGACCTTCGTCGGGCCGCGGCCGGCGTTGCTGGCGATCGATCTCTATGACCTCGTCTATCGCGGCGGGCCGCATTCGCCCCATGAGCTCAACGATCGCTATCCCAACACTTGCGGCATCTTTGCTCACCGCGCCATTGCGCCCACCAAGCAGCTGCTTGCGGCCGCCCGGCGCGCCGGGATCCCAATCTTCTTCTGCACGCAGGAGACGCGTCCAAACAACCGGCCGCCCGGCGCGACCTCCACGCGCCGCCAGAAGCCGGTTGCCCCTGACGGCTACGCCATCTACCGCGAGTTCACGGTCGAGCCGACCGATGTCGTGATCCACAAGCAGCGCGCCAGCATCTTCCAGGGGACGCCGCTCTTCTCCCATCTCTCGCTGCTCGGCGTGCAAAGCCTGATCGTCTGCGGCGAGAGCACATCGGGTTGCGTGCGGGCGAGCGTGGTCGACGGCTATTCCAGCGGCTTCCACGTCTCGCTGGTGGAAGAATGCACGTTCGACCGCGCCGAGCTCACGCACAAGGTCAACCTGTTCGACCTGCATCACAAGTATGCCGATGTCATGCACGTCGAGGAGGTCGTGGCGCATCTCGACGCGATGCGCATGGACCGCGCCGCGGAGTGATTCGTTTGGTCCCTGGCCGCGTTGCGGCGATTGCGAGGTATGTTGCCGCCGTCATGGCGCTCGGCCTGATCGCTGCCGGCGCGCCCGCGCCAGCCGGCGAAGTGTCATTTGCCGGCAGGCAGATCAGGCTCTCGATCGGATTTTCCTCGACCGGCTACGGGTATGATACCTACGGGCGGCTGCTCGCGCGTCACCTCGGGAAATATCTTCCCGGCAATCCCGCGATCGTTCCGCAGAACCGACCCGGTGCCGGCTCACTCAATCTGGCGAATTACATCTACGGCGCCGCGCCGAACGACGGCACCGAGATCGCCATTGTCGGTCGCGGGGTAGCGATGGAGCCGCTGATCGGCGCAAGCGCATCCCAGGGCAAGTTCGACGCTCGCAAATTCGTGTGGCTCGGCAGCATGAACAACGAAGTGTCGGGCTTCTTCATTCGCCAGGGGGCGCCGGCTGCGAACCTCGACGAGATTCTCTCCGGCACGCCGTTGCAGATGGGCTCAACCGGGGCTGCGGGCGACCAGCAGGCCTTCACCGTCGCGCTCAACTCCCTGCTTGGCACCAGGCTCAAGCCGATCGCAGGCTATCCCGGAACCCAGGAGATCCTGCTCGCGATGGAGCGGGGCGAGCTCGACGGTATCGTCGGTTATTCCTGGGGCGTGGCGCGCGCCGGCAACAAGGACGACCTTGCCTCCGGGCGGCTCAAGATCGTCATGCAGCTCGGCCTCGACAAGCACAAGGAGCTGTCCGACGTGCCTATGCTCTACGACTTCGTGCGTGCGCCGCAGGATCGGCAGGTGCTGGACCTGATCTTTTCGCGCCAGTCCATGGGCCGCCCGTTGATCGCGCCGCCCGGGCTTGACCCGGCTGTTGCCGAGCGCTTGCGCGGGGCGTTCGCGGCGGCGATGCACGACCCGCAGCTTATTGCGGAAGCCGCCAAGATGGACCTGGAGCTTGGATTTGTGTCCGGCGCCGAGGTGCAGGCCATGGTCGAGCGGCTCTACCAATCTCCGCCCGAGGTGATCGCCCGCGCACGGGCGATTGCGGCTGGCAATTAGATCCGCGCCATGCCAGGTGCAACCAAGACGGCTACATCGCGCTCGACACGAACTCGCCGACCCCGACCGGCGGGCGCGGGGCATCGCGCAGCGAAGTGGACGCCCCGGACCACAGACGCGAGGGAACTTGCGTCGGGGTATTCGGCCATTCGTTCGGAGCAGAGGCCACGCTGGTCGCGCGCTCGTCTCTCGTGTCATTGCCTGCGGCGCTGATCACCCGCTGGGAAGGCAGCGGGCTCGACGCCTGCGCGGCGAGCGGCTCAGGTGCTCGCTGCTTGGCTTCGAGCTTTGCTTCGCTCTGGACGCGAGCCGGCTTCTGCTCACGCCGTGGTGCGGGGCTCGACGCCGCCTTTACCGGCCTGGGGGTCGTCGCCGCCGCTGCCGGGGCGCCTGATGCGGCCGCTGCCGACCCTGGTCCCGGCCCTGGGCCCATGCTGTGCGCGTCGGTTGCAGTGCGCAATTTCTCGACCAAGGCCGCATTTTCCTCGCGAACGTGCCGGATCATCTGCTCATCCGTCGGCGCAAGGCGCACGATTGCGGGCGGCACCGTTGCGGGCGGGTTCGCCGGCTCATGCGCCGCACCGAGCAGAGAAGCCGCAACCGCGCTTGCGCATCCCGCGCCGGCGATCTCCAGGATTCTGATCACGAGCTTCGAGAGGTGTGGAAATCGTCCGAGCATTAAACATCCCCTCCGATTAGAACGAGCTGTTGTTTTTCAAACACGCGTTTGAGGCAGGACTGCGGCAAGGCAAAGCCGGCGCACGCTGCAAAGGCAGAAAAAACTGATGTCCAGAGCCGAGGCACGCGACGCAGCAAGACCCCGAAAGTGCCGCCCGGCCTGGGTTATCCTACTGCGTTACCGATGTTCCTCGGCCAAGGAGGATCCCGATCCGGCTTCGGCCAGCAGCCCCCCGGCGGCCCACGCCGCGATCGTCTCCGCAAGTGCGTCCACGAAAGCCTGATCCAGCTTGAAGGCAAGCGGCGGTTGGGCGAGCTGCTCGCAGTTGCGCACGAAGATGCTGCATTGGCCGAACAGCCAAAGCGCGCCAAGCACCGCCTGCTTCTCGTTTGCCTGCGGAGGCAGAAATCTGCGCACCAGCGTCGCTGCCGCACCAATATAAGGCGCCGCCTCCTCCGCCATGAATTTGCGAAAGGCAGGACTGGGCCGCACCGTCTCCCAGTTGAAGATGCGCAGATATTGGCTGCGCTCATCGCGCCCCAGCATTGGCCGCAACTGCCGGCGAATGAAGGCGCGCAAGGCAGCTTCCCGCGGCAGCGCCTCGGGCGCGGGGGACGCTTCGTCGGCTTCAAGCAGCGCCTGCAAGGCGTCGCCGAGGACGGCACGATACAGCCCTTCCTTGCTGCCGAAGTGGTAATTGATGGCGGCTTGATTGACGTCCGCCTTGGCCACGATATTGCGGATGCTGGCGCCCTCGTAACCGTGCTCGGCAAAGATGCGGGCGGCGGCCTTGATTATCCTCGTCCGCGTGATCCTCGAAGGGCGCGTCGCCATCCCTGGCTCCCATGTCAAACGGTTGTTTGAACAATTATCTGAATGTCTGGCGTCAAGGCAACGAGCGCGGCCATGCTCAGGCGCGAGCGAGCATAGCGAGCGAGCATCGTAGGATGGCGGCGCGGCGGTGCGGCCGACGAATCCCAAAGGGGTCATGTTGAATCCTGCTTCCGAGGACTGCTGGGTTGCGGGCGTGGACGGCTGTCCTGCCGGCTGGATGGTGGCCTTCGCGCGACCGAACGACGGGGAAGGCAGAGCCGAAGTCCGCCTGCGCATCCTGCCGCGGTTTGCCGACGTCCTCTCTGCGCACGAAGCGCCGGCGGTGATCGCCGTCGACATCCCGATCGGATTGCCGAAGCAGGCAGGCCGCGGCGGCCGCGCGGCCGAGAACACCGTGCGGCCGCTGCTGGGCGCGCGGCAGTCCTCCGTCTTCTCCGTTCCTTCGCGCGCGGCGCTCGATCACAGCGACTATCGCGAGGCGTGCGCGTCCGCGCTCGCGACCTCGCAGCCGCCGCGAAAGATCTCGAAACAGCTCTTCAACATCGCGCCCAAGATCCGGGAGGTGAATGCGTGCCTGCGCGCCGAGCCGGCAGCGGCCGGTCGCGTGTTCGAAGTACATCCCGAGCTTGCGTTCTGGCGGCTCAATGGAGGACGCGCGCTCGAAGAGCCGAAAAAGGTGAAGAGCCGCTGTTACGAGCCGGGTCTTGCGCTGCGGCGGCGCCTTCTCGTCGCAGCCGGGCTTGCGGCAGCGGTGGTGCACAGCGAACCACCCCGCGGCTCAGGGCCGGACGATCTCCTGGATGCGCTTGCCTGTGCCACCATTGCACGACGCATTCACGCCGGCGCGGCGCGGCCCTTTCCCGATCCGCCCGAACGCGATGCGTTCGGGCTGGCCATGGCGATCTGGGCGTGAGTTTCGGCTGGCTGCGCAGTCCGCGGCAGACCATTACCGCAATTCTGCGCGCAAGCCTCTTATTTGAGCATGTCCTTCTCGCAAAACCGGTTCCCACTTTTGCTGGACATGCTTATTTGAGCATGTCCTTTTCGCAAAACCGGTTCCCACTTTTGCTGGACATGCTTGTTTGAGCATGTGTTTTTGGCAAAACCGGTTTTCACTTTATGCCGGACATGCTCTAAGCGTAGCGACGCTGAGTGTTCTGAGACGAGAGAAGCTCCAGCGTGTGGCGCGCGATCATCAATTCCTCGTCGGTCGGAATGACATAAACCGCAACCCGGCTGTCACGTCGGGATATCTGCATGGCGTTTGCTGTATTCGCCGCCGAATCGAGCTCCAGGCCCAACCACCCAAGTCGGGCGGCAATGCGGGAACGGATGCTGGCCGAATTCTCGCCGATGCCGGCCGTAAACACGAAGGCGTCGAGGCCGCCCAGGGCTGAGGCCAGCATCCCGGTGTAAAGGCCAACCCGGTAGCAGAAATAATCCAGGGCAAAGCTGGCTGCAGGATCGCTGCTCGCTTCAAGCTCGCGGACGTCGTTGCTGATGCCGGACAGGCCTTTCAATCCGCATTCGTGATAGAGGAGCTCCTGCACCTCAGCGGCGCTCATTCCCTTCTGCTCAATCAGATAAAGCACGACGCCAGGATCGATCTGCCCCGGCCGGGTGCCCATCGGCAGTCCGTCGATCGCGGTAAAGCCCATCGTGCTTTCGATGCTGCACCCACCCGCAAGCGCGCACATCGAGGTGCCGCTGCCCAGGTGCGCAACGATCACGCGACCGGATGCGATCTCCGATGCCACCTCGGGCAGCTGGCCGGCAATGTATTCGTATGACAAGCCATGAAAGCCGTAGCGCCGCACCCCTTCGGCATAGAAGCGCTCGGGGATGGCGAAGTGATCGACGACCGCGGTGTGACCGCGATGGAAGGCGGTGTCGAAGCAGGCGACCTGGGGCAGGTCGGGAGAATGGGCGAGAATGGAGCGGATCGCTGCAAGGTTGTGCGGCTGGTGCAGCGGCGCCAGCGGGACATAGCGTTCGAGCCGCGCGAGCACGTCGGCGTCGATGGCGATCGGACGGTCAAAATCGGGACCGCCATGCACGACCCGGTGCCCGACCGCGGTGGGGCGGATGTCCAGCTCCTCGCGCAGCCACGTGCCTGCCGTTTGCAGCGCGACCGGCACGCTGGGAACAGCATCTTTATCGTATTCGCGGTCCACCATGCTGTTGGCATCCGGGCCGCTCGCTCGCAGCCGCGGCCGCGTGCCGATACCATCCATCTGACCTTTGATCCTGCGCGCGAGCTCACCGCTGCGATCCAGCGTGAAGACCTGAAATTTCACGCTGGAAGAGCCGGCATTGACGACGAGGATGGTGCCCATCGGGAGCGTCAAGCCGCCGGCACTGCTGCGCCCCTGCGCCGCGCATGCGCATACAACACGGCTACCGCACAGGAGGCCATGCGTGCACGCACGGAATCCGCGCGCGAGGTGAGAATGATAGGCACCCGCGCTCCGAGGACGATCCCGGCCGCGTCCGCCTTGGCGAGGAACGTGAGGTTTTTGGCCAACATGTTTCCCGCTTCCAGGTCGGGCACGACCAGAATCTGAGCACGACCGGCAACTGCGGACTTGATGCCCTTGATCTCCGCCGCCTTCGGGTCGATTGCGTTGTCAAAAGCGAGCGGACCGTCGAGCACGCCGCCGGTGATCTGTCCGCGTTCGGCCATCTTGCAGAGCGCGGCGGCGTCGATGGTCGAGGGAATTTTCGGAGTCACCGTCTCGACTGCTGAGAGGATCGCAACCCGCGGATTGCCCAGTCCGACCTGGGTGAACAGATCGATCGCGTTCTGCACGATGTCGCGTTTGACTTCGAGATCGGGAAAGATGTTGATGGCAGCATCGGTGATGAACAGCGTCTCCGGATGGGTCGGCACATCCATGATGAAGACGTGGCTTATGCGGCGCGCCGTGCGCAGCCCGGTCTGGCCGGACGTCACCTCGCGCATGAGCTCGTCGGTGTGCAGGCTCCCCTTCATCAGGAGCTCGCCCTTGGACTCGCGGATCAGCTGCACGGCCTTCGCGGCGGCGGCATCGCTGTGCGGGGCGTCGACCACCTGGAAGCGACTGATGTCGAGCCCATGCCGCTGAGCCACGGCGGAAATCTTCGCAGCCGGTCCCACAAGAATGGGAACGACGATGCCGGCTTCTGCCGCCTCGACGGCACCGCGCAGCGAGGTCTCGTCGCAGGGATGCGCCACCACGACGGTGGCCGCGGGCACCTGCTTTGCGAGCGCGATCAGCCGCTCGTATTTGCTGTGCGGCGGCTGTGCCGCCGATCCGATCGCTGCGATATTACCGATCTCGGTATCCGTCAGCATGATCACCCTCGTTGTTGGAGCTTGGCGCTGATGCGGGTGCGGTCATGATGCCTTCGACTGGGTTGGGACGACTGCAAGGCTTCGAACCCCGGACGATTCCTCGGGGAGCTCGAACAGTCGGGCGAGCCGCAGCAGCCGCTCCTTGTCCTCGGCCGACAATTCCCCGCGTGCGCTCATGACCTCCTTGATGAGGTCGAAAGCCTTGCGGCGGGTTTTGGTGTCAGCAGGGAGCATTGACGGAATGGCTGCGAGCGCGGCCTCCGTATCGATCAGCAGGATGTAAAACTGCTCGCGTACCATTGTCTTGAACTCCGACAAGGGCATGTCGGCATGAGCTTTGCGAATGCGCCGCACGGCCTCGAACCCGCGTTCGTCGACGCTAGCCCGTGCCATCCCCGCATAGAGGAGCCCGCGGACGACCGCTTCGCGCAGGCCTCCTGCCGGGATGCGCGACTTGAGCTCCGCAATGCGCTTATCCAGGAGCTCGCGATGCAATGGATTCTTGCCGACTCTGCGCAACGGGCGTGTCGAGCTTGGATCGATGCCGGCGGCAGCCTGTAGCGTCGGTGAGCCGTACACCGTGAGGAAGGTGCGTTCTGCGACCGCCTCGCTCACGTCGCGCCAGGCATCGAGAGCCGCGACCGTCTGGCGGGAAAAGTTTTCCTGCAGCGCAATGAAAGGATTATCCGGGGTTACAGGCTTGCGGTTGTTGCGCACCTGATCGGCCATCACTCCGATCGCCGCCATCATCGGGTTCGCATTGGAGAAAAGCTCGTACTGCAGCCGCAGGGGATGCATCTGCTGCATCCATTCCGCGAGCGGAGAGGTCACCAGAGCGCGAACGACGGGCTGCGCAAATGCGCGGTAAAACTCAAGATTTGTCTCCGAAATACGGGCAGCGGTTGCAAAGCGGCGCTCATCGGCAGCATCGTTGCCGCCCAATGCGCGGATGTCATCCAGCGTCCTTGCCTCACAGCGCATCACCCAGTCGCCGGTCACGAGGTGGGGATTGGCCACCTCGGTTTTCCTTTCGAGAACCGCCTCGTAGACGCCCGGCGGTAACATCTCGATCAGATCGATATTGTTGGAGAATTCGCTGTGCTCTTTCTTCGCCACGCCGCCGGAAACGAAGATGCCGAGATGCCCGACGCTCTCGTGGATGGTGTAAACGATCGTTTGTCCGTAGGATCGGATATCATCCACGCTCTCGTAGAGGTCGAGAATCCATCCAAGCGCCTGCTGGGGCGGCGTGATGTTGTCGCCCTTCGAGCAGAACACCACGATGGGCGAGCGGATGTTGCGCAGGTCGATCGTGGTGCCGTCTGAGGTCTGTATCCTGCCGGCGGCGAGATTATTGCCAACGAAGAGTTGATCCACGATGAACTGGATCTCCTCGGCGTTAAGATTGACGTGGCCTCCCCACCAGCGCTCGAAGCCGAGATAGCGCGGGGCCTCGGTGTCGATCTTGGAGTAGAGGTTGTACGGCTTGGTCCAGAGCGTGTTTGCGGGATTCTGATTCTCGAAATTCTGCACCAGCCCCGCACCGTCGAACTTGCCATGACCGAGGTCGCTCGCCAGCGCGGTCAACCAGCTGCCGCCCAAGAGGCCGCCGCTGTAGCGCATCGGATTCTTGCCGCGCACGCCGGCCCAGTAGGAGAGCGGCGAGCCCGCGATGATGAGGGGACCAAAGAGCTCGGGCCGCACGGCCGCGAGCATCATGACGGCCCATCCAGCCTGGCAATTGCCGATCACGCAGGGCTTGCCTTCGGCATCGGGATGCAACGCGATGACCTTTTTAAGGAACACTGCTTCGGCGCGCGCAATGTCCTCGATCGTCTGGCCCGGCATGGGGTCGGGCAGGAAGCCGATGAAATAACAGGGATGTCCGGCCTTGAACGCCACCCCGATCTCGCTGTCCGCCTTGAACCCGCCGATGCCCGGGCCATGCCCGGCGCGCGGATCGACGACAACGAACGGCCGGCGCAGCGGATCGATCTCGACGCCAGCGGGGGGAACGATGCGCACCAAGGCATAATTGACCGGTCGCTTCAGGCTGCGGCCGTCGATGATGAGCTCGACTTCGTACTCGAGGACATGCGGCGCACTTTGCGCGAGATGCTCGCGGTACTGATTGCCGCGTTGGCGCATGACGTCCCAGAACAGCACGGTCCGCTGCGCCGCATCGACCATGTATTCCATGGCCGGAGCAAACAGCCCAAATGGGGACATCGCGGCTGATAAACCGGCTTGATCTGATGACATCTTTTCGCTCCTGCTTATTTTGTCGGCAGCGCTCAAGCCCAAGTCAGTGTCATGCCAACGTCACCCGGAATGCCACCTGGGAAGTCGATGATCTGTACCCGCAATTTGTAACCCCGCGGACGGAAGTACTTCTCCCACAGGTGGTAGATTTCCTTAGGAACTCCGGTGAGGGTTTTTTCCCAGCCCGGCTCCTGCTGATTGATGGCGCGCCCCCGATCCGTGCAGAGCGTGTTGGGAAAGCGGTGGACCTGAACCTCGGTGAGGCCATTCGCCGCGGCTCGCTCGATGATCCTGATCGCCCGCGAAATCGCCTCTTCGTCCGAAATCCCCGACGGTTTGCTGAGCTGGTCGAGCAGCGCTTTCTTCTCGGCCTGCGCCTGCGCGCGCAGGCGCGCCTCCTCCGAGGCTTTCTCGGCTTCGGCTAACGCGATCTTCTGCATGAAGTCCTTTGCCGACGGCAGCAGGGCATCCGGCTTGGTGGTCATGCTCTTGCCTCCTTAAACGGTTCGAGCGCGATGCAGCGTGAACCCAATTGCTTCGACTTGCAACGACGGCATGAATTTTGCGCAAAGCCGCATGGACATGTTACCTGAACTACGAGATCGTGAGCACGGTACAGTCGCACCGGTACAGCGCCGAATTCGCGTGCCCGTTCGGTACAGGTGGGCGCAATGATCAGCTCCGTTGAACTTCCACGTTTTGATTCAGATCAATCGCCTCTGGTCGAGATCTGGTTGGTAAGTCCGGTGCAGCGAGAGAACTCCCCATGATTCCCGCGGTAAAAGCCAAGCTCCTTGACGGCAAGAAAGGTCTCATCATCGGCATTGCGAACGAGAACTCGATCGCATGGGGTTGCGCGAAGGCCTTTCGGGCGCTTGGAGCCGAGCTCGCAGTAACCTATCTCAATGACAAGGCGAAGAAATTCGTCGAGCCGCTCGCCCGCGAGCTCGAGGCTCCGATCATGCTGCCGCTCGACGTGCGCACTCCGGGGCAGATGGAGGCGGTATTCGAACGCATCACCAAGGACTGGGGCAAACTGGATTTTGCCGTTCACTCCATTGCCTTCTCGCCGAAGGATGCGCTGCAAGGACGCGTGGTCGACGTATCCCAGGACGGCTTTCTCACCACCATGGATGTGTCGTGCTGGTCCTTCATCCGCATGGCACATCTGGCGGAGCCGCTGATGCGCAAGGGCGGGACGCTCTTCACCATGACCTATTACGGCAGCCAGATGGTGGTGAAGAACTACAATATCATGGGCGTGGCGAAGGCGGCGCTGGAGAGCGCGGTCCGCTATATCGCAGCCGAGCTCGGCCCCAAGGGCATCCGCGTGCATGCCATCTCGCCCGGGCCGCTAGCGACCCGCGCGGCGTCTGGGATTCCCGAGTTTGACGCGCTCCTTGACAAGGCCAAGGCAAAAGCGCCTGCACGCAGCCTGGTGAGCATCGACGACGTTGGCGTCGCCACCGCTTTCCTCGCTCACGACGCGGCGCGCCTCATCACCGGCGAGACGCTTTACATCGACGGCGGCTATCACATCATGGATTAATGTCGCTGCGAGAACATACGCGAGGAGGTACATGGTTGGTTGGATTGCGCGAGGTCTCCTCATTGTCGCCGGAATTGTCACAAGCTGGTTCGTGGCAAAGGATGCCCCCAATTTTGGTGTCGTTCAGGGAATGGTCGCGGTGGTGCTGCTGGGCTTGACCGTAGCCGTGCTGGCATTCTGGCCGGCGCGCTGGACGCACCTGCTCAACCGCCTGAGGAAACCCGGTAAATAAATTGCAGGGCTCGGTCCGAATGCGGGGGCAGAAACGAGTGATCTCATGCAGCTGAAACGAGACGCAAACGACAATAACGGCAAGTTGAAGCGCAAAGACTACGAGAAGCAACTACGCAAGCTGCAGGTCGAGCTTTGCCATTTGCAGGACTGGGTGAAGGAGAAGGAAGGGCGGATCATCATCCTGTTCGAGGGACGCGACGCCGCGGGCAAGGGCGGAACCATCAAGGCCATGACTGAGCGCGTGAGCCCGCGCGTCTTCCGGGTGATCGCTCTTCCGGCCCCATCGGACCGGGAGAAAACCCAGATGTTCGTGCAGCGCTATTTCCAGCACTTTCCCGCCGCAGGCGAGATCGTGATCTTCGACCGCAGCTGGTACAATCGGGCGGGCGTCGAGTACGTGATGGGTTTTTGCACTGAGGAGCAGAACCGGCGCTTTCTCGAGCTATGTCCGCAGATCGAGAAGATCATCGTGGAAGCCGGCATTATCTTGATCAAGATCTGGCTCGAGGTCGGACAGGACGAGCAGGAAAAACGTTTCATGGCCCGCATCGATGACCCGCTGCGCCAGTGGAAACTGAGCCCGATGGATACCGAATCATACCGGCGCTGGTATGACTACTCGCGTGCCCGAGACATGATGCTGGAGAAAACCGACAGCGAGCATGCGCCCTGGTACATCGTTCGCTCGGACGACAAGCGGCGGGCGCGGCTGAACTGCATCTCACATATCCTGAAGCTGATCCCGTTCCAGAAGGTCGCGCGCGCCAAGGTCAAGCTGCCCAAGCGAGCGAGCAAGCACAGCTACGACGATCAGGCGTCGTTGCAAGGCAAGAATTTCGTAGCCGATAAATACTGACCGGCATTGTGCGGATGCTGTGATCTCATTCGGCCGCAGCCGATGTCTGCGAGACCTCCGTTTTGCCTTCACGCTTGCTGTTGCCGCTGCTTGGCTGAACAGCCTGCGGATGTTCCTTGGGGCGAGCCGAAGGTCTCAGCTTTTCACGCATGGCCTGGAAGGTCACATAGAGCGGCGGGATGACGAAAATCCCGAGTGCCGATGCCAGGATCATGCCGCCAAAAACCGGCGTGCCAACATTGCGCCGCGCCAGCTGCGAAGCGCCAACAGCCACTACAAGCGGCAGCAGACCCAGAATGAACGCCAGCGATGTCATCATGACTGGGCGGAAGCGCAAGCGCGCGCCCTCCGTTGCAGCCTCGAGAAGCGGAACGCCCTTCTCCCTCTGCTCCTTGGCGAATTCCACAATGAGGATGCCGTTCTTGGCCGCAAGCCCGATCAGGACAATCATGCCGATCTGACCGTAGAGATCGAGAGTGAGCCCGCCCATGACGATGGCGGCAAAGGATCCAAGGACGCCCACCGATACCGACAGCAGTACCGGAACCGGTATGGTCCAGCTTTCATAAAGACCGACCAGAAACAGGTAGGCAAAGAGCACCGCGAACCCGAGAATAATGGTGGTCTTGCCCTCGGCGCGCTTCTCCTGGAAGGCGGTATCGGTCCATTCGCCCGCAAAGCCTGATGGGAGCGTATGGGCCGCGACGTCTTCCATCGCCTTGAGCGCCTGTCCCGACGAAACGCCGAGCGCCGGACTGCCCTGAACGGTGACTGCGCGCAGATTGTTGTAGCGGATGAGCGCCGGCGGACCCACGACGACGCGAGCCTCCAGCAGGCTGCGCAGGGGGATCATCTTCCCCTCGCCGTTGCGCACGTTAATCCGATAGATGTCGTCGATACTCGCTCGGTCGTTACCCTCGGCCTGAACGTTCACCTGCCACCTGCGGCCGAACAGGTTCAGGTCGTTCACGTAGAACCCGCCCAGCGATGCCTGCAGCGCCTGGAACACGTCGTTCAATTGCACGCCGAGAATCTGCACCTTGTTGCGATCGATATCGAGATAGATCGACGGGTTCGTGGCGGAGAATGTGCTGAACACCCGCGTCAACTGCGGATCCTGGTTGGCGGCAACGGTGAGCCCGCGCAAGGCCTGGGCCAGCGCCTTCGGGTCGCCGCCGCGCAGATCCTGCAGCACGTATGTAAACCCGCCGCCGGTACCAAGACCGAGAATGGGCGGCGGGGCGAGGGGAACGACGGTGCCGCCCTGGATCTGCCGGAACTCGGCACTAAGCCGGGCAATCAATTCCGGCACGCCGAGAGCGCGAGCCTTGCGCTCCTCGAACGGTTTGAGCGTGACCACGATAAAGGCTGCGTTCGGCTGCGAGTAGTTGTCGATGAAGTTCAACCCGATCACCGACGTAACGTCCGCGACCGCTTCCTCCTGGCGGAGAATGTCCTCGGCTTGGCGGACGGCTTCCGTCGTCCGAGCGACCGATGCGCCGCCGGGCATCTCAACCGCTACGAACAGCGCCCCCTGGTCGTCCTCCGGCAGAAACCCCGTCGGGGTTATCTTCGCCAGGCCAACGACTCCAAACCCGGCAACCGCAACCATTGCCAATCCGATGACGGAGAGCCGGACGATGCGCGCTACAACTGCACCGTAGGCATCGCGCACATGGTCGATCGCGCGCATCACCATTCCAATGATCCCGCGCCGCGGACCGTGGTGGGGCTGCAGCAGCACGGCGCAGAGCGCTGGCGAAAGCGTGAGCGCGTTGATGGCCGAGAGAAACATGGAGACGGCCACGGTGACGGCGAACTGACGAAACAGCTCGCCGGAAATGCCGGGGATGAACGCCACCGGGACAAACACCGACAGCAGCACCAGCGTGATCGCGATGATCGGCGCGGTAATCTCCGCCATGGCGCGCTTGGTCGCCGCCGCGGGAGACAGCTCCGGATGCTCCTCCATCACCCGCTCGACGTTCTCGACCACGACGATGGCGTCATCCACGACGATGCCGATGGCGAGCACGATGGCGAGAAGCGAGACCGAGTTAGCGGAATAGCCGATGGCCTTGAGCGCGATGAAGGTCCCGATCAGGCTGACCGGCACCGCAAGGGTCGGGATCAACGTCGCGCGCACGCTCCCGAGGAAAAGGAAGACCACGATGACCACGAGGATGAAGGCCTCGACCAGCGTTTTCTTCACCTCTTCGATGGTCGCCGTTACGAAGCTGGTCGGATCGTACGTGATTTTCCAGGCCAGATCCTCGGGAAAACGGCTTTGGATCTCGCCAATTTTGTCGCGTACCGCCTTCAGCGTCGCGATCGCATTCGCCCCCGGAGTTTGATAGATTGCCACCGCCGCCGCGGGGCTACCGTTCAGTCGCGTTTCACGGTCGAGATTGGCCGCACCCAATTCCACGCGCGCGACGTCGCCCAGGCGCAGCACCGAGCCATCGGGGTTGGTACGCACGACGATGTTCTCGAACTCGGCAACCGAATTCAGGCGGCCCTGGGTCTGGATGTTGAGCTGGATCTGCTGGTCGTTGGGCGTTGGCCGGGCGCCGATGCGCCCGACAGCGGCCTGAACGTTCTGCGCCTTGATGGCGTTGATCACGTCGCCGGTCGTAAGTCCGAGCCCGGTCAGCCGGTCGGTCCGCACCCAAACCCGCATGGAATAATCCTGCGGCCCCCATAGGCTTGCATCGCCAACACCGGGGGTGCTCTTGATCTGGTCGAGCAGATTGATGGTGACAAAATTCGAGATGAACAGCGGGTCATGGGTATGCTTGGGGGAGTACACTGCAATGACCCCGAGCAGGGCCGATGACTTTTTCTTCACGGTCACGCCCTGGCGCTGAACGTCCTGGGGCAGGCTGGAAAGCGCGATCTGTACCCGGTTGTTGACGTTGACGGCATCGATGTCCGGGTCGGTGCCGAGCTCGAAGGAGGCCGTGAGCGAATAGCTGCCGTCGTCGCCGCTCACGCTCTTCATGTAGATCATCTTGTCGACGCCGACGACCTGGGCTTCGATCGGCTGCGCGATGGTGGTGTCGACGACCGCGGCCGACGCGCCGGGAAAGCTGGTCGTGACCGAGACCTGCGGTGGAACGATATCGGGGTATTGAGCGACCGGGATCGAATAGAGCGCCAATGCCCCCGCGATCGTGGTGACGATCGCGATGACAATCGCGAGCCGCGGCCGATCGACGAACACGGAGGAGAGCATCGTATCAGCCCTGCCGAGGCGCTTGCTGCAGCGGGCTTGCCCGCACGGCTACGCCGGGCCGAATTGATTGCAGCCCCTCCACGATGACCTGCTCGCCTCCGGACAGGCCGGATTCGATTACGACATTCGTCCCGCTCTCACTGCCAGGCTTGACGCGCTTCATCACTGCTTTGCCGTCCTCGACGACGAACACATAGACGCCTTGCTGATCGGCGATCAGCGCCGCCTGCGGAATCACGACCTTCTCTTCGGGGGTGCCGCTTTCGACATTGACCCGCACCAGTTGGCCGTCGATCAGGCGATCGTCCGGGTTCGGCACAGTGGCGCGGACCGTGACGGTGTCGGTGGTGCGATCGACCGTCACGTCGACGAAATTGATCACGCCCATGTGGTTGTAGACTGACCCATCGGAAAATCGAATTTGGACCTTTATGCTTTTGACATCGGCGGGACGGTCGGTCCGCTCGACTTCCAGGAATTCGCGCTGGCTCACCGGGAAAGTGACATACATCGGATCCTTGCTGACCATGGTCGTGAGGACGCCGCTGTCTGGACCGACGACATTGCCTTTCGTTACCGTGGTACGCCCGACCTTGCCGGTAATTGGCGCAACGATGTCGGTGTAGCCGAGATTGATTTGCGCCGTCTGCAGGTTGGCCTCATTGGTCATGATGGCTCCCTTGCTCTCACCCTCGGCTGCAATAGCTTCGTCCAGTGCCTTGCCGGCGCTCACGTTTTTCGCAAACAGCTCTTCTTGGCGTTTGCGGTTTTTCCCAGCGAGCTCGTATTGCGCCTTGCTTGTCTCCAGCGCGCCCTGCGCCTGCTCGACCGCGGCTTGGAACAGGCCTTTTTCAATGCGATAGAGCGCATCACCCTCCTTGACCAGATCGCCCTCCTTGAACAGGACCGCCTCCAGGTAACCCTTTACGCGCGCCCTGATCTCCACGCGATTGATTGCCTCGATGCGGCCGACAAAATCGAGCGCCTTGGAAACCGGCTGCTTTTGCGCGATGGCGATACCGACAGGAATGGCGGCCGGCGCGTCCTGCTGCGCGGATGCAGGGAACGCGAGAGCGCACATCAGAGCCCCCGGTAGGATTGCACCACGCATGTTTGGCCTCCATCTGCGCAGCCCCGGCGGGCGACCATTTACCCGCGATAAGCCACGCACGTTGATCTCGATCAAAACGGACGGCGCTCGCCATACGGGACGGCGCACCACAATTCCTGAGCGCGAATTGCCGCCCCATTCGCGCACCGACGTGGCTCATTTGCAAGCCGGCGGCAAGATTGTGAAGATCGAATCCTTTCAGTCCGCCAGCAAGACCGGGCGAACCTTTTGTGCAATCAAGTCGAGTGGCGCTGGCGCAATCGGGACCCGCTCTCAGGTGAGAGACGGCGAGGTCGGTTGTTGGAAGCGGTTGCAGCCTGGCGCCTGACAATTCAGGAAACGGAAACGAAGGCCATGTAGCGGTTCAGCGTGCGGTGAACCAACCAGCGGAACAGGCGGTCGGTGGCAAAGCCGAGCAGGCTGATAGCAGCCAGTGCTACAAAGATACGGTCGGTCTGCGCGAGCATCCCGGACACCTGCAGCAGGTGACCGAGGCCGGATTGCGCCGCGAGCATTTCGGCCGGGATGATGCTCATGAACGATGAGGCCATAGCCACCCGCATTCCCGTAATGATGTAGGGGATGGCGGAGGGGATGATCACGATGAGAAAGATCTCTAGCTGATTTGCCCCCAGGCATTGCGCCGCGCGCTGGCGTGCCACTGGGGTGCGGATGACGCCGGCTACCGTATTGATCAGCACAAAAAAGAACGTGCCCCAGAAGATCAGGAAGTATTTCGATTGCTCGCCGATACCGAACCAGATCACGGCGATGGGGATCATCGCGGTCGGCGAGAGATAGCGCAGAACCTCGATGATCGGGTCCAGGAGCTCGTTGATGAGCCGAATCCTGCCCATGATCACGCCCACGACGATGGCTGCGAGCGATCCAAGGGAGAAGCCAATGAGCACGCGCAGAAGGCTGATGCCGATGTCCCGGAAAAATTCGCCCGACCTGATCATCGGGATAGCCGTTGCGAATACCCGGCTCGGCGGAGGAATGAGGTAGGGATTGAGCAAGTAGTAGGAGAGGATCTGCCAACTCCCGAAGAAGATGATCAACGAGACCACGACCAGCGTGGGGGCGCGAAGCAACCGGACCCGTTTTGAGCGCTTGAGGCGGGCCCAAACCGTTTCGCCGCTCCCTGGCGCGGCGGTGGGCGATAACGAAGAGCCGCTGACGACTACCATCCTGTGCTCCTCTGCCGGCCCATGCGGGCGGCAGGCGGGTATCATGCCTCCTGCGACATGAGCGCAGTCTCTTGATCCAGCAGTGCCTCGACGCGGCCGTAGAGCTCGCCAAACATCGGAATCGCGGGATCGCGGGGGCGGGCAAGGTCCACTTCGATGATATCCTGGATCCGCGCATTTGGGCCGGAGGTCATGACCGCGATACGATCCGCCATGAGAATGGATTCAGAAATATCATGGGTGACAAAGACCACCGTTTTCTTTGTCCGCTGCCAGATGTCCAGCAAAAAGGCATGCATCTTGCGCCTGGTCAGCGCATCCAAAGCGGCGAAAGGCTCGTCCATCAGCAGGATCTGCGGCTCGACGGCAAGCGCTCTGGCGATCTGCAGACGCTGACGCATGCCGCCTGAAAGCTGCGACGGATATTTGTCGCGGTGCTGCGCCAAACCCACCATGCCCAGATAATAATCGACCCGGCGATCCTGCTCCGACCCGCGAACCTTCTGCAGCTTTAGGCCGCAGCGGACGTTCTGCTCCACCGTCTGCCAGGGGAACAAGGCGGAGCCCGCGTCCTGGAAGAACATCATGCGTTCCCTGTTCGGCGCGGAGATGGTCCTGCCGTGCAATGCGGCACGGCCGAATGTTGCCGCATCGAAGCCGGCCATGATGTTCAAAAGCGTCGTCTTGCCGCAGCCCGATGGCCCAAGCAGGCAAAGGAATTCCCCATCCCTGATCCCGAGCGAGATGTCCTTGAGCGCCGAATATCCGCTCTCGGCTTCCCCGAAAACCTTTGAGATGCGCTCAACGGTGAGCATGGAGGGATCCCTCTCCACCGTCACGTCTTTACAGCCGCGTCACCAGCCAAGACGTAAACGGCCGGGCCAAGCCCGGCCATGACGACGTCTCAATCTAACACGGTGGCGGCACCGTTCCGACGAGTTTCGGATTGACGGCCTTGAGCCCCTCGGTCCAGATGAACTCGTTCATGTTGAACTGCTCCTTCATCAGATCGTTCTGCCGCATCCACCCGGCGAGCGCACAGAAGTCCTGGAAGAACGTGTCGTCCAGGCCGATATCGCGGCCATTGATCTCCCATTGATCCCGCGTCGCCTTCTCGCTCAGGCCGAAGTGGTCGGCATTGTACTTTGCCACGGCGTCGAAGTTCTTCGCTGCGAAGTCCGCGCCTTTGAGCATCGCCCGGATGAAGCGGGTGGCGGCTTCCTCGCCGTCCTTGGTCGCAAGCCACGCCGGTCTTGCGCCGAAAGCCGCATAACCACGAATGTAGCCCTCGGCGGTGCTCAAGGTATAGACCTTGTCCGGGCAGATTTCGCGCGCGCGGCTGCCGAACGGCTCCCAGATGAAAAACGCGGAAATGTCGCCTTGGCACAAGGCCGTGGGGAGGACCTGACCGTCGAGATTGATCACCTTGACGTCGCTGTCCTTGATGCCGTTCTTCTTGAGATATTCCGAGATGAAGAACGAGCCCGTGGAGCCGACCCGCGTGGCAATGGTTTTGCCGACCAGATCTCTCGCTTGCTTGATCTCCTTGCGCGCGGTTGCGAGATAGCCCTTGGAGTCGCGTTCGATGACACTGATGACACGGTAGTCCTTGTTCACGGAGAGCCAGTAGGTGACGGCCGGCAAGTCACCGTGGGTGACGAGATCCCCTTGACCCGCCCGGAATGTCTGCAGCGCGGTTGTCCCCGTGGGAAACAGCTGGAAGTTGACGTCCAGCCCCTCATCCCCGAGATAACCCTGGCTATCGGCCATCTGAACGGAGTCGTAGAGCGGTGCTGGGCCGATGAATACGGTCAGCTTGATCCGTTCTTGCGCGGTGCTTGCGGCCAGGAGACCGAGCATAAGGCCGGCGCCAGCCAAGCCCGCGCAGAGCGCCCGCAAGTCCCGCTTGCTTTCGAGTGTCCACATATCGTCTCTCCCGGGGTAAGGCAGCACAATCTCCGCCATGGCCGCTCTTCCTGCAAGCGGGCCGCCTGGAGCGCCGGCGCGTCGGGACAGGGCTTGATCTGGAGGAAGCGGTAAACTTATCTTCCCCAGGTTCCGGGACCAACGACGGGATGTGGAGCTCCTGCACCCCCTCTGCTCGGAAGAACACACAAGGAGTTTGTGATGCATAGAATCATCATGACGTGCGCGGGAGCTGCGGCCCTGTTCATGGCCACGGCATTCGCTCCGCCACTTGCGCAGGCTATGACGATTGCTGCACCCGCGGGCTTGGCCAAGGCGGCTGCGGCAGAAAATCTCACGCAAGACGTGGCCTATGTCTGTCGCCGCGGTTGGCGATGGCGACGATGCTGGTGGACGCCCGGCTACGCCTACTATCGACCTTACCACGCTTACAGCGCCTATGCGTACTACCGACCCTACCGGTACTACCGACCCTACGCGTACTATCGGCCCTACGCGTACTACCGCCCCGCATATGCCGCCTATGCGTACTACCCCCATCGGTATTACCGCCCATACCGGCCATGGTGGGGATGGCGCCATCGGCGCTGGTGGTGGTGACACACAGGCAAACTTGACGGCACAGGGGCGGGTTTGAAACCCGCCCCTTATACGCTCTACCGCTCCGGCTTAAAGCGCAAGCCGTGCAGATCCCTGCGCTGTGCGCAGGAGGCTCGGATCATTCGAACGCGGTTGGCGTGCGGTAATTGCTTCGCGGCGAGCCTGCCGTAAAATCCGGGCAGCGTCGGACCAGGCTTTCATGCGCAAGATGCAAACTACCGGGATCAATCCTATCCCCCTCAGCGGCATTGGGGCGATTACCCTCCTCGCACTCATGCTTGGGTTGGCACCGCTCTCCACAGCGAGGGCCGAGGGCCCCTGGTGTGCCCAGTACAGCTCCGGGAGCGGCGGAACGAACTGCGGCTTTTATTCCTTCGAGCAGTGCATGGCGGCGGTCTCCGGGAACGGCGGCTTCTGCCGGCAGAACGGATTTTATGGAGCACAAAGCTATCCGCGAACGCGCACCCGGCGTTGATCGGTAGCAAATGAGCGCATGATTTGTCGGGTTACCCTCACATGCGTATCGCGCCGATCCCGCTGCTTCCCCTGCTGATTGTGCTCGGAGGCACAGCCGGATCGCTGGCGCAGACGCCCGCCCCGCCGACGGCGGAGCACAGGCTCGAAGACGATCATCACATCGGCCCTCACTCGAACCAGGGATACCACCGCTCTTTCAACCAAGCCGAGAGGTGGGCAAAGGAGCTCGATGATCCCTTGCGTGACGCGTGGCAGAAGCCGGAGGAGGTTTTGGATGCGCTGCATCTGGACCGGACATCGCGTGTCGCCGATCTTGGTGCCGGGACCGGATATTTCAGCGCGCGCATCGCCGGGCGTATCCCCGAAGGGAAACTGTTCGCCGTTGACATCGAGCCGGACATGCTGCGCTACCTCGGAGAGCGGGCGCATCGCGAACGCCTCCACGTGCTCGCGCCCGTGCTGGCGAGCGCCACCAGCCCCAATCTTCCTGAGCGGGTTGATATCGTGCTGGTGGTGGACACCTATCATCACATCGATGATCGCGTTGCCTACTTCGCCAGATTGCGGGAATCCTTGCGCCCCGACGGGCGCCTTGCGATCGTGGACTTCACGCCGGATTCCCCGACCGGACCGCCGCTGGAACATCGCGTTTCAGCTGAGCAGGTTACGCGAGAGCTCAACAGCGCTGGATATTCGCTTCTCGCCGCGCATCCGTTTTTGCCCCGGCAATATTTCCTTGTCTTTCGCGCCAATGCGTCTTGAGCTCCTATGCACGCACCCGATGCATTGACGCCCCTTTCGAGCGCTCCCGATCTTTCGCTCGAGGGCTCGACCGGCTACGCGCGCGCCAGAGTGGGCTTGATCATCCCTTCCAGCAACAGGCTGACAGAACCACAATTCCATCGCTTCCTGCCGCGGCTGATCGGGATGCATGTCACGCGGCTTCAGATGACGGGAAAATACAGCCGGCGGCTGGAAGATCTGCTCGACGACGTACAAAAGGCGGCCTGCGCCCTTGCCGACGCCAAAAGCAACCTCATTGTTTTTCACTGCACCGCAAATTCCATGGAGCATGGACCCGAGGGTGGCCGCAGGATCCTCGACGCGATACGCGCGGCATCGGGCGCAGACGCCTTATCGACGGCGGATTCCGTCGTAGAGGCGCTGCGGGCGTGCGCGATAGAGAAGCTCGTGCTGGTCACGCCCTACGAGCAGCCGGCCAACGATCTCGAAATCGCATATCTGGGCGCGCTCGGGTTCGCGGTCCTGCGCGATGTTGCGCTGGCGGTCCCGCCTGAGCACGGCTATCCCTCCGTTTCCCCGGCTGCCTGGTGCGAAATCGTCCGCCAGAATGCGAGCGCTGAGGCAGATGGATATTTCCTGAGCTGCACCAATACGACGCATGTCGATGCGATCAAGCCGCTCGAGGAGGAGCTGTGCAAGCCGGTGATCAGCTCAAATCAGGCGACGATCTGGGCGAGCCTGAAGCGTCTCGGGTCGAGGCTGGGACCCATGCCGGCAGTTGCGGAACTGGGATCATTGATGCGCAGGTGAACCTGCTGTGGTTACACCAGCCGCAGCTCGAGCATCCACGTAAACAATGAGCTTAGTCCGATGAGCGCTGTGACCCCGATCACAAATTTGCGGAATTTTCCGGCATGACCTGGTCGATCATTGCCCGCGATCAGAGCACCGGCCGGCTCGGGATCGCCGTTGCGAGCCGCTTCTTCGCCGTGGGCGCGCTTGTTCCTCACGTCAGATCGGGCATTGGCGCAATCGCCACACAGGCGCTGGTCAATTCTTTCTACGGGACCGTGGGCTTGCGGTTGCTGGAAGAGGGCAGGAGCGCCCCGGACGTGGTGTCCGCGGTGATCACGGCCGATCCTGGTCGCGAGCACCGCCAAGTGCATGCGATGGACTTCAACGGCCACATCGCCGCCCATACCGGAAAAGACTGCGTAGCCTGGTGTGGACAGCGCGCCGGGGAAAATATCTCGGTCGCGGGCAACATGCTTGCCGGCGCCGGGGTCCTTGAGGCCACGGCCGAGACCTATGAACACAGTGCCGCGCTTTCCTTTCCGCGGCGGCTGATCACCGCAATGCGGGCGGGCGAAGGAGCCGGCGGCGACAAGCGCGGAAGGCAATCGGCTGCCCTCGTCATTTGCGGTGAGCAGGAATGGCCCGATCTCGACCTGCGCGTCGATGACCACCTCGATCCGCTCGCGGAGCTCGAGCGCCTTGAAAAGGTAAGCCGCGAGCTCTTCGTGCCTTTCATGCGGCTGGTGCCGAACCGCCACGACCGCGTGGGTCTGATCGACCGTAAGGCAATCGAAAGCGAGATTGCGAGAATGAATGCCGCCGAGGGATCGGCGTGAACGGCAGTCGTCCTGCTTTACCTGGATTAGTTATTTTCCGGCGTCTTCAGTGCTCGTCTTTCCATTATCACCTTCAACAACTTGAACAGCCTTGCTTCCGTTTCCTGGTCTCCCTTCATATCAATTCCGTTTGGCTGGATGGGATTCTTTCGAATGATTTGGAGCACGTCCATGGCTTGTTGTATCTCGACTTCCAAACCTCTGCTTATTAACGACGAGACATTCTCGTCGAACTTTTTGCTGTCTTGATTTAGGAGCGGCATCAGCTTTTGCACGCAAAGGCGTACTATCGCCGCCGCCCCGCGAGGAGACTTGTTCAGTATGGTTGCAGCTTCTTCAAAGTCCTCTTGGCGAAGGTCTAAGTTTTCTTCAATGCTCACAGGAAAGACCAGTCGGCCCCGCACCCAGACCGCAAATCCCTTGCAACTATAGCAGCTGCTGAGATGCAAATTCACCATTTTGACCTTCAGGTTTTGCGGATAACTTTGGTATTCGTAGGCAATCTCGCTGGTTTTCAACCGCTCAAATAGCTCAGCGGTTTTGCTCCCGTTACCATCGTCAGCATTTACCAAGATCTCCATTGCAGCCTCCGGCATGACGAGAGCACCGTCCGCCACACTGCTTTCCGCCTTTAAGAACAGGCTAAACCAATCTTGATGCGCTACTTCACGGCAATGAGGACAGGAGAAGGACTCTGCCCCAAATTTCGGCTCCCGAGCATCAGAAATCATCGTTTGAACGGCACCCCTTATCTGGTCCCCTTTGCAGGTATGGCATTTGTGATGAAAGCCCGAAAGCCCCAAAGCACCAAGTTTAGCTCAGACCAGCCCAGCGAATTCCCTCTGCTCGAGTTGGAGAGCCAGACCCATCCAAGCTTCTAAAGACGCAGATCGGCAGCCGCGTCTGTGAAACGAGTTAGTCGAGGTCGCGGAGCCGCCCGTCAGCGCAGCCGCAAGACCCAAAGTTTAGTTTCCGACATACGCTTAGTCCACGAACCGCCAAACACGGGATAGATTCAAAGCTTCTTAACTCAAAACCGCCACAATCGAGGACGGTTCTGTCGCACCTTGTTGGTACTGTTGGCGTGAGCGTTGGGGGGGTTATGCTTCAGAAATATCCAGACACAAAAAGCTGCTTATCCTGGACCACGGAAGAGATAGAGGAGCTGCGCAGCAGTTTGCAGACCAACGATGTTGCCGCCGTTGATACTGCGATGTTCGGCAAAAGGTTCTCGGAGATTGTTTTGCGCGGCCGTAGTGCAACCAGCCGTTCGCCGGGCAACGGGACAAGCAAACAGAGCAAGAGCGGCAGCGCCCTGTGATACTGCATCGCTGCCAACCACAGAGATGCAAGGAAAAATATCAGCCAGTCGGCATCACACTGCTAGGCCGCGGCATTCCGCAGGAAGCTCTCGACCTCATCGCGCAGGTTTCCCACTGCACCTTGGACCGAGCGGGAAGCAGTGAGCACAACTTCCGCAGTGCCGCGTGTGGTGACCGCCGAATCGGCAAATTCGCCGAGCACGGCGACGACGCTGCTCGTTTCTCGCGACGCGTTCGCAACATTGTACGAGATTTCTCCGGTGGCCTTGCTCTGCTGCTCGACTGAAGCGGCGATGGCGGATGCATAGGTGTTGATCTCGCCCATGCAGTCCTCGATGCCATGAATGGCATCGACGGCCTCCGTGGTTGCAGTCTGTACCGCAGAGATCTGGCCCGCAATCTGCTTCCGCCAGGATGAAAATATCTTCGCAGAACAGGATTGAGGACTTTACCTGAAGTTAACCGGTAAATGACGGCCCTTCACGTCCCCGAGGCGCCGAACGACTTCGGCGGCGGGCTGATCATCTGGCCGCCGGTCGAGGTAACGCGCAGCACAGCCAGACCGCGTTGGTTGGTCCCATCGGGGCGGAAGCGGAACAGTCCGTCGATCCCGGCAAAGCCGGAGGCATTGGTCAGCACGGCCTCGGAGAAGCGCTGCTGGCCCTGCGTCTTGACCAAAGCGGCCACCAGCGCGACGGCATCATAGGAGAGCGAGGCGGTGCGGACGGGATCCTGCCCGTACCGGCCGCGGTAGCGGGCGGAGAAATTGCGAAATCCGGTCGATTCCGGCCCGGCGTACCAGGCGCCCGCGACCTGCGCATTGGAAAAGACCTGAGGGTCCTCCCACAACCCGGTGCCGAGGAGCTGCAGGCGTTTGACGTCCACTCCGGAGCCGGCGAGCGTCTGCACCACGGTCGCGACAGCGTCAGCGCCGTCCGGCACGAAGATCGCATCGGCCCGCGCGGCGGACTGCGCGATGTTGCGCACGGGCGCCTGCATCTGCACCTTGTCGAGGGGATAGCGCTCGAGCGCCACCACGCGGCCGCCGCGGCGCGCCACCACCTGCTTGAACGCGGCTTCAACCACTGTCCCATAGGCATTGTCCGGAACGAGCGCAGCGAAAGCGCGCTTGCCCTGGCTCGTGGCGTAGCTGATGATGCGGTCGACATCCGTCTCCGGCAGGAAGCTCAGGAGATAGACGCCGCGGGCGGCGACGTTGGCGTCGGTCGAGAACGCAATGACCGGGATATTGCGCGAGCGAGCGATCTGTCCCACGGGGCCGACAGTGAGCGCGAACAGCGGCCCGAGAATGATCTCGGAGCCTTCGTCCAGCGCCTGCTGCGCTGCCTGCTGCGCGCCGGCGGCACTGCCGCCGTCATCCTTGACGATCAGCTGAACATCCGGGTTGTTGAACTCCGCAAGCGCCATCTCCGCGGCGTTGCGCATGGACCTCGCGGCGACAGCGGCGTTCCCGCTGGCGGAGAGCGGCAGGATGAGACCGGCCTTGACCTGGCCGGTCCCGATGTTTGTAGTCGCCTGCGCCGGCGCGCTAGCGGGTGAGCTCGACAGCAGGTCCTTGACGGAGAAATTGCCGGAGCAGCCGGTGATCAGCAGCGCCGCTGCGATAATGCCGGTAACGGAGCGCAATACGCGCGCCAAACCAAGCCGTGGAACCTGCAATACTCGATACATTCAGGGCCGGTCTCCTCGACGGCCTCCCACGATGTCACCGTCTACCGCAGGCTGCAACAGACATTTGCCGGGAATATGGTTACCAGCGCGGCGGACGAGCCGGAACGGCACAGGAGTACGGCAATATGACGGCGGCGCGCCTTTCCGCTACACTGCCGCGAAATGCGAACCGGCACACCCGACGTCCCGGCGTTCGTAGCCCGGCAGGAGCGGGCGCGTGGGCATTATGTCGTCGATGGGCATTCAGCAATCGGCCCGCCGCTTGCGCCCGGCCTTTACCTGGTCGCCACGCCGATCGGCAATTTACGCGACATCACGTTGCGCGCCCTCGAAGTCCTCGCCGCCGCCGACATGATCGCCTGCGAGGACACCCGCAGGAGCCGCAAGCTCCTTGATCACTACGCCATCCGCGCGCCGGTCTTGCCCTATCACGACCACAATGCCGCAGGGGTTCGACCAAAGCTGCTGGGTCGTCTGGCCCAAGGCGAAGCAATCGCGCTCATCAGCGATGCCGGCACGCCGCTAATTTCCGACCCTGGCTACAAGCTTGTGCGCGAGGCCCGCAAGCAGGGGCACAATGTCACTGCCCTGCCTGGCCCGTCCGCGCTTCTTGCCGCGCTCACGGTTAGCGGGCTTCCGACCGACCGGTTCCTGTTCGAGGGCTTTCTGCCGGCAAAAGCGGCCCAGCGGCGCTCACGCATTGACGCGCTGAAATCAGTTCCGGCAACGCTCATCATATTCGAGACGGGGCCGCGAATAGCTGCGGTGCTCACCGACCTTGCCGCAGGTCTCTCGCCGCGCGAGGCTGCGGTTTGCCGCGAGCTCACCAAGCTGCACGAGGAGGTGCGCCGGGGCGATCTTGCGCTACTGGCCCGGGAATACGCCGGTGATGCCGAGCTGCGCGGCGAGCACGTTATCGTCATTGCGCCGCCGCAAGATGCGGTCGAGGTCTCGGTGACCGATCTGGATGCGCTGCTGCGGGCCGCTCTCGTGCGTCTGTCGCTGAAGGAAGCCGTGGCGGAAGCTGCCGTCATGACCGGCACGCCGCGCCGGCTCCTCTACCAGCGGGCACTCGCGTTGCGCGGGGAGTAGAGGGCATGGCCGACGATCCGCTCGGCTCCCGTCCAGGCGCGAGCGCCGAGCCGAAACGCCAGGATCTGAAGCGGCAAGATCTGAAACGGCAAGATCTGAAACGGCAAGTCGCGTTCCGTACTGGCTTCTCGGCCGAGAGCAGGGCTGCGGTCTTCCTCATCGCGAAGGGCTTTCGCGTCCTTGCCCGTCGCTTCAAGAGCCCCGTCGGCGAGATCGATATCGTTGCCCGACGCAGAAGCCTGCTCATCTTCGTGGAGGTCAAAGCACGGCCAGATCTGGAAGAGGCGGCCTGGTCGGTGACCGCACGCCAGCGGGCGCGCATCATCGCAGCTGCCGAGGCTTGGCTCGCGCGCTATCCGGACGAACGCATTCGCGATATCCGGTTCGACGCGGTGCTGGTCGCGCCGAGGCGGATCCCCCGTCATATCACTGGGGCTTTCGACGCCGGAGGATAGCGGCGCGACCGGCAGGGCGCCGCAGCAGCTTTGTGCGATCCCGAGTCTGCAGCGGATCTGCGCCGGGCCGAGCCTCAAGCCGCGTGCAGTCCTATGTGGCAGCTCCCTGCTCGGTAACCGCCGCGGCAATGGCCCCGCTGATCTCGCCGATGTTGCGAATGGTCCGCTCGATTGCCCCGATCGCCTCGATCGATCGCATGGTGGTCTGTTGCATCCTGGAAATCTGGGCGGCGATGTCTTCGGTTGCCTTGGCGGTCTGGCCGGCGAGTGCCTTCACCTCGTTTTGCGGGCGCTGATCACCGTGATGCTGGCGAGTGCCACGGTGACCGTGGCGAGCAGGGCAAAGATCAAGTAGAGCTTGGTCGCAATCGATAGATTCGCAATCTCACGTCGCCTCTCCACCGCCAATTTGGGTCGAGGCGCAAGCTAGGGGGTAAATTGCTAATGTCGCGTTTGCGTTACCAAGTCGTTTCGCCGGCAAATCGATGCGCCTGAAAGTCGCGGTACAGATGGACCCGATCGAGCGGATCAATATCCGCGGCGATTCCACTTTCGCATTGCTGCTGGAGGCACAGCAGCGCAACCACGAGCTTGCATATTACACCCCTGACCGGTTGGCGCTGCGCGGCGACGAGGTTTTTGCCACGGTGCGGCCGCTCGAAGTGCGCGATCGGGAAGACGACCATTTCAAGCTGGGGGAGCCCGAGCGCGTTTCGCTCAAGCGCTTCGATGTCGTCCTGCTGCGGCAGGACCCACCGTTCGACCTCGCCTACATCACGACAACCCATCTGCTAGAGCGCATTCGCGCCTCCACGCTGGTCGTCAACGAGCCGGCGGAGGTCCGCAACGCGCCGGAAAAGATGTTCGTGATGCAATTTTCGGATCTGATGCCTCCGACCCTGATCACCCGCGACCTCGCCGAGATCAAGGCGTTCCGCGCCGAGCACGGCGACATCGTGATGAAACCGCTCTACGGCAAGGGCGGCGAGGCGGTCTTTCGCCTCGCGCAAGCGGATCTCAATTTCGGCTCGCTGTACGATCTCTTCAGCGTGACCTTCCGCGAGCAGTGGGTGGTGCAAAAATTCCTGCCGGCGGTGAGAGACGGCGACAAGCGCATCCTCCTCGTTGACGGCGAATTTGCCGGGGCAGTCAACCGCATACCGGCAGCCGATGATCTGCGCTCGAACATGGTGCGCGGCGGCACTCCGAAGGAGACCGACCTCACCCCACGCGAACGCGAGATCTGCGCCCGGCTTGGGCCGCCGCTGCGCGAGCGGGGACTCTTATTCGTCGGCATCGACGTGATTGACGGCTATCTCACCGAGATCAACGTGACCTCACCGACCGGCATTCGCGCGGTGAAGAATCTGGGTGGCCCGGACGCCGCCGCCATGATCTGGGATCGCATCGAAGCGAAGCGCCGGCGATAGGCTCTCGACCGATGGCGCCTCGTGCCGCCGCCCTCCTTGCGCTTCCCCGGAGAAAGCGAATCCTGGGCTCTTCTGCCGTGGCCCCATCCAATAATGTTCTCTAATTGTTCTTGCTGGACGTTGGCGATTATGTATCTTGCAAACCAGGTCTAGATGTGGTAGGCTGATTTTCGTCAGGAGATTCAGCAATGTCGATCATTTCCCGCCTGCCCTTCCAAGACGAAGAAGCGGCCTTTGCCTACCTCGAAGGGACGCTGTGGCCGGAAGGCCCGGTTTGCCCGCACTGCGGCACGATCGGCACGGCCACGAAGCTGGCGCACAAAGGCAACGGCAAGCGCCCCGCTCGCCTTGGCCTTTGGAAATGCAACGAAAAGGAATGCCGGAAGCAATTCACGGTGAAGGTCGGGACCGTGTTCGAGCACGGTCGCATCCCGCTCCATAAGATGCTGCAAGCCGTCTACCTCCTGTGCTGCTCCAAGAAAGGCATTAGCTCGCACCAGCTCCACCGCATCCTCCAAATCCAATACAAGTCGGCCTGGTTCCTTTCGCATCGCATCCGTGAGGCTATGCGGGACGGCGCGCTTGCCCCCATGGGCGGAGCGGGCAGCACTGTCGAGATCGACGAAACCAAGTTCGGCTTTGAGGCTGGCGCAAACTCAAAGACCCAGCGCCACGCCGGCCAGTTCCGCAACACTGTTCTTACGCTGGTCACGCGCGGCGGTTCAGCCCGCAGCTTCCATGTCGAGGGCACGGCGGTCGGGCAATTGCTGCCGATCATTTGCGTGAACATCCAGCGAGAAACGGCGGTCATGACCGACGAAGCAAGCTGGTACAAATGGATCGGCCGCGAGTATGCCAGCCACGACAGGGTTGAGCATTCAAAAGAAGAATACGTGCGCTACGAAGGTGACCGCACCATCCACACCAACACGGTCGAGGGGTATTATTCGATTTTCAAGCGCGGCATGAAGGGCATCTACCAGCACTGCGCAGAGAAGCATTTGCACCGCTACTTGGCGGAATTCGATTTCCGCTACAACACGCGCGTGCGACTTGGGATCAACGACACTGAGCGCACAGCGCAAGCGCTCAAAGGCATGGTCGGCAAACGGCTGACCTATCGCGCCGCTGATCGCGCCAACTAACAGATGGCACAGACCGGTACAGCTCCAACTACCGTTGTTTGAAAAACCTCACAGAAAAAGGGGGAAATCGCCGAAAATCTAGTTGTTTTCGGCGCTGGTTGTGTATGTTCGAGTCCTCTGATTCGGTGGAGCGCCGCTTGTGCTTGCCCAGCCACGGCGCCCCTCGAAAGAGGGTGGATCGAGTGGTGGAGTCATCGCCCCTTGGGGCTGTGGCCCTCCGATAACCTAATCCACACTAGGATTCGGTCTTCCCAACTGGGCGGGTGAACAAACCCGCCCTTTTTTCATTCTGCAATGGCTTGTACAGCCGAGTCACGCGCCGAATCGTTGTACACACTCTCCCACAGGCTTGGACCGATTGGCAAGAAAAATGTACATGGTGTACATCAATGTACACGGTGTACATTGGCTATGGTCAAATCGCCGCGTAAACCGCGTATTGTCTCTGGGGCTCGATTTAACTTAGGGGAGCCCTGGGATGGACGATTGGCCGACTTCTGCACGGCCCACTTTAAGGGGTCGGCTACCGATGTGGTGCGAGCCGCGCTAGAGGTGTTTATCCCGATGGAATTGGCGCGCGATCTCGCAACAGCGGAACGCTACCGGAAGCTCCAAGAGGCTCGCGAACGTGGCAAAGCAGACGACAAAAGCAAAGAAGGATAAGGACCAGATCGCCAGCTTCCGTAAGGCCGCGCGCGAGCTCGGCTGCGATGAATCCGAAGAACGGTTTCAGGAGGCGTTGCGCACGATTGCAAAACAAAAATCGAAAACTAAAGAAAGCGCAGCTAAGCCCACCAAATTAAGGTAAGAGACCGGCCCGCGTTATGGCGTGGCCGGGGGAGTTGGCTGGGCACCAAGTGGAGCGGTAGCAGCGGGTGGCGCTGGTGCAGTTTGTTGCGCTGATGCTCCCGGTGCGGGTTGTGGCTGCGGCGTTGCGGCAGTTTGTAATTGTCTTGCGACTAATTGCGCAATTAGTGAGTGGAGCAAAGTAAGGTCCAATGCGCCTTTTGCAAAAGTATCGTGTGCAACCTGGAGCGCAGCACAATGCGCAGCATGATTTTGCCGAATGAGTTCAGGTAGAATTGTTGTCCCCGGTAACCAGCCGCCGGACTTCAAGCATAGGGCAAAATACGAGGCTGCCCTTGCCGTGCGACCATTCCCATTGATGAAGGGATGAATATTGTTGATCCGCCAGAGGACGAATGTAGCGAGAGCAACTGGGTCAGTTTGCTCCCAATGACGGTTCACCTCATTGACAAAATCATCCATCAATGCGGGAACCCGGTAGAATTCGGGTGGCGTGTGTTGACCGACGTTAACAGGACAGGGCCGATACTCACCCGAGTAAGCATGTAGGCATGTAATTGCGTGAAAATTGAGCGCCTTGATTATTTGCTGCGACAAAAACGGCTGCGTGCGCGCCCCGGGGAGGTCTCGCTCGCACACCATGGCGTGCTGTTCCTCGACGAGCTGCCGGAATTTCACGGAATTATGTAGCTGACTCACCTGTGAATTTCGGGGATTCTCCCGACGAAACGGGAGAGCCCCATGTCAGACGAGCAATTTAAGGCATTGCTGCTCCACTTGCGAGTTTTGATCGTAATTGCCGGGTTTCAGGCCGGTCTAGTTCTGGCAGTAGCCTTGCAGTACATCTAGTGCCTGTGGAAAAAATCGGGTCACCCGCTCGGATTTCCGTGGACACACCGCACTTTCAACCACCAGCGGTTTGATTAACGCTAGTCGATTACCCGCCTTTGGAGTATTTGGTTCGGCGCGATTGATTCGCACCCGCCTCCATTCCCGACACCACGCGCCCTTTCGGCGCGGGGCGCGTAGGCGCTCCGGGAAAGGAGGCCAACATGCGCCTCAATTGCAGAGACGACGGAGAGAAGACCGTGTTCGTGCGGGAATATCTCCGGTGCAGAAACGGAAAATGGGAGACAATCGCCTCCCATTTTCGCCGGCCACGTCGCAAGCGTGACGGATAATTGAGTTCTGCCAACTTGGCGGCCCGGAAGGGCCGCTCTTTTTTCGCAGAATCAAATATACAACCTAAGGGGAGTCCCGGCAACGAATCTCTGCGTGTGCGTGTGCCGTGAAACACGCTCTGGTAAGGATGCGGGGAAAATCCCGTGAATATTCAATGTGGAATTTCCCACAACCCGAGGCTTCCCGCCGGCCGCGTCATCTTGACCAGCCCTCTTTTCCGCAGGTTTCGCAGGCACGCTCCGACACGGCGTGCAAGTACGCGCATGAAAGGCTTATCGTCCGGGTTTATGCCGCGTCCGGCCGCAACAATTAGCGTCAAATCCGAAACGGGAAGCGGCTTTCCGGCCTCCCGGAGAGCATTCAAAATCAGCCTTGCGACCTCGCCTTTGAATGCCTGAAAGCGCGGCGGCAGTTTCGGCTTGATGTCCTCAAGATCGACGCTCGGATCAAACAGACGAATGGACGCGTCAACGTGTCCGATCGCCGCCACAAGCTCGCGCATCTCACGTTGCATGGATTCAATCTTACCGGCGAGCTCCGCCCGCTTGGCGATAAGGCCACTGAGGACATGTTCGTGGGTCATCGTGCGCTCCGTTGCCAATAGCCGCGAAAATCCTTGCTGTGGGGATGATGCAGTGCCGACGCGGTGATCGCGCTGTACTGCGTGCCGTTGGGGATGCGGCGGTGATCCTCACGCCAGCCCATTTCCGTGGCATAGCGGTACAGATATTTGCCACTGACACGGTGATGGATGCCGATCTCGGAGCGCCGTAGCCGAGAGAAGAAGCTTTCGGCTTGGTTCGTGCTCGCACCGTCTTTGCTGAAAGCAACCGAGTGATTGATGCGCCGCATGTCGTAATGGGCATGCAACGCATCCCACCCCCGCGCTTCGTCGGCATGAACGATTGAGCCGAGCGGGATGCGCTCCCGGATTGTCGGGATGGCGTCGCTTTCCTTGCGGAAGACGAACGGAAGGGTTCGCCCCTTGCGCTGGCGCATCACGACCACGACTTGCCGCTTGCCTGTCTGTTCTTCCGCTGTGCGGCGATCAGTGCGCTCTGCGGCCTCGTTCTGCGGCTTGACGTGCCCACCGAAATAGGCGCCGTCCACTTCGCTTTCGCCAGTCAACTGTGCCTTGCGCTGTTCGGTCTCAATTGCCTCCCGGAGTTTGTGGGCAAGCACGAACGCGGTTTTGTACTGACAGCTCAAGTCGCGTGAGAGCTGCAAGGCGCTGTGGCCTTTTGCCCCGTTCGCGAAGATCGCGATTGCGAGGAGATAATCCCGGATCGGGCGCTTGCGGTCAGCGAAGATCGTTCCGACCGTGACCGAGAACTGATAGCCGCAGCCCTTGCATTTCCAGACGGGGCGCGTCGCCAACTTGCGGGCGTCAACGCAGCCACAACGCGGGCAATAGGGCTCACCGCCGTTGTCCGACCAACGGATGCGCTGGAACGTGGTATGGGCTTCCTCATGCGACATGCGCGCCACGGCGCTCAGGGAGAGCGTCCGGGCGGCTGCGGAGAGAAGGAAATGTTGGGCCACGAAAGCACCAAATCCGGTGATCAACATCATCGAATTTAGTGTAAGGCGTCACCCTTGTCAATGACAAAAACATCATATATGATGATTTTTATCATCGACGGGAAGACAAGCTATGGCGGCCAAATCCAAGGACTGGCAGGCCCACGTCAAGGGCATCCTGAAGGCCGAGCTAAAGCGGCGGAACGTCAGCTATGCCGATCTAGCCGAAAAACTCAAAGCCATCGGCATCAAGGACAACGAACGCAATATCGCCAACAAGATCGCACGGGGCAGCTTTACGGCTGTCTTTTTCGTTCAGTGCTTAGAAGCAATTGGATGCAACGCGGTTCATCTCAATGGTCTTTAGCTATGCCACGCCCGCCTTTTTAATTTCAGCTCCGAAGGTCCAAGTCGAAGTTTCGACTACAACCGGAGTTCTTCCGGCCGTCCAAATCGGACTGGATGAACCCCAATAGAAAAAATGGGAGGTTGTGCCGTCGTTATTTTTCTTTTCGCTCGTCGTCCCACTTTTCGAATACACAACAACGAAGTCGCCCGGATTGACCTTCTTACTCCAAAACCAAAACGCATACGGGACATTGCCTCCCGTTACCTTTCCGTCCAACGTTGAATTACATGCAAAAATCGCATAGCGCGTAAGATCGAAACTGGCTGTCGCCTTGAGCGCAATCCGCTCATTACTGAACACACCAGCGTCCGCGATGCTAGAAAATTCTAAGTTCATTTACGCACCTTCGGAGCGGCGCCGGCCACTGTCAGGATTACGCATAGACCAAAGGCAATCCAGCCCCAACTTACGTTTGCGGTGCCGGGGGCGGTTAGGAAGCTTATCGCTGCTCCAAGCCCTGCCGATCCGATTGCAAGACACATTGACGATAGGATTTCTATCCATCGCGATGTTTTGGCCCCTTCCGTGAGACCTGCGATCATCACACGTTGATCGTGGTATTTTTCTACGAAGGATTCGTATTTGGCGCATAGCTGATCGAGTCGCTCGACTTCGTAGAGCAAGAATCTACGGGCGGCAGGACCCGAAAGCTCTTCTTCCGTCAGGGCGCGTCGCGCGACTTCCAAGAAACTGCGACCGGCCTCCTTGACCTCGCCGCCCGTCAGAACTGGAAGCGCACCCCGTTCATCAGTGGGTCCAGGCCCGCCTATGGCTTTCCCGCTTTCGGCCATGGGAAATCGGTAAATTGTCGCCGTAGGAGGGTCAATGTCCATGGCCAGAGTTCCCCGGAACCCGGTAACCGGCCACCGCTACTGGCGGTGAGTCAGCTACATAATTCCGGAATTTCAAGCGCATGCTCTCGATGCCTTGCGCCAGCCGCTTGAGACCGGCGAAGTCGCGATCGCTCGGGTGAACCATCGCGTGACCTATCCAGCGCGGTTCATGCTGGTTGCCGCCATGAACCCGTGCCGTTGCGGACGCGCCAGCGAGCCCGGGTTTACCTGCAGGCGAGGACCGAACGCGCGCTGCGCCGCCGACTACCAGGCGCGGCTTTCGGGGCCGCTCCTCGACCGTATCGATCTGCACATCGAGGTACCGGCGGTCACCGCGGCCGATCTCATCCTGCCGCCGCCGTCGGAAGGAAGCCGCGAAGTGGCAGAGCGCGTACTGCGCGCGCGCGAGATGCAGGCGCAGCGTTATGCCGCGATCGGGCTTGCGCACACCCGCACCAACGCCACCGCGCAAGGCTCGGTACTCGAGGATGTGGCGCGCCCGGATGCGGGAGGGCTTGCGCTTCTGCGCGATGCGGCGGACGCCATGCGGCTCTCCGCGCGGGGCTATCATCGCGTGTTGCGGGTCGCCCGCACGCTCGCCGACCTCGACGGCGCGGAAAAAATGGGCCGCGTGCACCTTGCGGAGGCCCTCTCCTACCGTATGCTGACAGACGAGATCAGGCGAGCCGCCTGACCCGCAAAGGCCGACACCGGCTTAAGCCGCAAGTTCGGCGGAACCGGCCTTGGTCTCGCGATCACAACGCGCATCGTCGATCGCATGGGCGGCAGCGCGGGCTCAACGTGCGCCGTTCTGATCGACTACGCCATCGTCCCAGCGTCGTAAGTTCCGGTCAGGCTGCATTTGCTGCCTGCTCGGCGGCACAGGCGGGCGGCACCCCGTACGATTTGTTGCTCATGGATTTGCACATGCCCGACGGGGACGGGATCGAGACGGTGCACCGGATTCGCGCGATGGAGAGGGAAGGTGGCGGCCGGCGCCTTCCGGTCTTTGCCCTCACCGCCGATGCCTACGAGGAGGATCGCGTCGCGGCTCTTGCCGCCGGGATGGACGGTTTTCTGGTCAAGCCGCTTGAGCGCCGCGCTCTCGTCGAGCTTCTCACCCGCGTAGGGGCCGCAAGCTCGCTGGCAGCGTGAAAGGCTCGAGCCCTTCACAGTTTCCGCAGCGCCACCTCTTCGACCTGGTGGCTCTCGCCTTTCTTCAGGATGAGGTCGGCGCGCTGCCGCGTGGGCAGGATGTTCTCATGCAGATTAAGCAGGTTGATGCGGCACCAGATGGACGTCGCCGTTTTGATCGCGTCTTCATCCGACAGAGTGGCATAGCGGTGGAAATAGGATTTGGGATCGCTGAAGGTTGTGCCGCGCAGCGTGAGAAACCGGTCAACATACCAGGTGCGCAACACCTCCTCGTCGGCGTCGAGATAGAGCGAGAAATCGAAGTAGTCCGAGACATAAGGGATGGCCTTGCCGTCCTTGGGCGGACGCCCGGTCTGGAGCACGTTGAGGCCCTCGACGATCAGAATGTCCGGTCGATCAATATCCACCCAATGGTTCGGCATCACATCGTAGACGAGATGGGAGTAGATGGGCGCCCGCGTCGGACGGCGGCCAGCCTTCACGTCGGAGAGAAAGCGCAGCAGCGCCGGCAGGTCGTAGCTTTCCGGAAAGCCTTTTCGCTCCATCAGCCCTTCGCGGGTGAGGATTGCGTTGGGGTAGAGAAAGCCGTCGGTGGTGACGAGGTCGACCTTGGGAACGTTGGGCCAGCGCGCGAGCAATGCCTGCAGCACCCGCGCGGTGGTCGATTTGCCGACCGCCACGGAGCCGCCAACCCCGATGATGTACGGCATCTTGCTGTCCTTGGTGCCCAGGAAGTCCTGCTGCGCGCGGAACAGGCGCTGGGTTGCCGCGACGTAGAGCGAAAGCAGACGCGAGAGCGGCAGGTAGATTTCCTCGACCTCCTGGATATCCAGGCGATCATGCAATGAACGCACCCGGGTGACTTCGTCCGGAGTGAGCGTCATCGGCGTGTCTTCGCGACGCTCCGCCCATTCCGCCCGCGGGAAGATACGGTAGGGAGAGAGGCCGTCCTCGGTCCGTTGCTCCATCGACCTTCTCAGCCGCGCTGGCGCGACATCTTTTCCTGCAGGCCGCTCTGCCCGGTGCGCGCGCCCAGCGCCGCCTCGACCTCTGACAGTGCGATGCCGCGCGCCCTGAGCACCACCAGCAAGTGATAGAGGAGATCCGCGGCCTCGGCGATCAACCGCTCGCGATCTTGGCCGACGGCTGCAAGCACGGTCTCGATCGACTCCTCGCCAAGCTTCCGGGCGCAGTATTCCACTCCACCATCGAGCAGCCGGCGCGTGTAGGAGACGTCCGCGCTTGCGCGGGCGCGTTCTTCGATCCGGCTCTCGAGGTCGTGCAGCTTGAAATTGGACATGGCCCTGCTCTGACCGCGCTGCATATCACCTCTGGACCAACTGCGGGAGAGCGTTGCAAGCTTGCGCTTGGCGTGTCGTGAACAGCCGCGGCTTACTTGCTCGGTAGCACGACGGTTGCCGAAGGAGACAGGGAGGGATGCATGACGGATCGCCGAAAATTCATTCAGGGCGCACTGGCGCTCCCGGTGGTGGCGGCAGGAACGCCGAGCTTGCACGCCGAAGAACCATGGCCGGCGCGCACCATTACCCTCGTTGTCCCTTTTCCGCCGGGCGGAGTTGCCGACTACGCCGCCCGTCCGCTCGCGGCGTTTCTGTCCGAGAAATTGGGAAAGAACGTCGTGGTCGAGAACAAGGGGGGAGCGGGAGGCGGCATCGGTCACGCTTATGTCGCGCGTGCGGAGCCCGACGGCTACACCATCATGACCGCACTTCCCTCCCTTGCGGTCATCCCGGAAGCGAACCGCATGGCCGGCAAGGCGGTCACGTATGAGGTGGATCAATTCGTCCCGCTTGCACGCCTGCTGGCGGATCCCACCATTCTCGCCGTGCACAAGTCGGCGCCGTGGAGCTCCCTCAACGAGTTGATTGCTGACGTCCGCAACAAGCCCGGCGAAATCCCGTACGGCACTTCCGGGCACCTCGGCACCGTGCATCTCGCCATGGAGATGTTTCTCGTCGCCGCGCAGCTGAAGATGGTGCATGTGCCATATCAGGGTGGCGGCCCCTCGTTCAGCGCGCTCCTTTCCGGGCAGGTGCCGATCGTGCCGACGCTCGTCTCCACCGCAAAGGGGCAGCTCGATGCGGGCAACATCCGCGTGCTGGCGCAATGGGGAACCGAACGGCTGCCGAGCTTCCCGCATGTTCCGACCTTCCAGGAGGCCGGATACCCGGACGTGGTCTACATCCTGTGGACGGGGGTATTCGCGCCAAAAAAAACGCCCGCGCAGGTCGTAGGTATACTGCGCAATGCCATCCGCGCGTTCATGCACAACACGAACGCAGTGGAACGGCTGGAGCAGGCCGGTAGCCAGGTTTCCTACCTGGATGGGCCGGAGTTCGCGACGTTCCTGCAAACCGACACCGAACGCCTGCTCAAGATCGTGCGCAAGATCGGCTTGTCATAGCCGCTCGTGCAATGCGGCAGGCAGGCGCCATACTCGTCTACTCTATCTATCGGTCGGACATTGCCCGATTCGGAGATCTATTAGCCCGCGCCCTCCCCGATGTTGCCATTCATTGTGCGATCTCGCCGGAAGAGGCATCACCTCATCTCCCCAAGGCTGAAATTCTTTACGGCTGGGGCTTCCCTCCGGACATGCTCAAAAACATGCCGCGGCTGCGCTGGGTGCAAAAAATGGGCGCAGGCGTCGACGAGATCATTGCGGATTGGCCGTTCGGCCCCGAGGTGTTGTTGACCCGCACCGCCGGTGAGCTGATCGCGCCGCGCATGACCGAATACGTGCTGGCTGCCATCCTTGACCAGACGCTGGACCTCGCCACCGCGCGCTCTCAGCAGCAGCAACGCCGTTGGTCCTATTACGAGGTTGGCACCATACGAAACCTCACGATCGGCATCACCGGGCTGGGAGAGATCGGATCGGCTGTTGCGCGAGCCGTGCGAGGGCTTGGCGCGCGCGTGATCGGATGGCGCCGCTCGGAGCGCGCTTGCGCCTTCGTCGATGAGGTCTTCGCCGGCACCGCCGCCTTGCCGCGCTTTGTCGGCAGCTGCGACGTGCTCGTCCTGGTATTGCCGCTGACACGGGAAACGAAAGGCCTTTTCGGGACGGATCTATTTGCTTGCTGCCGGCGCGGAACGCACGTCATAAACGTCGGCAGGGGCGGCGTGATCGACGAGGCCGCGCTGCTGGATGCGCTTGATAGCCGCCTCCTCGGCCATGCCACGCTGGACGTATTTGCGAACGAGCCGCTTGCGCCCGAACATCCCCTCTGGGGGCATCCGCACGTCACCGTCACTCCGCATATCTGCGGGCCGCTCGTGCCGGAGGATGTGGTGCCGCACTTCCTGCGGAACTACGCGGCATTCCTGAACGGCTGCCCGATGAAGAACATCATCGATACAGAAAGACAATATTGATGGGGCCGCTTGATCTTGCTGAATTGGGTGCGAGCGAGCTGGTGCGGCTTTTTCGCCGCGGCGAGGCATCGCCAGTCGAGGTCACCCGTGCAGCCCTCGCGCGAATCGAACGCTGCAATGGCCGCTTCAACGCGTTTTGCCTGATTGATGCCGAGCATGCGCTCGCGGCAGCGGCGGCATCGGAAGAGCGTTGGCGCAAGGGCGAGCCGCGAAGCTATATCGACGGAGTACCGGCGAGCATCAAGGATATCATTCTTACCCGCGGCTGGCCGACGCTGCGCGGATCCAGGACAGTCGACCCCGCGCAGCAATGGAACGAGGATGCACCGGCAGTCGCGCGCCTGCGCGAGACCGGGGCAGTTCTTCTGGGCAAGACGACGACTCCCGAATTCGGATGGAAGGCCGTCTGCGATTCTCCGCTTACCGGGATTACGCGCAATCCCTGGGACGACCGCAAGACATCCGGCGGATCCAGCGGCGGCGCGGCGGTCGCCGCCGCCCTGCATATGGGTCGTCTGCATCTCGGCACGGACGGCGGCGGCTCCATCCGCATTCCATCGGCATTCACCGGGGTTTTCGGTATCAAGCCGACATTCGGCCTGGTGCCGGCTTATCCGCTCAGTCCGTTCGGCACGATCGCGCATCTCGGTCCGATCACGGCGACGGTGGACGATGCGGCGCGCATGCTGACCGTGCTGACGCAGCCCGACGCGCGCGACTGGTACAGCCTGCCTTATCGTCCCTGCGACTTTACCGTTGGGCTTGAGCAGGGGGTGCGCGGCCTGCGCATGGCGCTGAGCCTCGATCTCGGATACGCGAAAATCGATCCGGAGATCGGTGGCCTGGTGGAGGCCGCCGCGCAAAGGTTTGCCGAAGCCGGCGCGACGATCGAGCGGCGCGATCCGGGTTTCCCGGACCCGTTCGAGATGTTCAACGCGCATTGGTTCACCGGAGCCGCCAGCGTCCGCTCTGCAATCCCGCGCGAGCGCTGGCCGCTGCTCGATCCCGGTTTCGACCGCATAGCCGCTCTGGGAGAAAGCATTGGACACATGGATTATGCCCGATCGGTCAACAAGCGCGCCGAGCTCGGATTGGCCATGGCGCAGTTTCATGGCGAATTCGATGTCCTGCTCACCCCGACCTTGCCGCTCACCGCTTTCGAGGCCGGCTGCCTGGCGCCCGCGGGCACCGATCAAACAAACTGGACCCACTGGACCCCGTTCAGCTTCCCCTTCAACTTGACGCAGCAGCCTGCCGCATCAATTCCCTGCGGCTTTACCAGCGCCGGCCTGCCGGTAGGACTGCAAATCGTCGCGGCGAAGTATCAGGACAGCCTTGTTCTGCGCGTTGCGCGCACGTTCGAGGCGATGTGTCCGATCAAGCTTCCGGCGATTTCCGCGGATGGGACGAAGCACCGTATCGACGAGCAATGATGCCCCGTGCAAAGCAGAGCATGCATGGAACCGGCACGTTGTCCGAGCGCGAGCAGGCATTCGTGCTGCATCAAGAAGTTGCCCATCTCGCCACCGCTGACGCACGTGGGATCCCGCACGTGATACCGGTATGCTTCGCCATCTCCGGCAACATGCTGTACATCACGATTGACGATAAGCCGAAAACAACCTTCACCGCGCTCAAGCGCCTGCGCAACATTGCCGAGAACCCGGCGGTTGCCGTCGTAGTCGACCGTTACGACGAGGACTGGGCCCGGCTCGGCTGGGTCATGCTGCGCGGCCGGGCGGAAATCCATACCGGAGGAACGGAACATCAGCACGCCCAGGCGCTTCTCCGGACGCGATATCCTCAGCTTGCGAAGATGGATATCGCGCGGTGCCCGGTCATCGCCGTCAGGATCGAACGCACGACCAGCTGGGGCAACCTGTCCGTTGGCGAGGGAGGCTAAGCATGCACGTTGGCGTCTTTCACTTTCCGACCGATTACGGCATCGAGGTTCCCGAGCTCGCGAGCGCGCTCGAGGCGCGCGGTTTCGAATCGCTGCTCGTCTGCGAGCACACGCACATCCCGGTGAGCCGGCGCACGCCATTTGCCGGCGGCGGCGAATTGCCCAAGCGCTACGCGCATACGCATGATCCGTTCGTCGCCTTGTCCTTCGCCGCGGCGGCCACGCGCACCCTCAAGATCGGTACCGGCATTGCGCTTATTCCGCAGCGCGACCCGATCATCACCGCAAAGTCGGTGGCGAGCCTCGATCAGCTCTCCGGCGGCCGCTTCATCTTCGCGATCGGCGGCGGCTGGAACGTGGAGGAGATGGAGAACCACGGCGCCCGCTACGACACCCGCTTCAAGCTGCTGCGGGAACGCGTTTTGGCGATGAAGGCGCTGTGGACGCAGGATGAAGCCGAATTCCACGGCGAGCTTGTCAATTTCGATCCGGTGTGGCTCTACCCAAAGCCCAAGCAGAAGCCGCATCCACCGATCCTGCTTGGGGGTGAGAGCGATCACACCATCAAGCGGGTGGTGGAGTTCTGCGATGGCTGGTTCCCGCGCGCGCGGGGCGTGTTCGAGCCCAGGAGCGCCGCGGCGCGGCTACGTCAGGCCGCTACCGCCGCCGGACGCGATCCGGCCACGCTGTCGATCACCGTTTTTGCTGCGCCCGCCGACGCGGCAGCGCTGGCAGCTTATCGCGAAGCCGGCATCGACCGCGTCCTCCTCGAAGCCCCGGACCTGCCGCGCGACGAGGTGCTGCGGGTCCTGGACCGCAACGCGCCCCTCACGAAACAATAGCGGGCAGAGAATATCGGGGCACTGCCTCGCCCCGACGCTCCCGGTTCAGGGATCGAGCCGCATCGGCAGCCCGGCGGCAGCCATATGGGTCTTTGCCTGGCGGATCGAGTACTCGCCGAAATGAAAGATCGAGGCTGCGAGCACGGCGGTCGCATGACCGTCGCGAATGCCTTCGACGAGATGGTCCAGCGTGCCCACCCCGCCTGAAGCGATCACCGGAACTGTGACCGCATCGACCACCGCGCGGGTGAGCGGAATGTCGAACCCTTGCCGGGTGCCGTCACGGTCCATCGACGTGAGCAGGATCTCGCCCGCCCCCAGGGCGACCACTTCGCGCGCGTAATCTACCGCATCAAGACCGGTCGGGTTGCGTCCTCCATGGGTGAAGATTTCCCAGCGATCGGCTTCGCCCGGCCGCGATACTCGCTTGGCGTCGATTGCCACCACGATGCACTGGTCGCCGAATTTGTTCGCTGCTTCCTTCACGAAGGCGCGGCGCGCCACCGCGGCAGTGTTGATGGACACCTTGTCGGCGCCCGACGCCAGCAGCTTGCGAATGTCCTCGGTCGTGCGCACCCCACCCCCGACGGTCAGCGGCATAAAGCAGGCTTCGGCCGTGCGGCGCACCACATCCAATATGATGTCGCGGTTCTCGTGGCTTGCGGTAATATCGAGAAAGGTCAGCTCGTCGGCGCCGGCGGAATCGTAGGCGACCGCTGCCTCGACCGGATCGCCGGCGTCGCGCAGATCGAGGAACTTGATGCCTTTGACCACGCGACCGTCCTTGACGTCGAGACAGGGAATGACGCGGACCTTGAACATCAGAATCTGCCCGCTCTCGCTGCTCGTATGAGCCGCAACGCTTCGCTGCCATCGAGGCGGCCGTCATAGAGTGCGCGTCCCGCAATCGCGCCTGCAAGCTTGCTCGCGCGAGGCTGCAGCAGCGCCTTGATGTCGTCGATCGACGCCAGCCCCCCCGATGCGATCACAGGCGTGCTGATGGCTTCTGCCAGTGCGAGCGTAGCTTCGAGATTGAGGCCTTTGAGCAACCCATCGCGGGCGATATCGGTATGGATGATGGCAGCAACCCCGGCATCCTCGAAACGCTTCGCCAGCTCGGTTGCCGCAAGCTCTGTGGTGTGGGCCCAGCCTTCAACCGCAACCCTGCCGTCGCGGGAGTCGAGCCCGATGGCAATGCGGCCGGGGAAAGCCTGCGTTGCCTGTCGCACAAACGCTGGATCGCGCACCGCCGCAGTCCCGATGATGACGCGATCGATACCCTTGCCGAGCCACGCTTGCAGAGTTGCGTTATCGCGGATGCCGCCACCCAGCTGAATCGGCATCCTCACCGCCGCGCGGATACGCTCGACCGCCGTCGTGTTGACCGGCTTGCCGGCAATCGCGCCGTCGAGATCGACGATATGCAGATACTCGAACCCCTCGCTTTGGAATGCAGCAGCCTGCGCCGCGGGATCGTCGTGGAACACAGTCGCACGCGTCATATCGCCCTGGACGAGGCGGACGCATTTGCCATCCTTGAGATCAATCGCGGGGAAGAGGATCACGAAAGTAGATCTGAGGATGATTCAGAGCACGTTGAGTTATCATCCTCACCGTCATGCCCGCGCTTGTCACGGGCATCCACGTCTTTGTGCGGCAGCCAAGGCGTGGATGGTTGGCGCATCATCAAGGCTGCCATTGCAGGAAGTTTGCGATCAGACGCAGACCGAGCCGCTGACTCTTCTCCGGGTGGAACTGAGTCCCGACAGCGGTGTCGCGTGCAACGACGGCGGTGACAGGTCCACCGTAGTCGGCGTCGGCGAGAAGGTCGGACGGCTGCGACGCCGACAGCTGGTACGAGTGCACGAAATATGCATGCAGGCCGCCGGACCCGAGCGCAATGCCGTCGAGCAGGGGATGGGGCCGGCGCTGGTTGAGCGTATTCCAGCCCATGTGCGGGATCTTGAGATCGGGATCGGTGGGCGCAATGCGCGTGACGTCGCCTTTGATCCAACCCAGACCTTCCGTCACCTCGTACTCGCATCCGCGCTCCGCCATGAGCTGCATACCGACGCAGATGCCGAGAAACGGACGCCCGTGCACCCGCACGGATTCATTGAGCGCCTCCACCATCCCGTCGACCGCGGCCAAGCCGCGCCGGCAATCCGCAAAGGCTCCCACCCCCGGGAGCACCACACGGTCGGCACGCGCAACCCGGCCGGGATCGCTGGTCACGGTGATTTGCGTCGCAAGGCCGGCCTCGCGTCCAGCGCGTTCGAACGCTTTCGCGGCCGAATGCAGGTTGCCCGAGCCGTAATCGACAATGGCGACGTTCACCGGGCGCCTCCCGGTTCAGGAAAGAGACCGACGATCTCGGAACCCGATGCGTTGGATGCGGGCACCCTTCCAGTCAGCGGCTTTGGCGCGGCACTGGGGTGCGCCGATCCATGCAGGTTCTGTTTGGTCCAGCGGTCAAAGAATCGCTGCTCGGCGGATTCGATGTCGTCCCCGACCACGATACCGGCGTTGCTCCAGCCCCGCCGCGCAAGGGTCAGGCGGCGCAGCGTCGCCGCCTCCAGTCCGACCAGCAGTGCGAGCAGCGCGCCGGCCGTGAGGCGCATTCCGAACGACGCGCCGATGGCTTGCAGGGCAGCCTGAAGCGCAATGGCGAGCACGCAATAGGCGACGAATACCAGCCATAGCCGGTGCCACAACATCCAGAGCGGCGCGAGCAGGAAGGCCCAGAACGAGAACCCGTCACGCACGAACACGAAGCGCTCGGGTCCGGAGGCGGATTGGTTCGCGGTCGAGGGTGGCAGGTGCACGGTGTAGACCGACATGATCGTACTCTTTCTATGCTTCTTCCCTCGCGGGAAGCGATCAGCCGCCGAGCGAGCCCTTGGTCGAGGGGATCTCGTTCGCGGCGAGCGGATCGATGGTGACCGCGGCACGCAGGGCGCGCGCCAATCCTTTGAAACAGGACTCGGCGATATGATGATCATTGCTGCCATATAGCGTCGTCACATGCAGGGTGAGGCCGCTGTTCATGGCGAAAGCGTGGAACCATTCCCGTACCAGTTCGGTATCGAAGCTGCCGACCTTGTCGCGCACGAACTCGGTCTTGAACACCAGAACCGGCCGGCCGGAGATGTCGAGGGCAACGCGCGTGAGGGTCTCGTCCATCGGGATGTGCACGTCGGCATAGCGGGTGATGCCCTTCATGTCGCCGAGCGCCTGCTTCACCGCCTGGCCAAAGGCGATGCCGACATCCTCGGTGGTGTGATGATGATCCACGTGCAGGTCGCCTTTTGCCCGCACCGCGAGGTCGATCCGGGAATGGCGCGCCAGCAATTCCAGCATGTGATCGAGGAAGCCAATGCCGGTCGAGATGCTCGCTGAGCCGCGTCCGTCGAGTTCGATCTCGATCTCGACCTCGGTCTCCTTGGTGGCGCGTTTGACCAACCCTTTGCGCATGCTCTTTCCGCGGTGGAAATGCGCGCCTTTTATCAAGGGTCTCCGCGGATCGCCACTCGCGCTTGCGGCCAAATTGCGCCTTCCCCGCGCAATGCCTACATGCCCTCGCAGGCCCGGACCCCGCATGCAACCGTCTTCTCCCGATCTCTGGCACGGCACCACCATTCTGACCGTCCGCAAGCAGGGCAGCGTCGTGATCGGCGGCGACGGCCAGGTCTCGATCGGGCAGACCGTAGTCAAGGCGAATGCGAAGAAGGTCCGCCGCCTCGGCAAGGGTGATGTGATCGGCGGGTTTGCCGGCGCCACTGCCGATGCGTTCACGCTGTTCGAGCGGCTCGAAGGCAAGCTCGAGCAATATCCCGGGCAGCTCACCCGCGCCGCGGTCGAGCTCGCCAAGGACTGGCGCACCGATCGCTATTTGCGCCGGCTCGAAGCCATGATGATCGTGGCCGATGTCCAGGTGTCGCTCGTTCTTACCGGCACGGGTGACGTGCTCGAGCCCGAGGGCGGCGTCATGGGAATAGGCTCCGGCGGAAATTACGCCTTGGCCGCGGCGCGTGCCTTGCTGGACGGGCCGCTCGATGCCGAAGCCATCGTGCGCAAGGCCATGGACATCGCCGCCGATATTTGCGTCTACACCAACCGCAACATCACCCTGGAGAAGCTTTGAGCAGTCCATGAGCGAGTTTTCCCCGCGCGAGATCGTCTCCGAGCTTGATCGCTTCATCATCGGGCAATCCGATGCCAAGCGCGCGGTGGCGGTCGCGTTGCGCAACCGCTGGCGGCGGCTGCAGCTCGACGAGAAGCTGCGCGAGGAAGTGCTGCCGAAGAACATCCTCATGATCGGGCCGACCGGCGTGGGCAAGACCGAGATCTCCCGCCGGCTGGCCAGGCTCGCGGGCGCGCCGTTCCTGAAAGTCGAGGCCACCAAGTTCACCGAGGTCGGGTATGTCGGGCGCGACGTCGAGCAGATCGTGCGCGATCTCGTCGAGGTCGCCATCATTCAGACGCGGGAGCGCAAGCGCAAGGACGTGCATGCGCGTGCCCAGCTTGCGGCCGAGGAGCGCGTGGTCAACGCGCTCGTGGGCGAGAATGCGAGCGCTTCGACCAAGGACGTGTTCCGGCGCAAGCTGCGCGCCGGCGAGCTCAACGACAAGGAAATCGAGATCGAGGTGCAGGCGAGCGGCGGCGGCATGCCGCTGTTCGAAATTCCGGGGATGCCCGGCGCCCACATGGGCGCGATCTCCATCGGCGACATTTTCAACAAGCTCGGCGGCGGCCGTACCAAAACCCGGCGGGTCACGGTGGCGGAATCCCACGACATCCTGATCAATGAGGAATCCGACAAGCTGCTCGACAACGATCAGCTGGTGCAGGAGGCGATCCACGCCGTCGAGCAGAACGGCATCGTGTTCCTCGACGAGCTCGACAAGATCGCCGGGCGCGAGGGACGCATCGGCGCCGATGTCTCACGCGAGGGCGTGCAGCGCGATCTCCTGCCGCTGATTGAAGGCACCACGGTGTCGACCAAGCACGGCACGGTGAAGACCGATCATGTCCTGTTCATAGCGTCCGGGGCATTTCACCTGTCGAAGCCCTCGGATCTTCTCCCCGAGCTGCAGGGGCGTCTTCCCATCCGGGTCGAGCTGCGGCCGCTCACCCGCGATGATTTCAGGCGGATCCTCACCGAGACCGAATTCTCCCTCATCAAGCAATACGTCGCTCTGATGGGCACCGAAGGCGTGACGCTCGATTTCAAGCCGGATGCGATCGACGCAATCGCCGACGTGGCCGTCGCCGTCAACTCGAGCGTGGAAAATATCGGCGCGCGCCGTTTGCACACGGTGCTGGAGCGCGTGCTCGACGAGATCTCGTTCGCGGCGTCCGATCGCTCCGGGGAAACCGTCGAGATCGACGCGGCCTATGTGCACAAGCACATCGGCGATCTCGCCAAGAATGCCGACTTGAGCCGGTTCATTCTGTAGGGTTCACGAGGACACGGGGCTGGCTCGATCGCCTGCGCGCTGCGACGCGTCTCTCGAAGCATGGCGAGCGCAAATGCAAGCATGCGCCCGTCTCGAGATGAGGGCGAAAGGAAGGTGCCGTTGCTTCAACTTGAGCGAGTACGCTGTTGGTACGAGCCGCTTTTGTTGCCGGACGGGTTGTGAGATGATCGCCCACAAATGCGGGCGGGCTACTGGGAGGATGAAAAAATGCATGAACGCTGGTTGCTCTCTCGCCGCAAGTTTCTGCACACCCTGGTCGGCTCGGGCGTCATCGCCGCGGCGGATCTCGCCTGGTGGGAAGCGCCGCTCATCTCGCCGCGCAAGGCCTGGGGCGCGGAGCCGGTGCGATTCCAGTTCAGCGTCCCTGAGCCTACGCGAATCACGCTCGTTACCTCGCTGGTGCAACGCTTTAACCAGTCGCAGAAGGATTACGAGGTCAAGGTCGAGTTTGTCCCGCAGGCGCAGGCGCGCCAGAAGCTGATCAGCGCAGTCACCGCAGGCAGCCCGCCCGATGTCTGCCAAATCTGGGACAACTGGGTGGGCCAGTTCCAGGCCATGGGCGCGGTGGAGGACCTCACCAGCCGCGCGAAGGCGTGGAGGCACCACGAGGACGTGCAGGATACCGCCTGGCAGACAGTCACCGTGGGCAATCAGATCGTCTCGCTGCCGCTGGCGCTGACGCTCGATGCGATCTTCTACCGGACCGATCGCCTCAAGGCGCTCGGCCTCAAGGCGCCGACCCCCGACTGGACCTGGGACGATTTTCTCGCCATCGCCAAGGCCTTCACCAAGCCGGAGGCGAACCAGTACGGCTACGGCATGCGCGGCGCCGGCACCTGGGCGGTGCTTTATCCGAGCGAATTTGCCTACGCCAACGGCGCGCAGGTCCTCAAGGACGGCAAGCTGGCGATCAACTCGAAAGAGGCGGTCGAGGCGCTGGCCTGGTACCTCGACCTTGCGCTCAAGCACAAGGTCGTCCCGCCCAGCGCGCCAACCGACGGCTTTGTCGAGATCGTCGAGACCTTCGGCCGCGGCGTCACCAGCATGTACCAGCACAATTCCGGCTCGGTCGGCCAGCAGAAGAAGAACGTAGGAGCGGCGAACTTCGCCACGGTGCCGCTGCCGATCGGCCCGGCAAAGAAGCGCGCCACTTTTTATTTCTCCGAGACACTCACCGCGTTCAAGGCCAGTCGCAACAAGGAAGGCGGGTGGCAATTCATGAGCTTCATGCTCGATGATGAGCCCTGCCTGATGTACGGCAAGACCCTTGGGCTGCTGCCGCCGCGCAAGTCCATCCTGTCCAAGCCGGAGTTTGCAGATGATCCGGCGCTGAGCGGCTTCGTCGAGTCGTTCCCGTTCGCGATCGTGAGTCCCTACCTCGTCCATCCGGGCTGGGGCGGCAGGATCGACTCCGATGGCGTGCCGCTCATTCAGCAGGCCATCGTGGGAAAAATCTCGGCACAGCAATGTCTCGACCGCTTCGCGGATGTTCTGAAGAAAGAGATGACTTGACCGCCCTGAAACGCGGCTAAGCATGACCGCGGTCGTCGCCCTCGGAGATCGCCGCCCCCGCCCGCTGATCAGCCTGCGGGTGCGTCAGCTGATGGTCGGCTATTCCTATCTGCTGCCGGCCGCGCTGTGCATGCTCGCGACCGTGGTCGTGCCGATCGCGCTCGCGATCAAGATGAGCCTCTACAACGACATCCTGTACAAGCCGCAGGACTATCGCTTCATCGGGCTGGGCAACTACATGCGGCTTGCCGAGGACCCCGTGTTCTGGCTCAGCCTGTGGAACTCGTTCGTCTGGGTGTTCGGCTCGGTGGGGTTGCAGTTCGTCGCCGGATTTGCGGCGGCGCTGCTGCTGCACCAGGCCTTCAGGGGACGCGCCGTCGTGCGGACCCTCACGTTGCTGCCCTGGATCATCCCCGGCGTCGTCGTCGGGCTCATCTGGGAGTGGCTCTATCAGCCGAATTACGGGGTGATCAACGACCTGCTGATGAAGGCCGGCTTGCTGCATGATCGTATCGCCTGGCTGTCGAGCCCGGACCTCGCGATGGCGGCGGTCGTGTTCACCAATGTCTGGCGCGGCATTCCGTTCTTCGCGATCATGTTGCTGGCTGGGCTGCAGGCGATACCGGGCGAGCTCTACGAGGCCGCACACGTCGACGGCGCCGGCGTGCTGGCCCGCTTTCGACACATCACCCTGCCGCTGCTGCGGCCCATCATCGTCGTCGCGACCGCGACCCGCATCATCTGGACCTTCAACTACGCCGACCTGATCTTCGTGATGACCAGCGGCGGGCCGGCCAATGCCACGCAGATCACGTCGACCTATACGCTGCTGCAGGCCTATTCCAACCTCGACTTCGGCTATGCCGCGGCGCTGTCGGTGGTCCTGCTCATCGTCATGCTGGCATTTACCGCAGCCTATCTGCGGCTGACCCGCGGCGTCGAGGAGGTCGGATGATGCCTCGGCGCGCCCAGGGAGACCTAGCCGAGCGGCTGTTGCGCGGGCCGGTTCTCTGGTCGGGCCTTGCGGCGCTGAGCGCCTTTGCCCTGGGCCCGTTCATCTGGATGCTGCTCACGTCGTTGAAGAACCGGGAGGAGCTCTACGCGACGCCGCTGCAGTACCTGCCCGCGCATCCCACGTTGGAGAATTACGTCGAGGCCTGGACCTCTCCGGTCACGCCGTTCAGCCGCTTCTTCTTCAACAGCCTGTGGGTGTGCTCGGTCACCATGGTGGCCACGACGGCGGTATCGGTTCTCTCCGGCTATGCCATCGCCCGCTTCCGCTTTGCCGGGCGCGACGCGCTCCTTCTCATCTTTCTCGCCACCCAGATGTTTCCCAGCGTGCTGCTGATCGCGCCGCTGCTGACGCAATGGCGCGCGCTCGGCCTGATCGACACCTACCAGGCGCTGATCTACTCGAATTTCTCATTCACGGTGCCGTTCACGGTGTGGATGATGGTGGGCTATTTCAGCTCGATCCCGCGCGACCTCGAGGAGAGCGCGATGATCGACGGCTGCAACCATTTCGGCGCGCTCTGCCGCGTGGTGCTGCCGCTCGCCGCGCCCGGCATCGCTGCCACGGCCATTTTTGCCTTCGTCGTGTCGTGGAGCGAGCTCCTGTTCGCGATCTCGTTCACCACCGAGACCGACATGCGCACGCTCTCAGCAGGCCTCCTCTACATGGTCGGGCAATACGAGGTGCAGTGGGGACCGTTATCCGCCGGCGTGATCATGAGCACGGTGCCGGTGGCGATCCTGTTCGTGTTTCTGCAGCGCCATCTGATCCACGGGCTTACCGCCGGCGCGGTCAAGGGCTGAGCAGGATTTAAACCTCGTAGATGGGCAAAGGCGCGCGTTTCGCATGTCTTTTCCGCATCGATGGAGGTTAAACCCACGGACCTCATCCTTGAGGAGAGTGCATGCTTGCATGTGCGTCTCGAGGGATGGCCGCTAACGCGATCTCGCTTGTCGCCGTTCTATTCTCTGGCTGAGGACGCAGTCGGATGCGAACCCGTCTCGCCATCCAATTCCCTGCTACAGGGAAATTAACAGGGAATCTGGCCACTTCGGCTGGTTGAATTTGCGTCAGCTTTTAGAGTCATCCGGCCGCGAAATGGGTTGCGGCTTTGAGGGTTTCAGGCTGAAAATGACCCTAACCAGACCAACGCACTGTCAGGATGTTGCAACGCGATAATTGCCCATGGGGGTTGCAAGCGTGGGATTGCCGCACCAGCTTGCGGTGGCTTGAGATCAGCACCTGATTGCCGAACTCGAAGGGCCCTCCTTCATCTCTCGTACAGTTACGCAGCGCCGTTTGGACCGGCGATACTCGTGACACAAGACCCACAACGGGTCATTGGTGGCCAAATTTGCTGTGATGCACAACGCAGCCCAGATCGCTATGATGCGCCTCTGTTGAGTCAGGGCAAGGCAATGAGACGGCGCTCCAAAGCAGGCGGCGAACCCGTTAAATCGGGACATCGCAAGACAGTAATGCCTAAGCGGCGCAATGCGCCGGAGGCCGGTGTCCGTCGCGGTTCCTCCGCTACTGACCGGGACGCGGAAGTCGCGCGCTTCTCCCACGAATTACATGAGGCGCTGGAGCAGCAGGCGGCAACCTCGGAGGTGCTGCGCGTCATCAGCTCTTCGCCCGGCGATTTGAAGCCGGTATTTCAGGCGATGCTGGAGAATGCCACGCGCATCTGCGAGGCCAAGTTCGGCATCCTGTGGCTGCGCGAGGGCGATGGCTTCCGCTCCGTCGCGCTTCACAACGTGCCACCTGCTTATGCCGAGCAGCGGCAGCGCGAGCCTGTGATCCGTCCCGGCCCCGGAACGGGCCTCGGTCGTGTTGCAAAGACCAAGCAAGTAATCCACGTTGCCGATGTTCGGGCGGAAGCGGCCTACATCGAACGCGATCCGCTGCGCGTCTCCACCGTTGAACTCGGCGGTTACCGGACCGTTCTCGATGTCCCAATGCTCAAGGACAATGAACTAATTGGAATCATCACCATCTATCGTCAGGAGGTTCGTCCCTTCACCGACAGACAGATTGAACTCGTTAAGAGCTTCGCCGCGCAGGCTGTCATCGCCATCGAGAACGCGCGGCTGTTGAACGAGCTGCGCGAATCGCTGCAGCAGCAAACCGCCACCGCCGACGTGCTCAAGGTCATCAGCCGCTCGACCTTCGATCTCAAGTCAGTGCTGCACACGCTGGTCGAATCGGCGGCACGCCTGTGCGATGCTGACAAGGGCACCATTACCCGGCAGATCGATGGCGTGTTCTACCGCGCCGAATCCTACGGCTTCCCCGCCGAAGTCATGGAACGTTGGAGAAACGTGCCTCTAGCGCCAGAGCGCGGCAGTGTCTCCGGACGCGCGCTACTCGAAGGTCGTGCTGTTCACATCCCCGATGCGGAGTCCGATCCGGACTTCACTTTCGCAACGGCGGGGGCCGGGATTCGCTCCGCGCTCGGAGTTCCTATGTTGCGCGAGGGCGTCCCGATCGGCGTGCTCGCCTTGGCCCGCTCCGACGCACGCCCGTTCACCGACAAGCAGCTTGATCTCGTCTCCACCTTTGCCGACCAGGCGGCAATAGCCATCGAGAACGTGCGGCTGTTCGACGAAATCCAGGACAAGAGCCGTCAGCTTGCGGAGGCGAGCCAGCACAAGTCCCAGTTCCTCGCCAACATGAGCCACGAGCTGCGCACGCCGCTCAATGCCATCATCGGCGTCAGCGAGATGCTGTGGGAGGATGCGGAGGCGACAAAGCAGGACACGGAGCCGCTCGACCGAGTGCTCGGCGCGGGCCGCCACCTACTCGCATTGATCAACGACATTCTCGATCTCTCTAAAATCGAGGCGGGGCGGATGGAGCTGAATCTCGCTTCCTTCTCGGTTGCACCGGTGATCAACGAGGTAGTCAAGACCATCGAACCGCTGGCAGCCAAGAACGGGAATCAGGTCGCGGTCCATTGCGACGGCGAGATCGGGACGATGCGTGCCGACCAAATGCGGCTGCGGCAGGCGCTGCTTAATCTCATGAGCAACGCCAACAAGTTTACCGAGCGTGGCACCATTACGATCGATGCCCATCATCGACAGGAGAACGGCGGCGATTGGATTACGCTCGCGGTAACGGATACCGGCATCGGCATGACCCCGGAACAAATGGGCAAACTGTTCCAAGAATTCTCCCAGGCATCGTCATCGACGGCTAGCAAATATGGAGGGACCGGCCTCGGCCTCGTTATAAGCCGACGCTTCTGTCAGATGATGGGCGGTGACATCACCGTCGAGAGCGAGCCCGGTCGTGGTTCCACCTTTACAATCCGACTGCCGAGGATCGTGGAGGTTGGGAAGGCCGCCCAATAGGCACGCTGTTTGCTGCGGTGCACATGGTCCGCTAATGATGTGGTGGACGGCGCCCGCTCCCGGCGACGAATCGCCGTAAGGTGATCGTTGCAACGAATCACATGAGGGAGCCGTCCACATGCAAATTACCACGATCGGTTTGGATATCGCCAAGAACGTGTTCCAGGTCCACGGCATCGATGCGACCGAGAAGGTCGTCGTCAGGAAGC
>Ga0073928_10000139_pt1 | contig 168313 bp, 133 predicted proteins | sample PaiPotPPA55metaG_FD_76969 | JGI IMG/M metagenome (GOLD analysis project Ga0073928, IMG submission 76969) | Iron sulfur acid spring bacterial and archeal communities from Banff, Canada, to study Microbial Dark Matter (Phase II) - Paint Pots PPA... ...
GTCATCGCGATGACCTCGAGTAACAATCACGATATAGGAACTTTCATTGGGATCAAGAGTCCGAGTGGCGTCGTCGAAATCGAGCGCATGAATTTCGCCAGCATCTGGAAAGCGTTCCTTGGTGGCGTAGGAGGTGCGGTCGTCCGCGACAATCGGGTTAAACCCCGCATTTGCGGCAACCCTACAAAGATTTACAGCCACATGGCCTGCACCGAAAATATAAAGTAACGCTGGAGGTAATACCGGTTCCACAAAAACTTCCAATGTACCGCCACAAACCAAGCCGGTGTCGTACTTGGGATCCTGGTTGAGGTCAAAGACAAGGGTCCGCGGCTTCTCAGACTCCATGACCTCACGGGCCGCTTGCCACACATCTGCCTCCACGCAACCGCCGCCAATGGTGCCCACAATCGAACCGTCATCGCGTACCAGCATCTTGGCGGTGCGAAACGATGGGATCGAGCCCCGGACATTCACGATAGTCGCGACAGCGCCGCGGCGTCCGTCGCGGCGAAGTTGGACAATTTGTTCGTAGATGTCCATGTGTGCTGTCGCCAGCGCTGCTTCGATTATCAGTCGGTCCACTGAGTGAGTCAACATTCTGTCGTTGTCATCCCGGCGAAGCCATTCTTTCAGCCGAGCGAGGGGTCTCGCGCGTCACGTCGCAGATAACCCTCGTCTGCGATGGCGCGACATCAGGTGAACCAGTGCAAGGAATTCCATCCCGGCCCTAATTGGGAATTCCCAGGTTGAAGAAGTATCCTTTATGTCACCATCGAAGACAGGAGGACGCTTGCATGAAAGCCGTCCGCATTCATCAGTTTGGTGAACCGGAGGTTCTAACTTACGAAGATGTGCCTGATCCGCAGCCGCGCAAAGATCAGGTACTGGTGCGTGTGCGGGCATGTTCCTTGAACCACCTTGATGTATGGGTGCGCAAGGGACTACCGGGAGTAAACCTGCCGCACATTCTTGGCAGCGATATTGCCGGCGAGATCGTCGAAGTCGGCGATTACGTCAGCGGATTCACAGTGGGGCAACGAGTCCTGCTGGCTCCGATGCATTTCTGCGGGCACTGCGAGAAGTGCGTTGCCGGCCTGCAAAACCAGTGCCGGGAATTCACCGTGCTAGGGAATGGTGTCGATGGCGGTAACTGCGAATTGATCGCAGTGCCCGCGGCCAACCTGATCCCGATTCCCGACTCACTCGAGTTCAACCAGGCGGCAAGCGTACCGCTGGTGTTTCTGACGGCGTGGCACATGCTCGTCGGACGAGCCGGCATTCGTCCCGGCCAAACTGTGCTGGTGCTGGGGGCGAGTTCTGGCGTGGGTATCGCGGCCATTCAAATCGCCAAGCTCTTCCACTGCCGTGTGATCACCAGCGCGGGAGACGAAGCGAAGCTGGCGAAGGGACGCGAACTCGGCGCGGATTACGGCATCAATCACTACCAGCAAAAGATTTCACAGGAAGTGCGGAAGATCACAAATAAAGAAGGAGTCGATATCGTGGTCGAGCACGTCGGCGCTGCCACCTGGGATGAGAGTGTGAAATCTCTCAAGAGCGGCGGCACTCTCGTCACCTGCGGCTCGACCACCGGGCCCAACGTGGGGATCGATCTTCGGCATCTCTTCGCACGCCAGTTGACGCTTCTCGGTTCCTACATGGGAACCATGGGCGAACTGCATGAAGTTCTGAAGCATGTCTTTGTTGGGCGCTTGAGGCCGGTCGTGGATCGCATCTTTCCGCTGAGCGAATTACGCGGCGCACACGAATACATGGAGAAGAGCCAGATGTTCGGCAAGATCGTAGTCAATCCCTGAAAAGAGGAAGCACCTTTCAAGAACCAAAACCCACTCCCCGCGAGCCTAACGGGGAGTGCGGATTTGTCTTTCGCGGCCGATTGTGCCTAGCGCCTCTTTTTCTTCTCGGGTGGTTTTTGAAGGCCCCGGCGGCCTTGGCCCGGGCTTGAGCGGTTTTGGAGGGTTCGGTCCGGGCTTCGGCTTCGGTCCAGGCTTGCTCCCACCACCGCCTGTGACGACAGTATGGTTGGTCAAATCGACCACAAAACTATCCGCCACACCGGGCGTCACGGCCGCGCCCGAATAAGGTGCGGTGTAAGGGGCCGAGAGATAAGTACCCACGATTTGGGTTTTACTCACCTCGAGACGCAGAAACCCGAAGTTGTCCTGATCGTACTGCTCCAAGGTAAGACCACCTCCTATCGGCAGCGGTGCCGACGGATACGCGCCATTGATCTGGTGAACTTTGCCGAGTTTGGTGTAGCCGCCGGCCCCGGCCACCACGCAAGGAATCTGAAGCTGGCCCTTCGGCCCCTGGACCACATTTGTGAAACGCTGATAGTTGTGGACATGTCCAGATAAGATCAGATTCGGATAGCGCTTAGCAGTCTTAAAGCCCGCAAAGAGAACATTCTCGACGGCGGTGCTGCCAGAGTGCTCCACATCTCCTGAGAATGGTGGGTGGTGAACGGCTACGATCAGCGCCAGGTTTGGATCGGCTGCGGCCAGTTCTCCATGGAACCAGTCGATCTGATCCTGGTGGAATTCTCCCTGGTCTTCCCCCACATTAGAGAACAGGCCAATGATTGTCGCCAACGGCGTGGTAAAGGTCCAAAACACATTCGGCAAATCCATCTGAGTTCGATTCGCGCCGGTCTTGAGCGAGCCGGGTTGACCTGGATTCTTTGACATGAAGTTTTGGACGAAACCATCAAGCGGGTATTTGATTGGGTCTACCGGACCATCCTGTGGATCGTCGGGCTGGCAGTCGTGGTTGCCAGGAATGGCGACGATGAAAATCGGGTAATCCTTATATGTCTCGTAAAAATTGTCGCCATACTTGTCGATGTCACCGGCGAAATAAACGACGTCGCCGATGTGATAGTAGAAGGCCGGTTTCTTGTCATCCACCAGGGCTTCAGCATCCTGAGTCATCATCTGCGCTACCAAGTCCTGCGGCCCACTGTCCCTGTAATCGCCGGTATCTCCAACCGTGTGGAAGACAAGAACGCCGTTGCTGATTTTTGCCACATCATCGGCGGACAACAACTGGGACAAATCAAATCGGTACGGTTTGGGCCCATTTGGAGGAGGAAGAGGTTGGAATGGGTAGTGCGGCAGTTGCGTGCTGGCGGCCTGCACCGGAAAATCCGCTCTCCGACCCTTCGCGGATAGCGAGGCCGTTCCCGCCGTTGCGCCACTAATCGGCGGTTGGTGGCTCTGCCGTTTGCCAGCGCCCTTTCCCGTGGTGAAGAAACGCATTGGACTCATAATCATCTCCTTAAGGCGATCGGGCCCTCGGCGCACCTCCACGAGAATTGCGCGCGTGATCCTGTTTGGATGCAGAACGGAGCCGGAAAGCCGTGAGGGGAAGACGCGCGAAGATTACACCAAAGATTTGGCTTGTGAAGCATTTTGCAGAACATCGAATTTCGTAGTGGATTGCCTGCCTTTCGTCGTGTCCTCGCACTGGCGAATGACGGTGTCATCGGTCTACAATAGCTTTAGGTGTCTCGCTCCTTAAATTTCGGTCCTTACGTCGACATCGAGAATGGCAAGAAGGTAGTCAAAGACTTGACCTTCGGCAATCCCACGCCGGAGGGAGTGGTGCTCACTACTCTTGATTCGGCCGTGAACTGGATGCGCAAGGGTTCCATCTGGCCGATGACGTTTGGCCTGGCTTGTTGCGCCATCGAAATGATGTCGATGGGAGCGTCTCGCTTCGATATTGCGCGCTTCGGGGCGGAGGTATTTCGCCCATCCCCGCGCCAGAGCGATCTCATGATTATCGCTGGACGCGTCTCCAATAAGATGGCGCCGGTGATTCGCCAACTATGGGAGCAGATGCCTGAGCCCAAGTGGGTGATATCCATGGGCGCATGTGCCACTTCCGGTGGAGTCTTTAACAACTATGCGCTGGTACAAAGCGTCAACCAGGTGATTCCGGTGGATGTTTATGTCCCCGGTTGCCCTCCCCGGCCTGAGCAACTCATTTATAGCATTACTCTTCTTCAGGAAAAGATTCAGAAAGAGCGCGGAACTATCAGGAAGGCCCTCAACCTGGCGCCGGTCTAGGATGGTTACGCCGTCGCGCGATTTTCTGACCGTGAGCTGTGCAATTTCTTGCATAATTCCCTCCCCAAGTAACGGCTAAAGGGGCCTTCGGAATACCCAAAACCCGTTTTGGAACCCAGCCCAGTTACGAGAAGAACCAGAAACCATTCTTCTGTTGCCTGAATCTAAGGTGATGAGTGTAGTCTCGTAGTGTTTCCTTGGACAGCCCTAGATTAAAAGAAACTCAGTTGGGGAAGGTGCTCCATGGTCGCAAAACTGATTGACTTGGTTTTTGGTTGCAGGCACTCCCGGTACAGCTTTCCGGTTACCCTGCGAAGGTCGGCAGCCAGGCCGCAGGCGGGTGCGTTGACCGGGACTTATGTAGCCTGCCTCGATTGCGGTAAGGAATTTCCTTATGACTGGCAGGAGATGAAGGTGATTACATCGCCAGCTGAGAGTCGCCAGCATGTAGCTTCGCTGGCCACGAAAACTGTGTAAGAACAACTATCCAGCTATTGGTGAATGATCCGTTTCAGACGTATCCAACCCAACAGCTCTTCGGCACGGCAAACCTTAGCGAGCTTGAACGGCTGCCGCAGTCCTCTTCTCCATGGGCACAAACTCCCGTTCTTCAGAGCCGATATAGATCTGCCGCGGCCGCGTAATCTTCTGCTCCGGATCGCTGACCAGCTCCTGCCACTGTGCTAACCACCCCGCCGTGCGTGGAATTGCGAACAGCACCGTGAACATCTCCGGCGGAAAGCCCATGGCCTGGTACATAATTCCTGAATAGAAGTCGACATTCGGATAGAGCTTCCGTTTCACGAAATAGTCGTCTTCCAGGGCGATGCGCTCTAGTTCCAGGGCAATGTCCAGCTTCGGGTTGCGTCCCGTGACCTGGAAGACTTGTTCCGCAGTCCACTTAATGATCTTCGCCCGGGGATCGTAGTTCTTGTACACACGATGTCCGAATCCCATCAGCTTGCACTGCCCGTCCTTCACTCTCTTGATGTAAGCCGGCACGTTGTTTTTTGTTCCGATCTCCTCGATCATCTTCAGCACCTCTTCATTGGCTCCGCCATGCAGCGGTCCCGCCAGAGCTGCCGCCGCCGACGCGGTGGCCAGGTAAGGATCGGTCTGCGCGCTGCCCACCGTGCGCATCGCGCTGGTACCGCAGTTCTGCTCGTGATCCGCATGCAAAATAAACAGGATGTCGAGCGCGCGTGCCAGCACCGGATTCGCCACATACTTCGGCTCAACCATCTTCCACAACATGTTCATGAAATTCTCGGTGTAGTTCAAATCGTTGTCGGGATACACGTAGGGAAATCCCACGTGATAGCGGTACGACATGCCCGCGATCGACGGCGCCTTGCCGATCAGCCGCTTGATCTGCAGCATCCGGTTTTCCGCGTCATGAATCCGATGGGCTTCCGGATAAACGCTTGAGAGCGCGGCCACCGTACTCACAAACATCACCATCGGGTGCGCGTCGTAACGGAATCCCTCCATGAACTTTTTCGTGGTCTCATGCAGCATGGTGTGATGCGTAATGTCGTGCACCCAGTTCTTGAGTTCCGGTGCGGTGGGCAAGTCGCCGAACAGCAGTAGATACGCAACTTCCAGGAAGGTGCATCGCTCGGCCAGAGCTTCGATGGGATATCCGCGATAGCGCAGAATCCCGCGGTCGCCATCAATGAAGGTAATGCCGCTCCGGCACGATGCGGTGTTCATGAACGCTGGATCGTACGTCATCAGTCCAAAATCTTCCGCATCCGTCTTGATCTGCCGCAGATTCGTCGCCCGAATCGTTCCATTCTCGATGGGAACGGTATAAATCTTGCCGGTGCGATTGTCGGTAATGGTGAGTGTATTGTCTGGCATGGAAACGCCTACTCCTTGCTGTTCTACCCTATAAGGCTAGCGTAGCTCACCTCACGTAGCTTCGACAATGATGGGCTGTGACTGTGGTCACATAGACGCAGGGCTGAATCGGCCCAGTCCCCGCCATTCCACCCGAATTGGGACCTGGAAAACACAAAACCGGCGGCCGCAGCCGCCGGTTTCGGTATTTTTCTTTTTGGCCCTCGTGTTTTTGCCTCGTGCTAGTTCGACGAATCGTCTCGCCGCTTCAGAGTGGGCCGGTCATCGTCAGGCTGGCTACCCGTGTTGCCGTCGGTGCTGCTCGTCGAGGTTCGCCGCAGGCTGGGCTTGTTGGCGTCCTTTTGATCTAGAACCTTATGCCGATTCTCAATCGACGCCAGCCGAGCCTTCACTTCGTCGAATTCCGACGTAGTCACAACGTATTGCTGCTTCGACGGGAGTATCTTTCGAATCTCCTCCTGCGACTTCTCAATGCGATCCGGGGTCTGCGGATGCGTGTCGAAAGCCTTCGACAGCGTTCCTGGTTTCTTCTTCTCCATCGCCTGAAGCTTTTCGAAGAAGGAAACGAATGCCGACGGATCGTACCCGGCACGGTACATATATTCCACGCCCAGATAGTCTGCCTCGGCCTCGAAGCCGCGGGAGAACTTCAAGAAGGTCATGGGGATCGCCAGCCCCGCTGCTTCATACCCGGCGTAGCCGATCGCACCGCCCATAAAAATGAAGGGAATCGAAGCCATTTGCAACAGATTCGCGCGGGTCATTTCGCGTCCGTAGTGACACGCCGCCACGTGCGCAATCTCGTGCGCCATTACGCCGGCCATCTCGGCCTCTTCGTCGGCCGCCAGGATCAATCCCGAGTTCACATAAAAGAATCCGCCCGGCAACGCCATGGCATTTACCACGTCGGAGTCGATCACCTTAATTGTGAACGGAACCTGCGCATCCGAATTCCGCACCAGGTTCTGGCCAACCCGGTTGACGTACTCTGTCACCACAGGATCGTTCACCAGCTTGATCTGCGATTCGATCTGTTGCGCATACACCCGGCCCCGCGCTACTTGTCCTTCGACCGTGTACCAATTGCCCACGCCGCGCCCGCAGCCTACATTGCGGTTTCCCACAGCATCGACGTCGGTCTTGGTGCCGTCGTGCTTGATCTGGTCGTCATCCTTTGTCGGAAGCGCAGCGGGCGCCTGCGCCGGCGCGTTCTGAATATCAGCCGCTTTCGGCTGGCCGTTGTCTGGATCGTGCGCCGGAGTTTGAGTTTGACCAGGATTATTTTGCCCAGGCTGAGCCTGGGTAGGCTGAGTTTGAACAGGAACGTTCTGCGGGTTCTGACTCGGATCTTGTGTCTGCGCCAACGTCCAGGGCCCTGCGCTGAACGCTGCTAACGCCGCCGCGATTGCCAACCATCGCAATTTCATAAATACCCCTTTGCCGCACAAATACTCTTATGTGACATTATACGCCCGACCCGAACGCACCTGGCCCAAAACTTGTCTCTTGAGGTTGGACGCTGGGCTATGATCCGAGGTTATCCGGAGACTCCGATAAAACCTTGAATAACTAGGGGCTGTCCCCCCTCAAACGTTAGTTTTTTGAACCACATTCTCTTGCCGCTCCTCCAATCCGTTACCCGAGGAGATCAGACGGCTTGATTGATCACCTACCTCTTCGCCAACCAAGACAGCCCAAATCGCCTCTTCAGAATGCCATGTTCCAACCAATGCAAACTAAAAATGGGCCGCCTCACCGGGCGGCCCACTCAAATCGAAACGATACAATCGCAGCCTACTTAGACAGGGCCACGACTTGCTGGACAAACGGTACACCATTCGGAGTGCCGACGCCCGTCACATCGTCCCACCCAAAACCGACCGTCAGCGACGAGTCGGTTCCGAAGGTAAAAACATCCCAGCGAGTTGAGGTGGAACTTTGAAACAACGCGCTCACATAGTTTTTCGTATTTTCAAGCGGCTCGGCTAACGAGTTCGGACTCTCGAAAGTAGGAGCACTCGGGGGATCGAAAACAAGCCCGAACACATTGAAAAGAGAAGCGAAGCTAAGATCCGTTACATCCGAAATGGCGCCTCCGTGCAGCTGGTACAAATATGGCGCCGCCTGACCCAGCGGCGTTCCCGCCGCCTGGTTCGCAATCGCCCACAGGCCCGAGAACATCGGGGACGACAAACTGGTGCCACCGAACACTGCCACCTCCTGCGGGTCTCCCGGCACGCTATCCGGCGTCACGATGATCTCGCTCCCAGTCTCCGGGTCGGCATTCATGGAGATGTCCGGAACCAGGCGGAAGCTGCCCGGCAAACTCTTCTGGAATGACGGTTTGGCGTAAACGACGCTGGTCCCTCCTCCGGCTCCGAAGACGAAGCCCAATTGTAATGGCGGAATCGTCGGAGGGTTCGGGGTAGGGTTGGCGATCCGCGTCTCATTGAGTCCCCAGCCCGTCTCGAGCTCAATATTATTGTGGGCATCCAGGAATGTGCTGGTGCAGCCAACGCCGGTCGCAAACGGAGAATCGGCATTTGCCGACACCGATGCAACAGCAACGCCCAATTCCGCGTCATCGACGGCTACGAAATCGCCATCATCGCCGGAAGAAACGTCCAGCGAAATGCCGTGGCTGCAGCCAACTCCGCGATGTTGTTCTCCACTACCAGTTCTGACGGCGCGAGTTCCGCAAGGACAATCTCTTGAATTCCGAAACTGTTGGAGATGACGTTGCCCAGCTTATTCTCGACCGCAAAGAGATTTGCAGCGTCCAGATTCGTGAAGGCGTTAGTTGCCGCCAATACCAGGGCGATATTAGCTCCCGGCGCAATCGTATGGGCCCACTCCACATCAAGTGTGGTTTCGAATTGCCAGCTCCCCGCGATACAGCCGTTGGTGGCGGTGCAAGTCGCCGGACCGGTGGGAGTGAAGATTTGGAAATTCGAAGGTGTAAGAGCGGGCAGCCCGTTCAGCTCCGAAAAAAGATTGGCATCGGCCAGGATCGTATTTGATCCAAACGCGTCGACAATTACGACAGTCTGGCCCGCGCCGTCTAATCCGTTCTTATAGAGTCCGTTCAACCCGTACGCAGTTTGTATTTCAGCGGAATCGTAGCCGCACGGCGGCAGGTTGGGAACGCCAGAGGTAATGTCGGCACCACAGCGATTGCCGGAGTAAACCGCAACCGGACCGCCTCCGCCAGTCTTGAAAGTTTGAGTTTCGGGCGGCCGCAGGCACTCGGCGCTGAAGAGCAGCCCGTTTGAGCTTGGGCCCGAGCTTACTGGAACTCCGCTGTAAGCCACGCCCGCATCGGGATCGGTCGCCGGTCTTGCGTACGATGAATACCCGAGATCGCTTACCTGTATAGCCGCCACCAGCGCGCCCGCTGGTCCCGTAACCGACGGCTCCTTTGTGGCCATCGCGTGAATCGCCCCTTTGATGTTCAAGCGGTTGATTTGGACGTTAAAGGCATTCTGGATGTCGCCGACGCGCCCCTGCGCCGACACATAGTGATTGTTCTTCTCGATCGCCGATACGCTCAGATTGTGGGATTCGAGAAACTCGCGCACCACAGCCGCGTCCTGCGCAGTGGGCGCGAAGGTCGCTTTGTATTGCTCCATCGTAAGCCAGCGGTGATAGTTGGGTGAGCCTTCTTCGTACATCTGTTTGACTAACTTATCGAGCGCGGCCTTGTTGTGCAGGTTCAACCACACATTTACGGAGATCTGCTTGGATGCATCCTCCGCACCTAGATCCCGTACGGTTCCAACGAGGGTTTGCGAGTTATTGCTGAATTTCCGGTTTGGGGATTGAGAGAATCCAAAACTTGCCATCAACGTGAGAACGATGAACAGAGTGGAGACTCCAGTAAGGATTTGCGACAAGTTCTTTCGAGTCGTCATACCCATTCTCCTTGGCCGTGCGTGGGATGCTAGTGCCGTATTCCGAGGTTCGGATTGCGCGCAGCGGGGGCGCGTCGCGAAGTGTGTCATCGGAGAATCCGCCAGTCAAGCAGACGCCCAAAGAGATGACAATCTTTTTACAAATGCAGAGTTATGCCGGAATTTGCAAGTCCGAAAAAATCACAGGTTCGATCTAGTCCTTCATGCCTTCCGACACTATGAACTCGGGGTCGAAGGGCTCCGCCGCTAGAATTTTTGATGCACGGGATCGAAATTATGCATCCAACAATCGGCATCGTAGTTGACCGATTTGCCGAAAAAGCTTACTATCCACAGCAGTATGTCGAGCTTCAGCAATCTTCGCCAGTTTTGCCTGTGTGCATGTTGTTGTTGTGCATGCGTGTGCTCTGGCGCAGGGAGGCTGCTGACTTAGAAGTTTCATAGGATCATCAGCACTTATCACCCACCGCCAGAGAGCCTCTGGCGGTGGGTTTTTCTTTTTGGGGCAAATCGGGTTCGGTCAAACAGTTTTGGGGAAGTCAGTTTATGGCAAATCCAGTCAAAGAAACCAAGGCGCAAAAGTCGGAACGCCTGAAGCGGGCGATGAATCCCTGGGACGGCCTCGCCGAGATTCGCCGTTTCGCAAGAGACGGCTTCGACTCGATTCCACCCGAGTGGATCGGAACCTACTTCCGCTGGTGGGGAGTCTACACGCAAGGCGACGGCGCCGGCGTTGTCGCGGGCAGGGACGGTCAGGGACGCGCGTTGCCTTTCTTCATGTTGCGCATTCGAATCCCCAACGGCCTGTTGCGCTCCGACCAACTGCGCACCATTGCCAGTCTCACCAGCCGCTACGCCCGCGGCATCGCTGATCTCACCGTTCGCCAAAATATTCAGTTGCACTGGATCTCGATCGAAGCCCTCCCCGAGGTATTAGATGAACTCTGGCGTGTCGGTCTGAACACGACTGGTTCCTGCGGCGATGTGACTCGCAATATCACGGGCTGCCCCGTCGCTGGCGTCGACGCGGACGAGATCTGCGATGCTTCGCCTCTTGCACTGGAAACTGATCGCATGCTGGCCGGCAATGCCGACTTCTACAATCTCCCGCGCAAATTCAAAACCTCCATCACCGGATGCCGCGTCTGGTGCCCTTATCCCGAGATCAACGACATTGGCTTGACTGCGATCGAGCGCGCCGTTCAAGGGAAGCGTGAGATTGGTTTCAGTCTGCGCGTGGGCGGCGGACTCTCAACCGACCCCTACCTCGGTGCCAGGCTGAATGCCTTCGTGCGCTGGAATCAGGTTCTGCCCGTCATCAAAGGAGTCGCCGAACTGTTCCGCGATTCCGACTCACTGCGCGAACACCGCGAGCGAGCACGCTTGAAATTTCTGTTCCTGCGGCATGGTTGGACGCCTCACGACTTCCAGAAAGAACTCGAACGTCGCATTGGCTTTCAACTCGATCCCGCGGTGGCCGAACAGCCACCGGATGACGTCTACCGCGATCACATCGGAATCCACCCGCAGAAGCAGCCTGGTCTTTGCTACGTCGGGGCCACCGTGCTGCGCGGCAGAATTTCTCCTGAACAAATGCATACCGCGGCCGATCTGGCCGATCGCTTCGCGAACGGCGAATTGCGCACCACCAACATGCAGAATCTGCTGATCGTGAATGTACCTCGCCTTCAGGCGGATGATCTCGCCAAAGAGTTAGGCGCGATCGGGCTCCCGGTCACCGGGTCGCCGTTTTGGCGCGGAGCCGTCGCGTGCAGCGGTACAGAGTTTTGCAAACTCGCTATCACGGAGACCAAGACTTTCTCCCGCTGGCTGGTTGAGGAATTGGAAGAACGCCTGCCCGGCTTCGAGCAGCACTTGAAACTCCACGTCACTGGCTGCCCCAACAGTTGCGGACAGCATTGGATCGCCGACATCGGAATCGAAGGCAAGAAGTTAAAGGTCAACGGACAGATGGAGGATGCGTATTACTTCTGCCTGGGCGGGGCTCTCGGCCTGAATCAAGCAATTGCGAGGCCAGTCGGGTTTCGCTGCCTCGCGATCGAGGTTCCCGAAGCCATCGAGCGGCTCTTGCGGAGATACCTCGCCGATGGCAGGCCCGATGAGAATTTGCGGCGCTTTTTTGCCCGCCACAGCGATGCTGAGCTTCGCAACTTCCTGGCGGGAGAGTTCGTAGAATCCGTCCCCCGAGATCTGCCCGAGGGACGCGTGCCGAGTGCGGTGGAAGGCTAACGCAATGAGCGCCTTATTTCCAATGTTCATGAAACTCGCCGGCAAACGCTGCCTCGTGGTCGGGGCAGGGAAGATCGGCGAGCCCAAAATCTCAAGCCTGCTCGACACCGGCGCATCGGTCCACGTGATCGCTCTCGCAGCCTCCGAGGCAGTGCACCATTGGGCGAAAGCCGGCAAGATCTCCCTCGAACTCCGCGCCTTCTCCGCCGAAGATCTGCACGAAACTTTCTTAGCCATCGCGGCTACCGCTTCGCGTTCGCTGAACGGATCGATTTATCGCGAAGCGCAGCGTCGCGGAGTTCTCTGCAATGTGGTCGACGACCCGGAATATTGCGATTTCTATTACCCCGCCGTGGTGCGCCGCGGTGATCTTCAAATAGCAATTTCAACGAACGGGCAAAGCCCGTCTCTGTCGCAAAAGCTTCGTCGACAACTAGAAGGACAGTTCGGCCCTGCATACGCGCAGTGGGTTGCGGAGCTTGGAGAGACCAGAAAACATGTGCTGGCCAGCAATCTTGATCCACGCCGTAAGCGCGACCTGCTGCACGCGCTCGCCAGCCGTGAAGCTTTGGACGCGGCTTTAGCGGAACATGCCCTGACAGCGCCCTCCCCAGCGAATCCAGCGACGGAAAACGAACGGAGGGAAACAGCATGAGCGGCAAAGTATATCTAGTGGGCGCAGGCCCGGGCGATCCCGAGTTGCTCACAGTGAAAGCCCTGCGATTGCTCGCCGCAGCCGACGTTGTGCTGCACGACGATCTCGTCCCGCCCGAAATCCTGCGACTGATTTCGCCCTCCGCCGATGTGAAGAACGTGGGAAAGCGTTGCGGCAGCGAAGGAATCCGCCAGGAAGAAATCAATTTTCTGATGATCACACTGGCCGCTTCCGGCTTGCAGGTGGTTCGCCTAAAGAGCGGTGACCCACTGATCTTTGGCCGCGCCGGAGAAGAGATCGAAGCATTGCGGGCGTCCGATATCGAATACGAAATCGTACCCGGGATTACTTCAGCGCTCGGAGCCGCAGCCGCAGCCGGAATCCCGCTCACGCACCGGCGAGTTGCTTCCACCCTGGTACTTACGGCCGGCCATCGCGCCTCTGGGAACGATGGTGCGGAGTGGAGCAACTGCGCCGAGTCCGCGTCTACCCTTGTCATCTATATGGCGGGTACAAATTACGCCGAGACTTCAAGCCGGCTCAGGTTTGCCGGATTCGCCGAAGAAACTCCGTGCGCGATTATTTCCCGCGCCACTACTCCTGAACAGCAAATCCACCGTACCACGGTCTCGAATCTGCATCTGGCGCCGAGGCTCGCCTCGCCCACATTGCTAGTCGTAGGCGAGGTCGTTAGATTCGCCGATTACGGTTTAGTCCAGGAAGCGGCGCAACTCCCTGAGCTGGAGAAATATGAGCTGGAGAAAATGTCAGGCACTCTTGCGCCAGGCTTTTTGGGGACGACTGAAAGTTTTGGACCGGATGAGGAGCCGCTGTCATGAACGAAGTTGCAATGAAAGAAGAGATTGAAAGATTGCGGGCCATCGCTGAAGCCTGGAAACCGGAGCGGGTCCTGGCATGGGCATTCGAAGCTTTCGGAGAAGCGATAGCGATCTCTTCCGCATTCGGAGTCGAAGGGATGGCTCTGATCGACATGGCTTCCCGGGTGCGACAAAATTTTCGCCTCTTCACTCTGGATACCGAATTCCTGTTTCCTGAAACCTACAATCTCATGGACCAGGTTGAGCAAAAATATGGCATTACGGTCGAAAAGGTGTACGCGTTGAACTCGCCTGAAGAACAGGAGCGGGTTCACGGTCCTGCCTTGTGGCAACGCGATCCCGATCAATGCTGCCATCTGCGGAAAGTAGAACCTCTGCAGCGTAAGTTAAGCGAACTGCAAGCATGGATCACCAGCATCCGACGGGATCAGACTGCAGCCCGAGCACGTGCCGGCAAAGTGGAGTGGGATTTTAGGTTTGGCTTAGTGAAAATCAATCCCATCGCCGACTGGAGCTCAAAGCAGGTGTGGCAATACATTCGCGCGCACGACGTGCCTTACAACGCGCTGCATGAGCGCAACTATCCCAGCATCGGTTGCACTCATTGCACCCGCGCAGTGCGCCCGGGAGAGGACCCTAGGGCTGGCCGCTGGTCGGGCTCCGCGAAAACCGAATGCGGCTTGCACATAATCCAGCCTCAAACCGATCCGCCGGAAGCCGGTGCGTAAGCGAAAGTTCGCGCTGCGTGCCAACAACTCGACGATTGGGCCACGACCGTGGAAGAGCGGCGCTTCAGCGCCGCGTAAGCCATTGAAGGTTGATTGGGCTTTAGCCCTGTGGTCGTCGTCGTCGCCAAGTCAACGACTGTTTCCGCCGCCCGCCTATGTGTGCGCCGGGCCATCGGCCTTCTTAAGATAAGAAGACAGCTGCCGCACCACGCTCACAAAAGTTTTTGTAGCCACTGAGAGTGTCCGGTCGCGACGATAAGCCAAGCCGAGTTCGCGCCATTGCTCCGCGCCTTCCAGCTCAACCAGCTTCACTCTGCCCGCTTCAACTTCATCACGCGCAAAGGATGCACTGATCAGAGAAATCCCAAGATCAGCCGCCACGAAACTCTTGATCATACCGATGCTTGGCAGCTCCATTCTCACTTTCAATTCAGTGTTGTACTCGCGGAAAAGCTTATCGAGCAGTCTGCGCGTATGGCCGGTCTTTGGCAGCAGAAGTGGATGCTTCACCACATCACTGATGCGCGCGGACTTGAGCTTCGCCAGAGGATTCCTGGGACTTGCCATCAGCATCAGCCGGTCGCGAAAGATAGCCTGCACCTTCAAACTGGGAGACTGGACCGGCAGGCTCAGTATGCCGACATCGAGAGACCCGTTCTCCAGCTTCTCCACAATTTTGTACGTAAAGTTGCGATAGATGCTGATCTGCACGTCGTGGTAGCGGCGGCAATATTCGCTAAAAACTTCCGGCAGAACATAAAGGCAAGTAGCTTCATTCGCGCCCACCATGAGCGTGCCGCGGGGCGTGTGGCCGTGGTCGGCCACCGCGACCAGCGACTCATCGCGCAGAGTCTTCATGCGCAGCGCGTATTCGTGGAAGATTTGTCCCGCGGGAGTAAGCTTGACACTCTTGCCCGAGCGATCAAGAAGGCGGTCGCCGTACTCCTGTTCCAGTTGACGAATCTGTGCGCTGACCGCCGACTGCGAGCGGAATACCTTTTCCCCAGCACGCGAGAAGCTGCCTTGCCGGGCAACCTCTAGGAAGGTGATGAGCTGATCGAAATCCATGGAGGATTATAGCGAACTTCGCCAGCCCGCTTGGCGTCCTAGCGATTTGCACGGCTCCACCTACTGCACCACCCGTCTTTCGGCAGAAAGAGGCTTGTCGCGCCCGTAACTTCGCGCTTCCTGAGCCGCGAGACGCGCCAGAATTGCGGCCCAGCTCTCTTCGATTAGACATGGCGGAGCCAGGGGCTCAACCCGAAGCAGCGGCAGATCAGAACAGGAAAGGAGGTCAGCGCCTCGTGCGCTGCCGGTGACTTGTACATGCCGGTGAAGGATGCGGCGCAACCATTGCTCTTCCACAGATTCGAGAGGGGAGAGTCGCACCGATTCACGATTCAGCTGATCCTGGCTGGCGCGTTTGCCGATCATGCGATCATCCAGATCGCCGCGAAGCAGATAGGCTAAGCCGCCGGTCATCCCCGCTCCCAGATTTGCTCCGGCGGGACCAAGAATTACCACGACGCCCGCCGTCATGTATTCGCATCCATGCCGCCCTACGCCCTCGACCACCGCCAGCGCGCCGCTGTTGCGCACTGCAAACCGCTCTCCCGCCCGGCCTGCAACGAACAGCTCGCCCGACGTTGCGCCGTACAGCACAGTGTTGCCCACCAGAACATCTCCCCGTTCTGACGCTCCTCGTTGCCCGGCAATGGCTATGCTGCCGCCGCACAGACCCTTGCCGACATAGTCGTTCGCTTCGCCGGTCAACCGGAAGTTTGCCCCGGAAATAAGGAAAGCGCCAAAGCTCTGTCCCGCGGTTCCAGTGAATTCGCAGTCGACATCGATCATGCCCAGACTCGATGACTCAAACTTCGATGGTCCAAATGAAGACCCGAAGCGGCGCAACACCTCGCCACTAAAGTGCGCACCCACCGCCCGATCCTCATTGGTGATCGCGAAACGATAAGGGCGCGCTGAGAGCGATTCCAGATCGTCCACCACGCGATTCAGTTCAAGGTGAAGCGCGCTACTGTCCTCATGGGGGCAGGGAATTTGAGCAGGGGCGTCGGCAATGGGCTGCAGGAGAGCCATCACACTTTGTTCAACCTTTGTCGAGCGCGGTTGCAGCCGGTCGACTGCTCCAAGAATTTCGTCGATGGATCCCGCACCAATCTGCGCCAGCAACTGCCGCACGTCGGCTGCCAGTGCGCGGAAAAAAGTCTCCACCATCTCAGAGTTCCCGGCAAAGCGCGCCCGCAGGATCTCATCCTGAGTTGCAATGCCCACGGGACAAGTATTGAGGTGGCATTGCCGTGCCATCACGCATCCGATCGCCAGCAGCGCGGCGGTTCCAAAACCAAACTCCTCAGCGCCCAGCAGAGCTGCGACTACCACATCGCGCGCAAACTTCAGGCCCCCATCCACGCGCAATCTCACGCGCGCACGCAGCCCGGCCCGCACTAGCGCAGTATGCGCGTCGCGCAGGCCAATCTCCCAGGGCAGCCCGGTGTTCTTAATCGAAGTAAGCGGTGACGCGCCCGTGCCGCCATCGTGACCGCTGATCGTGATAACGTCTGCGCCCGCTTTCGCCACGCCGGTTGCGATTACTCCGACTCCCGAACTGGAAACCAGCTTCACTCCGATGCGCGCGTTCGGGTTCACTGCGCGCAGATCGTAAATCAACTGTGCCAGATCCTCGATGCTGTAAATGTCGTGGTGCGGCGGCGGCGAAATTAACGCCGTTCCAGCGATAGCGTGCCGCATCTTAGCGATGTAAGGCGTCACCTTGGCGGAAGGCAGTTGCCCGCCTTCTCCGGGCTTGGAACCTTGCGCCATCTTGATTTCGATTTCATCGGCATGGACCAGATATTCCGCGGTAACTCCAAACCGCGCGGAGGCAACCTGCTTCACGCGGTTGTTAGCCTCCGGTTGTTCGTAGTAAATGCTTGGATCTTCGCCTCCTTCGCCGGTATTGCTGCGCCCTCCCAGCCGGTTCATGGCGATGGCCAGAGTCTGGTGGGCTTCGGGAGAAATTGCGCCCAGCGACATGGCCTGGGTGCTGAAGCGGCTGAGCAGCGAAACCTCGCTTTCCACATCATCGAGCGACAAAGGACGACCCGCTCGAAACTCGAGCAAATCCCGCACCGCAATATCCTTTCTTTCTTCCGTGAGCTCAGCGAGAGCGGCCTGATTCGCGGGAGTTGGGGACTTGATGAACCGGTGCACTCTCCTCACCAATTCAGGCGAAGAAGCATGCTGTTCTCCGTTGTGGCGGAAGCGATATAAACCGGCATCGCGAAACTCCGCGGCAGACGCTCCAAACCCCGCGGTGTGACAAGTAATGCAATCCCGCAACAGGTGGTCGAGAGATGCGCCGCCGAGTGCTCGACCGGCATCTTCGAAGAACTCATCGCACACGGCAGTCTCGATGCCGATGATTTCGAAAATCTGGCTGTTCCGGTAACTAGTCATGGTGGAGATGCCCATGCGCGCCAGCACTTTGCGCAGGCCCTTTTCAATCGCCGCGCGATAGCGCGACACCCCGTCAACGGAGCCTGCGGCCAGGCTCATCGCTAGATACGGATACACTGCGCTCGCTCCTGCGGCGACCAGCAGAGCCACGTGATGCGTGTCCAGCACCTGACCGGTCTCGACAATCAGCGGGACGCGCCAGCCGCCAGCTTCAATCATGGCTCCCCATGCGCACGAAACCGCGAGCAGCGCGGGAAGGGCAGCCCGCTTCTCGCTTAGTCCACGGTCGCTCAGTAGAATTGCCCGCCCGCCCGCCGCTGCCAGAGAAGCTTTTTCGCGGACGAGGCTCATGCACTCGCGTGCGGCTGCAACGCCTCCGGCCGCCGCAAAACTGATGTCGATGCAGTGAATGGTGAGCAGTGCTTCTCCCAGGCCGTCCATTTGCCCCGCATCGAGCAACGGAGAGTTGAGCTTTAGATTTCTCCCAAGATACGCATCGAGCGACATCACGTGGCTCTCCCGCAAGGGATCGATCGGAGGGTTGGTCACTTGTGCGAACCGTTGCTTGCAGTAATCCCAAAGGGGACGTGGCAGGCTCGACAGAAATGCGGGAGGAGCGTCGTCTCCCATACTCCAGAGCGGTTCTTGACCCTGCTCGACAAGCGGCTGGAAGAGCATGCGGAATTGGTCTTCGCTCCAGCCGAAAGCTGCCATCGAGCGGTGGGCCTCTAGTACGCTTGGGGCGGCTCTATTTTTCGCCGAAATCACCGAAGTCGTGGGCCGGCGCTGGTCTGCTCGCACCAGCCCCCCAACTTCGTTCGGCCGGAAAAACCTTCCGCTTGCCGGATCTGCGATCAGCACCTCGCCCGGGCCGAGACGCTGCCGTTCCAGCACATGCTTGTCAGAAAGATCGGTAATGCCGACTTCAGAGCCGACGATCAGCAATCCATCCGAGGTCAGCGTATAGCGCAGCGGACGTAGGCCGTTGCGGTCCAGCTTCGCTCCAACGACTTGGCCGTCGCTGAAAATCATTGCCGCCGGACCGTCCCAAGGCTCCTGCTCGGGCGCACTGCTGGCGAGGAACTCCCGCAAGCACGGGTCTAGATGTTCATCGTGTTCCCATGCCGGCGGCATCAGGCGCAATGCCGACTCGGCGATGCTGGAGCCGCTACGCACCAGGGCTTCCAGCGCATTGTCAAAGCTCGCGGAATCGCTCATTCCCGGTTGCAGCAGCTTTGCGTTCTGCGATAGTTCGAGACGTTCGCATAAGGCGGCGGCACGCGCCTGAAACCAGCGGCGATTGCTGCTGATGGTATTGATCTCGCCGTTGTGCGCCACAAAACGAAAGGGTTGGGCCAGCGACCAACTGGGTTGCGTGTTCGTCGAATATCGCTGATGGAAGATCGCGAACGCGCTGGCGAACTCCGGATCATTCAGATCGGAATAGAAAGGAGATAACTGCTCAGGGGTAAGCAGTCCCTTGTAAACGATCGTTCTTGCCGACAGTGAACAGTAGTAGCCGAAACCTGAAACAGCTTCAAGCTCTTGGCGAAGCCTGAACAATTGCAACTCGAAATCAACCGATTCCACATCTGCGGACTTTGCGCCGGGTGCAATGAAGCATTGCCGGATCACGGGAAGAGAATCGCGCGAGCGCGGCCCTAGGATCGAAGGATCGGTCGGAACCGCACGCCAGCCCACAAACGAGAGATCGAATTTCCCAACCGCATCCCGAATTGCATCCGCCGCCGAAGATTCCCGGCCCCGCTGAAGAAACACCATGCCGACGCCAAATTCTTCGGGCAACTCGATTCCGTCGGCGCGAACAGCTCTTCGCAAGAAAGCCTTGGGAATCTGAACCAACAAGCCGGCGCCATCCCCGCTGCGTCCATCCGCGTCAACTCCTCCGCGATGCGCCAGGCGCATCAGCGCGCTCAGACCGCGTTCCACCACGGCATGAGACGCGGGTCCGCCCAGTTGGGCAATAAAACCAACGCCGCACGCGTCATGATCGGCCGCGAATGTGAGGCGACTTTTCTCCATGTAACGTGTGTAGTCGGAAATGTCGCTAAAGTACAATCGTCATTTTTGATGGAGTGAATGGATTTTTCTGCACATCGTTGCGGATCAATGTTCAGAAACACTTGTAATCTTCTTGTAACGCAAAGGCTGGAGATTTTCCTTGCGTAAGAAAGCCTCACCGAGGCTTCCTGTTACGCGTTGCGAAGTTTAGTCGCGCCAAAACACCTAGCGGGGACTAAGCGCGGGTTCCCCGAGCAACTCCCTCACGATTGCCTGAATATGCAAAGCCGCGCAATCGATGCAAGGAAAGTCTGTATTGCTTTCATTGAAGAGCAGCGCGAGGTCGGTTCCCGCCAGAATAACAGTGTCCGCTCCATCACGTCTGACGATCGTTTGAGCCAGATCAGTTAACTCCCTGTGCTGCTGTTTTGATCCTTGCCCCGTTCGAGCGGCCTCGACATACGTTTTGTGAATGAAGTCCAGCTCATGCGGCCTCCACTGGATCATCTCTGTCGCACTCAACTCGCCGAAAATCGCGGATTCGATGACGAAACGAGTGCCAAAGACCGCTACGCGCTTCGCACTTCGTGCCGCAAGCTCTCGAAGCAGAGGCGGGAAGATATTGACCACAGGCAACGGCGATACAATGGCAAGTTCTCTCATGCAGAAGTGCGGAGTGACCGCGGGAATCGCCGCGACCTCGGCTCCTGCAGCCTGCAACCGCAGAATGTAGCCGTTCAAATATTCCGCCAATCCGTTGCGATCGCTGGCCTGCACAAACTCAAAAACCCGTGGTGTCTCGGCGTGCGCAATTACGATGTCGAGCGCGCACCCTCGCGCTTCATGTGCCTTGGCCAGCTTCTCGTAGTAATGAATGGTGGCGCCGACTCCCAACCCGCCCACCAGACCCAAACACCGGCTAGCTTTCATGAATTCAAGGTTAATACGTAGGCTCTTGAAGTGAAAACGCGGTTCGCCAGAGCTAATGGGAAGGGTTAATGGGATAGGTTCGGAGCCGCCTTTCTTGCCAATCAAAACTGGTTGCTTACATACCCGAGAGGCGTATCCTTTCTAGGGCCATGAGCGTGCTGCGCGAATTCATGGTCTGAAAGCCAGCGACCTTGCATGACAGAAATCAGGCCGTCAGGGCTCCAAGGTCTCGCGGGCGTCAGCTAGGCGCGCGCAATAAATGTGGTGAATCACTGATGTACCTACGGAGGTAGGAATATGACTTCTGGCACTCTGACCTCGCCCGGAATCAAAGCTCCAGGCGATTACATTGAAGACGTGATGACCAGTGTGAAAGCGAAGAACCCCGCCGAGCCCGAATTCCATCAGGCCGTTCGGGAGGTATTTGATTCTTTGCGGCTGGTTTTGGCAAAACATCCCGAGTATCAATCCAATCGGATTCTCGACCGCATTGTTGAACCCGAGCGCGTGCTGATGTTCCGCGTGCCCTGGCTTGACGACCAGGGTGCGGTTCAGGTGAATCGCGGCTTCCGCATTGAGATGAACAGCGCCATCGGTCCTTACAAAGGTGGCTTGCGTTTCCACCCATCGGTAAATCTCGGCATTTTGAAATTCCTCGCATTCGAACAAGTATTCAAGAATTCGCTCACCACGCTGCCCATGGGAGGTGGCAAGGGCGGTTCGGATTTCGATCCAAAAGGGAAGAGTGACAACGAAGTAATGCGGTTCTGCCAAAGCTTTATGACCGAACTGCAGCGGCACATCGGTCCGAACACTGACGTTCCGGCCGGCGACATCGGCGTAGGTGGACGCGAAATCGGCTACCTCTTCGGCCAGTACAAGCGCCTGCGCAACGAATTCACCGGCGTGCTCACCGGCAAGGGCCTGAACTGGGGCGGATCTTTAATTCGTCCGGAAGCGACCGGCTACGGCAGCGTCTATTTCGCCGATGAAATGCTGAAGAGCCGCAAGGACTCACTCAACGGCAAGCTTTGCCTGGTTTCCGGCAGCGGCAATGTTTCGCAGTACACCATCGAGAAGCTGCTCGACCTCGGCGCTAAGCCGCTCACCGTTTCCGACTCAAACGGCGTGATCTATGACCCCGACGGCATCGATCGCGAAAAGCTCGCTTATGTATTGGAGTTGAAGAACGTGAAGCGTGGTCGCATCCGCGATTATTCGGATCACTACAAGAAGGCGATTTTCATGCCCACCGATATGAAGCTGGAGCATCATCCGCTGTGGAATATCAAAGCGGATTGCGCCTTCCCCAGCGCTACGCAGAACGAAATCACCGCGAAAGATGCCGCGAACATGATCAAGAATGGCGTCAAACTGGTGGCCGAAGGCGCGAATATGCCAAGCACGCTCGAAGCAACCAAGCTATTCCTGGATGCCAAGGTCCTCTACGGTCCGGCGAAGGCGGCGAATGCGGGCGGCGTGGCTACTTCAGGCCTGGAAATGTCTCAGAACAGCGCGCGCATCTCCTGGACCCGCGAAGAAGTGGATGACAAGCTGCACAAAATCATGATCTCCATCCACCGCAACTGCTACGAAACGGCCGAGAAATACGGCACACCCGGCAACCTCGTAAACGGCGCCAACATTGCCGGTTTCCTGAAGGTAGCCGACGCCATGCTGGATCAGGGCTTGGTGTAAAGACGAGGATGTTGAGATGAACTGGGTGCCCCACGTCTCACCGCTTTTGCGAGACGTGGGTTTCTCAAAGACTCATGTGGGGACAGCCACCCTCGGCTGTCCCGCCGGGCAAAGCCAAGGGGGTGCACGCAGCGTCTCAAAAGCGGTTGCCCTACTCTTGCCGCGCAGTTTGCGACAGGCTGGTGGTTTAGGTTTCTGCCCATGGATGCTTCGCAATTATTGTGGCAAACGAGCCTCGATGATGAAGTCAGGCTTGTAGCGGACTAGTAGACCTCTATGCCGAACTTCATGATTAATGCCACAGCAGAAACCGCCAGCGCCTTTATCCCGATGCCAAGATTTAAAAGCGCCGCGCCCACTGCCACTCCCAAATATTTGCTTTCTAGGACGCAGTTGAGACCTGCGGAAAACCACGCCTTGTAAATGTCGCTCTCGGGTTTACAGAGAGAGTTCCAAAGCACACGTTTGAAGGATCGAAATGTAGTTCGGCCAAGTTCGGCCTTCTCCATTATCTGCGCCTCGCCTGGAAGATAAAGAAGTTCCTTCCTCTTGAGCCCACGCTTGGCCATTGAATCCACTTTTAGAAGAAACGCTAACGATTCGGGAGGAAGGGCGCTGCCCATCTCAAAGAGAATCTCGTCTTCATTCTTGGTACGAACGAGTATGGCAGCGAGGTCCTGAATCTCCCCAGGGTCGAGGCGCTCCGGATGTCGCTCGACGAGGGCAGCTAGCAGACCTCCTCCTCAAATCTCGATACTAGGTGCCGTATAAACTGTCGCCCACGGGATTCTGATCGGATGTTTCGGCTCCTGAGCACTTCCGCAATGAAGGTTCCGCCTGTGCAAGCTTCTTCTGCCGAAGATAGCAAATCGCAAGCGCCGCCGTTGCTTCGAGATGCAAACGCGTGCCCTTTGACATTCTTTCACGAATTCCAACGAAACCAGGCAGCGCGACGTTTAAGTGACCTGCTTCCATTGCGGCCTCGAAGAGCCAGACCTTCGCTTGCATCAACCGCGTTTCATGTCCAGAAGTACGAAGGGGGTCCTGAATGTCGAACGCGTGCCGCTGAGCTGATTCGTAATCTCCCCTTTTGGCGGCGGCTTGCAGCAAAGGCTCAAGCTCGTGCAACTTCTGCAATTGCTCTGAAGTGAGCCGCGGCGGTCTCATTCCGACAGTATAGTAGCCCAGTAGCCACGACTAAGCCTGTAGGAAGGCCAAGAATGGATCGCAGGGACCTGGTTCCTCATGCCTAAGGTCCTTCCCGTGCCAGACTACCGTCGAGCTTCGCTCGATTGGACAGCCGAGGGCGGCTGTCCCCACACGAGTATCATTATCATCTATCAACGGCCCATGACCACCCGTCCCACCACCGAGCCCCTCCTCGACGCTGAAGCGCGCCTCGAAGGCTTCGACAACCTCATGCCCTTCAAGGTCCAGAATATTCTTCTGGTCTCCAGCCTTTACGACTCCTTCATTCTCCGCGAAGATGGCCGACTCAACGAATTGCTCATCGACGAATCCCTCGAACTAAACCTGGAGCACATTCCCGGCATCACGCATGTCTCAAGCTGCGCCGAAGCGCTTGAATTGGCCCGGTCGCAGCCGCGTTTCAATCTCATCGTCACCAACCTGGCGGTAGGTGAGATGTCCGCTGCGCACCTGGCCCGGGAAGTGAAGCGTGCTGGCCTTGATGTTCCCGTCGTCGTGCTCGCCTACGACTATCGCGAAATAAAAAACTTCATCGGCCGCAATCCTGTCACCGATATCGAACGAATTTTCCTTTGGCAGGGAAACGCGCGCATTCTTATCGCCATTGTCAAGTACATTGAGGACAAGCGCAACGTCCTGCACGACACGCGCGCCATGGGAGTGCCCGTCCTGCTTGTCGTGGAAGACAACATTCGTTACTACTCCTCTTTCTTGCCGGTCATTTACACCGAGCTGATCAAGCAGTCCCGGCGTGTTATCCAGGAGGGAATCAATGTCGCTCACAAGCTGGTCCGCATGCAGGCGCGGCCCAAGATTCTCCTGAGCTCGAACTTCGAAGAAGCCGCCCAACTGGTACAGGAATATCGGGATTACTTGTTCGCGTTAGTCTCGGACGTCGAGTTTCCCTGGGAATCTAAACTCAGCCCCGAGGCCGGTTTCGAACTGGCGCGTCTGATGCGCGCTATGGTTCCGGATGTGCCCGTAGTTCTGCAAACCAGCCGCACCGAGTTTCGTCCCCGCGCGCTTGCTGCCGGATATTCATTTCTTCGCAAACGTTCGCCAACCCTGCTGAAGGACTTGCGCCGCATTCTCACCGAGCAATTTGGTTTTGGCGATTTCGTTTTTCGACTTCCCGACCAAAAAGAAGTCGCCCGCGCCAAAGACTTGAATCAGCTCGAAGAGCAATTGCAAACAGTCCCGGCTGAAAGCCTTACCTTCCACGCCCAGAGCAACCACTTTTCGCACTGGCTTATGGCGCGAACCGAGTTTGCCCTAGCCGCGAAGTTACGCCCGCGAAAGGTCTCCGACTTTGCCAGCCCCGAGCATTTGCGCAGCGACCTGATCGAATCCATCAACGACTACCGCCGCGAGCAGAGTGAACTAGTCATCGGCGACTTCAATGCCGATACCTTCAAACCTTCGGAGTCGCATTTCCTCCGAATCGGCGCCGGATCTCTCGGTGGAAAAGCTCGCGGCTTAGCTTTCATTCGCCATCTCCTGCGCAAACACCGCATCACGCGCCGTTTTCCCGGCATCCGCATCGCGGTACCCCCGGCGTTGGTCTTGGCAACGGACGCCTTCGACCAATTCATGACGGAAAACAATCTACTCGATTTTGCTTTGCAATGTGAGGACGACGCCGAGCTTGTGCGAAAATTCCTGGCTGCCACACTCTCCGAAAAATTGCAGACAATCGTAAAGGTATTTCTCGCAGAGGTTGACTACCCGTTAGCCGTACGTTCTTCGAGTCTCCTGGAAGATTCCCAATACCAGCCCTTTACCGGAGTGTATGAGACTTTCATGCTGGGGAATCGATCGTCAGACCTGGACGTGCGTGTCGCAGAGTTGATCGACGCCATCAAGCGTGTCTACGCCTCCACGTTCAGCCGCCACGCCAAAGCCTACGTGCGCGCGACGCCCTACCGTCTTGAAGAAGAGAAGATGGCGGTGATTGTGCAACAGCTCGTCGGCGCCGCGCATGGCCAGCGCTTCTATCCGGATTTCTCGGGTGTGGTGCGCTCGCACAATTTCTATCCCGTGTCGCCCATGACATTTGCCGACGGTATTGCCGCTGTTGCCTTGGGACTCGGCCGAGCCGTGGTCGATGGCGGAAAGTGCCTTACGTTCTGCCCGCGCTATCCGCAAAATCTGCTGCAATTCTCCTCGGTCGACGACATTCTCGCTAACTCCCAAACGGAGTTCTGGGCGCTGTCGTTGAACGGAGCGCCTGAGGGCCGTCTCGGTCATTTGCACGAGATGCGCTACGGCCTGGATGCGGCCGAAGCCGACGGCACGCTCCCTGCCGTTGGTTCCACGTATTCGGTCGATAACCAGGCGATCTATGACGGTGTAAGCCGGCCCGGAGTCCGCATTGTAAGCTTCGCGCCCATGCTCAAACACGGAATGTTCCCGCTGGCCGTGATTCTTCAGACGCTGGTGAAAGCCGGCGAGGACGCTCTCGGCATTCCCGTGGAAATCGAATTCGCGGTTCGCCTGCCCCGGAAATCCGGCGAAGCCGCTGAGTTTGGATTTCTCCAGGTCCGTCCGCTAACTCTTTCGCGCGATCATCAGGATTTATCCGTCTCCAACTTCGATCCGCAGCAAATACTTTGCCGGAGCAACAAAGTTCTGGGCAACGGCCGCATCGAGAATCTGCACGATGTCGTAGTCGTCGATTCGCAGCGCTTCGAGCGCAGCCGCAGTCAGGAAGTAGCGAGAGCCGTCGCACATTTCAATGGAATACTCAACGCCGAGAACCGCCCTTATCTGCTGATAGGAGTGGGCCGCTGGGGATCGAACGATCCCTGGCTGGGCATCCCCGTGGAGTGGGACGAAATTTCCGGAGCCCGGGTTATCGTCGAGGCCGGCTTCCGCGACTTCCGTGTCATGCCTTCCCAGGGCAGCCATTTTTTTCAGAATCTCACCGCATTCCAGATCGGCTATTTTACGGTGAATCCGGATGCGGGAGAAGGTTCCGTGGACTGGAATTGGCTGTGCGACCAACCAGCCCTGGATGAAGATGGCTGCGTTCGCCATCTGCGTTTCGATGCGCCGATACGAGTCATCATGAACAGCAGAACCAGTCAGGGGATAATCTTCAAACCGTAAGCCAGTGCACTCTCAGGCCGAAGGGTCGCGTTCTTTGCGACCCCATAAGGTCGCGCGTTTGGCTCGCTTCCTTAGTGATTTGAATTGCCGGGCTGGGGCACGTCGCTTTTCTGCTTATGCGATAACTTGCGATGGACATCAGGCCAGAATTCCTTCACCGCGAGAGTGACCGTATCTAACCCGATCTGGGTTCCCCATACACTGGTGGTGTTCGATAATGTTCGATCGGACCCAATAAACATGTGCGGATTCGTAGGCGTGCTAACGAATGTACTCCCCGGATGATAGCTGTAGGTTGAGACCGCGGCCGCAAAGGCGGAGCCAAAAACCTCGGAAAAATTAAACTGCTTGTTCCCGGAATCGCCCCGCGTCACAAAAATTCGCGTGATCGCATACCACATACGGTGTTCAAATCCGCCCTCGCTCGACTGGTAGAAGCGGGGATCCTGATGGAGGATCGACGGAAAAACTGCGCCGACCATGAAGTTTTCGACCGTGCTGTCGCCAGCCGTGGTCCCGTAGCGCTTTCCATAGCCGGCCCAACCCTGACCGTATGCCGGCTCGCTGTTTTCCGCCTGGCTGATCGCGGAAAGTAACCCCCACCAGGGATACTGAACCGGATCGAACGTGCCGAGGGCCACGACCTTGAATTTCTCCTTAGCACTGAGAGGCGGAAGCTTGCCACCGTTCTCCAGCGTCAGGAAGTTTGGCAGCGTATAGAAGAGCCTGTCGTTCGACGTTCCAGCAACCTTTCCCTGAGCGCTGGTACTACCGGAATTGGTACTGCTGGGACTGGAAGTGCCAGAAGTGGATTGCCCCTGGGCTGGCGAACCAGATGTAGGTGCGCCCTTAGACGAGTTCTGCTGAGTGGCATCCGGTTTGGGCGCATCCTGCTGAGTCGCACCCTGAGCGTCTCTACCAGAAGTCTGCGAAGCGGCATCGGGGTTGGTCGACGCCGGAGTCTGCTGCGCCGCGGCCGAAAGAGTGACAAGACATACTAAGACCAGGGCCGCGAGCGGCCGCTCAACGAGCTTTATTGACAAGTGTTTCCCCCAAAAGAAAATAAGCCACTGCAACCTAAGGGACGTTTCTCAATTCTATCAGCCAGGTGTGCTGCTCTCAGCCGATTGCCCCCGGTTTTACATGGATTTACAAAAGTCCGTTCTTCTGCGGGGAAAATGGATGCCTTGAGAGGGCCTTAATCTAGATTCCGCTTACGCAATAACGGTTGCGTCGCAAAGAGGGCGCGGGCAAGTTAATATGGAGACGAACCTTATTCGTCCTTAGCCCGATACTCAAGACGGTTATCAAACTCAAAAGCGAGGAAACGCATGTCAGAACCGACCTACGAAGAACTCAAAGCTCGTTTATCTCAGTTGGAAAAAGAAGTTGAGACCAAGAAACGCAGCGGTGACCTGATTTTTAAAGTCGGCGAAAAAGGTGGCGTGAGCGTCTACGGATTAGGCCGCTTCCCGGTCACCTTATATTACGAACAATGGAATCGCCTGCTGGGTGCAACCGAAGATCTGAAAAAGTTCATGGAGGAGAATAGATCCCGGTTGAAGCTCAAGGAGCAAGGGTGACCACAAGCCGGTCTTTAGAAAGATCGCTTGCCAGCCTTCGCGACAAAGGACCGGATAACTTTCGATTCACCCCTCTTCAACAAATTCAGCATGCGGATGGGCTTCCCGCTATATAATAAAAAGACTGTGCCCAAATATTCCATCGTCGTTCCGCTGCACAACGAGCAGGAGAACGTCACCGATCTCTACGACCGCTTGAAAATGGTCATGGAGAGTGCTGGCGAGACCTTCGAAATCGTACTGGTCGACGATGGCTCGAGCGATCATACCTTTGCGATGCTGCGCGAGATTGCGGCGGTCGATAGCCGCGTCACCGTGGTCAAACTCCGCCGCAACTTTGGCCAGACTGCCGGACTCGCCGCCGGTTTCGACCATGCGCGCGGCGAATACATCATCGCCATGGATGGCGATCTGCAACACGATCCCTCCGACATTCCGATGTTTTTAGAAAAGATTTCCGCCGGTTACGACATCGTCAGCGGCTGGCGCAAGGTGCGCGTGGATAATTTCTGGATGCGCCGCATCCCGTCTCGCATGGCCAACTGGCTCATGGCCAAGCTGAGCGGCGTTGATATTCACGATTTTGGCACTACTTTTAAGGCCTATCGTCGCGAGATTCTCGAGCAGGTCCCACTCTACGGCGAGCTGCACCGTTTCATCCCCGCGCTGGCATCGTGGTACGGCGCGTCGATCTGCGAAGTCCCCATCCGCAATATCAACCGCGAACGCGGCGCCTCCCACTATGGTATTTCCCGCACCTTCCGCGTTTTCTTCGATCTCATCACCATTCGCTTCCTGCTCCGCTATCTTTCCCGCCCGCTTCATTTCTTCGGAACCTTTGGGTTGTTAAGCCTGTTCGGCGGCAGCGCTTTGGTAGCTTGGCTCGGCGCGGAGAAATTCCTGCGCAATGTTCCTGTAATGGCTTCGCACGGCCCGATGATGATGCTCGCCCTCGGCCTGCTTCTCGGTGGATTGAACCTGCTCGCCATCGGCCTGCTCGGCGAGATGCAAGTCCGCCATTACCACGAACCCCGCCACCGCGCTCCCTATTCCGTCGACCGCGTCCTGCGCGCGCAAAACGAAGAGCACAGCGTCTCGGAGTAACTTCCGACGTTCCAAAAATTGCTCCCAAAATTGCTTCGGGAAGGGCGCGGCTTCAGCCGTGCCGCCCACAGCCGCAACAGGCGCGGGCTTTAGCCCCTGAGTGTTTTTCCACTGGCAGTTGTTTCGTGATTACTATAGATCGGTGAACATGGATAAATGGACTTCCGGCGCAGACTACGAACAATGGATGGGCCGCTGGAGCCGTTTGTTGGCCCAGGATTTTCTAGATTGGCTGAACCTCCCCACAGACCTGCGCTGGCTTGATGTGTGCTGCGGCAACGGCATCGTCACCCAAGCCCTTGTGGAACGCAACGCCCCTGCCAGCATCGTAGGAGTGGATGCTTCTTCCGATCAGATCGGTTTCGCCCGCCAGCATCGCGCGTATCCCAACGTCACTTTCGAAACCGCCGACGCGATGGCCTTGCCCTTTCCCGACTCCACTTTCGACGTCGCGGTCTGTGGCTTGGGCTTGAACTTCATCCCGAGTCCGGACCAGGCGCTGAAGGAATTCCGCCGCGTGATCCGGCCCGGCGGCACCGTCGCAATCTACGTTTGGGATTACGCCCAAGGCGCAAGGTTCTTGCGCGAGTTCTGGGATGCAGCCGCAGCAATCGACCCCGAAGCTGCCACCTTTGACCAAGCCCGCCGTTTCCCCATGTGTACGCAGAAGGCTTTGCGATCTCTCTTCGAACAAGCAAAGCTGCAAGACTTAACCCCGCATGCTCTTGAGGTAGTAACCCGCTTCACGAGCTTCAATGATTACTGGGAACCGCTGCTGACCAGCCAGGGCTCCGCGCCGAACTATCTCACGACCCGAGATAAAAGGATCCAAGCCGCAATCCGCGAGAGACTGAGAAAAGTTCTGCCGGCAAACGCCAGGGGAGAAATTGTGCTGCCCGCGCGCGCCTGGGCAATCAGCGCACGTCGACCCTGAGGCTTTTCGCCGCAACAAGAAACGAACAAAACAAAACACGAGTCGTAGTTTTCTCGAAACCCTCTACCACACCCTGCACACCCCCGCGGCCGGTTTCACCATCGGCTGGCCCGGTTTGCACGAGAATGCCTCCGCGAAGTCAGGCATGTTCACCACCACTCCGTTGATCCGGTAGCGTGCCGGAGAGTGCGGGTCGATAGTTGCCCGCATGCGCATGTCTTCAGGACGTTCATTGGCGCAGTCCCATTGCGCAAATCCAACAAAAAAGCGCTGCTCCGGCGTGAGTCCGTCGATAGGCTGAAGGTTCTTATCTTTGTCAGCCTCTTTCCACGCCACGAAAGCGAGAATCTCGCCACCGAGATCGGCGACGTTCTCGCCCAGCGTGAGCTTGCCGTTGATGTGAACATCTTTCACCGAAACATATCCTGAGTATTGATCTTCGACGCATTTGGTGCGCGCATCAAACTTATCGCGGTCTTCTTTCGTCCACCAATCCTTGAGATTCCCTTTGGCGTCGAACTGGCTACCCTCGTCGTCGAAGCCGTGCGTGAGTTCGTGACCTATGGTGCCGCCCGTATCGCCGTAGTTTGGAGCGTCGTCCATCTTCGGATCGTAGATCGGCGGCTGTAGTACGCCGGCGGGGAAATTAATGTCGTTCATCTGCGGATTGTAGTAGGCATCCACGGTCGGAGCGGAAATATCCCACTCCCCATGATCGACCGGCTTGCCGATCTTGTTGATGTCGCGCCGGGTCTCGAACTGATGCGCCCGCTCCACGTTGCCGCCAAAATCGTCGCGAACAATACTTACCGAACTGTAGTCGCGCCACTTGTCCGGATACCCAATCTTATTGCGGATGCCCGCCAGCTTCACGAGAGCCTCCCGCTTGGTTTCCGGGCTCATCCAGTCGAGCGCCCGGATGCGCTGCTCCATCGCGTCCTCAATCCGCCGCACCATATCGAGCGTGCTCGCCTTCAGTTCCGGCGAAAAGACTTTGGCCACTTAAACCTGACCCAGCGCCTCGCCCAGGTCATTGTCGACATACTGCACGCAGCGCTTCCAGCGCGGCTGCATCTGTTTCGCACCCCGCAAATACTTGCGGTAAAACTCAAAGTTTTCCTCGACGAACTTAGAAGAAAGATAGGAAGAAGAAACGTCGGCCACGTGAAAGCGCAAATAGGTTTTCCAGGCATCGACGGATTCCGAGGATAGAAGGGAATTGAGTTCCTTAATGAACTCAGGAGCATCCACGTTGAGAATCGCAAACTCCGGATAACGCATCTCGCGGTAGTAGCCAGGCCAATCAAAATTAGGCGCAAGCTGTGTAAGATCAGCGACCTTCATTTTGTGAACCAGTTTGTGCGGGTCGCGGCGCTCCACGCGGGTAAGCGAAGCCTTTGCCATCGCCGTTTCCAGCCGCATCACGACTTCTGCCTCCTGCTTGGCCGCCGCCGGATTGTCACCGGTCAGCTCGAAAACTCTCTGAACGTGCTGAACATAGCGCTCGCGGATTTCCTTTGACTTGGCGTCGTCCTTCACGTAGTAGTCGCGATCGGGCATACCCAGCCCGCCCTGATCAACGTCAGCGATTACATGCTCGGAGTCGTCCGGATCCTGCGTCGACCCGGCTGCAAACAGCATCGAACTGCTGAAGGAATACCGGGAATAGGTCAGCTGCAGCCGCGCCACCACTGCCGTAAGATCCCTCGCCGACTTGATCTGTGCAATCGCATCGAGTTCTGGCTGAATCGTCGCGAGCCCGCGCTTTTCCACCGCGCCTTCATCCATGCACGCCGCATAGAAGTCCCCGATTTTCTGCGTCACCGCATTGCGCTGCGTTTGATTTGGCTGGTCGGGCTGGGCTGCCTGTTCCAGCATGCCGCGCAGAAAAATCAGGTTGTCCTGATAAAGCTTGCCATAGACCGACCACGAAGTCTGATCCGGCGGAATCGGATTGTTCTTCTGCCACCCTCCACAGGAATAGGTGTAGAGATCCACGCAAGGCTCGACCGACTTGTCCATCGAAGTGAGGTCAAGACTCGGGCTATAAGGCAGCACCGGAGCAGAAGACGTCTTCGAAGTTGTTTGGGCGTTAGCCAGCGGCTTCACAAAAGCAGGAATCACGATAGCAAGAGCGACAACCAGAAATGACGACAGGCACACCGAGCTTTTGCGCATATTCACCTTGGACGACAGTCACCGCGAAAAGTTAGAGGCAAGCCATACTACGGGACCAGAGTGTCAGTCTCAAGCGCCCACGCAGGCTGAACTCGGTGCATTATTTAAGGCACCGCCTCGCCGCCAAACTCAAGCCGCTTCCGCACCGGCGTATAATGTGCGGTTTAGCTCCTTAGGAACGTTGATCATCATGGCGCAAACCACGCAGCACGAATTGCAACTCGCCCGCCGCATGTCGCGCCTGGGCACCGAAACCGCCTTCGAAGTCCTGAACAAAGCCCGCGCCCTTGAGCGCCAAGGCAAAAGCATCATTCATCTGGAGATCGGCGAGCCCGATTTCGATACTCCCGCCAACGTAATCGAAGCCGCCGTCGACGCGCTCCATAAAGGATGGACCCACTACGGTCCCTCCGCCGGTCTCCCTGAGTTGCGCCAGACCATCGCCGACTACGTAAGCCGCACTCGCAGCGTGAAGGTTTCTCCGGACGAAATTGTCGTTGTGCCTGGCGGTAAGCCAATTATTTTCTTCACAATACTAGCGTTAGTTGATGAAGGAGATGAAGTCATCTATCCGAACCCCGGCTTTCCAATTTACGAGTCGATGATTCAGTATGTCGGGGGCACTGCCGTTCCCATTCACCTGCGCGAGGACCGCGATTTCTCTCTCGACGTAAACGAGTTGGCCGCTCTGATCACCGACCGCACGAAACTCATCATTCTGAATTCGCCGCATAATCCCACCGGCGGCGTCATGCAGCGCAAAGACACAGAACAGGTTGCCAAGATCATTGGCGATCGCAACATCCTCGTACTCTCCGACGAGATTTACAGCCGCCTTCTCTTTGAAGGCGAACATTTCTCCATCATGTCCGTCCCCGGCATGCAGGAGCGCACCATCCTGCTCGATGGCTTTTCCAAAACCTACGCCATGACCGGCTGGCGCATGGGTTACGGAGTCATGCGTGCCGATCTCGCCACGCACATCACGCGCCTCATGACAAATTCCAACTCCTGCACCGCCAGCTTTACCCAGATAGCCGGCATCGAAGCCCTCCGAGGCGATCAGTCTTCCGTCGATCACATGTGCTCAGAGTTCAAGCTTCGTCGCGACGTGTTCGTCGCCGGGCTGAATAAGATCAAGGGTTTTTCTTGCCGCATGCCCAAAGGCGCGTTCTACGTTTTTCCCAATATCATCAAAACCGGATGGCAGTCGAAGCCGCTCGCCGACGTACTGCTTGAACAAGCAGGAGTAGCTGCACTCTCCGGCACAGCCTTCGGCGCTTTCGGCGAAGGCTACCTGCGCTTCAGCGTCGCCAATTCACTGGAGAACCTGCAGCAAGCGCTCGACCGCATCGATCAATGGACAAAGCAGAATCTCTAAATATTCTGCACGGAGGTAAACGAACATGTCGTCAACGGAATTGGCAAATCCCGCGACTGTTTCCTTCGAGGGAGTGAATCCTATCCTGCGGGTACAAGATCTTTCGGAAAGTCTCGACTACTACACGCGAGTACTCGGATTCGCCATCGATTGGCAAGGGCCGTATTTTGCCTCGGTATCGCGCGGGAGATGCCACATCTTCTTGAGCCATCGCGACCAGGGACATCCCGGTGCCTGGGTTTGGATCGGCGTCGAAGATGCCAATGCTTTGTTTGAGGAATATCAGCGCACCGGCGCAAGAGTCCGGCACAAGCCAACAAATTATCCCTGGGCCTATGAAATGCAAGTAGAAGATCTCGAGGGCAATGTGCTACGCTTCGGCTCGGACTCAAAGAAGAATGAACCTACGGGAGAATGGCTTGATATGAAAGGCCAGCGCTGGGTGCCCTCGCCCAAGGGCGACTGGAAGCGCTCAGAATAATCTCTGCCGGCTCAGCAGTTGTATCGAAATAACATCGCGCGTCAGTCCACCTCAATCCGCGACATTCGCCGCCACGGAGTTCTCAAGTCCCTGTTTCACTCCTCTTGGTTTGTCCACAATGAAACTGTTTATGAATCGCGAACAATTCACAGCTCAATAAATTGATCCTGCCCTTCCGCGGATAAAATAGCGCGATTTCCGGGATGTCAGGATCCAAGTCCCGGCACGAAAGGATGGGAGTTCAATGTTATCGAAAAGGTTAGGAAGTCTATTAGTGCCAGCCATTGCACAGGTCCCCAGCGGTCCTGAGTCCTTGCAAACCGCATCCGCTGTATCCCCGCGCCAGCACGCCCCCAGAAGAGTAGCTGGTCTCCGTCCTGATCGTGTGATCGATAACGTCACCGTTTCCGACAGCACCAACTGGAGCGGCTACGCGGTCACCGGCGCTTCGTTTACCCACGCAGCCGGCTCGTGGATTGTCCCCACCGTTAACTGCTCGAAGACTCCGAATACGTTCGCTGCATTCTGGGTGGGCATCGACGGATGGACTTCCTCCACCGTCGAGCAGACCGGAACCGATTCCGATTGCAGCGGCTCCAGCCCCTCCTACTATGCTTGATACGAGTTTTATCCGAATCCCTCCATACTGATCTCCAGCGTTCCGGTTTCGCCAGGCAATAATCGGCAGTTTCGGTTCCGCCCTAAACGAGGCGATTATGGTTACCGGTGCAAATGAGGCTGTCCCATCCGCCCTCTCGACAGACGGATCGAGCTTCACCGTAGCTTGGGACTCTGAATAAAGCAGAAGGCCGTCCGCTGTAGAGCCCCGTCCATGCGCCCTCGCTTGGACGGGGTTTTCTTTCGAAGGTTTTGGTACCATCACACGAGTTGGCACTCGCAAAGAAAAAATCGAAGCCACGCCACAGCCCCCAGTCCGGCCGCCCTCACATGCCGGGTTACGGCTTGCCCGAGAGCAACAAAGGCTTGCTTTCATGGAGCTGGGCTGAGCAGCGCCTGAAGAAATCACACAACTATTGGATCGTCACCATAACGCCCACCACTGGAGAGCCCAATGTCTCGCCTCACACCATGGTCGTTTGGGGCCTGTGGCAGGACGGCCGCTTCTTGTTCAGCACCGGCAGCAAGTCGCGTAAGGCGCGGAATCTGGCGGAAATCCAGAACTGCGTAGTCTGCACCGAGCACGCGAACGAAGCGGTGATCGTCGAAGGCACGGCGGAAATTGCCGACCTACCTTCCCGCCGCAAGTTCCTGCCCGTCTACGAGCGCAAGTACAAGTTCGACATGAAGGGAATGAAAGACGGCATCCTTTCAATGAAGGAACCCATCTTCGCCGTGCGCCCTCGCGTCGCATTCGGCCTGTGGGAAAAATACTTCATGACCAAGACAACCCGCTGGAAGTTCGAAGAACGATGATTGAGAGGGAACGAGATGATCCGCACGAGTGGGTGTGAGGCATTCAGTCCGGTTCAACCTCTCGCCGTGCTGAAGGAAGCAAATGAACAAGAAATTTCGCGTTTTTGCCACCTGTGATATCGGAGAAGCCATCGATCTTCTGCGCCGCCGCGGCTATGAAGTTGAGGTCTATCCCCAACCGGTTGCGCCTCCCAAGAGTCTGATCATCGATCAGGTGAAATCCGGTATCGACGGCTTGATCACCACGCTCCGCGATCCCATCGATGCCGAGGTCTTTGAAGCCGGCAAGAAGACGTTGAAGGTTGTGGCCCAGTTCGCCGTCGGCTTTGACAATATCAATCGCGCCGATGCCAACCGCTACAAAATTCCTTTCACTCACACGGCGGATGTCCTTACCGAAGCTACCGCGGAGTTTGCCTTCTTTATGCTCGGCATGCTGGCACGCAAGATGTGGCCCGCCGAGCACCTCACCCGCGACAACCAGTGGGGATACTGGCATCCCTACCTGCCGTTTCTCGGCGACGAAGTTACTGGCAAAACCATCGCGATCATCGGCACCGGACGCATCGGCCTGGCCATGATCAAGAAGTGCGCCGGCTTCGATATGAACATGCTGTGCTTTGACCCGGCCTATCAGAATCACGAGTACATCAAGGCCGTCCAGGAGGTGATGGATCTGCGCCACGCCCTCGGCATCTCTAAAGAAAAGAATTGGATTGAGTATGTAACGTTCGAAGAGGCCCTCCGCCGCGCCGACTTCGTAAGCGTGCACGTTCCGCTCCTTGGTCCCGGTGAGAGCGCGACACCCACCTATCATCTCTTCAACGAAGAGACGCTGAAACTGATGAAGCCGACTGCCTTCCTCGTGAACGACTCACGCGGTCCTGTTATCGATGAAATCGCCCTCGTGAAAGCACTGCGGGAAAACTGGATTGCCGGCGCCGCCCTCGACGTTTACGAAAAGGAACCGCTGCCCGCCGATTCGCCACTACGCGATCCCGCCATCGCCGATCGTTGCCGCCTGATGCCGCACTTTGCCAGCGCTGCCCGCATCACGCGCCTCTCCACCGATCCCAACAAGGGCATGGCCGGCCGCTGCGTACAGGGATTAATCGACGTCCTCGAAGCCAACTATGGCGGCGATTTCACCAAGATGCCCTATCTTGTGAATAAGGAGGCTTTCGCGAAATCATGAGACAAGGTTGAGGCCCTATACGGCATATTTAAAAGGTCGAATTCCGCTGCTCTTCCAGAAGTAGGCGAGAATGATCACACTCGCAACCGCGGCATAGGCACACCACAACGAAGTGAATGCATATCGCTTGAACGCCATCACGGCCAGCAGTATCGCCAGATTCGCAATTCCGAAGATCACCATGTCTCTTACCTTCGAGAACAAAAGCGAACCGCACGTCGCGATGACATAGAAAACCGCGACCGTCGTATTGTTCGTGGCCGGATTGATATAAACGATGCTGTGGCCTTTGACAAAAATCTGGGTTGGATAAGCCGTCAGTGCCCAAAGTATGTAGAGCGTCGTCAAAGCTCCCACCACTAGGAACGGCTGCATGCGTCTACGGCTTTTCGCGGAGTGTTCAAACAGAAATACGCTGAGCGGCAGCAGGAATGGCAGAAGGCCCTGCGCATACAGCATGAATGCTGCCCCCATGTTGCGCATAACTTTAGACGAAAGCATCCCATCCAGGCCTAGCCATACGAAGCCCTCAATAAACTGATGAATCGCAAAAAGCGTTGGGAGAGACGCAAACAGAATTTCTCGCCTGTGTTTCACTCGAGTCAGGGTCGCGACACCCACTGTTGCCAAAACTCCGCTGCCCACAAAATTCGCCGCTGCCGAAAAACACATGTCCGACCCTCCCGCGACACAAACACCCCAAACCACGCTGTTCTCTCTTACGCTTTATCGGATGATTTTTCAATTAACATTTTTCTTGCCAGTTCCCGCTAGAATGGAGTGCCGAGACCGTTGCCTGTTGCCTAAGGATACGAATGAAAAGACGATCCACCTGTTTTCGTTTTTTATTCCTGCTGCTGTTGATTCGCGTGACCTTTGCCACGACTTCCGGCCCCGAGAATCAACTTAAGCTGATTCCGGCGCCCAAAGAAGTTAACATTCAGCATGGCAGCTTCCGCGTAAGGCGAACCACCCTCATCCTCGTGGAGTTCGGCCATCAGTCCGAAGACCGCATCGCCGCCGAAACCCTGGCGGAAGAGATCCGCGATCAGTCCGGATTGAAACTGACCATCACCGGCGCTAAGGCGGACTCCAGGCACGAATCCAAAGAGAAGGTTCGCAACATTGTTCTGGCCCGCCTGCAGGATCGCAAGATCCGCGACTTCCTTGAATCCAAAGGTCTCAAAGCCGATTCCATCGGCGACCAGGGCTACCTCCTCTTCTCCGACAAATCTCACTTGATCGTTGCTGCCAACACCGGGCAGGGCCTCTTCTACGGCGTACAAACTCTGCGCCAGCTTCTTCGTTCCGAAGGCCACACTCTGATCTGTCCTGCGGTTTCAATTCGCGACTGGCCGAGCATGGAATGGCGTGGCGTGCAGGACGACATCAGCCGTGGTCCCATTCCCACCGAAGATTTTATGAAGCGCCAGATCCGCATCCTGGCCGCCTATAAAGTAAATCTGTTCGCTCTCTACATGGAGCACGTCTTCGACTTTGCCAGCCAGCCTCTGGTCGCTCCAAAAGAAGCGGCAATCACTCCCAAAGAGATTAACGCTCTGGTCGACTACGCCAAGAGTCTCTACATCACGATTCTTCCCGAACAGCAAACCTTCGGACATCTTCATCACATGTTGAAGTACGAAATTTATTCTGACGTTGCCGAGCGTCCACACGGCCACGTACTCACGCCCACGAACGAGCGCTCTTACGAAATCATCGAAGCCATGTATGCGGACCTGGTACCGTTATTCCCAGGACCGTTTCTGCATGTCGGAGGCGACGAAACCTTCGAACTCGGCCACGGACAAACCTCGGCGCGTGCCAACGAAGTCGGCCTCGGCCGCGTTTATCTCGAGCACATGCAGAAAGTCAGCGCCATTCTCCAGCCCTATCACAAACAACTCATGTTCTGGGGTGACATCGCGGTGAAATATCCGCAATTGCTCAACATCCTGCCTAAGGAAATGGTCGCCGTTCCATGGGACTACGACGCGAAACCAAGTTACGAAAACATCATCAAACCGTATCGCGACGCCGGATTGCGCGTGGTCGTCGCTCCCGGCGCGAATAACTGGAATCAAGTATGGCCGAATCTGGATGTCGGCTTTATAAACATTCGTAACTTCGTCCGCGACGGTCAAAATCTCGGCGCCATGGGCATGCTCAATACCACGTGGAATGATGATGGTGAGTCGCTTTATGCGATGGCGTGGCCAACACTGATCTTCGGCGCGGCGGCAGGATGGCAATCAGACGAATCCAGTATCGACCAGTTCAAAGACGCTTACGATTGGGCTTTCTACCGCAACTCTGGCGATACTACTTTTCGCGACGTGCTCGAAAATCTCGATCGCGGCCACCAGGCGCTCGCAAAGATTCACGTCGATACGGAGACCGACGATTTGTTCTGGATCGATCCCTTCACTCTTGAAGGCGCCAAGATGATGCACAAGGTCGCGCCGGCTGCTCCAGAGATGCGCCTTGGAGCCGAGCACGCGCTGGAATCGTTATATCGCAAGAGCGCCCGGGCTCATGCCAATCAGGACACACTGACTGATATGACGCTGGCCGCGTGGCGCTGGGACGCACTCGGCATGAAGTCCGAGTTCACGGAAGAGATCAACAAGTTCTACTGGGACGCCTTCCTGAACCCAACCGACGCCGACCGGGTCGACAATGACCTGGAAGAAATCACCGCCATCAACGCGCGCCTCGAAGACCTGCGCGATACAACCACACACCTCAGCGAGATGTACCGCGAAGCTTGGCTCCGCGAATACAACCCGTACTGGCTTGACAACGTTTTGGTGCGCTATGACACGCTCGCTCGCGAGTTTCAGAAAAAGATCGTCGCCGTACGCCAGGCGCGCCGCCAATACGACGCCACCAAAACTCTGATTGAGCCGCAGGAATTAGGCTTTTATTTGCAGCCGTGAGTACGATTTGTTCCTGGCACGCCTTCAGCCGTGCCGGCATGATCGGTTTTGGGTGGCGCAGCTGCGATTACCGGCTTCTTTCATCGCCGGCGTTAGCCCGCTACGGGACTGGAATGTTTTCCAACCGCACCAACTGGAAGCTCACGCGTAATCGTCTGACCGAGACGCTCGAACAGGTCATCGCCAGCGGCGCACGCGTGCTCGACCTCACCGTCTCCAATCCAACCCGCGCTGGCCTGCGTTACGACGAAACGAGAATTCTGCAATCCCTTTCCTCTCCGCAAGCCATGGATTACGATCCCCAGCCCAAAGGCCTGTCTAACGCGCGCGCCGCCGTGGCCGATTACTACCAAACCCAGCACCGAATTCCCCGCCTTGATCCCGAACGCCTGATTCTCACCACCAGCACCAGCGAAGGCTATTCCTTCGTTTTCCGCCTCCTCTGCAATCCCGGCGATGAACTGCTGGTCCCAAAACCAAGCTATCCGTTGTTCGAATTCCTCGCCGACTTGCAGGACGTCAAACTGGTGCCTTATCCGCTGATCTATGACCACGGCTGGCAGATGGATTCTTCGTCTCTGCAGAAAGCAGTAACCAGCCGTACGCGCGGCGTCCTCGTAGTTCATCCCAATAACCCCACCGGTTCGTTCGTACAACCCCAAGAACTGGACTCTCTGAATCACTTTTGCCGCGAGCACGCACTGGCGATCATCGCCGACGAAGTCTTTCTTGACTACTCCCACGACCGATCCACGCCGCAAAGTTTCGTTGCCAATCACCACGTTCCAACTTTCACGCTAAGTGGAGTCTCAAAAATTTCCGGCCTACCTCAAATGAAATTGGCATGGATCGTTGCCAGCGGCCCGGCAGCCGAAGTCGAAGGCGCAAAAGCGCGCCTGGAAATAATAGCCGACACCTATCTCTCCATGAATGCGCCTATCCAGTGGGCCACGCCGGTTTTCCTCGAGCAACGCAAAAGTATCCAACAGCAGTTGCTCGGTCGCATCCTCACCAACCTCGCAGAACTCGACCGCCAGCTTGCTGCACAAAAGAGTTGCCGGCGTCTGCATGTGGAAGGCGGATGGTACGCGGTTTTGCGCGTCCCGGTGATTCAGACGGACGAAGAACTGGCGATCGATCTGTTGAGCAGAAAATCCGTCCTGATCCATCCCGGACATTTTTACGATTTTCCCCAGGACGGCTACCTGGTAGCGAGCTTAATCACGCCGCCGGACGATTTCAGGCAGGGAACTCAGAGCATGCTGGAAATGTTCTAACAAAATTCTCTGCACTGAAGGTTGCGGCAGGGATCTACCGCTCAGCAACGGGCGGCCCGGACCGCAGATTGCTCAACCTCGGATGCCTCGAGGGCCTTCTGTGCGATTCGGCTGGCCTCGTCTTGGATCGCACTCTGCAGGTCGCCCGCCGGCAAACCGTCTGCAAAGACCGCCAGCGACGCTGCCAGCGCGAGTGTGGGTACCGGCCGCGGTGGAGTGCCGCAGTAATTGTCCTCCCAATCGGCCATCGCTTCAGCGGCCGCCCTGACCAGATCTCGTCCGTTGGGAAGATCAGCAGCTACCTGCCTGATGGCGACACCCGAGAGAACGAGTGCGTGCGCAAATTCAATGTCAGGCGCCACGCCCTGAAGAGGTTCGTACGCTTCATAGAACTGCTCCCAGGAACTGGAGTGCGAAAATTGTGATCGGTCGTTGATAAGATTCTCCTTGAATGAGCCCGTAGGTAACGAGCATGAAGGCCGATCCATCGCCGTTCCCTCTCGAGCCATCTGCTAGATAGTGTCTGCTGGGGCGAGAACGTTTCAAAATGATCTGTTGAATTCGACTGCCCTAACTCTTCGCCAGAAACGGATTGCTCTCTCGTTCCGCGCCAATGCTGGTCAAGCGCCCATGCCCGGGCACAACCACAGTCTCATCAGGCAAAGCCATCACAGTTCCGTGCAGCGACTTCATGATCTTTTGCATCGATCCGCCCGGTAAGTCAGTGCGACCGATGGAACCGGCGAACAGCGTGTCGCCCGCGATTAGGGTTTTTTCGAATGGGAAGTAAAGGCAGATGCTTCCTTCGGTGTGTCCCGGAGTGTGCAAAATGCTGGCAACGTGTGCCCCGGCCTTAACCGTATCGCCAGTCGCCAGGCTCTGGTCGATCTCAACCGCGCCCGGCGCCGCCACCCCAATCCATGCGGCCTGCACATCAAGCATTTTCAGCAACGCATAGTCATTTTGGTTAAGCAGGATTGGTGCTCCCGTGGCTGCGCGCAGTTTCATCGCACCACCAACATGATCGATGTGTGCGTGCGTAATAACGATTTGCTTGACCTGCAGGGTATGCTTGCGGATCAGTTCGAGCACGTCCTCGATGTCATCGCCAGGGTCGATCACCATCGCTTCGCGCGTCGTCTCATCGCCGATGATCGAGCAATTGCAGCGCAGCGGTCCCACCGGAAAAATTTCGTGAATCATACTCCCATTGTAGCGAACTGAGTACCAAGCACTTGGATGGGGCAAGGCTTGGGAAGGGCGGCGTTCAGCTAGGCCACCCAAAGTCAAAACGGAATGGCCCTTAGTTCGCCCCTGAGGGCTCCCCTTGAAGTCCCCCGGCTGCTGACGGCTGCTGAATTGGGACTTGTCCAAAAGTGCCGCTAGCGAGACAATACGCCATCGTGCGGGAGGTTCCGTGGCAGCCAAATACCGTCAGCATGGATATCAGGACCGCGATCGCCAGGACAAAGATAAGCCGCGAAGAGAATCGGGAGAGAAGTCCGCGCCCAAGCCCACCTCGGCGCCCTCAAAGAACGATTACAGCCGTGGGCCTAAACCGGTGAACATGCCCGGAACTCGATCTGTCTCTCGCTGCGCTCAGTGCGGCACCGTATTGCAATCAATTCCGCCCTCTGGCCTTTGTCCCAAATGCGCCTTCGAACTGCACTCCTGCAAGCAATGCATGTATTTCGATCCCGGAAGCCGCTTCGAATGCATGCAACCGGTTCCCGAGCGCATTCCCAAGAAAGACGCGCGCAACAATTGCACGTTCTACGAAATCCGCGTGACTCGGGAAAAGGAAACGTCCACCCCGGCTACCTTGCGCCCCAACGACGCCCGCCAGGCATTTGAAAATTTGTTTAAGAAGTAACCGAGCATTAAATGGAGGAAGCCTACTGGCTGAGCTTAATGGCCAACTGACGCTCGGGCGGCGTCATCTGACTCCACAACTTCTGCAGATCACCCTGCAATGGCAGATTGTCAGGTTGCTTGTGCAGCGCGAGCGCAAACCAACGATACGCCGTCGGCAAATCGCGCGGCGCGCATATCCCGGTCGAGTACAAAGCGCCCAGCGAAATCATCGCCTTCGCATCGGATTGCCCCGCCGCCGTCTTCAGCATTCGCAAACCGCGATCGCAATCCTGCCGCACTCCATTTCCGTACACGTAGCGCTGCGCCTCAGCCACGGTGTCCGCAGGCTGCGCCGGGGATGGCTTTGCCACCGTGGGTCTGGTAGTCGCCGGCTTGCGCGCTGCAGCTTTCGTGACGGCAGGTTGTTCCTCATCAGACGAATCCGAATCGGAATCAGAGTTCGCGGCTGCTGGCGCAGCCTCCGTCGCCGCGCTGGCATTCCCCGGCTTACTCTGCACGGGCGAATTGCTCTGCGAAGACGAATCGTCTGGCAACGGTGTCGGCGGAGTGGATGCAGCCGTAGATGAAGTGGGCTGAGAAGTTGCCGGAGTCGGCGCCGCGCCGGTCGCCGTCGTACCACCCGCTGGCGGAGCAGTCGCAGCGCCCCCGCCCGTCGGACTCGCGCTTTCCGGAGCAGCAGCAGTCCCGGCCTGGCCACCGTTGTCCGTACCGTTCTGCCCAGCGTCTGCAGCCTGTGTCGACGCCGGCTTTTTCTCTCCCGCCTTCAGCCAGTCGAAGCCGCCCTGCTTATACCGCAAGTACCCAAATCCCCCAGCTAATGCCAGCGCCATCACAATCAAAATCAGCTTACCCCAGCCTCGCCTGGGTTCCTCATCATCGAGGAGGTAATCGACATTTCCGGAGGAACGTAGTTGTTCGCGTCCGCGATCCGCAGGAAATCCTCCACGCCTTGCGGCGGGCTTATTCAAACCCAGGAAAGAAGGGCCACTGATGATCGGTTGAGGATCCGGCTCATCATCGCGAGCAACTTCAAACGAAGACAGCGTTACCGGACGCGGCTCCCCAGGGGCACTCCCCGAGCCTGCTTGCCCCGCGGAGGTTGCTGGCGGCGCCGCCCTCCCCGCAGGCTGCATTGGAAGCGACTGCGCCGGAATTGCGGCCATCCGTGATGCCGCAATGTTTTGCGCCGGCACATCCGCCTGCACCGCAGATGGCCCGCGGCCTTGGGTTTTCGGCACCAGAGGCGCTCCACACATTCCGCAGAAACGGTTGGTCCCCGCGTTCTCATTGCCGCATCGTCCGCAGCGCACTTAGCCTCCTCAAGTCCCCCTAACATTCTAAATTAACCCGACGTCGAGGTGTCCGCGATTACGATGCAGATTCCCAGCTAAGCGAAGAGCGGCGAAACCACTCGCCATTCCAAAAGGCAGAAGCGTGACCAGCACTCGCAGGCGGACGAGCCAGATGTGTTGAAATACGGATGGGTTGGAAAAGGGACGATTTTGCAGATACGAAGTGCTTCGTCGTCAATTTCCCGGCGCGCTCGCCGGGTCCGTCAGAGCAATCAATTTGCCCACCGGATACTCTTCTGAGGTAAGAGGAACTTCAGGCGCAGAATTCAGAATGGTCAACACATCTCCGCTGTGCACTCCTCGCACCAGCAAGCGATCGCTTTCCACCTCTACCACTCGATATTTTTCATCGAATACCGACATCACAAGCCTTTCCTCTTGCTTGTTCGATGCCAAAGCCCCCGATCTCGATGCCTAAATTAGGTTAACCTTGCAGGCTCGAACCGTCCCAAATCAGAACCCAACGATTCACAAAAATACTCGCACGAGTGGATTGTCATTTTGAGCGAAGCCAGGCTTGGCGCTTGCCAGTCCCTTTGTGCAGCCGAAAGCTTGCCCTGAGCTAAAGCCGCCGCAACCGGCCGCTTCCGGATTGATTCTGTTCTCAGGATAAAAGGGTAGAGACATTCCGAATAGTTTCTAATATGCTTTGTGTAAGGATAGACCCAGCGCCCGTGAAAGAGCGGCGCTTCAGCGCCGTGTAACCGGCAAAGAGAACAGGGCTTTGACCCGCGATTCCTGCAGCAAATTCCCCCTTCGACCCAGCATGAAAGCATCGTGAAAGCATCGTTGACAAACGATACTCACGGGAGTAATTTGAAGCCACTTGGGGTGTAGCGTGAAACGTCTTCGTTGGGTATCCGTTCTCTTCCTGTTAGGAACGGCGGTTTGTGTATCCGTTATACCCCGAGTTGACTCGCCCGAAACCGCTTTCAACGAGGCTGATGCCCCTGTAAATCTAGCTCCTCCCGCACGACTTGGCATCCGTGTAACTCCTCTTACTGTCGACCCCATCACTTTCTTGCCGACGCTGCCGCTCGACCGTCCTGCTACTGTTGGAACCTTGGTGCTCCAACCGGCGCATGCATCTCGTCAACGCTCTCGACATTCTGTCCAAAGTCTTCTCTGTACATTGCTGATCTGAAGCGCCCCGCGCACTGCTGCTGAATGTCCCCGCGGCCGACTCCGCCGTATATGTCAATGGCATTTTGAGTCGCGACGTGATTCGCGTAATTGTCGGGCCTGGTGCTTTTTCGGCCTGAACCCGCCTATAGGGTCTTCATTGATCCAGAGGAGCTATATCCCTTGAATTTCACTAAGCCTTACAAATCTCAGCGTTCTGCCCTCTGGAACGCAATTATTTTGTTCATTCTAGTGTCAGGACTCTTGATCGCTGTAGATCAGTTGTCGGTTCTCTGCGGCCTTCCAGGATCGTTGCGAATAGCCGACGATCTGCTAGGAGGACGGGTTGCGGGCTCAATCTTTCATTCGTATGAGCGCCAGAGACTGCGGCGCTTTAGCGAACCCCTGCACCTGATCGACCTCGTGAATCACCATATTCGGAATGCCCTTCAACCTCTTATGTTCGTGACCTACGGATCTGAAGGGAGTGCGCAGATGAAGGTTGTCGAGGACTGTGTTCACCGTATCGATTGGGCGCTCCGCGAAGTGCTGCCCGGTGAATCCGAAGAATCATCTGTAGTGCACACTCGCGCATCTGCAGGAAGAATTGGGTTGACGGCCGGATCTGGGAAGGTGAGTTCGTGATCGGAACGCAATCAGTCTCGGCAGGAGCCTGCTAACCGGCGCTCCAAGCCATTTTTTAGCCCACGGTTGGATACCTGGCGGAACCGAAATCAAAAAGCAAGTTAATGAATTGGCTTAAGCACAGCGCTACTCGAAAACGACAAAGCAACTCGGTCGCGGCTACCGATTGACGCTAAAGGAACAAGGAAATGAAGATGGCGCGGCGTTCTGCAAACGCCATCAGAGAGGCAACAATGGACAAGGTCAATGAGCTGTTTTTTCATTCCTCCGCCGAACCCATATGCCCAAAACACACGGTCGCTAGAAGTTATTCCGATTCGCCCTTCTATATCAAGGATCAACGAGTGGCTCAGTTGTCCGTGCTGCTGCAACAGCTCCAGGAATTGGTGGGATTGGGAGCACTGCCGAAACCCGAACTGTTTGAAATCGTCTCCAGCGCGGTCGAATTGTGTGGCTTCGTGAACCCAAACGAGATGCAGGCTGTGGTTGTCACCATTTTGGATGTGTTCGAGATGCAAGGTCCAACGCCCGAGAGTCCGTGATTTTTGCGACGCTCGTTCTACGTGCTGGATCCCACGAGGTTTGCACTGCGCCATATCCTTTCACCCTGTCGGCGGCGCGGTGCGCGGCTAGGTGTCCGGCTGCGGTTGGCGGACGAACCGGGGGGAACGTCACCAATGCAGCCGGACGCTGCCTGCCGTTTTTTCGCAGCGCCCTAAGCAGCAGCCCAGGTAGGACGGGAACTTCTGTCCGACGGGTGGCCCACTCAAGCCTGGTTTTGCCTTGAGTCGGGCAGTTCTACTACAGGACAAAGTTTCGCTGCCGCTCGTTCGCGTTTCGCGGCCGTCTATTCCGACTCGATCTCGACCCGTCCCTCACAGCCGGTTACATAGTGGCGAAGACTGCTCCACTCCCAGTCCTCCGGACGTTCGCACAACCCAGCCTTCACCGGATTGCGATGAATGTAAGCAGCTTTTCCACAAACCCGCGAGTAATTTCGAATGTTGAAATCGTAGATTGCCCTTGTTAGGACCTACCGGCGCGTGGAGGGCCTGGGCGCAACCAGACCTTCGCCAGATGGCGGCTTGGAGCATTGCATCCCTGCCCCTCGCTGCAGGGCACCCGAAGCTTTGGCAAACGGGGGGATTCTTTGTCGGCGTTCCTCCCTTCGCGCATACAAGACGACGGCTTGCCGCAACGAGGTCGGGGGCGGACGGCATCTCCGCGGATATTAGCTCCCGCAGTTGGCTCGACGGCCAAGGTTTCCCCACGCAAAAAACCATGGTCAACGCGGCCTTCGCCTCAAAAGGGCGATGGGGCCCGTCCGTTGGGAAAGCGGTCACGAAATACTCCGGCGACTTGGCGCAGCCGGAGAGTAGCCGTCAAAGGCCAGTGCCGAAACCCCCTTTTCCTTTCAACAACTTACCGCCGTCCAATCCCCCATTCAACCGCTAAACCCCATTTTTCTTCCGTTCATTGGGATAAGGATGACGATCCTCCAGTCCCTTTCGTAGGATGGCTTAAGACCAACACTCAGGGAAACGTGTACAAACCAGGTTCATTTTCCTGGGAGAACCACAGTGAGAGGGGTTTTGTGGGTAGGATCTTCAGGTGAGGCCAAGGCAAGTTTCCGCCAAGCTGTTTCCTAAGACCGAACCCTCAATATCCAGCACGAAAAGCTAGAAGCCTAGGAGCCAGAAGCTAACATGCGCAAGCCGATCAAGTACGTAGAAAAAGCAGTCACCGTCGCCGCCAAAGGCGCGTGGGCAGTCTTCGATCGATTCAACCGGATCAAGCCTAACCCGTCGCCCACTCCGAAGTGGTCCGACAAGCCGCTGCTCAAGTCCTACGAAAAATCCAAGCCACCACTTGGCTGGCCCCGCTCCACCGATTCACTCTGCCCGAAGTGTGTGCCGGAAATCCGCCAGCAGATTCTCGACGGCAAGCTGCCGCACGAAGTGCTGATGAACGAGAAAATCGGCGAGATCAAGGCCACCATCGTCGAGCGCGACGGGAAGATTCTGATGGTGAAAGATTGCCCGACGCACGGCCACTTCGAAGACGTGATGTCGATCGATACCGATTTCTCGAAGCACCTGGAAGATGTTTTCCCCGGCCGCGACATCGCCGCCCACAACGACGAGAAGCTGCACCACCACGGCTCTTCGACCGTCAAGTACGGGCGCGGCTCCGTGCTCACGATCGATCTCACCAACCGCTGCAACATGATGTGCGACCCCTGTTTCATGGACGCGAACCAGGTCGGCTTCGTCCACGAACTGCAGTGGGAAGAGATCAAGACCATGCTCGACAACGCCATCACCATCAAGCCGCGTCGCCAGATGAGCGTGCAGTTCTCCGGAGGCGAGCCTACGTTGTCGCCGTATTTCCTAGATGCTGTTCGTTATGCCCGCAAAGTCGGATACAACTCCGTGCAGGCAGCGACGAACGGAATCGAATTCGCGAAAAGTTTTGAATTCTGCCAACAGGCGGTGGAAGCGGGAATGCGTTACGCGTATCTGCAATTCGACGGCATCGGCAACGCCGCCAACGCACACCGCATGGTCGGCAACCTGTTCGATGTAAAACTAAAGGCAATCGAGAACCTCCACAAGGCCGGCGTCGAAATTGTTCCGGTCGTGACCATCGTCAACGGCATCAACAACGAACAGGTCGGACGCATCATCAAGTTCGCGCTCGATAATCCGAAGACGATCAGCTTCCTGAGCTTCCAGCCCGTAAGCTTCACCGGCCGCGACGAAGCCGTCACCGACGACCGTCGCCAGGCCCAGCGCTACACGCTGTCTCATCTCGCCCACGATGTAAAAAATCAAACCGGACTAGGCGAGCCAAGCCGCGACTGGTTCCCGATTTCATTTATGGGAACATTCTCCGACTGGGCCGATTTAATGCACGCCAACGACACCAAAAACGACTGGGGCCAACTAAGTTGCGGTTGCCACCCGAATTGCGGGACTGGCATGGCGGTGATGATCGATAAGGAAACCAAGGAAGCTGTGCCGGTTACGGCTTTCCTGGCGGGGGATCAGCTGGCGAAGGATATTGCGAAGGTGAACGATGCAGCGCGAGGGAAGTTTCTTACAGCGTTCGGCATGGCGTTGTGCTTGATGAAGAACTACGATCCGTATCAGTCGCCGACGCATTTCAAGATGATGGATCTGCTTAAGAAGTTCGATAAGAACTACAACGTCACCGGCCGCAACTACGGCAAGGTCGGTCCGGACCGCACGATCGACGACGTGATGAAGCGGCGTACCAACGACCGCTGGAATTTCCTGTTCATCGCGGGGATGTGGTTTCAGGATCTGTTCAACTATGACTTCCGGCGGACCGAGCAGTGCATTATCCCGTACGCCACGCAGGAAGGCGAGATTTCGTTCTGCGCGTACAACACTGGCGTGGGCTGGCGGAATATTATCGAGAAGATGCATATGACGGCCACGCTCACCAAGTGGTACGAAGAGCATGGGCGGCATGAGATTTTCGCGGGCGGCAAGAAAGTGAAGATGGAAGACGAGACGCACTCGCTTCTGCTGCGCGAAAATATTGTGACGACCGAACTGCAGCACGATCTCGACAATCTGGGCATCGCGAAGAACGCGCGCGAGGAAAAGAAGCGGGCGCGAGATGCGAAGGCAGCCCTGGCGGTCGATCATTCTGAAATTCCGGTTGGGGGACATCGCGGGCCGGTGAAGAATGATGAGGCTTACAACGCGCGGATGGCTTCGCTTTATCGCGAAGTGGTGCTGAAAGAAAAACCGGCGGTGGCGGAGAACGGATTCATTCCGCTGGGCGCGCTGGGCAAAGCTAATGGCGGAATCGCTCCCGCCCCGAAGCCGGAAGTTGCCGAGCCGGTGGCGGGAGACTAGCTCTCAGCTTTCAGCCGTCAGCTATCAGCTAAACAATCGGGCCGCCTGCGGGCGGCCCGAAGTGTTTTTGCGAGACGAAGGGTGAAGCGTTTTCAACTGACGACCGCGAGGCTCATGGTGCCCACCCTTCGAAAAACTGTCTAGTCCCGGGATCCTTTACAGTTTGTCCCTAGACATCCTGTACAGTGGCGGAGAGGAGCTGGGCTTCGGAATCCAGCTCGCGAATGAGGGTGGTGCAGTAGAACACCATCAGGCGCTTGCTCCACCCTCAGTACCTATACCCACTCGCCAGCCAGGGATCGGCTGATCTTCCATTTTTGTGCTGCATGTCGAGCTTTCCCTGGCAGTCCACTTTTAACACCCACGCCCCGCTGGGATATTCCGAGCGCGGGGGATGAGGATCATATGGTTGTGCTCCCAGCGGTAGGCATCGAGCCCGGCTTGCCGGTTGTGTCGCGCCACTCCCGCGCTCGCTGCAGCGATCCGTGAAAGCGTTCTACTTTGCCCTGGGTTTGCGGATGCCGAATGCCGCCCCAGTGCAGGCGGATGCCTTGCCGCATCAGCCACAGCGAAAGCTGAGTCCGCCCCGTCGGCGTATACGTGCTCCACCATGGTGTTCCATGATCCGTCGACATTGCTTCCGGAACCCCGCATTGCTCAAAGGCTTGCTCCAGTTGCTTCTGCACCGGTCCGCCATGCGTGCCGCCGCGGTGGCGACCAATGCGATCAGGTAGCGGCTGTGGTTGTCCAGCACCGACAGCGGACCCATCGGCTGCGGCCATCCCTTCGGCCCCTTGAAGTCCATGTGCCACAACTCGTTGGGCTGGCCGCGCTCGAGGCGTCGGACTGCTGCCGTTCCCCGCTCCTTTGGGGCTACCAAATCATGGCCCCGTGAATGCGGTGAATCGTGTTGCGCGGCAACTGCACTCCCTCGCGCGCCAGCAGCACACGCAGCTTGCGTGTGCCCCAGTCGGGATAGCGCAGGCGCAACTCCGTCACCTGTCGCTCTCACTCGCTGCCGGTGCGTCGCGGACTATGATGCGGCTTGCGCCTCTGCTCAGCGATTCCCGCCACTCCCTGTTCGCGGTAGCGTTGCACCCACAGATATCCTGTGGGGCGCGAGATCTCATAAGCCGCGCACAAAGCTCCAAACGGGCGTGGCCTCTGCGTTGCCTCCACCACAGACCGCACCCGCTGCTCCTGCACATCCATCGTTTTCCAGACCATTCTTTTCGCCACCCCCGCGCGCTGCGCTCACGCGCGGGAGTGTAAAGGATGTCTCGGGACGTTTTGTAAAGGATGTCATGGGTCTGAACAAAAGCACGAGGGGATTGGGCCGCTTTTTCTTGATAGTGCAAAGGTGGGCAAGTCTGATTACAAAGTCAAAGGCAGCGGACGAGGGCGTCCGCTCTACGCAAAGTCAGAAGACAAAACCCGGACCGCGTTGCGGTCCGGGTTTTGACCCGCTAATGACTTTATTGTGGAGTGAAGCTTTCGTGAGAGCTCAAGCTCACCACGTCCTGGAACATGGGGGTTCCGGGAGGCAGATTGTTCGGATTCAGGAACTGCGTGTCGAAGAAATAGTTACGAGTGGGGGGAGAATAGACGGAGTTGCAGCACTTGAATATGCCAGTTGCATATTGCGAATAGTACATGCTGATCATTGAACCGCCATAGTTGACCGTCGCACCGCCGGCGCCTCGATTTTCAAGATACCGCAGGAAGTTGTGCATGCCGCCATCTGTGCCGAAGTCATTCCAGGGGACGGCGGCGGCAAATGCGGGTTCGGGGAACGGAATGCTCTTGCCAGAGGCAATGGCCATCCGGTAGTAGCTGCTGTTTCCTGGGCGATTGCCGGCATTGCCAGGACTAAGGAAGCTTTCCTGGTCATACCAGCCGACATTCGCGGTTGGTAGTGTCGCATGGGACGGGGGATTCGATAGTAAGGTCACTGTGTCGGCGATGACGGCCGCGGCGGAATGTGGGGTGGTGGTTGTGTTTTCGCTGGGCCAGAAGGGATCAGCGGAACCGGTATTGTAGTCTCCGTAGACGTAGACCGGATCTTCGGAGGCGATGGTGAAGCCGCACGTCCCGGCGCAAACCTGCCCGTTGGGCAGAGTCGTGGCGCCCGTGGGTGGCATATAACTGTTGCCTTTGCTATCCATTCCGGCATCGACGAGGCGGAGCGCGTGCCGTGGGCCGGTGACCATATTCCATTCGGCCGTCACTGGGCCTGCGGAGGCTGAGTAACATTGGACCGCATTCCCCGTGCTTCCAGAAATGTAGTAGGGTTCATTCTTCACAGCGTTGGAAAGGCCAAAGCCGGATCCTAGGTTTGTCTGGCCCCAATTGTCCACGCCACCGCCAAGCACGACATTGCCTTTTACAGCTGTATCTTCCGGAGAATAAGGAGTCGGCGTGGCGTCGGCGTAGTCCGTGATTGCTTCCAGCGCGCCGTCGGGCACGCCCACAGCCGACTTACTGTTGACCACATCGTTCAAACCGGACATACCGGAGAAGCCATTATAAAAAGTGACGCCAGGGAAGGGATGGGTGTCGGGAAGCATGCCGCGGTGGTCCAGGAAGTAAACGATATAGCCGTTCTCGACGGTGCCATTCTGGTTGGTCGTGCTCACTGATTTGCCGCTACCAGTTCCGTAGGGGGCCGCGCCCTGGAGCCAAAGCCAGAGATTGCCTACATCGAGTTCGACGACGTTCATGATTCCGTTGGGACTGCAGTTGGCGCCAGTGTCGCCGGGGGGCCGGCTATCGCGCGGCTCACCTTCGCGGGAGTCGTAGAGGTTAATTGGTATCCAGTTGTTCGCCGTGGAGGCAGCGCCGGTTGCACTGGTTGGGGTTAGGCCACTCTGGAGTTGCTGAAGGATCAGGATGGCCGGGCTAATTTGGTTCTGGCACTGGCCCGCGGGATACGACGCGGTGCTGCTAGGGATAAAGTTATTTGGGCAAAACGGAGCGGTGGCGGTGCTTGTGTTATAGGGGTGAGTTGGAGGGTAGTCATAGCCGCGTCCGAAGCCATAACCGAGCCATTGCTGGGTGATGCCAGTCCACGTCGATGTCGTGCTGTTCCAGTATTCCACTCGAAGCCATGCACCCGAGCACAATGGACTGGGAGCGGAGGAGGTGACCTGTCCGAACAAAGGCCACGATGTTGCGGCGGCGCATCCCGTTGGCGGCTGAGCGGTCCAATTGCCCGTGCCACCCTTGGCCGCAGCAAGGTACATGTTTCCAGCGGCAACACCGTTCTCTACAATCGTGTTGGGTAAGGCGGCGAACGGGATGGCGCCAGTGGCGGTGGGGGCACCGATCTGCACGTCCTGGCCATCGATGTTGATGCCGCGCTCCGGGGTAAGGTCTTTCTCGGTATCAGCCAACAGGATGCGGATCGCCGCCTCGTTGTAGAGGCGGGCACTGGCCAGAAGGGGTTTGTCGCTCGCTTGTTGCCGGCGAATGATTTCTATGGCTCCAATCGAGTCTGACTGCATGAAAGGCAGTTGCAGCTTGGTAGCGCCGGTTGCTCCGGTGGTGATGAAGCTGTTGAATCCGCCGGCTCCTGTGTTTCCGGTGGAGACGGTGTTCCATTTTATCGGGGCGTTATTCACCGCGCCGGCGATGGGCGGAAAGCCACCCGTCCAACTGCCCTCGCCGAGTGCGTCGCAATTCGCGGCTGGTCCGGGTGCCCCAGGAGGACAAGCGCCAGCGGCAGCGGGCAGGTAGACGTTCCCGCCATAAGTGCCCGCAGTTTTGAATCCATTTTCCAGCTGGTCCAGCACTACCTGACCGACCGCCGCGATCTTGTCGGTGAAGGTCAAGGATGCCTGGCTGGCTAGAAAGAGATTGCCGTTGGTGTGAACCCGGCCTCCGAAGTTAAAGTTTGGGCCGGCGAAGTAATCGCAATCGCCATCGCAGAAGATTCCGAACTCGAAAGCAGGAAGCAGACCCACTTCCACCGTGCGGGTGAGGGTTATGGCTGCGCCGGTAGCTGCCAGAGTATTCGTGCCGACCTGACCTGCACTCGACTGCCGCTGCGCTGTGACTGTCAGGGTAAAAGGGACGAGAGACGCGACCATGCCCTGATTCTGACCGGAGCCAACGATGTCCCAGGTTGAGCATGAGCCGGGAGTTGGGCAAGCCGTTCCGGTGGCTGTCGTCGAGGGCCAGGTGACACCATACGTGGGGTAGTTAATGCCAGTGATGGTCGAACCGGTAAGCGCGGTGGGATAGTTGGCTGCGTTGCTCAAAGCGGCAATATCGGCAGCACTGGGGGTCGACGACTGTTGATACAACTGCGAGAGCTGTGAGGTCAGGTTCTCGATGCCAGCCTCCGCCCCATAATAGGCGACATTGCCTTCCAGGTCATTGTTGCCCATGCGTTGTTCGTTGTTGACCAGGTACAACAGCCCTACCGCCATGGCCGACAACAAGAGCGTCAACAGAAGCGCTGCGATGAGCGTGAAGCCTCGCGAATTTTTAGTGTTTTTTCCCATATTACCCCCTCAAACTCCTACGACACCGAGTGTCATTCCGTCATTGGCAAACGGTGCCGCTATTGCTTAAGGAATTGCAGAAGCTCATGTTGCCTGCGCTAACGGAGGTAGTCAGATACATGCTCTGAGCGCGGTTGTTTCCGATATTCAAACTCTGCCCCATCACCCATATGTTGGTCTTCTGAATCAGGGCGAGATTATCTCCAGCAAGCAATGGATTCGACTGATTCGCATCTAATATGCCGGACACCGAATTAATCACGTCATAGCTGAATTGCAGGTTAATGATGTTGTCCGCGACTGGTACTGCATTGAGGCCGTTGACCTGGCGCATCAGACGCGGAGTCTGAACCGTTCCGCCAGCCGGAGGAACCTGCAGGAAATAGGTGACGGCGTAGAGCCGGTTGACGTTTATCGTGTCCCCCGCTCCTGTGCTGGCGGCAAGGGCAGCGCTAAGACCACCAGCCTGGTTGAAATTGAGCGGGTCAGGACTGGTAAAACCAATCGTCCATGGGCCGGTGCCACCGATGCTGGTGATCTCGGCGACCGCGGAGGCGATCTGCACCGAGCTGGTTCCCTGGCCATTCGGCGCGCCAACGCCCGTGCCCGCGTTTTGCACGCTGAACAAGAGCAAGTCACCTACATTGAGGCCGCCGGGTGCGAGGATGTTCGTGGGAAGAGAGGCATTGGGAACAGCGACTAGTGACACCGTTGCTGGCGTCGAAGCTGCCGGAGGGAAAGTGAATTTGAAGTTGTTCAGCGAAAAATTGTAATCGGCATAGATCGAGGTAATACTGTCGTTGACCGCGGCCGGAGCGCTCGGAATGACCGCGCTGCTCTCTACGCCGTTGCTGAAGCCGGGAATGACGCCGGTCATGTAATTGCTGTTGGGGTAGGTAGCGGCCGGAACATAGCAGGTGCCGCCCTGGTTGCAGGCGATCTTGATAGGACTCGCGCTAGGAAGCTGCAAGCCGCCGTTAGGCAAGCCTGCGCCAGCTAGGCTGATATCTTTGGCCATCAACTCGATGCCGGCTCGCATGTTCTGCTGGGTCTCGGCGCGCTGAGTGATGGTAAAAGCGGCAGCCGTGGCCTGGCGGAAGACGCTGGTCATGGCCACCATCATGAATAGACCGATGATAGAGGCGATCATCAGTTCCAGAAGCGAGAAGCCGTGTTGCGAATTTGGAGTGCGTAGTTTCATGTTTTCGCCCGGGCTCAGTGGTAGTTCGAGATCAGGCCATTCACCACGTAATTGCGGGCTGGCCAATTGGGTTTGGTATAGGTGACGGTTACGGTGACGGCGATGAGGTTCGTGTTGACTGCTCCACCCTGGGCGGCGGGCAGGTTCACCGGGGTGAAGGCGATGGTGCGAGTAAAGTTGCTGAGGCTTAAGGTTTGGTCGGCGCCGCTGCCGAGAACGCCATCGGGACCAGGAAGGACCATGCACTCCACGCCACCATTGGGGCAGGTGGCTCCGGATGCAGTAGTACAGGGAGATGTATCGCCCTGCACGCCGACGATTCCATACACGGGCCCGGCACACAACATCGGCAGGGCGCCGACTGCGAAGATTCCGGGGGCGACGGTCGTATTGTTGATTGCCGCCCAGGGGATCTGCTGGCTGTTGCGGGCGGTGTAGATGCTCTCCAAAGCCTGGAGCGCTTTCTCGCGTGCGATCAAGTCTTCCTGAGCCGACTCAGTCGCGGTAATTGCCACGCCAAAGCTTGCCAGCACGGCGCACATGCCGATCGACAGAACTACCATGGCGATCATCACTTCGATCAGCGCGAAACCGCGCTGGCCGCGATGCTTCCCGAATTGTTTGTTTGCTTGCGTCATTGCTGTTCCCAAATAGGACCGCCTGCCTGCTGACCGAGAAACCATCCACGGATTCTGCCCGTCGCACCCCAGACCGTGATCGCTTTCGAGGTGTACATGTTCCCGCTGGGGCGAGTGATGTATACGACTCCGCTAGCAATAAAATTGCCGTTGTTGTCTTGCGCCGAACCGTCGGGCATGAACACTACATACGGTGGACTCAGGGGGACACCCGGCGCGGCGCTGGATTCAAAATCGATGGCAGTGAGGCCGGCGCCGAAGCCATCCGGAGTATTGGCGGTCGGAATGCCAGCCTGCGCGGCGAAATTCACATCCGGCGGGAGCGTATAGTTCATGACCTGCTGAATTGGCTGCGCGATTCCTCCAACCACTGGAGGCTGGTACTGGACCTGCATGTAGGCTGGCGTGCCGCCAGCGGCAGGGTTGCCAACTACAGGGAAAAAATTGACTTGGTATTGGTGGCCCTGGGTAATTGCCAGGTTTCGAGTGTTGCGCAGGACCATCAAGGTTTTCTCGTAGGCGGTGTTGACATGGTTCTGTAACAAGAGGGGCTGCATGGTCATGAACGTGATCCCACCGATGATTAAGGAAATGCTGATGGTGATCATCAGTTCCAGCAGTGAGAAGCCGCGTTGTTTCGTCGATGCCATTAGGTCCTTGTCAGGGGAAGTCGGTCTCGTAAAGCCGCTGTGCAAACCTTGATGCCAAAAGCCCGCGCTGCCAGGGAGCAACACGGCCAGCAGATGCCGATTCACTGCTGACATTGTTCATCGTAAGGAGGGGGGATGACAGCGTCAAAGCACCACGGTGCAACGTAGGAGTATTGGTCTTCTGTAACAGCGGTGGTGACTCAGGTCACTTGGTTGACGCTGTTGGGGTTAAGAGATGTTTCGCGGAAGACCAGGCGAAGCGGGATGACTCCGGTAACTTGTCGGGGGAACTGGGGTGATCCTAGGATGCATAGAGGTATGAATCTCTCATCGCTCCTAGTTTGCGCGGATGAAGTTTCGGCGGAGGTCCTGCGCCGTGTTTTGCAAGAACTCAGTGTGCAGGTCGAGTTGTGTGCGGACCCGGTGCGAGCTGCGGTCAGGCTGGCGCAAGAGCGCTTCGACCTGCTGATCCTTGATTGTGAAACGCAAGATCAGGTAATTGGGTTGTTGAACGAGAGCCGTTCTTCACGTGCGAGCGGATCGACTCTTGCCGTAGTTGTGGTGGCGGGGCAGGAAAATATCCGGGAGATGTTTGCACTAGGTGTGAACTTCGTGTTGTACAAGCCGATGTCGTACGAGCGGGCGCTGAGTACCTTGCGCGCCGCCCAAAGCGTGCTTTATCGGGACAAACGCCGCAAAGCCCGCGCCGCCGTGCACACGCAAGCGGTGATCGATTACGCGGGTGGGGAACAGGCGAAGGCGACGCTGGTTGATATGGCGGAAGACGGCATGGCAGTGAACTTCGGCAAGAGGCTGCCACCGACCTGCAAAGTCTATTTTCAATTCAAGTTGCCGGGCCAGACTGCGACGGTCCGTCTCTCGGGCCAAGTGATGTGGCAGGATTGGAATGGCCGCGCCGGAATTCAATTTGTGGATGTGCCGCAAGCTTCGCGCCGTATCTTGAGCGAGTGGCTGCAGAGTAATCTGAGCGATGCCACAGCGCGAGAGTTAGCTTCAGCGCCAGTGGAAGTAGAGCACTCCATCAAACCTGTGGAGTCCTTGGCCAAACCAAGTGAAGAGACTATGGCGAGCCGGAGTGAACTAAAGCAAGACACGGGGCAGAAACAGGAAACGAAAGTTCGCGACAGAGAAGCGGTGGCTCGACTACGCTCTGTCCCGAGTAATCGTCGCGGACAAACTCGATATGCCTGCCGGCTGGGAGCGGAAGTGTACCAGCAAGGCAGCCAGGTGCGGAACTATTGTCATCTGAGCGATCTCAGTCCTGGCGGATGCTATCTTGAAATGCCGCTCGCCTTCGCGCCGGAATCGTCGGTTGAGATTATCGTGCGCACGCACGAGATCAAACTGCGCTTGTACGGTCAAGTGAGAGCGTCGCATCCCGGCTACGGGATGGGTATCTCATTCAAACTCAACAGCAAGGACGAGCGCCAGGGCGTGCAGCAGTTGATTGACTTCGTGGCGGCTGCGACCGAGAGTTCCAGCTAAGGGGCAGTTCTCACCGGTTCCACTCCACTTGGTATTATTCAGCGAGGAACCAAATGCGCCGGCCAATCGAAATCTGGTTAGTCGTCTTGGTGGGTATCTCAAGTCTGTTCTAGTGGAGGCCTGAAACCCAAGTGTCGAGGTCCGTGGTTCCCGCCCTTCGCATAATGCTGTCTAGTCCCAATACATCCTTTACATTTCGTCCCGAGACATCCTTTACAGTTTTGGGTGTGGTGGCGACTCAGGGAGCTGCGTGGGAGGCTGTGCGGATCATGGTGGCTATCCTCCAAATGTATGGATACCCGGACTCGGCCCAAGATCAGGAAGCAGCCTACAGCAGTACGTTCCGCGCACAAGATGAACCTTGTCCTAGTTACGAAAGCTGAACAAGGAGGAAACCTGATTAACAACTCTCGCTCAGTCGGCGGCGATGGGTTCGTGCAGGGGCTGCGGCCCGGTTCATCTGGGCCGCTGGACCTGCGACTCCGCTCAGGGCAGGGTAAGCGAGGACGCCAGTTCCCAAATGGTCGGTGGTGCCCCAGATTGGTGTCCGCCGCAAGTTATCTACTTCTTGATCTCACTTAGCCCTGGAGTTATAGCTCTTCAGGATGAAGGCCGCTACGTTATCGTGGATCGCCTTCAGTGACGGCTCGTGCGCATAGACCATGTGCCCGGATTCATAAAATTGGAATTCAATGTTCTTTTGCAATTCGGGCGGAATCGGGAGGTGTTGCATTTCGTAAACGCCCTCGTAAAACGGTGTCGCAAGATCAAAATAACCGGCGTTTAAAAGGATTTTCAGAGTCGGGTTGTACTTCATCGCGGTGGCGAGATCGAGCATCACATTCGTTGCTCCTGGAAAGGGGAAAGGGGCGCCAGGAGGCTTGTGGGCAAAACTCCACCATTTAAAGACTTCAGTCTCCGGTTTGTATTCGCGGTTCTCGCCGAACTTCAATTCCTTACGTACGTAGTCGTTGAAGGCGGAAACGTAGGCCGAAGAGATGGCGGCAGACTGCGGATCGTACTGAGCTTCTTTGCTGAGCGGATCATACGTGGGCCCGGAAAAGCGTGTGTCGAGCCGGCCGGTGGTCAAGTTGCTCTCGTCCTGAAGATTCTTCTCGAATTCCCCGCCGTTGATGCGCAGATCCGCTTTCTCGATGTATGCAACAGGAAGGCCGGTGTATTGATGAAGCTTGGCGGCGATGGCGTGTCGCTGCTCTAACGGCAACGAGGAGCCGGCTTCGAGCGCGAGCCCATATTCGTTCATGGCAAAGTGCTCGACCTCGGTGAGCAGCGGCGCAAGGTCGGGACGCGGCTCGGGCAATTTGTGGTGGTACCACGCGGATGCGGCATAGGTAGGAAGATTGAGTTGATAAGCCAAATCGACGCCGGGATTGAAATCGGGGAAGTCCGAATCGAGAGAGAAGTTCAGTATTTGAGACAAAAGGATTACGCCGTTGAAGTCGACATCGCGTTCGGTTTCGAGTACGTTCGACAGCACAGCAGATCGCGTGGTGCCGTAGCTTTCACCGAACAAATACTTCGATGAATTCCAGCGTCCGTATTTCGCCAGGAACTGCACGATGAAATCGGAAAAGGCCCACGCATCCTGGTCGACTCCGTAGAAAGCCTTCTCGCGGTCTTTCCCACTGAGCCGGCTGAAACCGGTTCCGGGTGCATCCACGAACACGAGATCGCTTACATCCAAAAGACTGTATTCGTTATTGACGACGGAATAGGGCGCGGCCGGAGTATGGGAATCATCGGCTGTGACGACGCGCCTCGGCCCGAATGCGCCCATGTGAAGCCACACCGTCGAGGAACCCGGACCGCCGTTGTAGAGAAATGTAACCGGGCGTGGGGCTCCTTTGTTGTCAGATTTGAAATACGCCACGTAGAACATGCTGGCTTCCGGAGCTTTGTTTTTGGGATCCGGATCGGCGTTTTGCGGGACATCGTCCCAATCCTTCGGATGCACGATAACTGTTCCGGCAAATGCGTCGTAATTGATGACGTTGCCGCCGACAGTCACGGAACCCTTGCTCGCTTGTTGTTCCGGCTTGAATTGTTCGGACTTGCTTGTATCGGTCTTGGCGGCTTCGACCTTAATGGTTGAGGTTTCGTCTTTTGCCTGCGCGGGAAGGATGGTCGGTAACAGGATGGTTGCGATGGTTAGTGTGAGAATTCTCAAAATCGGCATTCGCATCGAGCGTTTCTCCGTCATGGAAAACTGAGTGAGATTTTTCCCTCTTGATTGCGGGGATTAATTTATCACGTGGGTAATCAGGTTCGTGCAGAAGTTGCGGCCCGGTACACTTGGGCCGCCGGACTCTTCGGCTTCGCTCAGGGCAGGCTCACGAGGGCGGCTGTTTCCACATGGGTTCGTGGCGACTACTTCGTTGTCGTGACTTCTTCCGCTACGGCTTTCTTGAAGTAATCCAAGGACATCTGCAGGCCGGTTTCGAGACCTATTTTTGGTTCCCAGCCGAGGAGTTGGCGGGCTTTGGTGATGTCAGGTTGGCGCTGTTTGGGATCGTCCTGAGGCAGAGGTTCGTAAGCGATTTTGCTTTTTGATCCGGTTACTTTGATGACGTGCCGCGCACACTCGAGAATCGTGAACTCGTTTGGGTTGCCGAGGTTGACCGGCAAATGCTCGGAGGACTTCGCTAAACGAATGAATCCGTCGATTTCGTCGCTCACATAGCAGAAGCTGCGAGTCTGGCTGCCGTCCCCGTAGACGGTGAGCGGTTCACCCCGCAGGGCTTGTTTCATGAAGTTCGAAATCACGCGACCGTCGTTCAATTGCAGGCGGGGGCCATAGGTGTTGAAGATGCGTGCGATGCGCGTGTCCACTTTGTGGTAGCGATGATAGGCCATGGTGACGGCTTCCGCGAAGCGCTTGGCCTCGTCGTAGACCGAACGCGGACCGATGGAATTTACGTTGCCCCAGTAAGTTTCTTTTTGAGGATGCTCGAGCGGATCGCCGTAGCACTCGGAAGTGGAGGAGACGAGGTATTTTGCGCCGTATTTCAGCGCGACATCGAGAGCGTGAAAAGTTCCGAGCGATCCGACCTTCAGCGTTGGAATGCCGTGGATGGTGTAATCGACCGGGCTGGCCGGGCTGGCGAAATGAAAGACATAATCGACGTGGCCGACGTCAAATGGTTCGCAAATGTCTTTTTCGATAAACTCGAAACGCGAATCGTTGCGGAGATGGTCAAGATTCGCGCCGCGGCCGGTGAGCAGGTTGTCGACGACAACCACGCTCCAGCCCTCACCGAGCAAAGCGTCGCAGAGATGGGATCCGAGGAAACCGGCGCCGCCGGTCACCAGCGCGCGTTGTCGGCTCATGCTTTCTTGGCGCCGTCTTTCACGATCCCGTTTTTCAGGGCGTCCGCGGGAACGCCGCCGGGATGACAGGCCGCCCGGCCCACACTGTAATAGGTGAAGCCGTGCGCCGCCATCACTTCGGGATCATAAAGATTGCGGCCATCGATCACGATGGGATACTTGAGTTCGCGATTCAGCCGAGCGAGATCCAGGTTGGCGAATTCTTCCCACTCGGTGAGGATCAGCAGAGCGTCGGCGCCGCTGGCGGCCTCGTAGGCAGAGCTGGCGTACTTGAGATTGCAATTCATCGCTTCCTGAGTGCGGTCCATTGCGGCCGGGTCGTAGGCTGTGATCTTGCAGCCTTCCTGCAACAGAGCCTGCACCAAGAAGAGAGCGGGAGACTCACGAATGTCATCGGTGCCGCCCTTAAACGCGAGGCCAAGGACGCCTAGGTGTTTACCGCGAAGCGTCCAGAGGGCGCTGCGCACTTTGCGCAGAAAGCGCTCGCGCTGGTCTTCATTGATGCGCATGACTTCGTCGAGCAGGCGGAAGTCATAGCCACATTCCCGGGCAACGGCGCGAAAGGCCATTACGTCTTTGGGGAAGCAAGAGCCGCCGTAGCCGATTCCAGGATTCAGGAATCGCGGGCCAATGCGGGAGTCTGTTCCGATGCCGTGGCAAACCTGGTTCACGTTCGCGCCGACGGATTCACAAACGGAAGCGACCGCATTGATGAAGGAGATCTTCATGGCCAAGAAAGCGTTGGAAGCGTGCTTGATCAGTTCCGCGCTCTTGGTGCTGGTCACGATGATCGGAGCGGGAATCGAAGTGCGATCGGGCTGCGGGATGGCGTCGCTGCGTTCGTAGTAGCTGCCGGTGGTGAGCGGAGCATAGACTTCGCGCAGAACCTGAGCGGCCCGCTCGGTGTCACATCCGACGACGATGCGGTCGGGGAAAAGAAAGTCGGTGACAGCGGTGCCTTCGCGTAGAAACTCAGGGTTCGACGCGACGTCGAAAGAATCCGGGTCTGCGCCGTTTCGCAGGATGATTCTCCGAACCCATTCGCTGGTATAGACCGGGACCGTGCTCTTCTCAACCACGACTTTATACTCGTTGATTGAGATGGCATCGGTGATCTCGCGAGCCACCGACTCGACGTAAGAGAGGTCAGCATCGCCACGATCGGTGGGGGGCGTGCCAACGGCAACGAAGATGGCGGAGCTGGACCGCACCGCTTCCTGCAGATCGGAGGAAAATTGGAGACGATTTCCCCGGTGCCGGCCTAACAATTCAGGAAGGAATTTCTCGTGGATTGGGACCTCGCCGTTCTTCAGGGCGGTCAATTTGCGCTCGTCGTTGTCCACGAGAATGACGTCGTGGCCCAGGTCAGCAAAGCAGGCTCCCGCCACTAATCCCACGTATCCGGAACCAACTACAGCGATCCGCATGTTTCAAACTCCCATAATCGAATATCTTGAAACAGGTTTAATCGGAGATGCTCCGCGAAGAAGATAAACGGGGGTGATCAGAAAACAGCTTGGATGGCTCTTAGATCTCGCCCCCCAAGATGGCTAAATTCTAACAGCAAAAGGGGAGGATTGGGAGGGGAGAAAAGACCCCGGCACTCCAGTTGTATTCACTTTAACACCCCGTTTCGGGATAGAAAAGCGGGGGCGCCCGATTGAAGCGGAGGGCAGACTATCATATTGACAAGCTGGGAGTTTAAGGCGAAACTCCGCTACAGACAGACGGTGATTTCCTAGTTCCATGCGCCCCTCCGTTATCCCGCGGCTACCCAAGTCGGGCCCCGAGCCCTCGCAGCCAATCCCTTCCACGTTGAGCGAGTTCCCCACGAAACGGGACAGTGGCAGCTTCGACACTGACTTTGCGGTGCTCGTGGCGCGCTTCGGCGCGCACGGCGGCGGCACTCTGGCTCCGGAGCTCTGTGCAGAGTTGGCGCTGGAGATCGTGCTCAACGATATCGTGGAGCAGGCTTGTCTTACCACTGGCGCAACCGGAGCGGCCATTGTATTACCGCGTGACGGAGAAATGGTTTGCCGCGCTCGCAGCGGAGACATGGCGCCCGAATTGGGTGTGCGCCTGGAGGGCGGATCGGGACTCTCCGGAGAATGCCTCCGCACACACCAAACGCAGAGCTGCGACGATGTTCTGTTGGATTCGCGGGCCGACGTCGAAGCTTCGCGGCGGCTGGGTGTGCGGTCAGTTATCGTGATGCCTCTGTTGCGCAGAGCTGAGCTGGTTGGAGTGTTTGAATTATTTTCTGTGCGGCCCTCTGCCTTTGGAGGGCAGGATGAGCGGACCTTAGAGGTCCTGGGTGAACGGACTTTGAGCAATCTGGAGCGGGCGGCGGAATATCTCAAGCAGCTCGCACTTAGGCAGGTCGAAAATGCGCAGCTTGAACCGCGTGAGCTTTCACCGGCCTCTGACCCACACGGAGAGACCTTTCTGGACAAGAGCGAGAATTATCCCCGTCGCAAATTTGATCTCGTCACATGGATCTTGGCAGCGGGCGTCCTCGCCTGCGCGATATTGCTGGGAGCGATTGCAGGCCGGCACTTGGAGTCGCGCAAGGTCGCGCCGCGCAGATATCCGCCATTTGCGCCTGCACCAGCAGTTGCTCTGCATACAGCAGATGCTGGCGCCTCCGGCAAGGACGAAGGCGGCGGCTCGCCTGCGCCACAATCTATCCCCAAACCCCTGGCCGATCCTCCACCTCCTCCGCTTTCACCTCCTCCACCAGGGAGCCTGCAGGTTTTCGAGAACGGCAAAGAAGTATTTCGCCTGCAGCCTGGAGAGAGCGAGGCCACGCGATTGCCCACGGGGCAGGGAAGCGGGGTACAACGCGCTCCTTCGGTTGCGGTTTCAGAGCGGAGGGTACTTGCGCGACCTCCGGGAGGCATTGAGGGCACCACCTTGCTTCATCGCGTCGAGCCGGAATATCCGCAAGAAGCTCGCCAGCAAAAAATCCAAGGCGTGGTCGTTCTCGAAGTCCACGTGGGCACCGATGGCAAAGTGCAGGACGTTCAGGCGCTGAGTGGACCGCCGCAGTTGGTTGGGGCTTCCACCGCTGCGGTAAGGCAGTGGCGATTCAAGCCTCACACTGAGAACGGACGCCCGGTTGAGATGGAGAGCAGAGTCAGCTTGAACTTCAGATTGCCGGAGTAAAGAAGGAACGTTGCTTCGAGCGCTGTTCTAGGCGCTGTTCTACTGCTCTATGTAGCGCTCTTGCGGATCATAACGGGAAGCGGTGTCCCGGATTTTGAGGTTGCAGATTTTGAGGAAGCGCTAACGGATTGTGACTCCCGGCGAGTATTTGGCGCGCCCGGACCGGGCGGACCGCTATTCCCCAAGGCGTAGAGTACGACTTCCACACGGCTGGAAACTCCGAGCTTGTCAAAGATGCGGAACAGGTAATTCTTGACCGTGTGTTCGGTTAGCTTCAGCCGCTGTGCGATTTCGCGGTTGGTGAGACCCTCGGCGACACAGCGCACGACATCAATCTCGCGGGCGGAGAGCACGGAGCGGCCGTTGATTTGCAAGTTTGCCAGGACGGGTCGCGCCAGAGCTTCGAGTAAAAAGTGCAATTCTCCGCTGCTGGCCCACACCTGACCCTGGTGAACGCATTGAATGCACTTGCCCAGCAGGCGGAAGGGTTCGGTGCGACAGAAAACGCCACGCGCGCCGGAGCGAAAAGCCTCAATCACCGAAGAGCGCTCGGAGGCGTCGAGTAACATAACCACCCGCGTGGAGGGCGACTCCTCCCGAATTTCGCGCACCAAGTCGTATCCCCCGACTCCAGTCTCACCCGGCTTTGCGCTGAGGACAGCGACGTGCGGCTTCTCGCGCTTTGCCAAGCCGAGAAGCGCCGGCACACTGGATGGAGACTCGATCATATGAAGCTGTGCATCTCGTGCCAGGGCTTCGACCAGAAGTTGTGTGCTCATAGAGGTGCTATCGGCGGCTAGCACCCGAATGCGGTCTTGATTAGTAAGCATAGTTAAGTGAGCCATAGGATTCATAACGAAGCTGCCGGTACCCTACCTGATGGCCAGACCGTTGAGATCAGGATTGGGGGTCCCGGCTGGTCTAAATGGCTGTAACGGCGATTGCAAAATAGCCTAAGAACGACTTCAACCGATAGACGCCGGTCCGCTGCTACAAGGACATGCGGTAAAAACTTGAATACAGCGTAGGGGAAATTCGGCTCGGAGTAAATAGCCCAACCGGGCAGGCAACGATGTCTCGCGTAACCACACTTTAGTTCATCGAGGGTCATCCCCTGGCATCCTTACCCCATGCGGGCCATTGACTGACGATTGTCCAATGTCCATACTGAAGCGTGTTTTGGCGGCCCTCTCCCTGGGCAACGCTCTCGGCGCAAGACTTCAGCTTTGTTCGCAGATAATGATGGTCATAATCGTATCGCTTTCAGAAATACGAATCGGAGAGGGTGCGGGAAAGCCAATAGGGACTTTATTCTCAGCACTTTTAACTCTTGCAAAGTCTGGCATACATGGCTAATATCACCCTTAAGATTTACTAAAGATTTACGGGGAACCTTCGGTCCCCGGGATCAGTCTTCGGAAAGCCGTTCCCCCCCCACGATGAACGAAAGTAGCCTACTGGCCCGTAGCTAGTAGTGGTCTCTATTTTTTGGTTTTTTCCGGAAGGCGCAGAAATGTGACTCAGAGGGCGGAGCCACGAACGCCACCAAATGGTTGAAGGCATTTGCAATTCCGGGCTAATCACCTCCCATAACGGAACGGCGCGCTGGTACGCCATTCGCACCCGGTCACGGCACGAAAAGACAGCCGCCAAGCAATTGGTGAGCCAGGGAATTGAAACGTTTCTGCCGGTTATTACACAATTGCATCGTTGGAGCGACCGGACGAAGGAAGTCGACGTTGCCTTGTTCCCTGGATATGCATTTGTGCACTTCGTGCCTTCGTCCAACGAACGAGTTCGCGTGCTTCGAGCGCACGGCGTCGTGGGATTCGTCGGCCCGCGCTGGGATGAGACGCCCGTTCCGGACAAACAAATTCAGGATATAAGAACCCTTCTTGGTCAAAACGCTCCCTTTCAAGACCATCCCTTCCTCAAGGTGGGCCAAGTTGTTCGCATACGGGGTGGATCGTTAGACGGCATCGAGGGCATCCTGTCAGCCAACAATGGCAACCGCAGCCTGGTGATCACGGTGGAGCCGATCCAACGTTCCCTCTCGATTCGAGTTGAGGGATATCAAGTGGAAGTAGTGGAATAGCCAGCACCCCATGCAGTCAATGCCGAGGCGAAATTTGAAAAAGAGAAAAGGAAAGAAGAAAACTGAGGGAAAATTAAGGTGCACTTATGAATGATTTAAATGTAGAAAACCCTACTCCCCAGGTTCCAGAGCATACGAACGTTGCGCCGGAGAAGACTAGCCTGGCGCAGGGTCTCGACGCGTTCCTTAACGCCGGAGAAGAGGTTACACTACGAGAGGTAAAGACTGAGACCGAGATCTTTACTATTCTGCACGCTTTAAGGCGGACGCGATGGAATAGGAAGCAGGCGGCGCGGCTGCTTGAAATCAGCTATCGCGGCCTGTTGTACAAGATTCGGAGACACAACCTCAAACCCCAGTAAGTTTTAAGATGAGGGCTTCGGTGGTTGGGTTTTGGTGGGTGAGCGGTCCAGCGGCGTTTCCGGTTGGGTTTTGCTTGCCCAGAGCCCAGTGGAGGACAATTTAATGACGCGATTAAAATGGGTGCAGCGGGTTCTGGTGGTTCTTGCACTGGGTTTGACGAGCGCTATGGCTCAGCAGAGCGCCACGGAGAGTGTGGCGGCCGCCCCGGCAGCCGATGCTACCTCCGCCGCTCCGGAAAAAGCCAATACCAGCCGTCCTACGCTGGAGGAGCGGAATCCACGCTACCACTTGCAAGCTGGAGATTCCTTTGATCTCTCGTTCGATCTCAGCCCGGAATTCAACCAGAGTCTGACGGTTCAGCCGGATGGCTACGTGAGCCTGCGGGGAGTGGGAGACGTCCATGTAGCGGGGCAAACCGTGCCGCAGCTGACCGAAACTTTGAAAAAGTCCTACTCAAAGATTCTGAATGACCCGCTTATTTCGGTGTTTCTCAAGGATTTCGAAAAACCATACTTCACCGTGGACGGCCAGGTAACGCGCCCGGGCAAGTACGATCTACGCGGCGATACTACGGTGACGCAGGCTCTCGCCGTTGCCGGCGGCGTCAACTCCAGCGCCAAGCATTCTCAAGTGCTGCTGTTCCGGCGCGTTTCCGATCAGTGGGTCGAAGCCCGCATCGTGAATTACAAGAAGATGATGAAGGATGGCGACCTGAAAGAGGATGTCTACCTCCATCCCGGCGACATGTTGTACGTCCCCAAGAATACGTACTCGAAGATCCAGCAATTTATGCCGAGTGCCAATCTGGGAACCTACTTTCCCATAACGCGATAAGTCACGAGGTCTGAATTATGCGCCAATCACAAACGACATCGAACGGTACCGGTTCCCTCGGCTTCACGCTGCGCGACATCGTAGCCGTGGTATTCCGGCAAAAACGGATACTTACGCTCTCCTTCGCTGGCATCGCGGCCGGGGTGGTCCTGGCCTTGATCGTGCTTCCACCCATGTATCAATCAGAGATCAGGTTTCTGGTGAAGCGCGAACGCATGGACCCGGTTGTCACGCCAGAGCAGAGCGCCTCGATCATGTTCCGCGATACGGTGAGCGAAGAGGAAATTAATTCCGAGGTCGAGTTGATCGAGAGTGACGACGTTTTGCGAGATGTGGTTGTGGCCACAGGCCTGAACAACCACAAACGGTTCCTCAACTTCCTGCGTCCGCGGCAGACGCCGCAGGAGCGGACGGCCGAGGCGATCCGCCGGCTGCAGGGCGAACTTATGGTTGAGCCGGTAAAGAAGACCAACTTGATCGATGTCACCTATAGCTCAACCGATCCGCAACTTGCCGCCGCCGTGCTCAAGAATTTGAACAAGTACTACCTGGAGAAGCATCTGGCGGTGCATCACCCCGCGGGCCAGATGGAATTTTTCGAAAAGGAAACGCAAGAGTACGGAAAGAATCTGGCGGAGGCGGAACAAAAGCTGAAGGATTTTTCCGTGGAGCAAGGTGGAGTAGCGCCGCAAGTGCAGCGCGATATGACTTTGCAGAAACTGAATGAATTCAACGCCAGCCTGCAGCAGACCCGGGCAGAAATCGCCTCCATCGAAACCCGGGTGAAGGATTTAGAGAAGCAGTCGGCGAATACGCCCGGCCGCGTTACCACACAGACTCGCAAGGCCGATAATCCGGCGGTCCTGGAGCAATTGAAGGGAGCTTTGCTCACTCTCGAATTGAAGCGCACCGAGTTGCTGACGAAATACCAGCCCGGCTACCGGTTGGTGGACGAGGTTGACAAGCAAATCGCCGACACTCGCGCCTCGATCGCCGCAGAAGAGAGTTCCCCGATCCGCGAAGAAACCACGGATCAGAATCCGACCTTTTCCTGGATCACTGCTGAGTTAGCGAAAGCCGAAGCGGACCTGAGCGGTCTTCGGGCTCGGGAGACGGCTACCCAGGCCGTGGTCAATGTCTTCATGCAGAAGGCAAAGCAACTCGAAGAGCAGGGGATTGTGCAACAGGACTTGCTGCGAGCAGAAAAGAGCAACGAGGAAAGTTATCTGCTTTACCAGCGCAAGCGCGAGGAAGCCCGGATTGCGGACGCTATGGACCGGAACCGCATTCTGAACGTTGCCGTGGCACAGGAACCGAACGTGCCAGCCTTGCCGTCAAATTCCCGGCTCAAGTTTGCCGTGCTGGGGATACTCCTGGCTGGTGTGGTGAGCCTGGGCTTGGCCTTCTGCGTCGACTATATGGATCAGTCCTTCCGCACGCCTTCGGAAGTCATGGCAGACCTGAATATTCCAGTGCTGGCGGCTGTTCCCATGCAGGTAAACAACAACGGGTTTAATGCAAACGACGGCAGTCCCTGGAAACGGCCGGTGCACGAAGGAAGTTTCCAAACGATTGGCCGAGAGGATGGTAACTAGTGTTTCGTGAATTCTACGGATTGAAAGATCAGCCGTTCGGGGTAACTCCAGACCCGCGTTATCTCTACTTATGTCCGGGGCACAGAGAGTCTTTGGCCTCGTTGTTCTGCGGTATTGAAGCCAACCGTGGATTCCTCGCGCTCATTGCCAAGCCCGGAATGGGGAAGACCACGCTGCTGTTCCAGTTGCTGGGAAAGATGCGGACCACCGCCCGCACGGCATTTCTGTTTCAGACCCAGTGCAGCTCCCGCGAGTTTATGCGATTCCTGATGGCCGAGTTCGGCCAGGATAGCCGCGACCAGGACTTCGTGCACATGCATGAGGAGTTCAATCGCTGCCTCCTGCAGGAAGCTCGAGCCGGCAGACGTTGCGTGGTGGTGATTGACGAGGCCCAGAATTTGGATTCGTCGGTTCTGGAGACGGTTCGCTTGCTCTCTGACTTTGAGACCCCGCAAGCCAAGCTGGTGCAGATTATTCTGGCGGGGCAACCAGAGTTGGGGGTCAAATTGGCCAGTCCTCAGCTCGTGCAATTGCGGCAACGGATCTCGATCGTCAACACCCTGAACCCTCTTTCAATCGAGGAGACCAGCCAGTTCATCGACCACCGCCTGCGTGTGGCTGGCGGTAAAGGTCAGTCGCCTTTTTCCCGTGAGGCGAAGGTCTTGATCGCCAAGGTAAGCGAAGGCATACCTCGCAAGATCAACAATTATTGTTTCAACGCGCTGTCGCTGGGCTGCGCCATGCGGCAAAAAACAATCGACGCGCGCATTGTGCGAGAGGTCGATGAGGATTTGGACATCAAGCGCATGCTGGCCGGACTCAATCCGGATGAAGCTCCGGACATGGGAGGCGCTGCCGTGCTGTTCGGCGGGAAGGCAGAGAGTGCGCCGACGATATCGCCGGCGACGGCGCGAGACTACATGCGCCAGGTCGCGACGCTGCTCCGCATGCCGACCGGCACTTCCCCCGAGTGAGCATTTTGATTCGCGCAGCAATGCAACAACGGTTTGAGAGCAAAGAGACGGGAGTAAACCGATGAGCAGAAATTTTGAGCTGCTGCAGAAGCTGGGAAAAGAACTCGACATCTTTGCGCCTGAGGCGGAGACGGAGATCGAGGCGCCGATCGGGCCGCAGGAGGTCGAGGCCGCTCCAGCCAAACCGCCTCGATTCGACATGGATCCGAGGCAGCGCGACGAAGTCACGAAATTGGTTCAGCGGGTGTTCCTCGTTTCTGAATCCGGCGGGTCGCGGGTGGTGACCTTCTGCGCGCTCGAGCCGGGAGGCGACTCTTCCTGGATTTGCTCGCGCGCGGCGGAGATGCTGGCGGCACAGGTTACGGGAACGGTTTGCGTAGTGGATGCCAATTTCGTGGAACCGTCCCTGCATCTGCAATTCGGTACCGAGTGCGGTAATGGCCTGACCGATGCGTTGCAGCACTCCGATGCAATCCAGCGATATCTGCGTCCTTCGGGCGTGCGCAACCTTTGGTTCCTAAGTTGCGGTGGCGAGGCACGCCAGTGGCAGGCCCTGTTGGGATCTGACCGGATGCGCGCCCGGCTGGCGGAGTTACGAGCGGAATTCGATTATGTGCTGATCGACGCTCCCGCGTTAAACCCGAGCAACGACGTGATGGCCCTCGGCCATGCCTCAGAGGGCGTCGTGCTTGTGCTCAAAGCGAATTCCTCCAGACGAGAGGTCGCCCGCAAGGCGGTAAAGGACTTCGAAAATGCCAGCGTGCGTGTTCTCGGCGCGGTCCTAAGCGATCGAACTTTTCCCATTCCGGAGAACATTTACAAGAAACTCTGAGCCAACTCTGAGCCAACTGAAGAACGGCGGTGAATCGTCTAGCCCGCGGTTTCGCCGCAATGCGCACCAAGTTCCGCTGTCCAACCCCAATTCGTCAACTCACTCTCCATCATTACTCGCGGCAGTGCTGTTCGTAACAAGATCGTTATCCCAGGGAGCTTTTCGCAATGAGCAATGCCCGCAGGCAAATTCTTCTTAATATCTTCAAGCTCTTCGATCTCGGGCTGATGACGATCGCCTTCGTCATGGCTGCCTTGCCTGGTCTCGAGGAGAACCGGAGCGTTTCGTTTGCCGAATTTTTCTCCATGCGGATCAAGATCGCGAACCTGGCGATCTTCGCGCTTCTGATTTTCTCCTGGTATTTCATTTTCAATCTTCTTGGGCTGTACAGGTCTCGGCGCTTCTCCACGCGCGGCCGGGAGCTGAAGGATGTGGTCAAAGCGGTTTCGGTGGCTGCCCTTGTGATTTTGGCAGGGGCGATCGCCTTCCATATCCGCATGGTAACTCCGCTGTTTCTTGCCTCTTTCTGGTTGGCGAGCGCTGTGACCATGGTTGGCAGCCGCCTGATACTGCGAGTGGTACTGGCCTGGGTTCGCCGCCACGGCCGCAATCTACGCGATATTTTGATCGTGGGGTCCAACGAGCGCGTGTTGGAGTTCTGCCGCGAGATTGAAGCCCGGCCCGATCTGGGTTACCGGGTAATCGGTTTTGTGGACGAGGAATGGTCGGGCGTGGCAAGCCTCAGAGAGGCAGGTCACCCCGTGGTGTCAGATTTCAATGGACTCACCCAATTCCTGCGGAACAATGTGGTGGACGAAGTCGTGCTGGCCCTTCCGATGCAGTCCCTGTATTCCGAAGCCTCGCGTATTGCCACGCTGTGCGAAGAGCAAGGGATCACCGTGCGATGGCTTTCCAATATCTTCAATTTGAGGCTGGCCAAGCCCAGGGCAGAACAATGGGCCGGCGATCCTCTGATCACCCATGCTACCGGCTTTGCCGAAGGGTGGTCGGTTGTCGCCAAGCGGATTCTGGACTTGGCTATCTCCTGCGTCGTTCTTATTTTTCTGGCGCCGGTACTGGCGGTCGCCGCGATTGCGATCAAGCTGACCTCGCCCGGTCCGGTTTTCTTTTTTCAGAACCGAGTCGGACTCAATAAAAGAAGGTTTAAAATCTGCAAGTTCCGGACCATGGTCGTGGATGCAGAGAAGGAAATGGCGAAGCTGCAACATTTGAACGAGGTCAGTGGACCGGTCTTCAAGATCAAGGACGATCCGCGAATTACCCCACTCGGGCGATTTCTCAGGAAAACGAGTATCGATGAATTGCCACAATTGTTTAATGTTCTAAAGGGAGATATGAGCCTGGTCGGTCCGCGCCCGCTGCCGGTGCGTGATTACGAGGGCTTCAGCAAAGACTGGCAGAGGCGGCGGTTCAGTGTACGCCCCGGAATCACATGTCTTTGGCAGATCAATGGCCGGAGCTCGATCCCCTTTGAGAAATGGATGGAGCTTGATCTGGAATACATTGATGGTTGGTCCCTTTGGCTGGACCTGCAGATTTTGGTGCGCACAATTCCGGCGGTACTTCGGGGATCGGGGGCGGCGTAGCTCCAAGAATTCCGTCGGGGAGCGTTAAGCAGAAAATCGAAGCCAGCTAAATAATTACTTAAGGATTTGTGGTTAAGGATTTATCGTTAAGTAGTACCTGCTACTGGATACCCGCCACTCTATGAACAGTACTTTCCCACTAGGCCCGGATAGTTCAAGTTCTCGCCCATCCATATTGTCCAACGCCGAAGAATCAGCGCGCCCCACAGATGGGAGAGCGCCTAGGGCCAACCAGGCGCCGCTTTCAGTCCCGTATCTGGTTGAGCAGCAGGCCGCGCTTGCCCCGGAAGCATTGGCGGTGCGAGCGGGCTCGGAGTGTCTCACGTACCAACAGCTGGACCAACGGGCGAATCAACTCGCGCACTGCCTGCGCACGTTTGGGGTGGGTGCCGGGATCGTAGTCGGGTTATGCCTGGAGCGGTCGCTGGATTTAGTGATCGCTTCTCTGGCAGTGCTCAAAGCGCGCGGCGTGTACATGCCGCTGGATTTGAGAGCTCCAAAGGAGCGGCTGGCTCTGATGCTCGAGGATGCGAAGGCCCCGGTTCTGGTCACACTCTCTGGCTTGGCGGAATCGTTTGCGGCAGGGCGGCGGGTGGTCGCTCTTGACACTGAGGCCGCCTTTATCTCGCAACTTTCGCAGGCTCCGCTGCCTGATACAGCGACGCCGGAAGATTTGGCCTATGTGATCTACACCTCCGGTTCGAGCGGAACGCCAAAGGGTGTTCTGATCGGCCATGACAACCTGCTCAATCTGGTGAATTGGCATTGTGGTGTGTTTGGGGTTACGGCGGCCGACAGGACAAGTCAGCTGGCGTCGGCGGGCTTCGATGCTGCGGTGTGGGAGATTTGGCCCAGCTTGGCAGCTGGAGCGAGCGTCCACATTGTGGACGACGAGGTTCGCGCCCAGCCCGAGAAGTTGCGCGACTGGCTCGTGGGGGAAGGGATCACCATCAGTTTTATTCCCACCCCGGTGGCTGAACAAATGATCAAGTTATCCTGGCCGGCGGAGACGGCTCTGCGTTTCTTGCTGACCGGCGCGGATACGCTGCACCACCATCCACCTGCAAACTTGCCCTTCACCCTGGTTAACAATTACGGCCCCACCGAGTGTACGGTGGTGACGACTTCGGCGCCGATTGAGCCTCGCGACTCTGCGGATGGATTGCCTCCGATTGGCTGGCCCATCGCCAACTGTGAAGTCCACATACTGGACGGAAATATGAAGCGTCTGGCGCCGGGAAAGGTCGGAGAACTTTACATCGGCGGCGCTCTGGTAGGCAGAGGCTATATCAATCGTCCTGAATTGACGGCGGAGCACTTCGTCGAAGATCCGTGGGCCAAGTTTCCGGAAGCCCGCCTCTACCGTACGGGAGACCTCGCTTGTTATCAACCCGACGGTCAAATCGCATTCCATGGTCGAATCGACGATCAGGTCAAGATCCGAGGCTACCGGATTGATCCGAGCGAAGTGGTCAGCGTTCTGGACCGTCACCCGGAAGTACGAGCCTGTGCTGTACTGGCTCGACAGGACGGCGAGAGCGACAAACGCCTCACTGCCTATATCGTTCCGGCGTCAGGCGCCGTTTTGAAGGGCAGCGTCTTGAGGGAGTTCCTGCGGCGATCTCTGCCGGAATACATGCTGCCCAGCATTTTCGTTCAAGTGGAGTCTCTTCCCATGTCAGCCAGCGGGAAAGTAGACCGATCGGCTTTGCCGGCTCCCAACGACCAAAACATCATCTACGATGAAGTGTTTGTCGCGCCTCGCAATGAAACCGAGCAACAAGTCGCCGGACTTTTGGCGCGCCTTCTGCATGTTGACAAGTTGGGCGCCAACGACAACTTCTTTCTGCTGGGAGGGAACTCGCTTCTCGGCACGCAGGTGATTAACCGGGTTAGCGCAACTTTGGGAGTCGATCTGACGCTGCTTGCGTTGTTCGATCATCCCACCGTTGCCGGCATCTCACAAGAGATTGAAAGGCTGCGTTCGGTTAGAGCCGCCTGACTTTGGCGGTGTCGGGTGCTCCGCGGGAATTTAGAATTTTTTACTGCTGAGAATCTGCCTCGTCACTTTTCATGAGTCCTCAAAGCACTCTCGCAGTCCGGCCATCGGATCAGGGGCTGAGCCTGTATCAATTGCTCGATCCCGAAATTCTGGCCGACCCTTATCCTTTGTACCACCGGTTGCGCAACGAGGATCCGGTGCATTGGGATCCATTTCTGCATGCCTGGGTCGTCACCCGTTACGAAGATGTGCTTACGGTGTTGCTCAAGTTCTCGGCGGACCGCACGCCGACTCCGGAGAAGTTGCAGGAAATGGGGCTTTCCGCCCTGGGGCCGATCGCCAAAGTAATGGTGCAGCAGATGTTGTTTATGGATCCGCCGTCCCACACGCGGATCCGCGGGTTGGCCGCCCATGCATTCACTCCAGCACGGGTTGAGGTATTGCGGGCGCAAATTCAGGAGATCGTTGACGATCTTATCGATGCCGTCGCGTCCAAGGATGGAATGGATGTGATTGCGGAACTCGCCGAACCGTTACCCGCAATTGTGACTGCGGGAATGTTAGGCGTTCCCACCGGCGATTGGCGGCAGCTCAAGACCTGGTCGGCCGATTTCGCCGAGATGCTGGGCAACTTCCAGCACAATCCGGAGCGTGTACAGCATATGCTGCGCACGGTGGAGAGTCTGGCCGCGTATTTCCGTGACGCGATCCGCCAGCAGATGGAACATCCGCGAGAAGGGCTAATTCATTCCTTGTTGACAGCGGAAGTGGATGGCGACAAACTCACGCATGAAGAAATTATCGCCAACACCATCGTCACCATGGTCGGCGGGCAAGAGACTACAACGAATTTAATCGGCAACGGCCTGCTGAGCCTGTTGCGCAATCCGCGTCAGTTGGAGCTGCTCCGCTCCGATTCGTCCCTGATCCCGACGGCGGTTGAGGAGTTGTTGCGGTACGAAAGCCCGAGCCAGCATACTGCCCGCCTGGCCCCGGAGGACACGGAGATGGGTGGAAAGAAGATTGCGAAGCGTCAGGCCGTGGTGGCGGTGATGGCCGCGGCAAATCGCGATCCGCAACGCTTTCCCGATCCCGACCGGCTGGATCTTACGCGCAAGGATAATCGGCATCTGGCCTTCGGCTGGGCGGCGCATTTTTGTTTTGGAGCTCCTCTGGCCAGACTTGAGGGGCAGATCGTTTTTGAGACGATGCTTCGGCGCCTGCCCAATCTGTTCTTGCAACCCGCACAACTGGAGTGGCGTCACAATCTCGGTCTTCGTGGGTTGGTTTCTCTGCCCGTAAGTTTTGCGCTTCCGGTGTAGGATAGCCGCAGCGTTAGTATTGCCTTCCCCCAATATGAGTTCCTTAGTGCAATCGCGAACAGAAACAGTGTCGGTAACTGTGCAGGGCGGACGCGCCGACGATCCAGTTGCGCCGCAATCTCACCCCATTGAACTTCGGGGTGGGACAGGCCCGTGGCCTCTCTCTTTTGCGCAGGAACGAATCTGGTTTTTGCATCAGTTCGCGGCCGGCAGCCCGGTTTACAACGTGCCGATCGCGGTGCGAATCACGGGCGCACTTGACGTTACCGCTCTCAAGAACGCGCTCGGCGCTTTGGTGACGCGTCATGAAGCCCTGCGCACGATCGTAGTCTCGATCGACAGCGCTCCCGCGCAAGCAGTGCAAGGGGAGAAGCTCCTGGATCTGCCAGTCATTGATCTGACCTCGGACCTGACTTCGCTTCCCGAAGAAGAAAAGCAGCGCCGGCTGGAGCAGGAGATCGCGGATTTTTGCAGACAGACTTTCAATCTGGAGCGGGACCTTCTGTTAAGACCGTGCCTGATCCAGTGCAGCGCGCAGGATCATACGCTGGTCTTAAATCTGCACCACATCTGCGCCGACGGACCTTCGATGAGCGTTCTCCACGAAGAGCTGGTCGCCCTTTATCAGAGCTTTTCGCGCGGCGACGAACCTGAATTGCCGCCGCTCCCCATCCAATATGCCGATTTCGCGGCATGGCAACGGGCAGGTTTTACGCGAGACGTTCTGGGCAAGCAACTCTCCTACTGGCGTACGAAGTTGGAGGAAGCGCCGCCGTATCTGGAATTGCCCACCGACTTTGTTCGTCCCGCGGTGCAGGCTTATAAGGGCGCCAGGCTTTTCTTTCAACTGCCGGCGGCATTGGCAGCCTCGCTACGGCAGATGAGCCGGGGGGAGAATGTTTCGCTCTTCATGACGTTGCTGGCAGGCTTCGAGGCGCTGTTACACCGCTACACGGCACAAGAAGACATCGTGATTGGGACGCCGGTTGCGAACCGTCCACGGCCCGAGATGGAAGGGCTGATCGGCTTCTTCCTGAATACGCTGGCGCTCCGCGTCGATCTCAGTGGCGATCCGACTTTCCGCGAATTGCTGGGCCGCGTGCGCCAAACAGCTTTGGAAGCTTATGGCAACTACGAACTGCCGTTTGAAATGCTGCTTGAGGAATTAAGGCCGGCGCGCGACCTTAGCCGGAGCCCGGTTTTTCAGGCCATGTTTACTCTGCAGAACGCGCCGACCGCCTCCATTCAACTGCGCGACATGAAATGGGTCTCGCGCGAATTGGATACAGGCACTTCCAAGTTCGACCTGTTTATGGTTTTGCAGGAAAAGGGTCAGGAACTTGGCGGCTACGTGGAATACAACACCGGCCTGTTCGAGTTGGCCACGATCGAGCGGATGCGGTTGCACTTCGAACAGCTGCTCGAGGGCGCCTGCCTTGATCCCAATCAGAAGATTTCGCTTTTGCCGATGCTCAGCGTAAAGGAGCGACAGCAGCTTGTGGTTGGCTGGAACCAAACCCATGCCAGCTTCCCATCGGATCAGTGCATCCACCAACTCTTCGAGGCGCAGGCTGAGTGCACTCCCGAGAAAGTTGCGGTTATTTGCGGAAACGATTGCCTGAATTACCGGGAGCTGAACCGCCGCGCCAACCAGCTGGCGCGCAAGCTCGAAAGGCTGGGAGTTGGCCGGGAATCCTTCGTGGGGGTTTTCCTCGAGCGTTCGATAAACATGGTCGTGGCGCTGCTGGGGATACTCAAAGCCGGGGGGGCGTGGGTTCCGCTCGATCCTTCCTATCCCAAGGATTGGCTGGAATTTATTCTTCAAGATTCACAAGCCGGCGTTGTGGCGACGCAAAAAAGTTTGCTCAACAGCCTGCCGAGGAAGACAGTCGCAATTTGCCTGGATCGAGACTGGCCAGAGATTGCGCGCGAGAAAGATGGCAATACAGTCACCTCAGTCGCCAGCGATAACCTCGCCTACGTGATCTACACCTCCGGCTCGACCGGCATACCCAAGGGCGTGCTCGGGCCTCATCGTGGCGCAGTGAACCGCTTCGCCTGGATGTGGAAGGAATATCCATTCACGAAGGGAGAGGTGTGTTGCCAGAAAACCTCGCTGAATTTCGTGGATTCGATCTGGGAAATTTTCGGGCCGCTGTTGCAGGGTGTTTCGAGCGTGATTATCCCCGATGAGATTGTGAAAGATCCGCTCGAACTGGTGCGCTTAATGGCCGCCGAGCGAATTTCACGAATCGTGCTGGTTCCGTCGCTGTTGCGCGTGCTGCTCGATGTTTACTCTGAACAAGACCGCCAGAAGAAAAGTGGCCGGCAACGACCTAAGTTGTGGATCAGCAGCGGCGAAGCACTAGAACCGTCTCTTTGCCGGCGGTTCGAGGACGTTCTGCCCGAGAGCACGCTACTCAACCTCTATGGTTCGTCAGAGGTTGCCGCGGACGTCACCTATCAGCAGCTTAGCCATGTCGGTACAAGCTCTCGGACGGTGCCGATTGGGGCGCCGATCGCAAACACTCAGGTCCATGTGCTCGACTCCCGGCTGCAAGTTGTTCCCGTCGGCGTTGTGGGCGAAATCTACGTGGGAGGGGAGAACCTGGCTCGAGGCTACCATCGCCGGCCAGAGCTTACAGCCGAGAAATTTGTTACCAGCCCGCTTCCCGAGTTTCCTGGAAATCTCTACCGGACCGGAGATCGGGGGCGACGCGGCGACAATGGCGTAATCGAATACCTTGGCCGGGTGGATCATCAAGTCAAGATTCGAGGATTCCGGGTTGAGTTAGGGCAAATCGAATTTACCTTGATGAAGCACAAAGCTGTGCAAGCTGCAATTGTGGTGCTTCACGAGAGCGAAGATGGCGATAAATCTCTGGTGGCCTACGTCGTTGCCAAACCGGAGACAAAACTGAGCGAGGAGAATCTGCGCACATTCGTGAAGCAGACCTTGCCGGAATACATGATCCCTCTGCATTTCCTGCTTCTCTCGAGCCTGCCCCTCATGCCGAACGGCAAAGTAAACCGCAAGGCATTGCCGAAACCTGAAGAAGGCGTGCGAGCGCCAGGCCGCAGAGAACCGCTGGCTCCCCGGAACCAAACCGAAGCAGAGCTCGGCAAGATTGTGCGAGCAGTCTTGGGGCGGGGCCCGGTTGGAATTGACGAAAACTTCTTCGATCTGGGCTTTCACTCACTTCTGGTGAGCCGATTACTGCTGCGGGTCAATCGCGCGTTTGAGCGAAGGCTTTCGCTGGCGGATATTTTCCGCGCTCCAACCATTGAACAGCTGGCCGGTGTCATTGACGATCAAGATGTGCGGTTGCATGTTCAGGGAGTGGTTCCTATCCGGCAGAGTGGCCGCCGTCCCGGGCTCTTCTGCATTCGAGGCGGAGCGGTATTTCGACCCTTAGCCAATAGTTTGGGTGCGGATCAGCCCTTTCTCGGACTTAACTTGCCGCCGGAAGTACTGGAACGCCTGCCTAAGCCGTACCGCATAGAAGACCTTGCTGACGCATTTATCCGAATCATGCAGGGAGTGCAGCCGCAGGGTCCGTACTTTTTGACTGGCCTTTGCGTCAACGGAGTGATCGCGTATGAGATGGCGAAACAGTTAGAGGACCGCGGCGAACGCGTAGGATTGCTCGCCTTGTTCGATTCTCAAAATCCGATCTGCTACTGGGACTATAAGGATTACCGCCTTCGTTATATTTCCGTGAAAACCAAGTTTCACATGGAAAAATTGAGACGCGTGGGACTGCGCGACATCCCCACCTATCTCCGCGAGAGATGGGAAGGAGTGGAGCGCAGGGTGAACGCCTTCAAGTGGAGATTCTTCCTCGGCTCCCGGCGGCCCGGCAGTATCGAGGACGCGGAAGGTCTGGGTCCGGTTGTCCACCCGGCTTCCTGGGAGTACCGCCCCAAACCTTATTCGGGAAAGATCGTGCTCTTCCAATCGACCGACTGGCCCGACGCACCCTATTGGGATTACGAACAGGGTTGGCGCGACTTCGCGTTAGGCGGCATTCAAACTTACAGAATCCCGGGAGCGCATCTCGAAATGTTCACGGAACCGAACTGCGGGACTGTGGCTGAAAAACTTAGTATGCATATCGAGGAGGCAACTCCCGATGCTCGTTTGAAGCCATTTTCAGATAACGCCGAGGTAGCCCTCCGGTGATACTGGAGTCGCACGACAAACCGGCGCGCGATCAAGCGACCGAAGCCATGATGGATGCCCGCGATTCGCAAATCCAAATGAGTGAGGCTGAGCGGACTCAGATTTTGGTGCGATGGAACGACACCCGAGCTGAGTATCCCGGTGAGCTGTGCCTGCATCAGGCATTCGAGGCCCAGACCGACCGCACGCCGCATGCGATCGCGGCTGAATATGAGAACCAGACGCTGACCTATGCGGAACTGGACCGGCGCGCAAATCAGCTCGCCCGTTACTTGCGCAGGCTGGGTACGGAGACTCAAGGCAGAGTTGCAGTTTGTCTGAAACGCTCCTTAGAGTTGCCGGTGGCGTTGCTAGCTGTGCTGAAGGCCGGCGCAGCTTGCGTACCGCTGGATCCGAATTATCCCGAGGAGCGGCTGGAATTGATGCTCCAGGATGCAGTCCCTTCGGTCTTGCTGACCGATGAAGGCTCACTGGCGAAGTTTTCATCGGGAAAGTTCTCCTCGGGTATGCCCTCAACCGAACGCTTCGCAACTTCCGGCCCAAGGATCGTTGATCTAAAGATCGTTGACCTGAAGCAAGAATGGCGGAAAGTGTCGCAGGAGGAAGGGAACAGAATTGCCTGCGATGTCCAGCCACCGGATATTGCGTATGTGATCTACACCTCGGGGTCCACGGGCAAGCCCAAAGGAGTTCTCATTACCCATAGCGGCCTGGTGAATCACGCTGTGGCCGCGGTGAAACTCTTTGGTCATGGGCCGGCGGATCGGGTACTGCAATTCTCATCCATCAGTTTTGATATCGCGATCGAAGAAGTCTTTCCGACCTGGCTGGCGGGGGCTGCAGTTGTCTTCAGGCCAGAGGATTTGTCCCTACAGGTAGCCGAGTTCTTGCGCTGGACAAGGGAGCGACTGATCACGGTGTTGGATTTGCCCACCGCGTACTGGCACGAACTGGTTCACGAACTCTCGGAACTGAAAGAGCCTATCCCTCCGGCGTTGCGGTTGGTGATTGTAGGAGGCGAGAAGGCGTCAGCGACGGCCTTTTCTTCCTGGAGAAAAGCAGTTGGCAATCGCGTGCGCTGGATCAACACTTATGGACCAACCGAGACGAGCGTGATCGCGACCGCTTACGAGCCGCCAATTTCGGCGGATGCGCCCATACCCGCCACTCTACCGATTGGCCGCCCTATCGCAAACACCACCGTGTACTTGCTCGATGAAGAGTTGAATCCGGTGCCTGTGGGAGTTCCCGGAGAGATTCACATCGGAGGCGCCGGCGTGGCGCGCGGATATCTGAACCGCCCAGAAAGCACGGCGGAAAAGTTCATCGCCGATCCGTTCAGCGACGATCCCTCGGCGCGACTGTACAAAACGGGGGATATGGCGCAGTTCCTGCCTTCCGGCGAAATTGAATTCGTTGGACGCCGCGACTTTCAAGTGAAGATTCGCGGATTCCGCGTCGAACCGGGAGAGATAGAAGCGGTACTGGAGCGCCATCCTGCGGTTCGTGATGTGGCGGTGGTGGCGCGGGAGGGGATCGAAGGCGACAAACGCCTGGTGGCGTATTTTGTTCCCCGAAATAGTCAAGCGCCGGCTTCCGGCGAGCTGCGCACATTTCTGCAAGGCAAGCTGCCCGCATACATGGTGCCGGCTTCTTTCCTCATGCTCGAAGCCATGCCGCTTACGCCCAACGGCAAGGTGGATAGAAAGGGATTGCCTGATCCCTCGGGTAACGATTTCTCGGGCAACGATCGCGAGTCGTTTCATAAAGAATCGGGGGCTGGCGGCGCGCAACCGAAGGATGCCCTGGAGCTCGAACTCGCGGGAATCTGGGAGAGCGTGCTGGGGATTCGCCACATTGGAATGGACCAGAACTTCTTTGATCTGGGAGGACACTCCATTCTCGCGGTGCGCTTGATGCATCGCATCGAGCAGGCATTGCAGCGGAAGCTTCCGATCACCACGCTGCTGCAGGCGCCGACAATCGGAGGATTGGCGGAGCTTATGCGCCGCGAAGGATGGTCGCCGTCGTGGTCATCGCTGGTTCCGATTCAACCACGTGGTTCGAAGCCGCCTTTGTTTTGCGTCCATGGTATTGGCGGCACAGTGCTGCGCTTTCGCGATTTGGCGCGCTACCTGGGCGAAGACCATGTCTTCTATGGGTTGCAAGCCAAAGGGCTGGATGGCAAGCAACCGTGTGCGGCCTCCGTCGAGGAGATGGCGGCAGACTACCTTCGCGACATCCGGCAGATTCAACCGCAAGGCCCTTACTTTCTCGGGGGATATTCGTTTGGCGGCATGGTGGCGCTGGAGATGGCGCAGCAACTGCGCGCTCAAGGTGAGGAAGTGGCGCTGGTGGCGCTGCTCGATACATTTCCGGGCCGTCCGATGTCTTCAACCGAGCTGCTGGCCAAACTTCTTCGCATGCCAATGAAGGAGAAGATTTCCTACTCGATCGGGAGGGTTCGCCGCTTCGCAACGTATGTGCAACGGAGACTGAGCCGGCAACTTCCTCCGGATTTGCTCGCAGTCCGCAAGGCTTGTTATTTGGCGGAGAGCCGCTACGTTCCGAAAGTCTACACCGGCCGGATCACCGTGTTTCGCCCCAGCACAAAATCTTTGCGCAGTAATGACGACGCGATGGGCGGGTGGAACGATTGGTCGGCCGGCGGAGTGGAGATCCACGAAATTGCAGGCCGCCACGACAACATGTTCTTCGAGCCCAACGTTGCGATTCTCGCGGAAAAACTCGCCGAGTGCCTCCGCAGGGCAGAGATGGAATCCAGCGAGAGTTTGGCAGTGCAGGCTTCTGTACAAGCGCATTAATCGGCTCACGTATTAATTTTAGGAACTCGTCCACAAGCACAAATTACCTCCCCAAGGAAAGCAAAACGATTCTCCACGTAACTTCGACCGTGACACTTCGACCATGACACTGACAAGACAATCCATTCCCGGCAACAACGGGAACCATAACAGAGCGATCGCGCGGGGGCGGAACTCGATGAGCCGGCCTGGATCTCTGCTGGCGCGGATCTTGCCGTGGGCGGCTAAAGGCGGCTTCGCGTTGACCGACCAGGCCCTGATTTCCGGATCGAATTTCGTTATCAGCATTTTGCTGGCTCGCTGGCTCACTGCCGACCAGTACGGAGCTTATGCGGTTGCCTTCGGTATTTTTGTACTGCTGACGGTTCTCTATCAGTCGCTGCTGCTCGAGCCCATGGCCGTCTTTGGAGGCTCGACCTATCGCGACAATTTGCGGGAGTATCTGCGGATTTTGCTCTGGGCACATCTTGCCCTGAGCGGCGTAATTTGTGCCGTGCTAGGTTGCTGGGCCGCAGTGGCCAAGGGGATGGACCCGGGAAGCGCCTTGCCGGCAGCGCTAGCCGGGGTCACCATCGCGAGCCCCCTTGTACTTCTGTTCTGGCTGGCACGCCGAACTTTCTATTTAGAGCTTTCGCCGGCGCACGCCGCCGTGGGAGCGATCACGTATTGCGCCTTCGCGATGGCGGGGATATTTCTTGCAAAACACTGGGGAGTGATCTCGCCCTTCTGGGCATTTGGTTCGATCGCAGTGGCTGCGCTGGCCACCAGTTGCCTTTTGCTGCGTCATCTCACCGCCAACCTGCAACCGAAGGCAGCCGATCTGCACCTGGGCGCCGTGTCTCGTAAACATTGGGCCTACGGCCGGTGGGCGCTCATCGCCAACGTCTCATCCTGGATTCCTGCATACTTGTTTTATCCATTGCTGAGCGCGTTTGCAGGCTTGGCTGCGTCGGGACAACTAAAGGCGCTGATGAATCTGGTGGCGCCCCTTCAGCAGACCCAGGCCGCTCTGGGCATGCTGTTTCTTCCCTATGCCGCCCGGTTGCAAGGGGAGCGGGCCGGGAAAAACGCGGCATCTCTGAATCGCAAGATCACGGTCATTACTCTGGCTGGAGCGTTTTCTTACTGGGCGGTAATTCTGTACTTCAAGGGATCGGTTTTTCATTTGCTTTACTCGGGCAGATATCTGGAAGTGGTACATTATCTACCCTTCGTCGCGCTGGGCTCGATCCTGTGGGCTGCGGCATTCGGTCCGACGGTGGTTCTGCGGGCGATGGAAGCGCCCCGCCTGGTGTTTCTGGCTTACGCTGTGGCCACGGTACTTTCCCTGGTTATCGGCGTTCCCGCGACCAAGGCCTTCGGGCTTTGGGGTGCGATTCTGGCGATCAACCTCTCGGACGCGGCTTCTCTGATTCTGATGGTCGTACTTCTGAAGCGTAGGCTTGGCGAATTAGGAACAAAGTCTGAGACTGGAAGCAGTTCTGAGGCGGAGCCTGAACTGGTTGCGATGGATTGAGTTTTCGCACGCGAGAGCTCAAATCGCTTCGGAATCAGACTGGAGGCAGATCATGTTAACGATCATTTTAACCAACAGGTCAACGACAATGAGTGCGGCGTCGATGATCGCCCTGTTAGGTGGAACCCTGTTGTTCCCTTCGCACTACCTCTACTCTCAGGAGAGTGGCGCAATCGTGGTGCGGGAAGTTCGTCATGCCGTGTCTGCGCCCTTGCGAGAAATAAACGACCCACCGGCAGCGGCGGAGTCGGACATGGATCAGGGCGAACCCGAGGATAAGATCTTTGAGGTGAAAAAAGACTCGCAAGCCGAGCATGTGCCGTCGTTCGATCCCGCTCTGCAGAGTGGCGCAGCCCTTGCTCCAAGCTCGGTTCAGGGAATCAGCTTCCAGGGGCTTAGCACCGCGGGCAGGGTTGTTCCGGATACCAACGGAGCGGCCGGGGCGACGCAGTACATGCAGTGGGCGAATGCCCAAGTTGCGATCTACGCGAAGGCTACCGGCAAGCGGCTGCTGATCGGGCAGGGAAATCGATTCTGGGCAGGCCTCGGAGGGCCTTGTCAGACGACGAACCCGAACGATGGAGTCATCCTCTACGACAAAATCGCAGCGCGGTGGGTTGTGAGCCACTATGCGGGCACGGGTCCGTACTTTCAGTGTGTCGCAGTCTCCACTTCTACCGACGCCACGGGAAGCTATTACCAGTATGCTTTTTCCTTGCCGACGACCAATTTCACCGATTACGGGAAGATCGCTACTTGGTCTGACGCTTATTATGTCTCGATCAATTTGCTGAATCAGAACGACAATTTTGAGCCCGTTGGGGGCCTGGTCTGCGCCCTCCAGCGCGCGAAAATGTTGGCGGGGGAATCCGCGACCGCCCAGTGCTTTACCACCAGCGTTGCGAACATGAGCTTGCTGCCTGCCGATCTGGATGGCACGACCGCGCCGCCCACGGGAGCCCCGAACTTTCTCCTCGACTTAAGCACCGACGCGCTGAACCTTTGGAAGTTTCATGTGAACTGGCAGACTCCATCGCTCTCAACCCTGACCGGGCCGACCAAAATCGCGGTCTCGGCGTTCTCCGAAGCGTGTGGCGGAGGGCAATGCATTCCGCAGCCACCGCCGGAGACCGGCACTTCCTCGTTGCTGGACTCGCTTGCAGACCGGTTGATGCACCGCCTGTCCTATCGCAACTTCGGTACCCATCAGTCTCTTGTTGCAACCCACTCCGTCAACCCGCCGACAAATGCCTGGTCGGCAATTCGGTGGTATGAGATTCGCAATCCCGGGGGTACGCCCACCGTATATCAGCAAGGAACATTTGCTCCGGACCAGAAATCACGCTGGATGCCCAGCATTGCCATGGACCAGAGCGGCGACATCGCCGTAGGCTACAGCGTCTCCAGCAATCTCGTGAATCCGGGCATTCGCTATGCGGGACGGTTATCCACCGATCCGCTGGGCACGTTGGAAACGGAAGTCAACATCGTCATCGGCAACGGCGTGCAGACTACGACGTATCGTTGGGGCGACTATTCCGGTATGTCAGTCGATCCCGCCGACGAGTGTACGTTTTGGTATACGAACCAATACCTGCCGACTACGGGAGACTTCAACTGGACGACGAAAATTACTTCCTTCAAATTCCCGTCCTGCCAGTAGCTGGTTTCATAACAGTTGGAATTCGAAGAGTCCCCGCGTTCATCTTCGCGATAAAAGAAAAAGAACTCATGGAGGTCATGCAGAAGTGATATCACCGTGGAAGAAGCTTCGTTACCGTGCTACCAGAACATGGATGCGCGATCCGATCGTGTGGCTGCGCCATAGAGGACTGGATTCCAGCGACGTTTTCCTGGCCGAGTTTCCCCGGTCCGGCAGCACCTGGTTACGCTTCATGCTGGTGGAAATACTGACGGGCGAGCCCGCGGGCTTTCTTAACGTTAACTCTGCCATCCCTGAGATCGGCACTCACGGCCGAGCACGCCCGATCCTGCCGGGCGGAGGAAGACTCATCAAAACTCACGAGCCTTACCGTGGCAATTACAAGCGAGCAATCTATCTGGTACGGGATGTGCGCGACGTGTTGTTTTCCGTGGAAGCCTGCGATCGGGAATTTGGCTGGTCCGAATATTTTTCGCAAGGCCGGGATTTCGACGGCTATCTGGACTCGTTTCTCAACGGCGGGACGATGCGCTTCTGCTCATGGCAGGGTCATGTCCACTCTTTTCTCGACTCGCCAACCGCTGCGTCCGGAAACCTGCTGCTGGTGCATTACGAGGAAATGCGCCGAAACACAGAGGCCACGCTTTTGCAAATCCTTGAATTCCTTGAAGTGGATGCCGACCGATCCGCGGTCCGAAGCGCCATCGCGAATAACACCCTGGAAAGAATGCGCGCCAAGGAAGACAGCGTCAAGAATCCGAACGTGAAGCTGACCAAGGGAACATTGCTGCGCGGCCACAAGAAAGGACGCTTTGTGGGCAAAGGGGCGCTCGGAGGATGGCGCGAGAAGCTCACGCCAGCGCAGCTTCAGTTGATCGACCGTCATGCCGGCGATGCGATGCGCCGACTTGGATATCCGTTAAGCGACCGGGTGGCGGAGGCTGGCGATAAAGAATCGCCCGTCCAATTGCAGGAGCGCTGAGCATGAGCGAATGCACTGCCGGCACCCTGCCATTCAGTTCGGCATCGCGGTAAAATTCCTACTCTATGCGAAAGATCTGTGCAATCACTTTCCCGGTGTTAATGTGTGCGTTGTTCATGGCGCAAGAAGCCAAGGACAGCGAATCACTTCGTCACTACGCGGACAAGATGGGGTTCTGGGTGGGATCCGTCATCCAGGGAAAATTCTTCCGGCAGGATCCGCCATACCAACCAGTGCTGGGCCGGGAATTTAATTTGGGCATCTCGATCGTGCTCATGCGGCACACCCAGCCGGAGCGGGGCCGCTTTGAGTACTCGGGCATGGATCGCGACCGGGAGTTTGCCCAGGCGCACAACATGAAATTGTTTGGGCAGGCGCTGGTTTACCGCAACGATCAGTCCCCCGATTGGCTGCGGTTCCAATCCGGACATTGCGGCGGATGGTCGGCCAGAGACCTCGACGCGATTCTCAAAGAGCATATTGAGACGGTAGTTCGCCACGGCGGCGACGCCTTCTATGGCTGGGAAGTTGTCAACGAACCTCTGGATCGAGGCAATAACGGCTGCTGGTCCCGAGTGTTGGGGGAACAGGAAGTAATCGCCAAGGCCTTCCGTTACGCGCGCGAAGCCAGCCCGCAAGGCGTGCTGCTGCTGAACGAAACCTTCGGGCGAGATGGAATCGACCGGGGAAAAGTTGACGAATTCTTCAGCATGGTCACAAAGCTGAAGGGCCAGGGCGTTCCGATCGACGCGGCCGGGATTGAAATGCACCTGGAGGCTCAGAACCTTCATCCCAATTATGTGGACGAATTCAAGTACTTCCTATCGGCGGCGCGCAAGGCAGGCGTGGAGGCGCACGTCACCGAAATGGATGTCTACCAGGGCCCGGCCGGTGCATTTCCGGATGCATTCGCCAAGCAGAAAGAGATCTTCTACAACATCGCCCACACCTGCTTGCAGGATTCGAATTGCAAAGAGTTCAGCGTCTGGGGCGTGGGCGACAGGAATGCATGGCATCCCGGTGGCGGCCTTAGCGATACAGCTCCTCTTCTTTTTGACGAGAGCTACGGGAAGAAACCGGCTTACTTCGGCGTGCTGCAGGCGCTGAAAGAAGGGCGGTAACCACCTTCTCCTCCGACGCGACATAAAATCACGATTCCAAGGACTCTAACTGACAATGGTGAACTTTGAAACTTCGACCCACACGACGGCCCAAGCTCAAGCGACGGCGCCTTTCCAGAATAAGGCCGATCGAAAGCCAGGAAACCGGCGCACTGAACCATCAAAGCGCTCGCTGCTTCGCAGAATTCGATTGAAGATTGGCGGCAAAGTGGCCGATCTTTTCACTTGGTAAAAGGCACTGGTAGCTGGTATTGTTTGTCAGACGACAAAGCATTTTGTAGTTACTAAAGTTTCCGCTCCACTCCCTCTGTTTTTCCCCTGAACCAGACCTTGCGACAAACTTCGGATGACAAGCACAGCCCAAGCGGATTTGAGTGTGAGCCAGGGAATATCGGGGGGCGGCGGGGTGCAGCTTCCCTGGTACAAGAAAGTCATATACGGCATCATCTTTGCGATTTTCATGGTGATCGTATTGCTTGGGGCGGGAGAATTGTTATTGCGGGTCCTGCCCCTGGGAGCCTATCGCAGCGCTCCCTTTCGCCAGTACGATCCGCAAATCGGTTTGTCGCTGATACCGAATCAACATACCATCCATCGCCGAGGCTGCTTTCAGGGAGAAGTGGTAACCAACCGCTGGGGTTGGCGCGACCGGGATCGGACACCGGGAAAACCGGCCGGCGAGTATCGCATCGCGGTACTGGGTGACTCCGCCGTCGAGGATGTTCAAGTAAAGCCTGAACAAACCTTGAACATCCAGATGGAACAACAGCTTCGCCAGAAGGGCTATAACAACATTGAAGTTCTGGGGTTCGGGGTTGAAGGGATTGGCACGACACAGGAGTTGATCATGTATCAGGAGCGGGTAAGGCAGTTTCATCCCGACTTGGTGATTGTGATGTTTTCCTGGAACGATGTCATGAACAACTCTTCGACGTTACAGCCGAAGTCCTACGGGATGCATGACTGGTATGCTCCATACTACGATCTGGGTCCAGACGGCAATCTTGTTTTCCACCCAGTTGAACCGAGGAAATTCAATGGATTGCGCAGCTTCCTCGAACGTCACTCGGTGCTGACCTATTACATCGAGCGCATGTGGCTGCACGTGGACTTGCCCGCGTACAATTACAAATGGGAGGGCTTGCCGATCTACCTCGCGACCTACTCCGATGACCCGCTGGATGCGGAGTGGAAGCAAGCCTGGACCGTAACCGAGAAGGTAATGCGGCGGATGAAGGATACGGTTACCTCCGATGGCGCAAGATTCGTCGTCGAAGCCTGGCCCAGCTTTACCGACATTGACCCCGACTGGCGACAGCGCATGACCAAGGATTTTGGGGCGGCAGTGCCGGGCAACTTCAGTCCGTCAAAGCCAGAGGAACGACTAAGCGAAGCCTCGAGCAACGCGGGCGTAACCCTCGACTTGCTGGCGCCGCAGTTCATCGGTTATCGCGACGCGCACCACATGCAGTGGCCGTATTTTTCGTTTACCTGTGATCCGCACAACACCCCGCTGGGAAATGAAGTCAGCGCCCAGGCGATTATCGAGCGATTGGAACAACATCAGCTGCTGCCCCCGCCGGCGGCTGGTCATTAGGGACGGCTGCATTTCCCCTGCCGTCATCCGGGAGTCAACTCCCAAATATTTTGCTAGCTCGCTATTTTTAAGGAGGGAAGATGAAGTTTCTGAAAACCGCAACGCGGAACGTTGGCATTGCCGGCGAACTGCTTTCATTCTTTGCGGCGCACAAGCGCTGGTGGCTTTTGCCGATGGTGGTCGTGTTGTTCCTCTTGGGAGCCTTCATTCTGCTGGCCCAAAGCTCGGCGATCGCACCCTTTATTTACACACTTTTCTAGGGAGATGAAATGAAAACACTGAAACGAGCGTGGGAGGCTTGGAAACGGATCGGCAAGAAGATCGGGAACTTCCAGGCTCGTGTATTGTTGACGATTTTTTATGCTGTATTGATGTTTCCGTTTGGGATCGCGGCGCGTTTGTTTTCCGATCCCTTGCGCATCAAGCAGCGTCCTACTGAATGGCTCCCCCATGAAGAGGAAACGAACGACATGAAATGGGCGAGGGGGCAATAATCAGTGGATATCCTGGGAATTTCTTGCTACTACCATGATGCGGCCGCGGTTCTGCTGCGTGACGGCCATTTGGTTGCCGCCGCGGAGGAAGAACGCTTTTCCCGCATCAAGCACGACTACGGCTTTCCCAAACAGGCCATCAAGTTTTGCCTGGAGCAGGGCGGCATCACTGGTCCGGACCTGGACTACGTTGTCTTTTTCGAAAAGCCTTTCCGGAAGCTTGACCGGATTTTGATGACCACCCTGCAAACCTATCCCAAGTCGTGGAAGGTTTTCCGCGAGTCCATGATTACCTGGATGCTGGATAAGCTGTGGGTTGGTTCCACGCTACAGGCCGAGTTGAATGTGCCCAAGAGTAAAGTGCTCTTTTCCGAGCACCACCTGTCTCATGCGGCTAGCGCATTCCTGTGCTCGCCCTTTGAGGAGGCCGCCATTCTCACAGTCGATGGCGTAGGCGAGTGGGTGACGGCTACCTACGGCGTCGGCAAGGGGAACCAGATCAAACTGAACAAGCAGATCGAGTTCCCGCACTCCGTCGGTTTGCTTTACAGCGCGTTTACCGCTTTTCTCGGTTTCGAGGTAAACGAAGGCGAATACAAGGTCATGGGCATGGCGCCGTATGGCGAGCCCCGTTACGTGGATAAGGTCTGGAAGCTGATCCAGCAGAATCGCGATGGCTCTTTCGCCCTCGACATGGATTATTTCTGCTTCCATCATTCCACCGACCAGACCTATAGTCGGAAGTTCGTCGCACTGTTCGGCGATCCGCGCGATACGAAGCTCAATTTCTTCACCAAGGGCACGGGCTATCCAAAGTATTTCGGCGATAAGCCTTCGAACTACGAAGAGCTGTGCCGCTTAAATCAGCACTACGCCGACATTGCAGCCAGCATCCAGAAGGTGACCGAAGAGTTGCTGATCGGCATGGCGCGCAATGTGCACCAACAGACTGGCCTTAAGAAGTTGTGCATCGCGGGAGGCGTGGGCCTGAACAGCGTGGCCAACTCGCGCATTCTGCGGGAGACTCCCTTCGAAGAACTTTATATTCAGCCTGCGGCGGGCGACGGGGGCGGTGCGCTCGGAGCGGCGCTCTGGGCCTACAATACTTTGCTCGGCAAGCCGCGGAACTTCTCCATGGACCATGCCTATTGGGGGCGCCAGAATTCCGATCACGAGATCGGGGATTTCCTGCGCGCCAATAACATCCCGTATCACCAGATGAACAGCGACGATCAACTGTACGACCGCGTCGTCGAGCGTCTCACAAGCGGCAAGGTGATCGGATGGTCCCAGGGACGCTTCGAATGGGGGCCGCGCGCCCTCGGTAGCCGGAGCATTCTGGCCGATCCTCGCAACGAAGAGATGAAAGACATTGTGAACTCGAAGATCAAATTCCGCGAACCTTACCGGCCATTTGCTCCATCGGTGCTCGCGGAATGCGCGGAGAAATATTTCGAACTTCCCAATGCGGTGAAACATAGCCCAGCGCGCTTCATGCTTTATGTGGTTCCGGTGAGACCGGCGGAACAACATACGCTTCCGGCGATCACACACGTCGACGGCACAGGCCGCCTGCAAACTGTGTTTCGGGAGCAGAGTCCTCGCTACTATGGACTGATTGAGCGCTTCGGACAGGCGACCGGAGTTCCGGTCGTGCTGAACACTTCTTTTAACCTGAAGGGAGAGCCGGTCGTAAATACGCCCGCGAACGCCTTCAGTACCTTCTCGAAAAGCGAAATGGACACGCTTGTGCTCGAAAACTTCGTGATCGAGAAGTCGGAGCTTTGATCGACTAAACCTGATTCGACGAACCTGATCGACTAGGCAAAGAAGCGAAAGCTAACAATGGCGTACTCGACAAAAACCGGCCGCACCGAGGTTGGACCCACTCGACGAGGATTCCGCATTTCGTCCGCTGGCGCAGGCCCATGGGCGATTATTACCGGAGGCTTGCTACTGGGCGTGCTGATTGCGTATCTAGCGTATGCATCCTCGGGCTTCGGCCCCGTCTTGGTCTTGCTGGCGCTTCCGGTCGCCATTGGCGTCGTCCTGGTTGCCCTGCCCAACACCAAGACCAAGCTGTTCGCTTTAGCTGGAAAGCTGACCTGGTGGCACTTGCTCTGGCTCCTGATTTACATGAGCGGAATGGTCTTCCGTTTTGCCCGGGATGTGCAAGCCGCCCGTGCCGAGGCGGTAGATTCAGTTGCGATGCTGCGCATTGGCCCGGAAGTCATCGTGCTCGCAGTATTGCTGGTGCGGTTAGTTCTTCGCAGACCGAACTGGTTGGGATCACTTTTTCGTGGAGTGGTTGGAGCCTTGGCGTTTTACGCGCTGGCTTGCCTTACATCCGCTTTATGGTCGGTATATCCCGAGTGGACACTGCTGAAGTCTGGCGAGTACCTGATCTACGTGATGTTTATGGCGACGGTGTTGGTGACCGTGCAATCCACCGAGGAATATTCTTCACTCTTCAATTTGACTTGGACGTTCCTGGGCATAGACCTTCTGTGGACCTGGACGCAGACCCTTATCTTTGCCGATGCCTGGGATCAGTGGGGACGGCTGACGGGCGTCTTTCCGATCGAAGCCGCTAATGTGGTGGGAGAAATTGGCGCATTTGTAGCGATTGTCGCTCTCTGCCGGCTACTGCCGCTTGATGGCGAGCGCCGTCCGGACCGCGCATGGTATTTGCTGGTTCTGGTTTTGGGTGGCAGCGCGCTGCTCGCTTCTCAAACCCGTAACGATCTGGCGGCGTTGTTGTTCGGCTTCGGTCTGATCATTCTAGTTTCGAAAAGATTGCGGTTGGGCGCCGCTCTTGCGGCTGCCACCATTCCGGTGATCGCGGTTGCGGGACTAAATTCAACCGTCTATGACTACTTAACGCGCGGGCAGAGCGAGAAGGAAATGTCGTCGCTGACCGGTCGCATGGCGTGGTGGTCATTCGCCTGGGAACAATTTCAGCATCATCCGTTCACCGGTCTCGGCGCGTACGCAGCGGGGCGATTCGCCATTCTCGGGAAACTGGGACTTGATATGGGATCGCTGCACAGCGACTATATCGAAACCCTGGTGGGCACGGGTCTTTGGGGTTTGGTACCGCTCCTGGCGGCGCTCATCGGCACCTGGTGGCTACTGGTGCGGTTTGTGCGCGACCGCTCCCTCACAAGCCTGGAGCGGCAGTTGGCCTACGAGTCCATCGGCGTTCTCGGCGTCGTCACCTTGCACTCTTTCTTTAACGTGGAAATTGTCTGGCAGGCGCCGCTCGCATTTCTGGCGGTGCTGGGCTATGCCGAGTTTCTGCGGCGCAAACAGAGCGCTGCGCGCGTTACCGAACCAGCCGACACTGGCCTAAGAGTTTTGGCAACCGAGTTTCAGTAATCAGCAGGACTGCAGAAACTGAACACAATTACCTGCCCTGAACGAGAACATCGAACGAACAAATTTAACCTGGAAAAACTAAAGAAGAACATGGTATCCAACGTTTTGGCTCGGTCAGAAACCTCGACCGTTGACAGCTTTCGAGTGCTGGGAGTTCGGGTCAATGCGATTCAGATTCCCCAAGTAATCGCGCTCATGGAGCAGTGGATCGCCCGGGGCGACCAGCCCCATACCATTGCGGTTACGGGCATGCACGGGGTGACAGAATCGAACCAGGACGCGCGCTTCAAAGCCATTCTGGAAGAATCCGATCTGGTGGTGCCTGATGGCATGCCGCTGGTGTGGCTGGGCCGCTGGCACGGCTATGGACTGAAACGCCGCGTCTATGGCCCTGAACTAATGGAAACTTTTTGCGCGAAAACGGGAGCTAAGTACCGTCATTTTTTCTATGGGGGAGCCCCCGGAGTGGCCGAAAGCCTTGCCAGGACAGAGCAGGAACGCCATGGCATCCGGATTGCTGGAACCTACTGTCCGCCATTTCGTGCGCTAACCGAGAAGGAACAAAGCGAAGTCGTGGCCACGATTCGGGCAGCAAAACCAGATGTTTTATGGGTAGGCCTGAGCACCCCCAAACAAGAACGCTGGATGGACGAATACAAGAACAGGGTGCAAGTGCCGGTCCTGCTGGGAGTGGGCGCGGCTTTCGATCTGAACAGCGGCCGCTTGAAGCAAGCTCCGGTATGGATGCGCGAGAACGGCCTCGAATGGCTGTTCCGCCTGCTGGCTGAACCGCGCCGGCTTTGGAAGCGCTATCTGGTGCAAGGATCGAAGTTTGCCGGGGGCGTGTTTCTGGAACTGCTGGGGCTGCGGAAGTTTGACTAAGTGAAGTTTGACTAAGTATCGGGACGAGATGTGCAAGAAGTAACGGCCAAATTGCCGTTCTGAACAGTGACCTTCGAGAACTTTCCCCCAGATCACTCGGTAGCTAATCTGAAGTTAGCGGGAAGCCAAGATGATTTGGGGAGCGAATTCCTAATCACAGACGGAGAGGACAAGGTACAAATGAAAAACACGAAACGGATCCTGGTTACGGGTGCAGGGGGGTTTATCGGTCATCATCTGGTCAAGAGGCTGAAGGCCGACGGCTATTGGGTGCGCGGAGTGGATATCAAGCATCCGGAATATGAGCCGAGCGCGGCTGACGAATTTGAGATCCTCGACCTGCGCAAAGCCGACTGCTGCCTCCTGGCTACGCGTGGCGGGATCAATGAAGTCTACAACCTTGCCGCCGACATGGGCGGCATTGGCTACATCACGGCGAATCACGCCGACATCAGCCGGAACAATATTCTCATCAACGCTCACATGCTCGAAGCCGCGCGCCAGAACGGAGTTGGCCGTTTCCTGTTCTCGTCGTCGGCATGCGTCTACAACCAAGCCAAGCAGAAGGACCCCAACGTCACCGCGTTGCGCGAAGAAGATGCGTATCCCGCGGATCCCGAGCCAGGCTATGGCTGGGAGAAATTGTTTGCCGAGGAGCTCTGCCGCTACTACTACAAAGACTACGGTTTCGAAACGCGCATTGTGCGCTTTCACAATGTCTACGGACCGCTCGGAACCTACCAGGGCGGCAAGGAAAAGGCGCCGGCGGCGATTTCGCGCAAGGTTGCATTGGCCGGCGACCACGCCGAGATCGAAGTCTGGGGAGACGGCGAGCAGACGCGCTCTTTCATGTTTGTCGACGATTGCGTGGAAGGGCTCACCCGTATTATGGCATCGGATTATCGCGAACCCTTGAACCTGGGCACCGACGAACTGGTGACCATCAATCAACTCGTCGATATGATTGCCAAGATTGCTGGCAAACGCATCAGCAAGCGTCACAATTTGAGTGGGCCGCAGGGCGTTCGCGGCAGAAACAGCGACAACACGCTGTTGCACCGGGTGCTGGGCTGGGAACCTTCCATCCGTCTGGAAAAAGGATTGCAGCCGACCTACCACTGGATCGCCAGCCAGGTCCGGCCTTCGGAGGCTCGTACCGTTCTCGCCATGGCGGATTGAACCCACTTGTTTCAGGAAGCCGGACTCCAGCGTGCGGCCGCTGTAAGATTACGGAGTCCGGGGCTTCTTCAAATTGTTCTTCTCCGCGACTGGTCGACGCTCGTCGGCGAAAAGAGCACTCGTGCAAATGCAAACGGAAGACATGACAAACGAATCACTGAATCAACCCGTGTTCGTGGTTGGCATTTGGCGCTCGGGCACATCCTTGCTGTACGCTTTGCTGAATCAGAATCCCAGACTGTCCCTGATGTATGAAGGCGACTTGCTTTTGCTCGCGCCCATGTTCTGGGGAGGACGCAGCAAAGCGGATTGGAAACAACGGTGGGACTTCTGGAACATGGGAATGACGCGGCATCAGCTCGATGCCGGCCGCCTTCCCGATCATCCGTCGAACTTGGCATCGGCGATGGAGAGTGTGTGCCGCGAGTATGCCGGCGAGGAAACCTGGGGCTGCAAATCTCCCAGCTATTACGACCGGCTTGACCTGCTCTCACGCTTGTTTCCAGGAGCAAGATTCATCATCATCTGGCGCGATCCCACTGACACTCTCCGCAGCATCGTACGTGCCAGCGAGAATTCCAGCTGGTTTGGCAAGAGTGGAATGTCGGTCCGTGCCCTGTTAGGCGATCTGGAAATGAAAAAAGGATGCGACCTTTTGCTCGCGCGCGGCTGCCGTGTTCACCAGCTGCATTATGAAGAATTGATCCGCGATCCGGCGGCGGAGATGATCGCGGTTTGCAAGTTTCTGCAGATTCCCTACGACCCGCGGATGGGAACGCTCGAGGGTGCCGACCGCTCGGCTATTTTCTCAGCAAATCATCACGCCCTGGTGAAAGGGGAGCGGATTGTCCCCAGCTCACGCCGCGCGGAAGTACTCCCGCCCCGCCTGAAAAAGAAGGTTGACCGCTACGTGGTCTACTGGAAGCAGAGATACCGGGGGAGCTGGCCCGTGTATCCACTTGTGCCAGAGGGCTGCGAAGGCGCGGCGTTTCCCGAACGCACGGTTGATTCCCTGGCATTCGCCATCTTCCGAGCCTGGGACCGAACCGTGGCTCTGGTGTACAGTTTCGCGCCAGTGTTTCTGCTGGCTGCATATCGCCAGGTCAAGAGTCGCTGGCAGCAGGATACGATTGACGAAGAAGATGACCGGCAGTTCGCTGCTGGGCGCGCGAGTCAAAATCAAACCACTCCCCGCACGGCAGTGAATGATCCCGCCGCTGACAGTCAATTTCCGCAGATGGTGGAGGTTGGCGAAACCAAACAGGAGTCCCGAACGTGAACCCCGGCGCCAGCAATATTCTCGGAGTCTCCCCGCTGCCACACGATCCTTCCGCGGCCCTGCTGCGCGACGGCGTTGTGGTTGCGGCCATCGAGAACGACAAACTGGTTCGGATGCGCACCCAGGGAATGCCCGATGCGGCGATCGAATTCTGTCTACGCCAAGGTCACATCAGCTCAACCGATCTGGATTGCGTTGCGATTGCTAATCGTCCCGCTCTCAACTGGGTGCAGCGAGCGCTCGAACGGGTTGGAATCGCGAAACAGTTATCGCCCACCCGGGCTGGGTTAAACGGTACGAACCGCAATTCCTTTCCGGAACTTTCTCCATCGCACGGTGGAAAACCGAAAAGAACAATCCATGTGGACCATCACCTGTGCCATGCCGCCGGCGCTTTTTTCCAATCTCCCTTTGAGCGGGCGTTGGTTGTTGTAATGGATGAGGGTGGCGATGGCCGTTCCGGCATTTTGGCAATTGGTGAAGGCAATCAACTCCGCGTCTTGCAGATGCTGGCTTCTCCCAACTCTCCAGCGTGGGTCTATTTGCAGACCACGGCCCTTCTGGGCTTCGTGCCCCGCCGCGAGGAGCACAAGACGCAATGGCTGGGCATGGAAGGCGAACCCTCCTTTAAGAACGTTTTCCTCGACATTTTGCGCCGGCGAGGCAGTGAATTGCCGCGCGTGGACTTGAGCTACTTCACTCGCGTTCAACAATATTCTGTGGTCTCGGATAAGTTCTATCGCTGCATTGGGCTTCCGGATCGCCCAACGGAACTCACCGAGAGTATGCGGCGCTCGCTCGCCGCCAGCTTGCAGGATGCCTGCGTTGAAGTCGTCGGAGACTTAACTGCATCCTTGCTGAAACGTGAAGGGCTGGATTCGGTTTGCTTTGCCGGCGGATTGTTCAACAATACTTTGCTGGTCGGCAGCCTGGAGAAAAGGTTTGGACTCGGCCGGGTGTTTGTGCCTCCCGCGCCGGGCAATGCCGGCTGCTCGGTGGGCGCCGCCAAGTACGTTGTGCATCAGGAGATGAAGCAAGCCAGAAGCCAGGCTGCCACCAACGTCTATTGGGGACCGTCGTATACGCGCTCGGCGGTCAAAGACATCCTGGACAATTGCAAGGCCCGATACTCATTGCAGATCACGGAAGACAAGAAGATTGACGCCACGGTTGATCTCCTTCTCGCGGGAAAAATCGTGGGTTGGTTCCAGGGCGCAGCCGAGTTCGGTTCCCGGGCCCTCGGCCACCGGAGCATCGTCGCATCTCCTTGGGCGTCCTATGTGATGGAGAACGTTAACGACTATATCAAGCATCGCGAGTGGTTCCGGCCGTTTGCGCTGGCGGTCACCGAGGAAGACTGCGAGCGCTATTTCGAGTGTTCGGCGCTGTGCGGGGCCATGAACTCGATTGCCTGGACACGCAAAGACGCGAATGTCCTGCCTGAGAGATTCATTCTGGCCGGCGGCCGGGTGCGTCTGCAGGTTGTGAAGCGGGAGCAGAATCCACTTTTCTGGCGGCTGCTGAAGCGTTTTTCAGAGCATGCCCCGGCGCCGATTCTGATGAATACCTCGTTCAATCTTTTTGGGGAGCCCCTGGTGGTTGCGCCGCGCGATGCCGTGCGTAGCTATTTTTCTTCGGGTCTCGACGCCCTCGTTATCGATAACTTCGTGCTTTCAAAGTCTTCAGCCTCACACTTGATCGCGGCCGGTCGCGGCTACAGCTCCGCGCGCCCGCAAGTCCCCGCTCACGAGCTTGCCACCGAAAGAAAAGGCGCGCTGACTGATTGAATCTGTCTCATGCAGTGAACGCATCTCTGGTTTGGCTTGTCGAGTGAGGTTCACTCCTTTCCAAAACGAACGATCAAGGAATACCCTCTGAAGACGAATGAGAATTCTTTTCATCCACAACTTCTATCAGCAATTTGGCGGGGAAGACTCGGTTGCCAACGCGGAGCGGCGTCTTCTCGAGGCGCGCGGCGAAGAAGTTTTGTTCTGGACCCGCCACAACGACGAGATTAAGGATTACGGCCCTTTACAAAAGCTCAACTTCTTTCGGGAGACCGTGCACTCTTCCCGCACCGTGCGCGATATCGAGAAGGCGGTTGCCGATTTCAAGCCCGATGTCGCCTTCGTCCACAATATTTATCCCCTGATTTCTCCTTCTTTGTATTCCGCGCTTCGAACCATGCGCGTGCCCATCGTCCAGGTGTTGCATGACTTCCGTCCTTTTTGCTCCAATGGCTGGTTCTACATCGACGGGAAGGTGTGCGAGCGATGCAAGCTTGGGAACCACCTGCACGGCATTGTGCACCGCTGTTTCCGGGATAGTTATACCTTGAGCACGTTGTACTCTACTGCCCTCGGGGTGAACCGCTGGGCGGGAATGCTCGACAAGGTCGACGCTTTCATTTGCTTGACCGGCTTCTTCAAGAAAAAGATCATGGAAACCGGTGTGCCTGAGGAAAAGATCTTTATTCGTCCCAATTTCATTGATGCCCCACCTCTTGACCTCCAATCAACGGATGTCCCCTCCACCAACATTCAGCCCAAGGCCAACACTAACGGCCATGCGCTGTTCCTTGGCCGTTTGTCCAACGAGAAGGGACTCTGGACTCTGATTCACGCTTTTGAACAGCTCCCGGAGGTCGAACTGAAGATCGTGGGAACGGGACCGCTGGAGCAGGATCTGCGCAAGTATGTCAGCGAAAAGGGCCTTCGCAACATCGATCTCGTCGGCTTCAAGAGCGGGGATGAGAAATGGAGACTTATCCGGAATTGCCAGTTCGCGGTTGTGTCCTCAGAATGGTACGAGAATTTTCCGATCGTTGTCCTTGAATATTTTGCCGGCGCCAAGCCGGTGATCGCATCGCGGATTGGCGGGCTCCCGTACATTGTCGAGGAAGGCAAGACCGGTTCCTTGTTTGAGGCGGGCAACCCGGGCGATTTAGTGGACAAGGTCAGACGCTTGCGCGCCAATCCCGCCGCCGTCGAAGCGATGGGTCGCCAGGGAAGACAACTGGCGGAGACGGAATATGGTCCCCAAAAAAGCTATGATAACCTGATGCAAATCTTCTCTCAGGTCTTGTCGGCGCAATGACCTCCTGTTCTGCTCCTCGCATTTTTCTGCAACATTTAGGCGACGATTACGAAACCGTTCTTCGCGAAGGTTTTCAGTGGATTGATCTGAGGTCGAAGCTGAAGCCCAACGGGACGGTCTTTATCAAGCCGAATCTCACGTTCCCGGTATTTCGGCAGGGCGTGATGACCAATCCAGCGTGCGTGGAAGCAATCGTCCGGGTATTGAAGGATTACACCAGCAATATCGTCGTCGGCGAAGCCGATTCCGGCGGCTACAATCGCTTCGACATCAACTCTGTTTTAGAGAAAACCGGCATCCGGGCGCTGGAGAAAAAGTACGGAATCCGGGTCGTCAATCTGAGCCATCTGCCTCGCCGAGATTTGGAGTTTGCTTACAAAGGGCGCGAGTACAAAGTTCCTTTTCCGGTTTTGTTGCTGGACGAGACCGATCTGTTTATCACGGTTCCGGTTCCCAAGGTTCACATGAACACTGGGGTCAGCATGTCGATCAAGAATCAATGGGGCTGCATTCCAGAGCCCTCCATCCGATTGAAGCTGCATCCTGTCCTCGAAAAGGTTCTGTACGAAATTAACAAGCGCCATCGCAACACCTTGTCGGTGATCGACGGCAAGTACGGACTGAATCGCAGTGGTCCGATGCAGGGCGACGCGGTGGAACTAAACTGGCTGATGGTGGCTGACGATCTTTACGCGGCAGATTTCGCCTGCTGCCGACTGATGCAGATCAATCCCCAAGACATTTACTATCTGCGCTACATCGAGAAAGAGGAGCCAGGCCGCTGGAGTGGAGATTTTCGTTTTAGCGCGAATTATCAGGAATTTGTAAAAGCCAAATTTTATTTGAAGAGGCTGTGGACCGATTACCCCGGGCTATTCGCTTTCCACTCCTTCGCCTTAGCCTATCTGGCGTACTACTCTCCACTCTCTAATTTTCTGCATAAGCTTTTGTATTTGTTTCGCAAGCCCTTCTACGATTATGAGAGCCCTGAACAAACAGGCAAATAAATCCTCGCAAATTATAGATGGCAAATCTGTTCGCCAATCGGGACACGTCCTTCGGTTACCTTTACTGCCCAAAAGTGCTGCCTAGACTGATGTCAGAACCGGACACCAGATCCAGTCCGGTCTTGCACAGTGAGGTGGCCCAATGCTCCCCCGAGTATCCGAGAGACCGTGGTTAGTTTGTGTATCTATCTTTTGCTTTTCGAGCCTGCTCATCTTCAGCGCAAGTTGTAACGTTGGAAAAACCAGCTCAGCGAGCTCGCCTGCAGTATTCACTCCGCCGAGTACGGCTCAGACAGCCGTCTCGATCACTCCAGAAAGTATCTCAGTACCGGCGGGCAAAACCACGCAGTTCTCGGCAGCGGTACGCGGAGCTTCGAATAGCGATGTGAGGTGGGGGCTGGCTGGCCTGAGCTCGGGCTCTACCGTCGGATCAATCACTGCTTCGGGGCTGTACATGGCGACGTTGGAAATAACGAGCGGTGCAGAAGGGGCCGTAAAGGCGACCAGCGTTGCGGATCAAAATGAATCCGGCAGCGCACTCGTGACTGTCACTCCCACAAGCGATCCTCCATCGGGAGATGCGGGTGTTACGGTTTCGCCTTCGTCTGTGGCGTTATCATCGGGAGGGACGCAGCAATTTTGGGATAAGGTAAACGGCACCGGCAAAACGGCCGTCATTTGGAAGGCGGAATTCGGTACGATCACTACCGCAGGTCTCTACATCGCGCCCCACACCACAACCCAGCTCGTCGATACAGTAACCGCTACATCCGTCACCGATAGTTCCAAGACAGGCAGCTCCACGATAACAGTGTCGGCTCAAGGGTCGGTGGCTTCGGGCATTCCATCCAGTTTTTTTGGCATGCATATCAATAAATTGAACGTCCCCTGGCCGACGGTGCCATTCGCCAGCTACCGGAGCCTGGACAGCGGCCCCATCATGTGGGCGGACCTCAACCCACAGGAGGGGAAATATGATTGGTCAAACTTGGACCGATGGATAGCGAAAGCCCGTGCCGGCGGACAGGACATTATGTACACATTGTTCGCGACCCCATCCTGGGCTTCCTCCGGGGGTTCGAAGTCGGTGAATCCCAATCGGGCGTGCGCCTTGGCGAAGAACGGTCCGGGCGTGTGCGATGCCCCGGACGATCTCAATCCCGACGGAACCGGCACGGACCAGCATTGGAAAGATTTTGTTACGGCAATGATCAATCATGTGGGTCCGGGAACGGTGAAGTATTGGGAGATTTGGAACGAATGGAACATTGCAAACCAGTGGAGCGGAACCCCGGCTCAGATGCTCCGTCTGGCTCAGGATGCGCACAGAATTCTGAAGGCTGCCGACCCGAATGCATTGATCACGAGCCCTCCAGTGGTCAATACGCAACTGGCCGCGAAAAACTGGTTGCTGCCTTATTTTCAGGCCGGTGGTAGCGAATACGCCGACGTGATTGCCGTGCATGGGTACGTCTCCAATCCCAGAACTGTCTGCCCCAGAAACTGCCCGATACCGGAAAACGTAGCCGCCATTCTGGATAGCGTTCGGGAGGTTATGTTGGAAACCGGACAGCAGGACAAACCATTGTTCGACACCGAAGGTAGTTGGGGTGTTTCGTCTCGCATGACCGATCGCGAGCAACAAGCAGAATTCACGGCTCGGTTCTATCTCATTCAGTTGGGGGGAACTGTCAGATCCGCGGGATTTGACAAGTTCTACTGGTTTGGCTGGGATTACACCAACACCGGTGGCTTCTATGATCCCTACACTCGACAAATCACGCCCGCCGGAGTTGCCTACCAGCAGATCTACAACTGGTCAAAAGACGCCGTGATGAGCCGTTGCGCTCCATCGGGAACTCGGTGGTCATGCGGCTTCACCCGTTCGGGAGGCTACCAGGCCGAGGCCGTCTGGGACACATCTCAAGGTTGCGCGAACGCCATATGTCCTGCGGTGAGCGTGAGCGTCGATCCTAAGTACGTACAGTACCGCGACCTGGCAGGTCAGGTGAAGCCGGTTACAAACAGTACGGTACCCGTGGGTGGACGGCCCATTCTGCTCGAGAACGGAAACCCAAACTGAAAACGGAAGCAAACTTAAATTAGATTGGGCTCTCTCCGTACTCCGACTCCTTATGGCTCCCTTGCGGGACTAGGAGGACGAATGTTCTTGGCACTCTGGTTAGGATCGTTTGCAACCGAGGGCGCTGAGAACAGCTGACGCGAAACTATGGGTGCGAATCCGAAACATAGATTCCACGTAGCTGTTTGAATACAAAGGTGATTGTGAATCTGGACACGTCCTTAGGTTATCTTTAACCACCCGGCAGTGCGGCCTAGACTAACGTCAGAACCGGACACCAGAACCATTCCGGTCTTGCACAGCGAGGTGGCCGATGGTACCCCGACAGTCCGGGAACCTGTGGTTAGTCAATGCAGGTATTCTTTGTTGCTTGAGTCTGATGGTTTTCACCTCGGGATGTAACCTGGGAAAAACCAGCTCGGCGGGCTCCAACCCGGGATCCACTTCGACCGGTGGGGCTCAGATGGCTGTCTCCATCAGTCCAGGAAGTATTTCGGTCCCTGCCGGCAAGACGGCGCAGTTTAGCGCAGTGGTTAGCGGTACCTCAAATACCGCGGTGACTTGGTCTTTGGCTGGCGGCGGCGGCTCGGGTGCTGGGTCGATCACTGCTGGGTCGATCAATAGTTCAGGACTCTACACCGCGCCGGCGGGAGTCACAACCAATACGCAAGTTGCGGTAATGGCGACCAGCGTCGCGGATCGAACCTTATCTGCCAGCGCAATGGTGACCGTAATGGCCAGCAACGGCGTGAGCGTTTTCGTTTCACCGTCGTCTGCTGCCCTATCGTCGGGAGCGACGCAGCAATTTTGGGATTCGGTAAATGGCGCCAGTAACCCAGCCGTCTCCTGGAGTGCTGCGCTCGGTACGATCAGCGCAACTGGTTTCTACTCCGCGCCGAATACCACGATCCAAGTAGTCGACACGATAACTGTCACTTCTGTGGCTGATGCCACCAAGACGGCCCAGGCAACGATCACTGTATTGGCGCAAGGGTCGGCGAATCCGGGCATTCCGGCCAGCTTTTTTGGCATGCATATTAACGGCCTGACCTCTCCGTGGCCGACCGTGCCATTCTCCAGCTATCGGAGTCTGGATAGCGGCAACATCTTGTGGGCGGACCTTAACACCGGAGAAGGAACCTATGATTGGTCGCACGTAGACCCATGGATAGCCAAAGCCAAAGCTGGCGGACAAGACATAATGTTCACGCTATTCGGTACTCCTACCTGGGCTTCCTCTCGGGGCGCGAATTCTTCAGATCCGGACACAGCTTGTTCTTATCTATCCACGGACGGTCCGGGAGTGTGCGATCCTCCGGACGATCTTAATGCGGACGGAACTGGTACGGACCAGCACTGGAAGAATTTTGTGACCGCTATCATCAATCATGTGGGGCCGGGAACGGTTAAGTATTGGGAGATCTGGAACGAGTGGAACATTTCAAACCAGTGGAACGGAACCCAAGCCCAGATGCTGCGTCTGGCTGAGGATGCGCACACAATTCTGAAAGCGGCTGACCCCAACGCCTTGATTACGAGCCCCTCCGTGGTCAATGCCGATCTGGCCGCCAAGAATTGGTTGCTGACCTATTTACAGGCGGGCGGGGACCAGTACGCCGACATTATTGCCGTGCATGGCTATGTGAATAGCCCCACCACCGTTTGCCCCGCTTCCTGTCCCGTGCCAGAGAACGTCGCCGCGGTACTGGATAACACTCGGGCAGTCATGGCGGCTTCGGGTGTGGCGAGTAAGCCGTTGTTCGACACCGAGGGCAGTTGGGGTGTTTCGTCTCGAATGACAGACCAGGAGCAGGAGGTAGAATTTACGGCGCGGTTCTATCTCATTCAATTGGGGGGGACCGTCGCCTCCCCTGGGTTCGATAAGTTTTATTGGTTTGGATGGGACTACACGAATACCGGTGGCTTCTATGACCCGAACAATGGGCAGATGACTCCGGCCGGAGTTGCCTACCAGCAGATCTATAACTGGTCGACAGGCGCCGTGATGAGTCGCTGCGCGCCATCCGGAACCCAGTGGGCATGCGGTTTCAGCCGCTCCGCAAACTACCAAGCAGAGGCCATCTGGGACACCTCTCAAACTTGCGCGAAAGGCACATGCACGGCCGTGAGTGTCAGCGTCGATCCCAAGTACGTACAATACCGGGATCTTACCGGCCAGGTTACTCCGATTGTCAACAACACCGTACCTGTTGGCGGCAGGCCCATTCTGCTCGAAAATGCGAATCCAAACTAAGTGAGGTAGGGTCGTGCCCTGCACGATCCCGCCCCCCTGCCGGCGCTAGTCGGCTCCGCAGTTCTTCCCGGGTCATGCAATTGCGACTGGCTGGGAGCAACCCGCAAAATCCTAGTTGCGAATCCGATACGAAAAGATTAAAATTGGCTAACTCCCTCCCCTCCCGGCTGTTGTCAGCCTAGACTGTCGAATTGTCCCAAGGAATCCCAAATATGCGTCTGTTCAGAGAACATTGCATCGTCATTGCGATCGTCTTCTCCTTAAGCCTGCCGCTCCGCGCGCAATCCGGAGTCTCTTCCACTGGAGCGACTCTGCCGAGCGGATTCAGCAACATTCAGCACATCGTATTCATCATCAAAGAGAACCGATCCTTCAATAATTATTTCGGGCTTTTTCCCGGTGCCCTGGGCGCGAGTTCGTGCAAGGTCTCAAACGGCTCGACGATTCCTCTGGGACACACGCCGGATCGGGTTCGCGATATGGGTCATAACTGGTCCGACGCGGTTACGGCGATTGACGGCGGTAAAATGGACAAATTCGATTTAGTCGCGCTGGGCAATGTTGACGGCGACTACATGAGCTGTTCGCAATTGCAAGAGACGGATATACCCAATTATTGGACCTACGCCAAGAACTTCGTCCTGGCCGATCACATGTTTTCATCTCTAAAAGGTCCCAGTTTTCCCAATCATCTCTATACAGTCGCGGCCGACGACGACGACGGAGTGATTTCCAATCCCTCTAATCCCAATCAGGAGGCTGGATCCTGGGGATGTGATGCCCCCGAGGGCACCGTCGTGCAGGTCATGAATACCGAGGGCCAGATTACAAACGAAGCGCCATGTTTCACCGCGACCACGCTGGCTGACCTGCTGGAATCTGCTGGGATCAGCTGGGCCTACTATGCACCGGCGGAGGGAGAATCGGGTTACATATGGTCGACGCTTGATTCTTTTTCGCAGATCAGGAACAGCGATTTATGGACGGAGCATGTCCTTCCTTATACGCAGTTCGAAACGGACGCCGCGGCCGGTAATCTGCCGGCGGTGAGCTGGGTGGTGCAGGACGGAGATCAAAGTGACCATCCCCCCGCGAGCAGCTGCGATGGCGAGAATTTTACTGTCGGGCAGTTGAATGCGCTCATGCAGGGACCAGAATGGGATAGCACTGCTGTCTTTCTAACCTGGGATGATTTTGGCGGCTTCTATGACCCCGTTCCTCCTCCCACAATCGATTTCTACGGCCTCGGCCCGCGCATCCCTTTGGTGATCATCTCGCCTTATGCCAAGCCGGCCTTCATCTCGCACACTCAGTATGAACTGTCCTCCGTCTTGAAAACGATTGAGGAGCGCTTTAGTCTGCCGTCACTCAACGGCCGGGATATTACTGCCAACGATACCTTGGACAGTTTCGATTTTTCCCAGAAACCCCTGGCGCCTCTGGTGCTTCAGACTCGCACTTGTCCCGCGGGACCGATCGTTAGCGCGGCGCCCGATAAGCTCTTCTTTGCCGACCAGGCAATCAACACCAGCAGTGCTCCGCAAACCCTTACCGTCACGAACGTTGGAACCGCAACTTTAGACATTACAAGTATCACAGCGTCCGAAGAATTCTCGCAGACAAATAACTGCGGCTCCTCTGTCGCTGCGAAGGCGGACTGCCAGATCCAGGTTACCTTTACGCCTACCACCGCAGCGTCGAAAAGCGGGCTGATCACCGTTACCAGCAACGCTGGGGATAGCCCGGACACGATACAGCTGCACGGTACCGGCGTATCGGCAACCGTCACCGTATCGCCTGGTAGTCTCAGCTTCGCGAACCAGGCAGTCGGTACAACCAGCCCGACCCAGGCCGTGACCATCACCAACAATCAGACCAAAGCACTCAGCATCACGAGCATCGCCGCAAGCAGCGGATTCTCTGAAACCAATAATTGTCCCGCTTCCCTCGCAGCGGCAGCATTCTGCACCGTGAAGGTCGCTTTTGCTCCTACAAAGGTAGGGCAGCAGAACGGCACGCTTACGATCACCGACAATGTTACTGGCAGCCCGCAAGTGGTAAGTCTTTCGGGCACCACCGCTTCGGCGGCGACCGAGACTTCATTAACCTCCTCCCTCGACCCGGCCCTCGTGGGCCAGGCTGTCACCTTCACCGCAACGGTGACCTCGACCGCAGGTACACCCACCGGGAAAGTTGCGTTCCATGACGGACCTAATCCACTGGGCTCTCAAACCCTGAACTCCGCTGGGGTAGCCACCTTCGAGACCTCCACCCTAGCCGCGGGACAGCACAACATCACCGCGCGCTTTCAAGGCGACGCGACGTTTGCAACCAGCGCGGGAGGCCTCAGCCAAACCGTCAAGATACAGAGCGCTGTCAGCATGACCTCGGCAACTCCCAATCCGGCCACTTATGGGGGAGCGGTAACCCTGGCGGCCAATGTAGCGACTTCATCGGGCAGCCCTGCACCTACAGGCAAAGTGAGTTTCGCCTTTGGAAAGGTGGTGCTGGGTTCGGCGACCCTGAACGCTTCCGGGAATGCTAGTTTAGCCTTAAGTGCGGCCAAGCTTGCCTCCGGATCAGACAGCGTTACCGCTTCCTACGCCGGTGACGCGATCTACATCGCGGGAGTCTCGTCGCCGCTTGTGGTTACGGTTACTCCCGCTCCCACCACAACCACTGTTGCTTCCTCTCTTAACCCGTCCTCCTTCGGTCAGCCGGTCACCTTCACGGCGAATGTGACCTCCAGTACAGGACTGATTCCGAGTGGAAAGGTGCAGTTCAAAGACGGCAAGACGGTACTTGGTGTGGAAGCATTGAATGCGAGCGGTGTTGCAACCTTCGCCACGCCCACGCTAGCGATCGGAACTCACTCGATAACGGCCGTGTTTGTGGGCAGTTTGAACTTCACGAGCAGTATTTCCCCGATCCTTACTCAAACCGTGAACTGAGGCAAGAAAATAGGCCGGACTTTTGAAGTCCGGCCTATTACACAATCAGACTTCATTCTCTAGCAGGGTCCGGCTAATTCTCCAACAGAATCGGCCAAGTCCCAATGCTGACTCTAGAACCGCTGGTTGAGGTAACCTTTCCCGACAGATTCTTGTATTGCTTGTATTGGCTGGGAAAAGTGAAACTCGAATTGCCGGCTGTGTTCCAGACGGCCATTGCCTGGTAGCCACCGGCGCGCGTATACGTGCAGGTCCACACGGTTCCTTTGGCTGCGCAAGGAACGCTCAGTGTGGCTCCTGCGATCCAGTCGTAAACCTGTCCGTAAGCCGTCCCGGGAGTCCGAAGAGTATTTGGCGGCTGCCAGAGAGTACCGGCGCCGTTTCCTCCGTCCCACTGAAACCAGTAGGCCTTGGCGGCGCCCCCGGACGCTTCCAGCAGTATGAAGCGGGCAGTGAACGCGGTTTGCAATGTTTCGTTGGTGAACCCATCGAAATTAGTTCTGCACCATCCGCTTTCCGTGATCCAGAGTGGCTTGTTCTGCTGGTTATGGTGAATCATTACATTCTTGATCGACGTGATGAGTGGAGCGACGTTCTCAGCGATGGGGTATTGGCCCATCACCCGGTGACATACATAGCTGTGGAATCCTATGACATCGGCGTTGGTCCCGCCTCCGGCAGCTAAGTAGCCCGTCATCCAGTCCGGAGCGCCGTTAGGAGCGCCCACGGGTGGCGGTGATAGTATCATGGCGGAAGAATTCGCATCTTTGATGATGGTTCGCATGTCCGATTCCATGCGCATGAGTTGGTTGTACGGACGATTGGAGTCGGTGGGAGTCCACTGGTCGAGTTGATTGGGTTCGTTCCAAACCTCCCAGTATTGGATCTTGTTGCCCACGTGGCTGACTATTGCATTCACAAAGTTCTTGAAATGGGCATCGCTTCCGGTACCGTCTGCGTTGAGGTCATCCGGAGGATCGCAAGCGCCCCTGCCCGTATTGCCGTATGCGCAGCTCGAGTCGCCAGGTCTGGAAGAATAGAATTGCGGAACATCAACGAACGTATAGATGAGCGTGATATTGTGCGCCTGGGCTTGCGCGACCCACTTATCGAGCCACTTCCAGTCATAAACCCCGGGCGAGGTTTCAAGATTCGCCCACGCGACGTTACTGGCTAGAAGCCTTTGCGTCGCGAAAGGCTGGCTCGGAAAGGGAATGCCAAAATTGTTGATGTGCATCCCGAAAAAACCATCGGGAATCACATAGGTTCCAGCTTGGATTTGAGCGTCGGCGGTTGCGACGGAATCGTCCTGGGCTGCGGCTTGATTGAGCGGTAGGCAAATGAGAATGGTTAACGCAAGAATAGAGAGAGCAGATATTGCCTTGGGGGGCATGCAACACCTCAAAATATGTTTTCGACCTCGCTTTCAAGTCTTAGGGGACTCTAATGGGAATACCCGACAACGGGGAAGGTGCCGGTAGTACATTCTAGTAGTGCATGTACGCGAACCCCTGCGCGAAAGCAGCGTACAGAGCGGTTTTCAGCCCAGCGGCAGAAAGACTCCCTCGAAGGGAGCAAAGTTCTCGTGAAAGCAGTTCGGTGGCCCGGAGTAGGGTGAAAACTGTAGCCGGACAAATTGCGTTTTTTCTAGCGAAGATCCTCTGCCCGGTCTCCGATCGGCGGTGGATTGTTTCTCTTTGCAGTGCAGCCTTTTTCTATTGACCGCAGGACAGACATTAGAAGAGAATTACGAGGATTGAATCTTCCCCCCCCGCGTCACTAGTCGGCTTGGATTAGGACCTCAAGTAATCCCCATTGGCGTTCGCCCTTTGTTGAGAAGGATTTCTCGTTATGCAGACCGGGCTTTTCCGTCATAGCACCGCGATCGTGGCTAGCCAGGCTCTACTCGCTTTTGCGATTTCAATTTCTGCAGTGAGTCAGACGGCAAAGCTCTCGACTAGCTCCTTGAGTTTCGGGAACCAGATGCTCGGAACCACCAGTGCAGTCCAATCGCTGATAGTGACAAACACGGGAAGCGTCACTCTAACCTTCAGCGCAATCGGGGTATTCGGGGTAGAAAGAGGGGATTGGGCTCCGCTTTCGCGCAACTGCAACGGCCACTTGCTGGCGGGGCAAAGTTGCACCGTTTCCGCCAAGTTCACACCCCAGGCTGCCGGCGACCGCTCGGCGACGATTAAGCTCACCGATAACGCCCCGAATAGTCCTCAGTCGGTGGCGTTGACCGGAACCGGGCTGGCCGCGGTAGTGGGCTTCTCCGTCCCCAACTTGAGTTTTGGTGTGCAGCCTGTGGGCGTGAGTAGCGCACCCCAGCCAGTCGTGCTTACCAACACAGGCACAGGAACTCTCACCATAAGCGGCATCGTTGCCAGCGGCGACTATGAGCAGACAAACAACTGCAATAGTTCCATCGCCCCGAATGCCAGCTGCACGATTAACGTGAGCTTCACCCCGACGGTTGCCTGGGCGAGGATGGGAACAGTAACTGTCACCGGTAATACGATCGCGCCGCCGTTGTTTTTATCAGGTATGGGCTCCAGCGGTGGGTCTGTAACCGTGTCCGAACAAACCTTGACTTTCTCCAGCCAGGTCGTTGGCAGCTCCAGCACACCGCAGAGCATCACGCTGACGAACATTGGTAGCGCACCGGCTAGCATTAGCGGGATCACTGTCAGTGGAGACTACACGCAGAGCAACACTTGCGAAGCCACGCTGAATTTGGGCGCGAACTGCAAGATCACCGTCACCTTCACTCCTACGTGGGGCGGAAGCCGATCCGGGAGTGTGGTCGTGAACTACGCTGACCCGCCCGGCATGGATGTAATCTCCCTCTCGGGAACCGGCCAGTCGCCAAGCACCACGGTTGCGATCACCCCGAGAGAGTTCTCCGTCACGCCAAAGCAGACAAAGCAACTTCAAGCTACGATCGGCGGAGTATCCAGCACGAGTGTGACCTGGTTGGTCGACGGAATTGCGGGCGGCAACGCGACGGTTGGGACGATCTCAACGAGCGGACTCTACACCGCTCCCGGCGCGGCCGGCGCACACACGGTGAAGGCAATCAGCACCGCCAACTCGACGCAGAGTGCCTCGGTTCCGGTTTTTGTGACCAACAATTCGGGCGTCTTTACCTACCACAATGACAACGCGCGAACTGGGCAGAACCTTAGCGAAACGGTTTTGACAGCCGCCAATGTAAATACGACTCAGTTCGGAAAGCTTTTTTCTTATGCACTCGACGGATATGTCTACGCCCAACCTCTTTACGTTGAGGGGGTAAGCATCCCCAGTCAGGGAACTCACAACGTTGTTTATGTGGCATCCGAACACGACAGCGTGTATGCGCTCGATGCAGACGGTCCCACCCCAATCGTACTGTGGCACTCGAGTTTCATCGATCCAGCAAGTTCAATCACAACGGTTCCTGCCACCGATATAACCGGCGGCGATCTCATTCCAGAGATCGGGATTACCGCCACCCCAGTGATTGATCCGGCCAAGAATGCTCTTTATGTGGTAGCGGCTACGAAGGAACTGGTGTCCGGCGTTTATCAGTACTTTCAGCGCCTGCACGCTCTGAATCTGACCACTGGGGCAGATCTGAGCAGTCCGGTTGTGATCGCCGCATCGGTTCCAGGCAAGGGAATCGGCCAGTCCGGCGGCAGTGTCGCTTTCAATCCGCTGCTGGAGAATCAGAGACCCGCCTTGCTGCTATTGAACGGAATTATTTACGTGGCGTGGGGTTCTCACAACGACCAAAATCCCTACCACGGGTGGGTGATCGGGTATAACGAAACAACCCTCCAGATGGAGACCGTTTTCAACACCACGCCAAACGCGGCAGAAGGTGGAATCTGGCAGGGAGGAGCGGGACCGGCGGCCGACACTAACGGCAACATCTTTGTGGCTACCAGCAACGGTACGTTCGATGCGAACCTGGGAGGCATCGATTTTGGCGATAGTTTCTTGCGCCTCAGCACCACCAGTGGAATCTTGGCGGAAGCTGACTACTTCTCGCCCTACAACCAGGGGATCATGAGCACCGAGAATTTGGATTTGGGCTCAGGCGGCGCACTGATTCTACCCGACCAACCTGGTCCCGTACCCCATCTGTTGGTTGGAGGCGGCAAGACCGCGACGATATACCTGATGGATCGCGATAGCATGGGCGGCTACGGACCTGGTTCGGATAACATCGTTCAGGAATTAGAGGATGTATTGAACGTTCCAGCGGCTAACGTCGGTATTCGCGGCTTGCCCGCTTATTGGAATGGTCATGTCTACGTCGCGGGAGTCGCGGATCTGGTCAAGGCCTTCGAATTGTCGAATGGCCTGCTCTCGACCTTTCCATTCTCCCAGAGCCCCACCAAGAACTTTTACCCTGGCGCTACCCCTACAGTTTCGTCGAACGGTTCCACCAACGGCCTGCTTTGGGTATTGCAGACTGATGGTTATGCCAGGAGTAACGCTGCCATTCTTCACGTCTACGATGCGAACAACGTGGGGGATGAACTTTACAACAGCAAAACGGTTGCGTCGCGCGATAGCGCCGGCCCGGCAGTCAAGTTCGCAGTTCCAACGGTAGCCAACGGTAAAGTGTATGTTGGCGCGCAATCGCAATTGAACGTCTACGGCCTCTTGCCCTAGCAGCGAGCGCGGGCTGGCCAAAACGGCTGATCGACTAGCGGAGTTCCCCCCTCCGAAAAGGAGATTAGCTGGCGATCATGCCCCCAAAGGACTTGCAAAAGAACTACCAAAGGACACCCCCCTGGATCGGCTTACCGACCCTGTCCTAGTGAGTTATTCAGAGGTACCTTGATCGCTATGAGAAATGCTATATCTACACGAGATAATAATTTTTCTGGGAGAACCCACTTGCCGACAAACACTTCCAAAATGTTTAAGCTGATGTCCATCTTGCCGCAACGGCCCAGCGAGTTTTATGATCGCGTCTCCGCCATGCTCGATGTCCATCTCGAGCCCTACCTGCGCAAGCGGCCGCAATACGAAACCGTGGACTGGGATACGGCGGTCGAAGCCTTGAATGAACCTCTGGGCGCGGTTCTGGCGGAGCATCTCCGTGAGGACAGCCTGCGCGAGATTGAGGATCAAGTACGCCAGGGCATCGGCGCCATGCCCTTGAACGCTCCATTCGCTTCGTTTCACAATGGCGACTTCAGTCTGGGACGTCTGTGTTATGCCCTCACACGCATTAAGCGGCCGACGGCGATCCTTGAGACCGGTGTCTGTTATGGCGTGACCTCGTCCTTTATGTTGAAGGCGCTGCAAGTCAACGGCCACGGCAGTCTTTACAGCATAGATCTGCCTCCCTTGGGAGAAAACGCCGATGCGTTCGTGGGCCGGCTAATCCCCGCCGACCTTCGCCGCAACTGGAAATTGAATCGCGGCAGCAGCCGGAAGTTATTGTCTGGGATTCTGCGCAGCATCGGTGAGGTCGATATGTTCGTGCACGACAGCTTGCACACCTACCGCAATATGCGCTTCGAATTTGAGCTGGTTGCGCCCCATTTGACCTCCCATGCGATCGTCGTGGCCGATGATATCGAAGGAAACTCGGCTTTCGACGAATGGTCACGGAATGCGCGTCCCGCGTACTCGACGGTTATGCGCGAACACGCCAAGCGAAAAAGTCTACTGGGCGTGGCAGTTTGCGGCGAGCCTCATGCCGAGCGTACGGAGACCGCAATGCCAGTCGGAGCTCTCACTTCAAATAACAGTAAGAAGGCTTGAGTCGCCCCCGCTGAAATAGCTAGCTACTCATTCTTCAAGCACTTACCTCCGACTCCCCTCTGTTCTCGCTAGGGCTATAAGACTCTGGCCATACGCCTCTACGCAGATTCTTTCATCTTGACTTCGATTTCAGTTCGAAGCACACTACGGAATCGCCCCGGAAGTCGTTTCAAACGCCGGGAAACTCCCCTTGCTGTTAGCCCCTAGACATTTGCTAGTGACACGCAGAGACATAAAAAATCGAGTTTGAGATTTGCGTATCTGGCCTGCCCGTGACGGAACACATTTATTAAAATCTTGCGGAGGATTCAGCGTGAAAATGTTTAGATTTGGTTTATCCCGCGGTGTGCGTTTGACGTGCGCACCGTTGCTTGTCATGTTCCTCGGCAGTATGTCGAGCTCGCAGACCGTTTCCTCGGTGACTCTGAACCCAGCCAGTGTTCCGGCCGTTGTCTCCACTACGGGCACAGTCACACTCGCCGCGGCAGCGCCGGCAGGCGGGGTAGTGGTGAAGCTTTCAAGCAACCGGCCCGCTCTGCTCCAGATGCCCACAACTGTAACCGTGCCGGCAAATGCGCTTAGCGCCAACTTTACGGTTAATACATTCCCCAGCGCGAACCAGGAAACGGTCACGATTACAGGAACCTTCAAGACCTCGAGTCAAGTGGGCACCCTTACAATCCGAGTTCCCCTGATGGGCTCGGCGGCCGGCGGGTTCCTTGGCGATAACAACCTGGCTACTGAGGCTTGCATTGAATTTCCGCAGTTCGGCGGGATCGACGGCAAGGGAAACATATTCATCGCGGACTCGTTCGGTGACAGAATTCGGCGCATAGGTATCGGAACTGGAAAGATCACCACCGTCGCAGGCGTTGGGCAATATGGCTACAACGGTGAGGGAATTAAAGCCACAACCACTGCGATGGGCTTTCCCCGTGGACTCGTGGTCAATGCGGCCGGCGAATTTTGGTATAGCGATCCCGGCAATAACCGGGTTCGCATGGTCAACGCTTCCAACATCGTTAACACCGTGGCTGGCAACGGTTTCGCAGGATATTCCGGCGACGGTGGCCCAGCTACCTCAGCGCAAGTCAACCAGCCCAACGGTTTGGCTCTCGATGCTTCCGGCAATCTGTATTTCTCCGACGCAGGTAACAACGTGGTCCGCATGGTCGATGGTTCGGGAAATATTCACACCATCGCGGGAACCGGAACGGCAGGTTTCTCCGGCGATGGCGGACCCGCCACCAGCGCGAACCTGGATTCTCCTCACGGGCTGGCCTTTGACACCACCGGAAATCTGTACATTGTCGATGCCCTCAATAACCGAGTCCGAATCGTCACCGGTCTGGGTACGGGCACGGTCACCATCAACACGTACGCCGGCACCGGTGGTACAGCCGAGAATGGGGACGGCGGGCTAGCCACCAGCGCGTCCGTTGGATTTCCCCGTGGCGTCCTGGTCGCCAACGGAACGCTTTATATCTCTACTGCCGGACAAGCCAGAATTCGAGCTGTGAATCTCACCTCGAAGGTCATCAACACGGTCGCGGGCTCCACCGCTGGCTACGATGGGGATGGAAATCCGCCGCTCAATTCGATGTTCCTGGCTCCCACCGGCTTAATGATGGATTCAAAGGGCGAGCTTCTGGTCGTGGATACTGGAAATGATCGCGTCCGCAAACTGAACGCAACCGACACCAGCGTGAGCACCAGTATCGGAGGCTTCGTGGGAGACGGTGGCATAGCCACCAACGGCTGCTTGAACAGCCCCGAAAACGTCGCCTTTGATCCTTCCGGTAATTTCTATGTGGCGGAAGGTAACGGAAACCGTATCCGCGAGGTGAGCGCCGGCAACATCTCCACACTTGCAGGCACAGGCGTGACGGGATACTCCGGCGACAGTGGGGCGGCGAACGCTGCGAAGATAAATGCGCCGCAGGGCGTGGCTGCGGATCGATTCGGGAATGTCTACATTGCCGACAATGGGAACAACGTCATTCGAGTTGTCACCGCGGGCACCATTACAACCTTTGATCAGGACCCAACTTTCAAAAACCTCGCTTCGCTAACCACCGACTCTGCGGGCAACGTTTATTCTGTGGACACCGGCGCCTGTGTTGTGCGCGAGATCACTCCCGCTGGTAGCAGCACAATCGTCGCGGGAATTCTCAACGGTTGTGGTTACAACGCGGACGGTATAGCCGCTACCAGTGCCCAATTGAGCCAACCGTATGGAGTCGCGCTGGACACCGCCGGAAATATCTATATCGGCGACTCCGGCAACAATCGGGTTCGCAAGGTAATCATCAGCACAGGATTCATTGCGACGATTGCCGGGACTGGAACCTGTGGCTTCAGCGGGGATGCCGGGCCCGCTACGTCGGCGGAGTTGTGCTCGCCGTCGGGCGTGGCAGTGGATTCGTTGGGGCGGGTCTTTATCGCTGACTATTCTAATTTCAGGGTTCGGTTCATCAGCACCAACGGCAACATCAGCACTTATGCTGGAACCGGACTTCCCGGCTACAACAACAATGGTCGCCTGGCTACGAAGACCAACCTGGGCGGTCCTATTGGCGTGGCTCTTGGTCCATCGAACGTTCTGTATGTTTCGGACGATCAGAGCTATCGCGTTCGCGTGATCGAATAAATCGCCAACCGTAGATCTCAGCGGCGATCGTTGAGTTTGCCTTTCAGTCGGCAAACCAGCGGTCGCCGCTTTTTTCTTGCATTGGTTGCGCGCGAGCCTCGGGGTCATCCAATTGGTCACATTTTGGATCGCCCGCCGTCGCGGGCTAACTAAGTGTTCTTCGGGTAATCGGCTGGCAACGCCTGCTGCAGCTTCTTGCAACCAACTTAGCAAAGTGCATCAGCCGGCTGGGAGTCGCCGCCGTCTCAATTTATTTTCTTCGTCGCGAGTGGACGTTGAGAACCACGGGTTAGAACAAGATGCATTGCTGTCCCTGGCCCAATTTAAGAGTTGCGCCTCCGCCGTTTCAACGTCTGGCTGCACCGTTTGCTTGTATAAAATAAATTCCGGAGATCGTTTGTGCTTCGTTCCAGGATAGTGGTGTTTTGGGGTTTGATGGTTTGCGCCGCGTGTGTTCTTGCGGATTTGAACGGCTGCGGAGGGTCGAGCAGAACCGCCCCCAGCATAACTCCCCCTAGCGTACCCCCGCCTTCCGCAGCAACGAGCATACAGCACGTGATCGTAATTGTTCAGGAGAACCGCACTCCTGACAATCTCTTCCAGGATCCGGTTTTGATAAAGGCGGGCGCCGACATCGCCCAAAGCGGCAAGAACCTGAATTCTCCGACCGGCATGACCACCCTGGCCCCAACATCACTGGTCACCAATTACGATCTTAGCCACGCCCATGCTGCATTCTTAAAAACCTACGATAGCGGGAACATGGATGGAGCCTCTCGTATCGTTGTCGATTGTCCGTCTCCGTGCACACCCGCTGCGCCCGCCAATGTCGAGTATCAGTTTGTGCAGGCCTCCGATGTGCAGCCCTATTACACGATGGCTGAGACCTATGCGTTTGGCGACCGAATGTTCCAGACCAACCAGGGACCGAGCTTTCCCGCCCACCAGTTCCTTCTCTCCGGAACATCAATGGCCTCGACTCAGCTAAACGTCCCGAGCAATCTTTGGGCGGCGGAGAATACCACAAACCCCCAGAACGATGCCGGTTGCACCGCTGCCCCTGGTGTAATTGTTCAGGTTATTGACACCACGAACATGAACCCGCTCACGAATGAGACGCAACATGTGTATCCATGTTTTGATCATCCCACGCTTACGGACTTGCTCGATCAGAACAATATCGGCTGGACGTATTACACGCCTTCCGCGGGTTCGATTTGGACGGCCCCCAATGCCATCAGCCATGTATGCGGCCCCAATGCAACGCCGCCCAACGCAACCGCGTGTACGGGGTCGGACTGGGTCAATCATGTTGTTCTGAACCAAACCCAAATTTTGACGGACATCAGCGCCGGACAGCTACCCGCCGTGAGTTGGGTAATCCCCGACGGGCAGGAGTCTGATCACGCCTTGGCCAATACTGGCGAAGGGCCCTCGTGGGTGGCATCTGTCGTGAATGCGATCGGGGGTAGCCAGTACTGGGCAAACAGCGCGATCATCATTTTGTGGGATGATTGGGGCGGTTGGTATGATCACGTGGTTCCTCCGGTCAGTACCACGAATTCCTACGAAATGGGATTTCGTGTGCCGCTGATCGTGGTCTCTCCCTTTGCGAAGGCTGCCTACATCTCGCATGTGCAGCATGATTTCGGCAGTATTCTCAAATTCATTGAAACAGTTTTCAAACTTCCCACGATCAATCCAAGCGATGCATCTGCGTACGCCGATTCGTCGGCCGACGATCTTTCCGATTGCTTCGACTTCAGCCAGACGCCACTGACGTTTAAAACCATTCCGGCGCCGCTGGAGGCAGCCCATTTCCTCAACGATAAAAGGCCTCCTACGGCTCCCGACAATGACTAGCATGGAGCAGCCGCCAACTCGGCGGCCATCCTCAGAGTTTTGACCAAGCCAGCATAAGTTCCATACAATGTGTGAGTTAGGACACCACCCATTTCGCTGCTCGCAATCCGGAATAGGTCTTCCAGTTACGAAAGACCTTGACCTAAAGGCACAATTGCGGTAAAGTAAAAAACCTAATCTTTCGGGCAATTTGTACTCCTCTCCCCAGCCCAAAGACGCGTAACCCCCAAAATCTTTGTTCAGGAAATCTTGCCGCATGGCGAACTCTGCATCACGTCTGTGCCGTCTGTTGTTTCTTCCGCTCGCGCTTCTCACAGTACACGCCCAGACCGTAAGCACGTTTGAAGGCATCGACGCATCGCAACTGGCTCACCCGGAGCTCAACGTCGATCCCAACGGCGCGATCGGCACCAAGCAATACATGGAGTGGATCAACGCCTATTATCAGGCGTTCGATAAGGTCACGTTTGCCCCGGTTTGGTCAGCTCCGAAGTCGGGCACCTCGCCGTTCACAACCAATGGACTTACTCAGTGCAACAATTTCGGGGGCGGAGACGTCATTATTCTTTTTGACCGGCTGGCCTCGCGCTGGGTGATCGGCGCTCACAGTGCCGGTCCAAATTACTACTATTGCATTGCGATTTCCAACACCGACAACCTGGCTTCGACAACCTTGAAATGGTTTACGTATGCATTTTCTTTAAACTCCATCCTGGGTACGAATTCCAAAGGAGTCACCTATTTTCCGGATTGGGTGAAGATCGGCACTTGGCCAGACGCGTACTACGTGGGCATCGATCTTGAAGATCCGAGCAACACATTTCAGGAGGTTGGTGTAGTCGCCTGTGCCTTCGACCGCACGAATATGCTCATCGGCGGGACGCCGAATTCGCCGCAATGCTTCACCAATCCCAGTCCGGTAACTGGCAGCCTGTATCTGGCTCACAGCCTGGAGCCGGCCGATATCGAAGGCACCACTCCACCTGCGACGGGAAGCCCGGAATACTTCGCAAGTATTGAAAACCCTGTGAACGACGAAGTGACCACAACCTCCGATAGTTTCAACTTGTGGCAGTTTCATGTCGATTGGTCCAACACCGCTAACTCCACATTCACCCAAAGCACGGTTTCGGTCCCGGACTACAGACCAGGTTGCTACGTAGCTACAACGCCCGGCAATACGGTTTGCGTTCCCGAACCTTCGACCGCTTCGACCGGAGAGAGCATCGACTCGGTCGGCGACCGTTTCATGTTCCGCTTCGCTTACCGGAATTTCGGCGAATACCAGTCTTACCTGATGAGCCACACAGTGCAGGTCGGGACCGGCAACGGGAGCCAAACCGGAATTCGCTGGTATGAACTCCGCGGCAACGGAACGCCAGCCCTGTATCAATCGGGCACAATCAGTCCCGATCAATCTCTTTATCGTTTCGTGCCGAGCATTGCGGAAGACAAGGCCGGCAACGCCGCCGTGGGCTACAGTGTTTCCGATGCTTCTACGCATCCCAGCATCAGCGCCTCGTGGTGGAACCTGAACAGCTCGAGTTCTCCCGCCGAGCTTTCGCTGTTCAGCGGCTCCGGTGATGAAGAGAACAGCTACCACTGGGGCACCTACAGCAGCATGACGGTCGATCCTGTGGGTGGTTGTGCCTTCTGGTACCTGAACGAATATTATTCGCAGAATCAGACGGTTACGCCGCCTGTGTGGCGAACTCGCATTTCGACTTTTAGCGCTCCCACCTGTGGCTTGGCGACGGTTTCGCCTTCCAGCCTGACGTTTGGAGTGCAATCGGTCGGGACTAACAGTCCCACTCAGGCGGTGATTCTCAGCAATAGCCAAGCCATTCCGCTGAACATCAGCAGCATTTCCTTCGGCGGCACCAACCCGCTCAGCTTTAGCCAAACCAACGACTGTGGCACAAGCCTTCCCGGGGGAGGCACATGTACGATCAATGTGTCTTTTACGCCTGTGAATTCAGGTCCACTCTCCGCCACGTTGAGCGTCACCGATGATGCCAACAATAGTCCACAGACGGTGTCCCTAAGCGGGACGGCAACTGGTTCACCGACTCTGGGTTTTTCGCCGGCGAGCGTCAGTTTCGGTAATCAGGCCTTCGGGACCAGCACCGCCGCAGTTCCAATTACCGTTACGAACACGGGCGCGTCTGCCGTCGCTATCTCCAGCATTGTCGTTACGGGAAACAATACCTCTGCATTCCCGGAGTCGAATACCTGTCCTTCGAGCCTTGCGGTAGGCAACAAATGCACCATCAATGTGAGCTTCGCCCCAACCGCAAGCGGCAGCTTTAGCGCCGCAGTTACGGTCACCAGCAATGCTTCGGGCAGCCCCATGAGCATCAACCTTTCAGGCACTGGAATCGCGCCCGTCGCTCTGTCTGCTTCCAGCATCGCCTTCGGCTTGGTCCTAACCGGGAGCAGCAAGACCGCAAGCCCCATCAAGCTCACAAACGAGATGTCTGTCCCATTGACCGGAATCAATGTTGCTGTCAGCGGCGCGGCCTTTAGTCAGACGAATAGCTGCGGCGTCAGCCTTGCTGCGGGCGCTCAATGCACCGTTTCCGTTACGTTCGCACCCACTGCCAGCGGAACTCAGAGCGGAACAGTTTCGATCACCGACAGCGCCGCCAACAGCCCGCAGACCATCACTCTGCAGGGTTCGGGATTGCTTCCCGTTAGCTTTGCTCCCACTAGCCTGGGTTTTGGCAGCGTAACGGTGGGCACCAGCAGTCCTCCGAAGACCACCACCGTGACCAACAATCAGAAAACCGTCGTGACCATCAGCAGCCTTGCCCTCACGGGAGCAAAAGCCAAGTACTACTCGCAAACCAATACTTGCGGCAGTAGTCTGGCTGCGGGAGCGTCGTGCAAGATCACAGTGACATTTACGCCCACCATTACGGGCGGCCTTCCCGCGTTCGTTACGCTTACTGACAGCGCAACCAACAGCCCGCAAACCCTCGATCTTTTCGGCACAGGGGATTGATGCGATTGGAAAAACTGAATTGAAGCTTGCGAATCCCGACGCCGCATTCGGGGCGGGATAGTCGGCGCGGCACAACTCAGCTGACGAAGGCCAATTCCTTGGCGCGATGTGTGGCCTTCACAACCGCCTTGATCAAGGTCACTCGCAGGCCACCTTCTTCCAGTTCCAGAAGTCCATCTACGGTGCATCCGGCGGGAGTAGTTACGGCATCCTTGAGCAAAGCCGGATGGTCTCCGGTTTCCAGCACCACTTTGGCTGCGCCCATGGTGGTTTGTGCTGCCAGTAATGTCGCTATGTCGCGAGGCAGGCCAACCTTCACCCCCGCTTCAGCCAACGATTCCAGAATGATATAAATGTAGGCGGGACCACTCGCGGACAGGCCGGTCACCGCATCCATATGCTTTTCGTCCACAATCACAGTCCTGCCGACTGTGTTGAACAGCGCTGCCGCAACGTCCAGATGTTCTTTCTCCGCGAACTTGCCTTTGCACAAAGCAGTCATTCCCGCCCCGACGGCACATGGAGTATTTGGCATGGCGCGTACTACGGGAACATTTTTCTGAATCGCTTTCTCAATCAGGCTGGTTGGTACGGAAGCGGCCACCGAAATCACTAGCTGACCCGGCGTAAGCGTGGGGCCAATTTCGCGGACGACGTCTTCTACAACCTGAGGCTTAACGCAAATCAAGATGATGTGGGCATTCTGCGCGGCTGCCACATTGTTTGTATCAACCCGTATGTCGAGTTTTTTCGCCAGCGAGGCGGCTTTCTCCGCGTGCTGCACCGTCGCATGCGCCGCCGGGGGAGCGAACAATCCACTTCGTAGAAATGCTTCCAGCAGAATGCCGCCCATTTTCCCCGCTCCCACAACCGCGATCCTCTCATCAGCGACATCGATTGACATTGACGCTCCTCGCCCCGCAGGCGGACGCACACCCTGGCTATTTTCTTGGTATGAAGCTCTAGGAGGCGGAACCAAGCCCTGCCAAAATCTTACTATGTTGCACCCAGTTCCAGGCGGTCGAAACAATCTCGCGCAATGAGCGAGTCGCCCTCCAGTCAAGAACCTTCTGCGCGCATTTTGGATCGGCGACCAGGGCCGGCGGATCTCCTGGCCGGCGTGGACTCATTTGTTTCGGAACCGCCTTGCCCACAACTTCCTCAACCATCGCGATGACTTCGCGCACCGAATGGCCTCGTCCAGTCCCGAGATTTAAAGCGATCGAACCTTTTCCTGCCGTCAGGTGCTCCAAAGCTTTGACGTGCGCCAACGCGAGGTCATTGACATGAATATAATCCCGCACGCAAGTTCCATCAGGCGTGGGATAGTCATCGCCAAAAATCTGAAGCTTGCCTCCCGTACCAGTCGCGGCTTTCAGTGCCAGCGGAATCAAATGAGTTTCGGGATCGTGGCATTCGCCGGTCTCGCCACTCTCGTCGGCGCCGGCGGCATTGAAATATCGCAGGCTCGCAAACTGCAGCCCGTAGGCGCGGCTATAGGCTTCCATCGCCTGCTCAAAGAAAAACTTCGACACACCATACGGATTGACCGGTTGACGAGGCGTGTCTTCGGGAATCGGAACGGTTTTGGGTGTGCCGTAGACCGCGCACGTCGAGGAGAAAATAAATGTCCTGACACCCGCGTCCAGAGCTGTGTTCAGAAGCGAAAGTCCGCCCTCGATATTATTGCGGAAATACTTACGGGGATTCTCGACTGACTCGCCGACGGAAGCATGCGCCGCAAAATGCATGACCGCTGTGGCTCGTTTCATGACCGGCGCAAGTGTTTTCACATCGGCGATATCACCTTGCACCAGCTCAAAACCTTCGACCAGTTCCGCGTAACCGGTCGAAAGATTGTCGTAGATCACTGCTTCAAAGCCCTGTTTGCGAAGCAAGCGAGCAGCGTGGCTTCCAATGTAGCCTGCCCCTCCCACCACGAGCACGGTCGACACCCGAGATTCCTCCATTCAAAAAGTAAGGCGACTACGCCGCTCAGTGTAACATCCACCCGCGAAGCAGGGCGTCTTAGGAAGAAAAACTGAGAACGGCTGGTGAACCTGATTTCAGATAATTCTTCGCAATCGAATCTTAGCGGTCAGAGCTGTGCCATTTCTTCTGAAGGCTAACAAATGTTCCTTACCTTCTGCTTCTTTGAACATTTGACGTATCTGCTCTAATGTGAAACTGTGCGCGGGTTGGCCGTCGATGGCCTCAATGACGTCTCCCGCTCGCATGCCCGCCTCGGCACCGGGTGAGCCATCGATGACGTTGTAAACCTGAAACGCATTCGAAGTGCTGCCCTCTGAAGTGATAAACAGTCCGCTCATATCGAATTCGTATGGCGAACCAAACATCGCATTGGGCTCAATGATCATTCGGTGATGAGGGTAGTCGAAGACGACTTTAAACCGGCGCAGGATCTCAGCCCCGATGATTCCGGCAAAATCGTTCTGGCTCAAAACCCCAGCCTTGGCGCGAGAAAAATTTGCCACGAAGTTCTCAATCGGATAGCCGCCAAGTTTCAAGCTAGGGATTCGCACCATGGTGTCCACCGTTGCTCCTCCAATGCCCATTCCGGTGATCGCATCCACGGTTCTGGGAACCTCTGTCGGCAGCTTGTGATCTGCCACGAACGGGCTGGTGAGCGTGAGCGCCGAACGCCAAGCTGTATCAATCAGGAAAGATCCCGAGACGTGCTTTCCATCGGGCATTGTCAAATAAGTAGAAACAAGAATATTTCCGCGGATGGTCTCAAACGGGATCGCCTCGCCCGGTCCGACGTAGTGGAAGCTAGCCGGCTCATACACATCAACTCGCCGATTGAGGTAATCGATCACCACTACAAACCGGGTGAAAAAATCGTAGCCGAGCAGACCATCGACCCTGCGACCCTCCGCAGCCGATATTGCGGCGTTCACCGGCTCGACATCGGCTTCTGCCTGCTTTAGCTCCAACTCCCCTATGCGGAGGGAGACATTCGAGCCGATTGCGCCGGTCACAGTTGTTTCGCCGCCACCGCGCGCTTCAAAGGGATGTTTTAGCGGAGTACCCAGGCTCTTCGCAGTTTCCGTATCCACTACATTAGAAACCGAACCGGTATCCAGAATGAACCAATAGGGCCCGGCATTGTTAATCCGAACCGGGACGTAAATCTTGTTGGCGTTCAGTTCGAACGAGGTGTGAGTCTGCCGCGAGTCCCCGGCAAATTCATAGGTCAGAGCAGGAGTCGTCTGGTGGTCCGGTGATTGCGCAGATAGCGGCATCGCCTGCCAAAGGCAGGAAGCCAGGAGGGCCAGACAGAGATGCGAGGCAGAGCGTGTTGGAAGCACACCTCTTCGACGGCACCACATTAGAAAGGATAGCCCAAGAGCGCTTGCCTGGAACCTTGTGTTAGAAAAAAATACAACTAGTGGGGCCAATCCTGATTCTTGCTCGCGGTCTCCACAACCGAGCGCGCAATGGGAAGGGAAGCGGTGGCAGCTGGAGAAGGGACATTTAGAACATGCAGCATCTTGCCCGATGCAACAAATTGGAAATCGTCTACCAGGGCGCCATCACGCTTTAGAGCTTGGGCGCGTACTCCCGAGCCTCCGGGAGCTAAGTCATTCTCGCAGATCTCGGGCAGCAGGCGTTGCAGGGCGCGCACGAACGCGGCCTTCGAAAAAGAGCGTTGGAATTCATCCAGCCCGCTTCGCCAATGTTTTGCCGCCATCCGCCAGAATCCTGGAAATGCCAGGGACGATGCCATATCGCGCATGCTGAAATCGGTGCGCCGGTAGCCTTCCCGACGAAAAGCGAGGACGGCGTTGGGACCTGCATCCACTCCCCCGGTAATGCGGCGCGTGAAGTGGACGCCAAGGAACGGAAACTGCGGATCAGGGACTGGATAGATAAGCGCCCGCACCAGCGAAGAGCGCGAGGGAATCAGATGGTAGTACTCGCCGCGAAAAGGAACGATCATAACCCCGGGGTTTTCGCCCGCCATCCGGCTGATACGGTCGCTGAATAGTCCAGCGCAGTTGATCAAATAGTTCGTCGAGAACGCCCCATTGCTGGAGGTTGTCTCAACCACAATTTCTTTCGTGAGCTGGCGCAGGCCCGTCACCGCTGCGGACGTGACAATAGTTCCACTTTGCAAACGAATGAGCTCGGCATACTTCAAACAGACCGCCCCGTAATCTGTGATGCCAGTGGAAGGGACGACGAGTGCCCGCATTCCGCTGGCGTGCGGTTCGATTTCGTGCAACTCCTCAGGGCCGATGAATCGCACCCCATCGAGGCCGTTCGCATCTCCGCGGCGTCGCAACTGTTCTAACCGGGGAAGTTCCTCTTCGCGAGTAGCCACAATGACCTTGCCGCAAACCTGGTGAGGGATGCCGTGCTCCTGGCAGAATTCCACCATGGCACGTGCACCCTCTACGCATAGCTTCGCCTTCAGCGAACCAGGCTTGTAGTAGATTCCGGAATGAATGACACCGCTGTTGTGGCTGCTCTGGTGCCGGCCCACGCCTTTTTCTTTTTCCAGCACCAGCAGTCGAAGTTGCGGATAACGCTTCGTGATTTCAAGCGCCACGGCGAGGCCAACAATTCCCCCACCGAGGATGATCACGTCGTAGCGTGTGTCGGACATGAGCGACCATGATAGCGTAGCGTCTCGGGCTGTCCCACATCACAGAGGGTTCAGTTCACGATCAGCGTAACCGCGGCACCCGAAGGCTGGCTGATGCTGGCGGGTGAGCCTATCCCGGTGATCGTATAGGTGATCGGTGTGCCTTGCGGAGTATTGCCCGGTGGACTACTGCCGCCGTTTGCTGCCTCCTCCGCAGGAGGTCAAGAGCCACAAAAGCACAAATGCCACTCCGAGAGGCAGCGCCACACGGTAGCGACGCCTTCGCGCCGTACCCCAGACCAACACTGCGGCAAAGGGCAGTCATACCGCGTATATCCAAAGACCAGCTTTCTCGCCGGGAAACCATGTCTGCGCGGCAATAGCCTGGGTTGTAACCGTCATCACTGCGGCAGATGTTGAGTTGCTCAGCGGCCCAACCCTGTTCGGGAAAGAGCGCATGTTCCATTGAAGAGCGGCGCACCCGCGCAGCTCAGCGTGACTGTGTTGCTATATGCCGTTCCCACCGGCGCAACACTGAGATTGTAGGTAATCGACTGTCCGGCGGTGATTGTCTGGGTGGTGGGCGAGAGATTCTCGATCGTATAATCCTGCGCCACATTAAGCGGCAATGCTAATGAAGTCGAGGGAGCGCCGTTGGCAGCATCCTTGACAACGATGTTGCTGCTGTAACCTCCCGGCACGGCGCTATTGGGAATGTTGAGAATCGCGGTTAGTGTGACCGGGGAGCCGTTGATGGCGATTGGGCTTACAGGACTGCGGGAAGTGGGAAGAACACAACACCTGGCATCATTAATTCAAAAGAGTGGGTTGAACAGGGAACAAGCGACGAATTTACTCCCGCGCTGGCGGGCGCGGCATGGAGCGTCGTGCCTGTACAATCTCCAGTGACGCGGCGACGGTGCCAAATTCGCGACGACAGCGGACGTTACCGACTTTGCTGCTGCGCTACAGTTCCACCTTGCCGGAGTATGAGGCTCTTAGCTGGGTTTAGAGGAAACGGATCTCCAAACATCGATCGGCGGTGACCGAATGGAACTATTGGCAATTCCCGCTGTAATATTTTCTGCGATCTTTTGGATGTTCGTCGGCTGGCGTGCCATGCGCGCGCACGAGCGCATCGCGGATGCGACGGAACATCTAGCCCGCAGGCTCGCCGCGCCACCCTCCGGTCCCTGACGAATGCACGAAGCCGCCAGCTTCGTTCTGGAGGAGACGGCAGAGTGGAGAACTAGGCCGAAAACATGTCGATGGATTGGCAATCATTCCGGCTCACGATCGAACTCGCGGTGATTGTTTCGGCCATCCTTTTTGTGGCGGGCTTGCCGCTCGCCTATTGGATCGCCTTCACTCGCTGGCGCTGGAAGTTTCTGGTGGAAGCGACAGTCGCATTGCCCATCGTATTGCCGCCGACCGTTCTTGGATTCTACGTCCTGGTTGCTCTGGGTTCACAGAGTCCGCTGGGACGCTGGTGGCAGTCTTTCACTGGGCACACTCTGGCGTTTACGTTCTCCGGACTGGTGATTGGCTCCATTCTCTACAGCCTGCCCTTCGCAGTGCAACCCTTCGTGGCTTCATTCTCTTCGGTCGATCGCAAGTTGTTGGCAGCCTCCGCCACTCTGGGAGCTTCTCGGCTACGAACATTTTTCCGCGTGGTGGTTCCACTTTCAGTACCCGGGCTGGTGACAGGTGTGGTCTTGGCGTTTGCTCACACCATGGGCGAGTTCGGGGTGGTGCTGATGGTTGGGGGCAATATTCCCGGCGTGACGCGCACCGTGTCCATCAGTATTTACGACGAGGTGCAGTCAACCAACTATGCCGGAGCCAATGCCATGGCCTTGCTGCTGCTGTTGTTCTGCTTCATCGTGTTGACGGCTGTATACGGGCTGAACCGCAGAACTATGAGTCAACAATTGATGAGTCAAAGATTGTGGACGATGGGTCCGGTCAAATAAGCGAGAGTCAATCTCAATGCCCACGCCCGCGGAACCAAAAGCCGCAAATTCTACTTTAAGCGCAGCCCTTCATAAACGCCTCTCTTTGAGGGACGGCGGGTTCTCTCTCGATGTGGAGTTCAGCGCAACTCCTGGATTCACCATACTATTCGGTCCGTCGGGATCGGGGAAAACTACGTTGCTTGACTGCGTAGCCGGGCTTACCACTCCAGACGCCGGACGAATTGCTCTCGATGAGCGTGTCATGTTTGACGGGAACGCTCGCGTGAACATTCCGGTTGCGCAGCGCGGTGTGGGATATGTTTTGCAGGACCTTGGATTGTTCCCGCACCTCAGGGCTGAGCAAAATATTGCATACGGCCTTGCGCATCTGCCACGTGCCGAGCGCAAGCAAAGAGTCGGCGGAATACTGCAGGAGTTCAGCATCAACCACTTGAGACAGCAGCGTCCGACGGACCTCTCAGGCGGAGAACGTCAGCGCGTGGCGCTGGCGCGCTCGCTCGTCAGCGATCCCTGTGTGCTGCTTCTCGATGAACCTCTGGCTGCGCTGGACGCGCCTACCAAAGCCAAGATCCTCGAGGATTTGCGGCGCTGGAACCAAGCACACCGCATACCAATTCTCTATGTCACGCACAGCCGCGAAGAAGTGCTTGCGCTTGGCGAACGCGTGCTGGTATTGGAGCAAGGCCGCATCATCGCCCAGGGTACGCCGCACCAGGTTCTGAGCGCACCGCTTCAGGAAACAGTGGCGCAGCTGGCGGGCTTTGAAAACATCTTCGAGGCCACGGTTGAGTCGGTGCACGAAGATCGCGGCACCATGATGTGCAGAATCATGATAGGCGCGTTCCGGGAAAACAATGCTGCAGCCGGGGTTTTGCTGGAGACGCCCTTGATTCGCGTCCTCATAGGATCGACCCTGCGAGTGGGAATACGAGCGGGCGATATCCTTCTGGCAATCTCAAAGCCCGTGGGATTGAGCGCTCGCAACCTGATCCCCGGTAGGCTGATGTCCCTGGAAAGGCGAGACATGGTGGTTTCCGCCCGGGTGGATTGCGGGGTCGAAATGGAGGTCCATTTGAGCTTGGCGGCACGCGAAGCCTTAAAGCTTACCGCCGGTCTTGAGGTGTGGCTGGTTATCAAGACGTACTCATGTCATCTAATGCGATCTTGACATATAATGCTTGCGCAATTGCAGGAGTATCCGTGCGGTCTGCGCCTCAACATTCGGTTGTAAAGTCGACTAGCCGTCTGTTCGCCAGGGTGGCGGTCCTATGGCTATGTTGCGAGATTCCCGCGCTCGCACAGTTCGCCACAATATATGGAGGTCCGGATTCCTCCTTCGAGCAAATCGACTTTGCCCAGATGTCCTTCGACAAGTCCAACCAGAACGCAAAGGACAGGGAGCAGCAACGGAAACAGAATAAAGAAATGATTGATTCCGGCGCCTTATCAGCCCTTGACTTGGAGGCTCCTGATAGTGCGATCAATGAATTCAATCGCGCCAAATCCTTGCTGAAAGCCCAGAACTCGAAAGAGGCCATAAAGCATCTGCAAAAAGCGCTCGCGAACTATTCCAAGTTCGTTTCCGCCCACATCGGCCTGGGGCTTGCTTACGTCGACCAGGAAGATACGGTACACGCCAAAAGCGAATTCGAAGCGGCTGCTATGCTGGACGCCAAATTTCCGGGATCGTACCTGCATCTCGGTCAGCTGGCGTTGTCACAGAAAGATTTCGGTGCTGCAGAGTTGGCACTCGAGAAAGCTGTATCTCTTCGTCCCACAGACGCCCGATTCCTGTCGACGTTGGCATACGCGCAGAATGGAGCCCACGAGTATCAGCATGCCTTGGAAACGGCCCAGCGAGTACACGCTTTGCCGCATGAGGGAATGGCGAACGTGCATTACGTAGCGGCCTCTGCCGCCATGACGATTCAGGATTTCAACACCATGGAGCGCGAACTGAATCTCTTTTTAGGCGAGGATCCCACGAATGCGTTTGCTCCAATAGCCCGCCAGAACCTTACCGCTCTCACTCACAACAAAATGGTTCGTGCGGCCCAAGCCAGCAGTCCGCAACCCGCGCCAACGCTGGTGGCTTCGCAGCGGTCGGTAACCTTTCCGAATAGCGACAGGTTGAAGGCGCAGCTGAACGCGTTGGGCGATGAATCCGATGGCGGGGCTTGCGACGCCGATTGCGGTGTTCTGGCCGAGGCGACCCCAAATCCAGCGACCGGTGACAACCTCGGTTCGAATCGATCGCCCATTCCTGCGGCAGGCCTGGGTGTATGGACCATACACACCAGCGTGGATGATGTGGCCGTGTTCTTTTCAGTGAGTAACCACGGACACATGATCAACGACCTGGAGCAGTCTGATATCCAGATCCGCGATGACAACAAGCCGCCAAAAAAGATAATGCAGTTTAGCCCTCAATCGAAGCTTCCTCTGCGGCTGGCTCTGCTGGTGGATACGAGCGGTTCGGTGCACGATCGCTTCTCATTTGAAAAGAAGGCTGCAGCTAAGTTTGTCGAGAAAGTATTGAACGGTACCACCGATCTCGGATTCGTGGAGGGTTTCGCTACTGAACCTACAATCACTCAGGATTTCAGCCCACAACCTGCTGAACTTGGAACCGGGATTGGGAAGCTCACCAACGGAGGAGGAACCGCACTGTTTGACGCGGTATCATTCGCGTGCCGCAAGCTGGCCGCGTATCCCGAGAGCGAGCATGTTGCCAGAGTTTTGGTGATACTCAGCGACGGCGAAGATAATTCGAGCCATGGCACCCTGAAGCAGAGCATCATGGCTGCGGAAAGATCAGGCGTGACCATCTACACGGTGAGCACTCGAGAAGACCGCGGCGACAAGACGGATGCTGACAGAGTTCTGGAAGTGCTGGGGGAGAGTAGCGGCGGAGAGGCGATGTTTCCGGGGGATGTGATCACGTTGAATAAGTCTTTTGACAAACTGCACGACTTGATCCGTAGCCGCTACTTCATCGCTTATAAGCCCGCCGATTTCCAGCCGGACGGGAGCTATCGCGCCATCTCCATCGTCGCCGAGAAGAATGGCAAGCATCTGCAGGTCCGGAGCCGCAAAGGCTACCACGCCCGCGTGGAAACCAAGCCAAACTGATCGAAAAGCAAAAGTCTTCACCGCAAAGCCCAACGCTGAAAGTCTGAATTGAACCTTTCCGCGTCCACACTCCGCTCCATTTCAATCACGGCGATCCACTGGCCTTGTCGCTGCTCTGAAAATACGATTCGCCCACCGAGAATCTGGGCCGCAGCGGCTGGCGGCAAATCGCGGTGAAAGCCGAAAAAACGACTCTTCAGTGCTGTCCGCTTTTCCGTGAATGCCCGCCAACGATCCCACAGAGTTGGCGCAGGCTCATATTTAGTCGAGAAAACCAGCGCGACGTCATAGCTCTCCCGAACGTCCGCAGCGGAAAGTATTTCATCCAGCGAGAAATCCTCAATCCGCACCACGCGGACCGGCCTTGTTGTGTAACCCAGCCAGGGACGCGTCACTTCATCGGATGCCGGCCACGCCGTAAGCACCCGGGCCATGGGATAACGGGCCTCCAGAAAACGCTCGACATCTTCATGCAGAACGACGTAGTCACGGTATGCGAGATTATCCTCCGGGGAAAATCCGTAGGGAGGGTTCCAGAACCACGCCACAACGAAAGCCAGACCTATAAATGCCACGGCCGCCGGCCAATAAGCCAGCCTGCGCCAGAGCGTCGAAACCGAAAGAATGATAACCAGAGGAACGGCGGGCAGCATATACCGCGCCAGCACGGCTCCGCCGATCAACGCCATCGCCAGCGCGTACGCAAGCACGACGACGTAGAAAACCATTTGCGCGGGGATGCTGATTCGTGGGCGCTCGCAGGCTGAATTATATTGCGGCGGCAGCATCCACATCGCAAACAGCGTAGCCAGGGTCAAAACCCATAAGTGAAGATATCCGACGATTTGCCAAAATCGCAGGACAAGCGCCAGGAGAAAGCGAGCGGGATTCAGAGTTGCGGCTACGTTGTAGCGGAAGAATTCGGGGTTGCCGAAGACATATCCGGTGCGCAGGCGATGATGGATGTACCAAAGAGCCAGCGCGAGTACCGGAATCAGCAGGGACGCAATGCGCCGCGTCAATTTAACGCTCGCTTCCGGGTCCGCATCACAATTCCGCCATAGCTTACCTACCAAACTCTGGCGCATCACGACACCGACGGCTTCCCACGCGGCAAGCGCCAGAGGAGCAAGAATCGCGGTTTCTTTTGCCAGGGCTGCGATAGTGAACCACATTGCGATTCCCGCTGCTTCGTCTTCCATGTATGCGGAAAGACCCCAGAAGGTGAATCCTGCGGCTGCCAGGTCGAGCTGCGCGAGCGAGCTCTGCGCGAAGAAGACCGGATAGAGTCCTGTACAGAGAGTCGATGCAATCGCAACTTCAGTGTTGGCCACCCGCTCGGCCAGACGAAATACTCCCAGAAGCGAGAAGGCAGCCAGCACCAGCATCGCCGTTCTTGTCACCAGTGGAGCGTAGCCAACAACTTTCCACCACAGCGCAATCCAGGCAAGAACCAGCGGTGGGTGGGCGTTTGAAACGGTCGAATGAGGAATGAGGCTGCCCGTGAGCAGGAGATCGCGCGCCGCCGGAACATAGTAACCAGCTTCGTCCCAGAAGTAAGGCAACCGCAGCAGAGGAAGATGCAGGAGGAAGATAAACACGAAGATGACCGCAAACACCAGGGCCGGATAATCGCCTGACCATGGCGCCCGTCTCTGCCGGTCAGACCGGTGATCGCTCAGAATTTCCTCTCGGTCGATCCAATTGTAGAAGCCGTTCAAAGACGCACGAAGGTTCGCCGCAATTCATCTCCGAAAGCAGCCGCGTCCGCCACAGCTTCGCTGCCATGAAACTCGAGAAAGCGTTCCTAGTGTATCGGGCCTGCCGGAGTCATGCGCGGGTCCAGCTTAATCTCGCCGAAAGCGCTTTCGTATCCCGTTACATTCTGCTGTAGAAGTCCCAGGAGCGCCTTAGCCTGTTGCGGACTGAGATAAATGCCTTGAAAATTACGAATCTCTACCTGAGTTTCGCTCTGCTGCTGCAGCGTTCCAAAGACCATGAAAAAATCCCAGACATTCACCCGCATCTGCACGCTGTTGGCATAGGCTTCGCGGTAGTCTGAAGAGTTGCTTAACTTGACGTTCGGTTGTGCAGGAATACTCATAGAGAGAAAGTGTAATGACTTTAAGGGCAGGAAGGGAAGTCGCCCCACAGGGAAATCCGTTTCTTGCCCGACGGCCGTCGCTGAAGGCACGCTAGAGGCGCGCGCCAGCCAAGCTAATACTCAGAGACGCCCGCTACAGGTCCGACAAAAAGTGTCAATACATTGACAGGTTTCCGGCCTGGCGCCCTCGCGGGGCCTGTCGCGAAAGGTCATGGACGTTAGCTACTTTGCTGAAACCAAAGGCCTTGTAGGATGTCATTACGCGGTTGGACTGGTGTTTAAAGTGCGAGACCTTGAGGCGGACCGTAAATTGAATCCTGAGAGTCATTCTATGACCCATAAGCCTGAAGACGGGGCACTCGACGAGATTATTCTTCCCGAGAATCTGCTCCCTCTGGGATCTGTGCTGAGCCAAGGGATCACGCCGCTGGAAGTTAGCATGGTATTGGCGAAAGTGTTTCGCGTCCAAAACGCCGAGGTCGCACTATTGCGGCTGGAAGGCGGCCTGCTGAAGTTCCTTTTTCCCGAGCACCTGGTGACTACCGGAGCCATTCCAATTTCGAGTAAGGCGGTAGCTGCCCACACCGCCTTGAGCAAGAAAGCCGAGATCTTCAACAACTTCGCCCGAGTGAAACACGCCAGCATCTTCGAAACCATCAAGCCACTTGGAGTTGATAGCGATGCCGAGCTTTCGGCGCAACCCGCGCCGATCCAGAAGTTGATGTCGGTGCCGATTCTCGATCAGCAATCTACGGTGATGGGTGTGATCCAGATTTCACGCAAAGGCGTGGACCCGCGTTTCACTCAGGACTTCAGTCGTGAAGACCTGCACGATCTGGAACTCGCAGCCGGAGTGCTGGCGGTTTCGCCCGTGATGCAGGCGGACTGAAAACCAGAACTCGGAACAAGAAAAAGGGCTTTCGCCCGGCGTGATCCTGTCTCTGACGACGCTGTACCCTGGCAAGGGGTTTTGTGGCGACACTTCGGCGTCGACGCCAGAAGAAGCGCCATTTCGCTCTCGCAGACCAAGCTCGTCACTGTATTCAATCCTGCAGCGGGGCTTCAGGTCCCACCATCCATCTCTTCGGGGCTTGCACCCGAGCCTTGGTCTCGTTTCATCGCATACCAATCTACTCGCGATGCGCCAACGTCGTGATGCTACCAAGCGGTTTTTCAGGCGGAGCGAAGGATCTCCCGCTTAACCAGCTTAGAGCGTTAGCCAAACTGCGGCATTATGTCCCGATAGGGGGGATTGATCGGGAAAACACCGACGACTAAAATGTCTCCGGCGAGCATTCTCGGAGTCTTGATCGGCACAAAAGCGTACCCTGCGTTGTGCTGCGTTATCATTATCTTCTCGACCCTGAAATGAAGAGCCGGGATGGTGGAATTGGCAGACACACTAGCCTTAGGAGCTAGCGCCGAAAGGCATGCAGGTTCGAGTCCTGTTCCCGGCACCATTTAGCTTTAGAGCTGAACAGAAATCGCGTCACCCCGCCAGCAACGCCACGCCTGCCGCCACCAGACCGGCCGCGATCCACCTCCGGCGGTCCACCCGTTCGTGTAGAAAGATTTTCGCGGCCACTGCGTTGCCGATAAAGGTGAGGGAAGCGGCCGCGGGAGCGACCAGGCTTACATCTCCCCAGGAAAGCGCGAACAGCAAACTGAAGAAGGCCACGGCCATAGCCAGGACGCCGAAGAGAAAGCTGGGATTGCCGAGCGTGCGCTCAATTACGACGCCCAGGCCGGCCCGTCGCCTCAAAGCCCCAACGTCTCCTACCTGCTTCATGGCGCGCGCCAAAAGCACATCGCCCACCACAGAAGCGAATACGATCGCGAGGATTGCGCTCCAGGTATAAAGGCTCCTCATATCTTTTCACTCCCCTTGGTGGCGATATGGAGTTCGGGCGCCGCATTCCTATCCTCGTTTGCGAGACTCCTGTTCTGAACCGAGTCGAAAGGTAGGGATTCTACCGGATGTGTGGTGATTTCCGGCCCCCCTGCGATGAACCCCACGCCTCCCGTAATCAATGCGATCCCAAGCCAGCGCAGTGGACTGACACGCTCATGCAACACGAACCTTGCCACGAGTGCGAGCAAAACGTAACCCAGCGAAGTTGCCGGGAGCACAAAGGTCAGGTCAGCCCAGGAGAGCGCCGTCATGTAGGTGGCGAAAAAAGCCAGCAGAAGCAGAATCCCGATCGCGACCCATGGATTCAGCACCGCGAAAATGACGCCTTGCAGGTGATTCAGCGAGATGTTGCCTGCCTGCTTCATCCCATGCGAGAGCATGGAGTCTCCGGCTGCGGCGAACACCGTGACACCGGCCAGCACAAGATACTTGCGAAAGTTCACTGGAAGTTTAGATGGTCGCTAACTCTGCTGGTCGCAACGTTTCTCTTCGCGTGCTGCGCGGCTTATTCTGTGTGTCCTGCGGGGTAAAGGCTTTAGCCGCCCGGCCCTCAAGCCTTCACTGGCTCGGCCGCGGCTGCGGCCTCATCGCTATGCCGCTTTACCATCTTGTTGCGTGCCGCGCGCAGCTTCAGGAAGGTTTTCGCTTCCTTATACAGCCGCTTGCGGTCGTTGCTGTCAAACGCAGCCTTTTTCAGGATGCGGAACACAGCCTTCGGCCTGAAGTAATACTCGTCATAGAAGCGGTGCACCGCCGAAAGAATGTCATCGGCAGACAGTCCTGGATATTGAATGTGCGCCAGTTGGTGCCCGCCTTCATCGACCATCTTGTTGTCGCCCACCATAAAGCCGTTCTTCACCGCGTAGTCGTAAAGTTCGGTGCCGGGATAAGCGTGGGCCACCGAGACTTGGATGGTCTCAACGTCCAACTCCTTGGCGAACTTGATGGTGTTGTTGATGGTCTCATGCGTTTCCCCCGGCAATCCCATGATGAAATCGCCGTGAACGACTAGCCCGAGCTTGTGGCAATCCTTCGTGAACTGCCGCGCCCGCTCAACCGTTGCGCCCTTCTTGATGTTCTTCAGAATCTGCTGATCGCCTGACTCATAGCCCACAATAAGCAGGCGGCAGCCGGCCTCTTTCATGGCCTTCAGCGTCTCGTAGTCGGTTGTGACCCGCGAGGTGCACGACCACGTCAGGCCCAACGGTTTCAGCTTGGCGCAAAGTTCGATGGTGCGTGCTTTCTGAATGTTGAAGGTATCGTCGTCGAAGAAGAATTCCTTCACTTCCGGCCAGTACTGCTTGACCTTCGACATCTCGGCAGCCACGTCGTCAGTAGACCTCTTGCGCCACGGATGTCCGCTCAGCGTCTGCGGCCACAAGCAGAAAGTGCACTGCGCCGGGCAGCCACGCGTGGTGTAAAGCGACACGTAGGGATTCAGCAGGAACGGCACGTTGTAACGGGTCACGTCGAGATCGCGCTTGTAAACGTCCGTAACATGGGGCAGCGCATCCAGATCCTGAATCTGTGGCGCATCGGGATTGTGCACGATCTTGCCATCTTTGAGGAAAGAAATACCCGCAATTTCCTCCAGCGGCTTGCCCTTGGCGTAGTCGACAACGGCGTAATCAAATTCCTTGCGGGCAATGAAATCGATCGCCGGACAATCGCGCAAGGATTTTTCCGGAAGCACGCTCACATGCGGTCCTACAAAGGCGATTTTAATCTTCGGATTCGCCGACTTGATGGCGCCCGCCAGACCAATATCCCCGGGAAATCCGGGAGTGCTGGTGAACAGAACCAGAAATTCATAGTCCTTGGCAATTTCAATTGTCTGCTCCGCGGAAATATAGTGCGGCGGAGCATCCAGCAGGCGGGCTCCCTCCAGCATTCCCGTCGGATAGGCCAACCAAACCGGGTACCAATAGGACTCGATTTCGCGAGTAGCGGGCCAACGGGAGCCTGCGCCACCGTCGAAGTTTTCGAAAGAAGGAGGGTTCAAAAATAGTGTTTTTAAGGGCATATTGGGTAAGTGCCTATTTTATCATCCGCGAGTCGCAGATATGGTCGAAATGCAGTGTTTATGCAGGTTCGTCGTCGAACCTGGGGTTTGATGCAGCGAACGGAGAAAAAGAGACATCCGCCGCTTTACTGGGTTCCCAGGGCCCAGCTTTCCAGATCGCCCGTTGCACGCATGAGCGCGAGCTGGCTGCGCTCCAGTTCAAAGGTGACATCCTGTAACGTGATGAAACGTTCGCTGGCTTGCACCTGAGCATTGTCCAGATCGTGCAGGTTGGCCGTCGCAGCCGTCATGCGAGTTCGGACGGCCTCGATATTTTTCTGGGCAATTTCGTACTCGAGGTCCGCAACATCGCGGGCGGCTTGCATCTGAGTCACGGATCGTTGCAGGCGCAGGGTTTCTTCAGAGACCTGGTTGCGCGACGCCTCGGCCTGCTCCCGAGCCTTCAGAGCTTCCGACTGAGCCTCTTGCACGCGAGCATGCTGAGCATAGTTTAAGAAGGGCAGGTGAAGGGCAATCCCCACGGTCGCATTATTAGGCTGGAAACTGTGGGCCTGATAGTACTTCTGATAGTTGTTATAAGTAGCGAGATTGGCGTACTGTGCGGCAAAATCTACGCTAGGCCATAACGATCGCCGTTCTCCAGCTACTCGCAAAAATTGCGCCCGCGCGTGCTCGACTGCAGCTTGTACCGCCGGGTTCGCCTCAGTGGCTTTGCCCGGCAAATCTTCATCTTGCTTGGGAGTAGGCAGAGCTGGCACCGAATCAGCATCGATCTCGAAGGATGCGGCCGGGACTCCCGTGAGTTTGGATAAATGCTCTCGAAGAACGTCGGCCGCGCCGCTGGCTTCAGCAAGGCGCAGACGCACACGGGCAACGGACAGGCGAGCTTTGCTGCCATCCATTTCGCTGTCGATTCCTTCCTTCACGCGGTCGGCCACGGCCGTTTCCATTTTCTCCTCGGCGGCTTTTGTCTCTCCTAGGGCACTCAAACGCCGCTCCCACTTTGCCAGCTCCCCATAACTCAACACCGTGTCCTGAATTACCTGATTGCGTTGGTCTTTGGTGCGCTGGGTGTTGGCTTTGATGTCGGCTTGTGCGGCGCGAATAAAATCCTTCAGCGCGGGATTAATGAGCGCCGATTGCGCGTTTACATTGAACAGCGAGGGCGCGGCCCCTTCGAGGCTCAACGGAAAACCGTCGGACCAGCCAATTCCCGCTCCCGCGTTCAACTGCGGAATATAGCTGTTGCGCAACTCCCGGTAGCTGGCCGAGGCGTGTTGCTCATCCGCGGCGGAGATGGCCACACCGGTGGCATGTTGCAAAGCAAGTTCCACTGCGTGCTTCAGCGTGACAGGCTCGGCCAGCAGGGAAGCGGGAAATAAAAGAGCGGACAGCAAGAGCGTGTACACGATGGCGCCACTCCATAAGTTGCGTTTCATGTTCTCACCTTCACGGTATCAGGGAAGATTCTACGGAGAATTCAGACGCGAGAGAAATGATAACGACGGGTCACGGCGGGCTTTCCGGCGAGTATCCGCCAGTAAGATGCAGTGACTCTGGCTCGTTTCCGACCTTGGGACGGTTTTGCGCAGACAGTGCAGTGAGCATGCCGAAACACTTTCCAGCCTCGCAGGCGCAACAATCTGTCGCGCGCCCACCTCAGGACCGTCCGCGGAATTGAATAATTCTCCGGCGATCACGTTTTGACGGTCGGCCTGCCGGCAGTTCTTCAAACTGCTTCATGGCCTTGCGCTCCGCGGCTACTTTCTGGCGCAGCTCGCGGCTAGCCTCGGTTTCGCGATGGAGGGTTTGCGCGACGGAGGCCGGTCCACGGACATCGCTGAGAAGCAGAACTTCGATCTCAAATTCGCCGCCATCGTTGGTCACGCGCAACATGTCTCCAACGCGAACTTCGCGCGCGGACTTGGCGGGCTGCCCATTGGATTGAATTCTGCCCAGTTCGCAGGCTCGCGCAGCTAAAGATCGCGTCTTGAAAAATCTGGCGGCCCAGAGCCACTTATCGATTCGCACGGTCATGATTTACTTCCCAGGCAAGAACTAAGCACGGCCCGCTTCCCGTCCCATGCCGGATCGCTTAGGGTTGAGACCCCGCGGAAACGTCAGGCTAGCATGAACGGTCGCGTTGCGCGGAAACTGGAATTGAAATGGAATTGACCGGCATGGCGGCGTGCGAGTTATCCTCTAAACGTGAGTTGCTCTTCGTCAGCGTTGCGGGCACCTTCGGGCGATCATCAGTTGATCCAGATCGTGGACTCTGCATTGGCCGATGCCGCCAGCAGGAGCGACAAGTGGCTGCTTTGCCGTCCGGGCTGCACACAATGTTGTGTGGGAGCCTTCCCCATTAATCAACTCGATGCACAGCGTTTGCGGAGAGGACTCGCAGACCTGGAAGTGCGCGCTCCACAACGTGCCGCCCGCGTATGCAAGCGCGCTCGCGAGGCGGTCGCCCGCGTTGCGCACGAATTTCCTGGAGACCCAACCACGGGTCTGCTCGACCAGGAACGCGATGCAGAGGAACGCTTTGCCGGCTTTGCCAACCATGAAATCTGCCCCGCGCTCGATCCGGTGAGCGGCAATTGCGAGCTCTATGAATCGCGTCCGATGACCTGTCGCGTTTTTGGTCCACCGGTACAGTCTGAGGGGGCCTTGGGAGTTTGCGAATTATGCTTTCAGGGAGCTACCGACGAAGAAATTGCCGCTTGTGAAATGAAGCCTGATCCGGACGATCTGGAAGCGGCGCTTCTGCGGGAACTGGAAGAACGAACTCGAACTCATGGAAATACCATCGTGGCTTTTACCCTGGCATCGTGAGATCTGCAATCTGGGTCAATCTTTTTTCGCCTCCAGTTCCGACCAGCGAGCGTAAAGTTCATCCACTGCCTTCTGCGCAGTTTCCATCTCTGCGTGAGCCGCCAACAGGCGGGGTCCGTCACTGCCAATGGCCGGGTCCTCGAGTTGGGAGCGCTTGGCCCGCAACAGCTGTTCGGCCTGTGCAATTCGCTCTTCAATGGTTGCGTATTCTCGAGCTTCGAGATAGGCCAGTTTCTTTCTGGCACTCGACGCTGGTTCGGGTAGTCCGGCGGCCGCCGCGGTGCGCGCAACTCTCTTGCCAGCACCAGTAACTTTGCCTGCTCGCTTTTGCTCCTCCTGCCACGACTCCCATTGCCTGTAGTCTGCAAAACTTTCCGCGCCGCCGTCTCCATCAAGGCCAAGCACGGTCGTCGACACACGATCGAGCATGTACCGATCATGCGTAACCAGCACCAATGATCCGCGAAACTCGAGCAGGCTTTCCTCGAGTATTTCCAGGGTAGCGATGTCGAGATCGTTGGTCGGCTCGTCCAGCAGCAGAACGTCGGCGGGCTGGAGCATGAGCTGTGCGATCAGGACCCGCGCCCGTTCGCCTCCGGAAAGCCGCTCGACAGGCTGGTTGAGCTGCTCGCCGGTGAAAAGAAATCTTGCCGCCCACGCTGCCACATGAATTACGCGGTCTTGATAGATCACCGAGTCGCCTTCCGCAGCCAGAGCGCGACGCAAAGTCAATGCGGAATTCAGTTCGCGATTCTGGTCGAAATACACGATTCGCAACCACTCCGCGCGCCGAATCTCTCCGCGGCTCGGGTTCAACTCGCCGCGCAACAGGCGCAGTAAAGTGGTCTTGCCGCCGCCGTTCGGGCCGACCAGGCCAACTCTCTGTCCGGCCGCGATAACAAAGTCGAGATTCGAAAAAAGCTCGCGGTCTTCGATTTTGTAAGCGACATCCTCCAGCTCGATCAAGCGCTTGGTTTTGCGCTCGGTGGCGGAAAAGTCGATATGAGCAGCTCCGGTCCGGGTTCTTCGGTTGAGGTCGGCTAGCTCTCCCATGAGTTCGTTGGCTTTGCCGATACGCGCCTTGGATTTTCTGGTGCGGGCTTTCGCTCCCCGGCGGAGCCATTCGATCTCGTTATGAACCAAATTTTCCAGAGCATCCTGTCGTTTCGATTGCGCGTGCAGAAATTCTTCCTTCTTCTCCAGGAACCGGCTGTAATTTCCGCGTACCCGAAGCAAACCATCAGGATAGATGCGGTTGAGTTCGGCAGTTTCGCTCACAACATTTTCGAGAAAGTAGCGGTCGTGGCTTACCACAACACAGGCAAACGCTCCCCCTTCCAGCAATGCTTCAAGCCACTCGATTCCCGCAAGGTCTAAGTGATTGGTGGGTTCGTCCAGCAGTAAAACGTCGGGTGCCGGCGCCAGCGCCTGCACAATCGCCAGGCGCTTCTGCCACCCTCCGGAGAGCTGCGCCGCTTCCGCTTCAAGATCATGAAAGCCTGCGCGACCCAGCGTCTCAGCCATGCGGGTGCCGCGTTCAGACTCCGGCACCGCGGCGCGTTCCAGCGCGCCTTCCACCACGAACCGCACCGTGGCGCCGGCCTCAAACTTCGAGTCCTGCTCCACAAAGCTAAAGCTGAGGCCTTTTCGGACGGATAACTCGCCAAGGTCGGGAGTTAGGAGTCCCGCTAGAATTCGAAGCAGTGTGGACTTTCCTGAACCGTTCGGACCGATCAGTCCGATGCGATCGACCTCAGAAACCGTAAAGGAAATCTCTTGAAAGAGCGGATCCGCTCCGAAGGACTTCGTGATTCCCTGGGCATTGATGACCGGCGGCAAGGACTTGCATTCTCCCTGTATCTTGACTGAGGTTATCAGTAATTTCGATGCGACAGGCCGCTTCTGCTTAGCCCGTTACGCGCCTTAGTCCATCCTGGGCACGTCGGTAGCTGTGGGCCATGGTGAGGCAAGTGCGATACTGTTCGGCTGCGGCGGCCAAGTCGCCTTGCCGCTCGTACAATTCACCCAGCATGCAATGCGCCTTAAAAGCTGGAGCTTCTTCGACGGTTGAGGAAGCAATGTAGCGGCGAAGAAGGCGAATGGCCAAGGGAGGGTCACGCCGGGTTCGCATCAAAATACCAGCGCCATCGACTAACGCGCCGGGATGATCGAGGGGACTGGATTCTAGCGCGCGCAACGCGTGATCCATATCGTCGAATCGGCTTGTGTGGCTGTAGAAGCCGGCAAGATTGAGCCAGGCGCGGGCGCCGCCGTGGCTGACGTCGATGGCCGCCCGATATTCCTGCTCCGCGCCAGGCGCGTCTTTATTCTTCTCGGCGAGCCGTCCCTTTACCCAGTGCGACATTGCGGGATTCAGCTGCGCGATCTGTTCGGCCTGGGCGCGCGCTTTGTCTTCGCTTCCACCGACGAGACCGGGAGCTTCCAAATAGAACTCGGCGAGATCAGTGCGGGCCTCCCAGCTGTTGGGAGCGAACTCGACGGCACGTTCGAATTCGGCGTGAACTTTTTTCGCCAAACCGGCTGCCCTGAAGAAGCTAACGTGATCCGCCTTCTCCCCGTAGATTCGTCCCAGCCACAGATGGTACAGGCCGTTGGCGGGGGCAAGCTCTGCAGCTTTTTCGCACGCGGGAATGCCGGCGTCCCAGGCGCCGAGTTCGAAATGGGCGCGGCAGAGAAAGTTATAGGATTCCGCTGTTGGAGCGGCTTGGATTTGCCGCTCAAGCACCTGTACTGCCTGATCGACGCGGCCGGCAGCGAGCAGGTCTTGAGGAGTTTGGGCTGCGATGGCTGCGGAAAATGACAGCAGGGGCAGCGTTCCGATAGCATAGCGAGCCAACCGCGCGCGCACAAGGTAACCGCGCCCAGAATAAGGATACCGACAACAATGAAACTGCAACACCACCCCAATCCACTTCATCGGCTACGGCACCACCCTGACGCGGGCGCCATCGGCGAGGGGTTTGGAGTCGGCTGAAGACAATGCTATTTCGGCATTCTCGGGCAGTCCACCCGTAATCTCGACCCGCGTAAGGTTTTGCAGGGAGACTTCGACGTCACGGCGCCTCAGTTTGTCATCAACCACCTGATACACGTAAGGCTTCGTATCATCCATACGCACAGCCTCGCGCCGTAGCGTCAGCACTCCGCTATGTTCCGCGCTGATGACGGTGACGCCCACATTGACGTTCGGCAAAAGGCGCAGATCATGGTTGTCGACCGTGCACGTGACCTCGCCCACGTTGCGTGCGCCACGAAGTTTCACGGTAGAAGGAACCGAGCTGACAGTTCCGTTCCAGATCCGCCCGGGCACGGCATCCCAGGTGACTTCGATCTTTTGTCCGGTCGCGAGCCGGCCAATGTCTGGTTCGTCCACGAACGTGCGCACCAGCATCTTTGAGAGATCGCCTTCCTGCAATAGCAAGTCCCCGGTTTGCACGTAGGCGCCTTGCTTGACGGGAAGCGCGTAGACGATGCCATCAAAGGGAGCGCGCACACTGGATCTTTGTAGTGCGTCTTCGGCTGCATCATAGGCAGCTTGCGCCTCGGCTCCCTGGGCTTGCACCTTGGCAGCCTCAGGCTGCGAATAGCGTTCTTTCTGCTTTTGCTCGAGCAAGGAGGCGTCCGCTTGGGCGCGTTGCAATTCGTCTTCCGCCTGCTTTACTTCGCCAGCGGAGGCTGCTCCCTCCTGTTGCAGGCGCCGAAGAGCGTCCAGGTTGCGCTGGTCGGAATCACGTACGTTGCGGGCCTTGATCATTTGGGAATCGAGCGTGAGGAGCTCTTCGTGAGTACCGCCGGTGATGAGGTCTGATTGGTCAGCCTGTGCGGCCTTCATCAGCGCCTGGGCGCGCGCGGCCTGGCTGCGCAAGTCGGCATCATCGAGCTGCAGTAGTAGTTGACCTCTGTGAACGTGATCTCCTTCTTTCACGAACAGTCGTTTTACGGTAGTCGGAACCGGCGAGTGAGCCTCGAAATTTTGCATGGGCTCAATTTTGCCATTGGTGGAAATCAGGCTGCGGATTGCGCCACGTTCCACGGTGGTGGTGCGAACCCGTAGTGGCCCAGGGCGGGTAAAGATTGGGATGATGGCGAGCCCTGCGATCGCTCCGACCGCAAGCCACGTGCGGCGGCCTTTATGACTCGCCGGCCGCCCATTCGAATTATGGTTTGTTGCCAACCGATTATCTTTTCAGGGTGCAACGGAGACAACTGCAAGTATTAATTTACCACCAGCTGGGGCGCGGCAGAGCCAGCCCCTCCTTGGAGCTGATGCATATTTAGATGCGGCCACAGGACGGCGGATGCTTGACTGCGGCAATCGCCTGTGCTCGTGTCTGCTGAGCAAGCTGAGCCGTTACAATGTCCGAATGGCTAAACAGTCACGCTATACCCCCGAGCACGCGGCCGCCGGCTTGGGCGCCCAGTTTCCCGAGATCGAGACCTGGCCGAACCAGTTTCCCGGATACGAGATTGTGATCGACGACCCGGAGTTCACATCCGTGTGCCCGAAAACCGGGCTGCCCGACTTCGGCGTCATCTCGCTGCGCTACCAGCCCCATAAGGCCTGCCTGGAATTGAAATCTTACAAGGAATATCTGCACAGCTACCGCAACCTGGGAATTTTCCAGGAGAATATCGTGAACCGCGTTCTCGAGGATGTAGTGCGATGGGCGAAGCCGGTATGGGCCGAAGTGAAGGGTGAGTTCCGTCCGCGAGGCGGGATCTCGACGACGGTAGTGGCACGATGGCCGCGGGCAAAGAACTTGAACGGGTAGCCAGAAGTTTCGTGCGGGCGCCATGCTATATTCTCTCGACTCGTGACCTCCGCAAAACTCTATCCCCGCACGGCGCTGATTCTACTCACCGCGCTTAACCTGTTGAATTATGTAGATCGCTCCGTGCTGTTTGCGGTGCAACCGCTGGTGCAGAGCGAGTTCCACCTGAGCAATACCCAGGTCGGTTATCTCACCAGCGCATTCCTGCTTTTCTATATGGTCGCGGCGCCTTTCGTGGGGCCGCTGGCGGACCGCTATTCGCGCAAGCTCATCATCGTGGGTGGAGCAATCTTCTGGAGTGCGCTTACGCTGCTCACGGCGGTTACCCACACTTACACCGAATTGCTGATTCGCCACACGCTCGTCGGCATTGGGGAAGCAACCTTCGTGACCATCGCGCCCACATTTGTTGCCGATCTGTTTCCAGAAGAGAAGCGCGGGCGAATTCTGGGAGTCTTCTATCTGGCAATCCCGGTCGGCACGGCTGCCGGATATCTTCTCGGCGGGCACCTTAGCCCGCGCCATGGATGGAGATTCCCTTTTTATGTTGCGGCTGCGCCCGGGTTTCTGCTGGCGCTCGCAGTGCTCTTTTTGCATGAGCCCGAGCGCGGCCGCTTCGACTCCGTGAAAGAAACTCCAGAGCGAGGAACGATTATCGGCTTGGCCCGCAATCCGGCGTTCTGGTCCTCGACCCTCGGCATGGCAATGATGACCTTCGCCCTTGGCGGCATTCAAGTGTGGATGCCGACATTTTTGTCACGGGCGCGCGGTTATTCGCTGGAATCCGCCAACTTTATGTTCGGAATCATTATCGTCGTCGACGGCATTCTTGCATCGCTGGCCGGAGGTTGGCTGGGCGATTATCTGCTGCCGCGCATGAAAGGCTCTTATTATTTCGTCTCGGCGGCGAGCATGGCGCTGGGCGTTCCTTTCATGATCGTGGCTTTGTTTACACGCGGTGCGGCGATGTTGCCGGCGATTGCACTCGCGGCTTTTTTCCTGCTACTCAACACCTCGCCGCTGAATGCGGCCGTGATCAATTCCGTCGGAGCGCACATTCGTGCCACCGCGCTGGCCGTCAATATTTTTGTCCTCCACTTGCTGGGTGACGTGCCCTCGCCCACGCTTATGGGATATGTGGCCGACCGGCGATCGTTACAGGCGGCCTTCGTCTTGCCGGTGATCGCCATGATCGCGTCCTCTGCCATACTGTTTTATGGGATGAGATTCGCAACGCCGCTTCGATTCGAAGCAAGTCGCCTCAAAACAGGGACGAATGAGGCGGGGAAGACCTAGGCAGGATGGATTATTTTTACTGGATCGCGGGCGCCATTCTCGCCCTGGCCTGGTTCTCTCGTATCGTCGATGCCGCGCTCGGCATGCCCAGCGTTGTCGACATTTCAAAGCCGGAGTGGGACCGCAACCCAGTTGCGACCTCCGGTAATCCTCGCGTATCGATCATCGTGCCTGCGCGCAACGAAGAAAATGACATCGAGCGATCCCTGGCCCGCCTGCTTGCACTCGACTATGACAATTACGAAGTGATTGCGGTGAATGATCGCTCTACCGATCGGACTGGAGAGATCATGGAAGAAGTGCTCGGTTCCGGGCAAGGGAGATTGCGCGTGATTCATCACCGCAACTTACCCGCGGGTTGGCTGGGCAAAACCCATGCCATGTGGACCGCTACCAATCAGGCAAAAGGCGATTGGCTGCTGTTTACCGATGCCGATGTATTGTTCAAGCCGGACTCGGTGCGTCGTGCTTTGACTTATGCGGAGACGGAGCGTGCCGATCACCTCGTTCTATTCCCACAGATGATCATGAAGCGGCCGGGCGAATACATGATGATCGCTTTCTTTCAGACCATGTTTGTGTTCGGGCATCGGCCGTGGAAGGTGGCCGACGCGAAGTCGCGAGACCACATGGGCGTTGGCGCTTTTAACCTGATTCGTCGGGACGTCTATGAGGCTGTCGGCACTTACGAAGCCTTACGCATGGAAGTACTCGACGACATGAAGCTGGGCAAGGTGGTGAAGAATGCCGGCTTCGCGCAACGCAATGTTTTTGGCGGCGACTTGATCTCCATTCGCTGGGCGCAGGGCGCACGCGGCGTAGTCGACAACCTGACCAAGAATTTTTTCGCGGTGCTCTCTTTTCAATGGCCGCGCACGGTGATCTCAGCCCTTGGACTGGCATTCCTCAATCTCATGCCGTTTCTCGGATTGTGGCTCGCGCATGGGTGGGAGCGGCTGCCTTATGCCATCGCCGTGATCTCAATGTTCCTTATTTATCTCGGGATGTCGTGGCGCTCCGGAGTTCCAGCTTATTATTTTCTGTTGCATCCGGTGAGTACGGCGCTGTTCATCTATACCTTACTGCGATCCATGTTTCATGCGCTGTGGAATGACGGAATCATCTGGCGAGGGACGAGGTATCCGCTGGAGGAACTGCGGAAGGGCATGGTGTAAGAAGAAGTGATAAAGTTTCGTGCGGCGCCTCTCCGCTTACGTCCGCCTCGTTGCCGTAGGTCCCGCTGGTCGCCGGTGTCGCTTTCGTTTTAGCGGGCTTTTTCGTGGGCCGGATGTTGCCGTCGCTTCATGTCATCGGCCGGACTATGTGAACTCGCCCCTGCGCGCCTGCTCCCCGTTCCCATGAACACTGCCTGATGGCATTGTGGCGATTGACATAGTGCGGGTGCCTCCAAGCAGGCTGAACACACTCGCGTCTCAGGCTGCGCAGACCCTGATCTCGCCAGCATCCCAAGTCAGCCGTTCGCAAAATCGCAAAACCAGCGTTCAGCTGAAGCGGATTATCTGGGGATTGCCGCGATCCGCCCAGAATCCGAACCCAGCCACTCCAGGTGGTGAGCGCTATCGCCTGGTAACAACAACTATCCTCAGTGCCAATAAAAACCTTAAAATGAAAAGCAGTGGACACCCTCTACGAATACGCGCTCGATTGGTCGAAAGGTAGTAAACGCCATCATCTGGACGGTGAGCGAAAATTCGTCGAGCAGTATGTTCGGCTAGATGAGTTCGATGTGCTGTTCGGAGGCAAGGTGCTCCTGATAGACCCCAGCACCAAGGCGGAGTTCGTAGGCGTCTGGGGGCGTCAGGCCATAAGCCGTTTCAAGATGGTTCTCAGGGAGCGAGGTGCCGAGTTCATCATCCGGCATGCTGACGCCGGTGATCGAGTCATGAAAAGCTACACGCAATATTTCGGCCACCACGCATCGCAACCGGGTCAATGCTATGGCCTGATTGCAACATTCATGATCTTGGCTGCACAATCCTAGCCAAGCCACTCCGTTGGAGAACGCCACTTGAGCCTTTTACGCGCCAGCAACCTCGGAGTCGTGGTATGGGTGTCAACGATCCAGAGATTGCTGTATCGCGCTGGATTTACGAGGGCCCGGAAGAAATGGCGGAAGGGGAGAATTTCCGCCTCTTACCAAGGAAATCGGAAACCGCGGACAAGAGACGACACGGAGAACAAAGAAAACTCTGGACCGCTTTAATTGATCCTCGTGAAAGGCTCTTGCCGTTGGTGTCGTGAATGCTCTGTCGACCTCAAGGCTTCAACTGAGACGCGGTACTCATTCGCTGTGGCTGAGCAGTGAGTAGCGAGCAAAACCAACTGGCAACCTACTACTCACTGCTCGCTACTTATTGAAACGTCGCCGTCACCGACTCGGCGGCATTCATGGTCATTTTGCACGATCCGGTTCCAGTGCAGGCTCCGCTCCAGCCTGCGAATGTGGAACCGGTGGCTGGCGTAGCAGTCAGTGTGACTACCGTGCCGCTGTTGAAGCTGGTGCTGCACGTAGTGCCGCAGTTGATGCCCGAAGGACTGCTCGTCACCGTGCCGCTTCCAGTCCCAGCCTTGCCCACCGTCAATGTGTATTTGATGACATTGAACGTGGCCGTCACTGATTTGGCCGCGCTCATGGTGACGGAACAGGTTCCGGTTCCGGTGCAGGCTCCGCTCCAGCCCGCGAATGTGGAACCGGGGGTGTCTGGCGCAGCGGTCAGCGTGACCACCGTGCCGTTGATGTAGCTGGCGCTGCACGTAGCGCCGCAGATGATGCCCCGGGGACTGCTCGCCACCGTGCCGCCGCCACTACCGGCTTTAGTCACCGTCAGCGTGTAGTCAGGACTCAACTGAAACACGACACCCTCACCCGCCTTACCGCCAGCGTTCGTCGTGCCGTACAAGTTGCCGGACGGGTCTTCTGTAAGCAGACCTTGCGGATTAGCTCCGTCAGTTATCCCTCCAACGAAATTGTAGGCGACGAGATAGTGCCAGTCGTGGACCACGTACCGGTCCGGGTAGAGCTCGAAGATCGTTCCCGCGTTGTTGTACTTGCCGCCGAGGGTGGTCGTGCCCCACAGGGTCCCTTTGGCGTCCTGATAGAGGCCGGCGACGGGAGTGGATCCGTCGACACCGCCGGTTGGGGTGGCAAAGGTGTGCTGTGTGACCAGCGTGTAAGGACTGCCAGCAGTTAGCTGGCGTAGCTCGAAGAGTACTCCGCAACCGTAGAGAATATCCCCGGGTTGGCAGTTTGGGTTGCCTCCGAGTTGGGTGGTGCCAAGAAAATCTCCGGGTCCGCCCACCAGGCCGCCATTGGGGTGATTGCCATCGAAGCCATTGAAGTCGTAAAGGTCCTCATATCTCCAGTAGCCCTCGACGAGGGTTAGCTCGAATACATTTCCGTAGCCAAGCGTCTGTACGCCATTCACTATCGGTCCGCCATTCTGCGTCGTGCCGTAGAGGTCGCCCGTCGTGCTGTCCAGCAGCAGGTCGCCGTTATACACGATACCTATGCTGTTGGTGACCATCGTGATTAAGTTCCCTTGGGGAGTAAGCTGGAAGACGCTGGGGCCAGTGATGTCGCTGAAGTAGACAGCCCCGTTGTTTACGCCGTACAGCGAGCCGTCGCTACCCATGGTCAGGCCGTCGAAGGGCGCTCCACCACCAGCGCCTTCATCACCAAAATTGTAGAGCTGATACTCCGTCCACGCAGTCTGGCCCGTGGCGGGAGGTACCAGCGCGAATATTGTGCCAACACCGATCGCGCCGGTACCGCCCGTGCCGCCACTGACGGTGGTGCCGAAAAGAGTTCCATTTTTCTCGATCAGACGGGAACAAGGATACATTCCGTCGTCAGGGGGAGGTGCCGTTCGAGGCTGGGGATTGAAACTATGTAGAGTAGCCTCCACCCAGGGTGTTCCGCCTGATTTTGGCTTTGTGAGTCTGAATACCATGCCACGGTCACTATCGGGGACCTTCGGCGTACTAGCACCGCCTTCTGGAGTCGTACCGTAGAGGGCACCGTTGTAAAAAAGCACACCGGTATGCGGATTCTCGTTGGGGGTCTGACCTGACGCCGCCGGTGGACAGCCCGGAGCGCCGTATAAGTCGAAAGTGTTGTAGTTGAAGTTGTAAAGGACGGTTTCCGTTTGGGCCTGCGCCGAGATCGGCAACGGGATGCTTAAGGCAACGACGGCAGCGGTAAGCAGCAAGGCGATCTCTGCTCTCCTGGACCGGTGTGCTGGGTAGCAATTAGTGAACATCTCGAACCTCCTTGACGAAGATTGCTCGTCTTGCGCCCGAAAAAGCTCCCCTTCAGGAATCCGGGACCGGCGAGAATTTCCGTCTCTATTGAGGAAATCGGAAACGGCGGGCAAAAGACGACACCTGAGGGCAAGAATTTCTTTGTAGCTCCCGGTGGAGCTGGCAAGTCAGTTGAAGCAGCTATGCGTGCATATGGGTAGTTTCTCGGCAGGAAGATAGGGCAAGTCAATCAGCGAAAAGGAATTGGGCGACGCCCCTGAAGTCAGTTGGTGAAAAATCGCGTCTCTTACAATGCCGGCGCTTCAACTGCCGAATCGGCCTGGTGCTGAGGTATGAGTGGAAAGAGTACGAGCCCCTCCGTGATCTCGTAATTACTCGGGAACCCAGAGCATACTGGATGCGAGTGATTCAGATCGTCCAAGCCGAACCAGAAAGGCGTTCTCAGCGACTGCGGCTGGCCGATGCTATCCCCATTGTCCTTCGCCGCCAGGACGGCCACCGGGTTCCGGGGAAGTTGCAGTGCGTTTCCGTGACCGGCGGCTTGGTTGTACCGGCTTCGCTCCTTCCGACAGGTTCAATGGTCAGGTTGATATTTGTCATGCCCAAGGGGCCAGTGACCGGGAGGGCAGAGATGCTGCACCCTATTTCCTGGACGGAACAGCCGTTTCGTTTTGCAGCAATCCCGGACTCGGACCAGCACCGGCTGAGTGCTGTGATCGAAATGGTGTACGGACCCGCAGGATAATCTTTAGGAATTCTCGACTCGCTCACGGGGCTCGCACTCACTCAGAATAACAAGGAGTTTGGGTTTCCAAGATTCCAAGATGCAGAATAGCTTCGAGATGCAGCACCTTCTGAAGTTGACGCCGGCTCGGACGGAATCGGGATTCTTCGGATATGACGTCTACGGATGCGGGGAAATTCCGGGGCGCGGCGGAAGCATCGCGGCGATCCGTGCGGTCTGGGAGCATGGCAACTGGTTTTTCACTGACCTGCCCCTAACTTGAAATCTTACAAGTGCTGACGATGAAGAAAAGCCGGAGCGACGGAATTATTTGCCTGACTTCCCGGAATGGAAACCTTGACGGCTTCGACACAGGAGCAGCGGGGAAGGATGAAGATAGCGGCGAAGGGAAAATGAAAATGAAGAAGCCAAAGAAGAAAAACGCCGAGGGACCGGACGAGCTGGTCCCTCGGTCTGAGCTCCAAAACATCGAATGGCAATGGTCCTAATTTGGTAGGTAGTGCAGTTCGGCCTTTTGCCCGGTGTCATCCTGAGCGCAGCCGTTTTTCAGGCGTAGCGAAGGATCTCCTGCTTAACCGGCTGACAGCGTCAGCCAGACTGCGCCACTACCAACTATTTGAAGGCCTTGACTGCGGCCGCTTCGTCCTCTTTCACGTCGAAAACCGTGTAGAGCTTGGTGATCTGGAGCAGATCGTGCACCTTCTTCGTGAGGTGCAGCAGTTTGAGTTCGCCACCTTGATTCTTGGTCGTGGTAAAGGCGCTTACCAGTTCGCCGATACCGGAGCTGTCGATGTAATTCACCTCGCCGAGGTTCAAGATAATCTTCTTGTTGCCTTTGGATAGCAGGTCGCGCACGGTGTCGCGCATCATGACGCTGCCTTCGCCGAGGGTGATGCGGCCGCTGCAGTCCACGATGGTGACTCCATCTACCTGCCGAGTGCTGAGTTTCATGCTCACTGAGACCCCTCCTTGCCGCCCCCGGATGGCCCGTGGACGTGCTTGATCAATTTCACTTCTGTCCCTGTCTGCGACGGGCGGATTTCCACCACGTCCATGAAGGAACGCATCAGAAAAATACCGCGTCCCGAAGTCTTGAGTAAATTTTCCGGCGCCAGAGGATTCGGAATCTCGTTCAAGTTGATCCCTCTACCCTGATCCCGAATGGTGATTACCAGATCTTCCGGAGTGCGCTCGAAAGCCAGAATTACTTTCTTGTCCGGGGCATACGCGTTGCCGTGCAGAACTGCGTTCACTGCCCCCTCGCGCACCGCCATGGAGATCTGCATGACCTCGTCTTCAGCAAAACCCAATTCTGTCGCAATGCGGGTGGCTTTCTCTTCCGCATGGTCCACGGTTTCCAAAGTGGAGTCGAGCGTGTAGGAGACTGGTTGCTCCATGGCCGATGAATACGTGTTAAACCCGCACCTTTTCCTCTGAATCACCGGTAAGGGCTCCCCGCTGCCCGTAATCGGCGGATGCGGTAGTTTGCCTGTGAACGCGGCGAGTTGTCAACGACGCGAGGCGAGGCGAGGGCAGCCGGGGGGTATACCACAATAGAAGTGTCCCCGGTTTGTCCACACGGCGCGGCCTGATTTCCGAAAGCGGACTGCGGCTATAATTGCTCGCCGTGAGCTCCGCATCTCTGGACAAGATCAAGCTCTTCCTGAAGCGATTGATTGTCATCGGCCTCTCGTCCGTGCTGGGCCTGACTCTGATCGCCTACGCCGCAGATTACGTCGCCTTCCGCTACCGCGTGGCCACGAATCGCCAACCCTTCGGGCAAATTAAGGTTACCTCTTACGACGCGGTGCAGCAGAAAAGCGGCAAAGCCCAATTCATCTTTAATCTCCCGCAAGCTGAAACTTGCGCCCACGCCCTCTTCCCGCGCGATGGCTACACTCCCTGCTGGTATCTGCAGCGCCATACCGAGCAGCGCACGGATATTTGACTAACTGTATTGAACTACTGCTCAATTTCCACCACTGGTTGATTTCAACCACTCTAAACCCCGTGTCCAGAGCGGTTTACGGAGCATCGCCGCACGCCTCTCAATCATCTAATCGACTAACGAGCAAGATGAAGTAAGTGATGGTGAATTGGTAAGGAGGGAAATTTTATGAAGCTGTTACAGGCACAAGGATTAGCAAGCTTGTTCCTGGCAGCGCTTCTATCTGTGCCCGCGTGGGCAAACACCGCGAGCTCAAATTCAGCTGTGCCGGGAACTTTGAACTACGTCGAGGGACAGGCTTATGTTGCCGATGAGCCTCTCGACCACAACTCGATTGGAAAGACGACCTTGGAGGTTGGGCAGTCGCTGAACACACAAACCGGGAAAGCGGAGATTCTGTTGACTCCAGGTGTCTTTCTGCGAGAGGGCGACAATACATCGGTAAAAATGGTGGCCGCCGGTCTCACCGACACTCAGTTGAGGATCACGGATGGCCACGCCATGGTAGAAGTCGACCAGATCTATCCCGAGAACGACCTTCGTATCATAGAGGGCACCGATACCGCCCGAATCATGAAGCCTGGCTTGTACGACTTTGATTTGCAGCAGAATCAGATGCGTGTTTTCGATGGAGAAGCCATGGTGCAGGAAGGTGACAAGCAAATCAAGTTGAAAGCGGGACACGCGCTGGCCGTAGCCGCCAATGTGCCGGAGAAGCCGGAGAAGTTCGATAAGAAGGCATTGAGTGGCGACGACCTCTACCGCTGGAGCAGTCTGCGTTCTGACTATGTGGCCGAAGCCAACGTGGACGCGGCCCGGATTGTGGTCGCTGACGGCTGGTATGGCGGAGGCTGGTATGGCGCCGGTTTCTGGGGTCCGGGATGGGGTTGGGGTCCTGGTTGGGGTGGTTGGTTCTGGGATCCCTGGTTCTCAGCGTTTACGTTCGTACCTCCGGGCGGAATTTTCTACAGTCCGTTTGGCTGGGGATTTTATTCGCCGGGGTTGGTATTCCGGGCTCCTTTCTTCGGTGGACATTTTGTCCATACGTTTAACGCGGCGAATGTTCGCGCCTGGGGACCTGGTCCGCACTATGCAACCAGCAGCGCTTACTCGCGTGGAGTCTACACCGGAGCCGGAGCATCGCGTGGCGCTTTCCACTCCGGACCAGCGATGGCCTCGCGTGGCGGCTTCGGCGGGGAATCTCACGGCGGTGAAGGTGGATTCCACGGCGCCGGAGGGGGAGGGTCTCACGGGGGTGGCGGCGGGGGTCATGGCCGCTGAAAGTAAACTTGGTACCTTAGGCGGGGCACGAAATGCGCCCCGCTTTTTGGCGTCCGGATTCGGCTACAATTGGCGTTCACTCCGAAACAGAGGAACGCCAAAATGCCGAATCGGCTTATTTTCACATCGCTATCCTTGCGATTGTTGGCTACACTGATTGCCTTTAGTGCAGCGGTTGCTGGATTTGCTTCCGCATCGTCGGCGCAGCCTGCCGCGGCCTCACCTTCCGACCCTCATCTGGAAAAGAGTTACCGCTTCCAGCAGGGTGGTTGGACTTATGTTCATCTCGAAGGCTCTGCCTCCGAAATCGGTTACCAGCACGGCTATTTGCTGGCTCCTGAAATTGCCGATGCCCTCGATGCAATCCGGCTGTTCGACACGCGCGAAACGCAGCGCGATTGGGAGTTCTTTCGCAAAACGGCGCGCGAAATGCTTTGGCCGCATATCGACGCTGAGTATCAGCAGGAATTGCAAGGTATCGCTGACGGCGTGAAGGCGCACGGCGGTGACCTGGATGTGTACGATATTGTTGCTCTGAATGCGTTCGAGGAAGTCCCGGATTACTATGTGCCCTGGCTGAACAAGCGCGAGAAGTCGGCAAAAGCGCCAAAGCTTGCGGCTCCGGGTAACTGCAGCGCGTTTATCGCCACCGGAGGCTACACCAAAGACCACCAGATCGTCATCGCCCACAACAACTGGACGAGTTACCTTGCCGGCGAGCGCTGGGTCATCATCTTCGATATTCTGCCGCAGCACGGCCAGCGCATTCTGATGGACGGCTTTCCCGGAGTGATCACGAGCGACGACGATTTCGGCGTGAACAACGCCGGCATCATGATCACCGAAACCACTATCACTCAGTTCGAAGGCTGGGATCCGAACGGCAAACCGGAGTTCATGCGCTCCCGCAAGGCTTTGCAATATGCCCAGAGCATCGACGACTACGTGCGCATCATCAAGGAAGGGAATAATGGCGGATATGCGAACGACTGGCTAATCGGCGATCGCAAGACTGGAGAAATTGCCTATCTCGAACTCGGCCTGAAAAACACGCCGCTGTGGCGAACCAAAGATGGATACTTCGTCAGCTCGAACTTTGCGCGCGATCCGAAGTTGATTCAGGAAGAAACCAGCAGCTTTGATACAGGCGATGCATCGTCATCTGCAAATGCACGGCACGCGCGTTGGGAAGAGCTGATGCAGCAGGCGAAAGGGAAGATCGACGTTGAAATGGCGAAACAGTTTCTTTCCGACCATACGGACACCTTCGAAAAAACAGCTTCGACTGCGGAGAAGCCGCCGCCGAACGAGCGCTCTTTGTGCGGCCATGTAGACGCCTCTCCGCGGGGCGTGAAGGAGTGGGGTTGGGATGCGTATAATCCCGGTGGTGCGGTGCAGGGTAAAGCCACTGACAGCAAGATGGCTGCGAATATGAGCTTCGTCGCGCGCGCCGGCCATCCTTGCGGGGCGGACTTTCTGGCGGCCGATTTCCTGGAGCGCCATCCGGAATATTCCTGGCAAAAGCCGTTGTTGCGCGATATGAAGGCCGGTCCGTGGACAATGTTTCAAGCGGGGCAAACAAAATGAAAGAAACTCCAGAACAATACAAGCAGCGGATGCTCAAGCAAACAGAAGGGAAGCAGCCCTTGACGGTTCAGGTTGCCACCGCGAAAAAACTCGAGCGCTTGATCAAAGGTGTACCCACAAGCAAGTTGCGCAAGCGTCCGGCGCCCGGCAAATGGTCGGTCAGCGAAATTCTCGCGCATCTTGCGGAGGCGGAAATTGTCGGCGCTTTTCGTATGCGGCTGATATTGGGCGCGCCAGGCACCCCCATCGCCTCCTTTGACCAGGATGCGTGGGTGGTCAGCGGGCACTACGACAAACGTGATCCCCGTAAATCCTTGGAACAGTTTCGCGTGGTTCGCGAGGCCAATCTCGCGCTACTCAAGTCACTCACTCCCGAGCAGTGGAAGCATTATGGAATGCATGCCGAGCGCGGCCAGGAGACGATCGAACATATCGTTCGGATGTTCGCCGGTCATGACATCAATCATCTGCGGCAGGTAGAAACAATGTTGCGGAAATAAGCGGCGGGTAATCAGTCGTGAAAAGGTGACTCATGATCAAGCGACACCGCATTGTGATGACGACAACATTAGCCGCTCCGCCTGTGCCTGGCACCCGCCTCCGCTGGACAGGGGTCCGACCTGCAGTTCAACGTTATCTACCAGTGCGCCCCGCCTCTCAGCGCCAAAATTTTCTCCTGCACCGACAAGGAACTCACCGCCTCCTGCGATCTGCAGAACTATCGCGATGGCAAGCCGACCCAGCGCGGTGTGCTGACGCGCCAACAGCTTGTGGCTGGTCTACAGAAGTGTCACCTGCAGACCGCGGCCGAAGCCAAGGCAAATCCCCCCGGCCCCGGATCTTCCAGCCAATGTCGTCAACGGCACCAATAGTGCTAGCCGGCCCGCCGCTAACACCGCAGCACCCGCGAGCCAGGTTGGAGCCGGCAGATTCAAAGTAGGCGATATCGTTCGCGTCCCCCTCGGCGACGGCAAAATTCTCCAGGTCCGAGGCCGCGGGTATTTTGCGCGCAAGCAACGGTGTAGAGATCTGGGTGAGCTATCCGGAGCAAATCAGGCGCAAGGGAAGTTGACGGCGGGAGACCACACGCTCGGACAATATGACGCCCTCGACTACGTTCAAGTATTGGTTGAAGGCAAGTGGGTCGAGGGGCGAGGTCATCCGGCAATCCGACAACGTTGATACGATGAAGCTGGCCAATGGCAACGAAGTCGACACCTCAGCGCAATTCATGCGGGCATCGACTGCGCGCCCGCCTGCGCCCAAGGCGGCGTCCCTCCAGCCCGGTCAGCCGCCCAAGCCCGGCCTAGTCAGCTGCTCGGGAAAGTTCGAGGGCCGCTAGGCCTCGGCCGCCGGTAGACAGGGATGGTCATCATGGTATTTGGCTCCGGCAAAGTAACTCTGCGCGAACCAGACATGGTGATGACGGATGGGAAGTTGAGCGCGATGTCCAGCTTGGCAAAAGTGCAACGCGACCGTCCAATACTTGGAACATTGTCTATACGCAGGGACGAAGCCGTCCTTGCCAACTCTAACCGACTTCAGCAGTACTCATCGAGTCAACAACTTAGCTCCGACATGAGACTGGTCACCCAACTGCATTTACCCCGTCGTCGTTGCGGCACCTTGCCCGGCGCATCGGGTCGGCGCTTTTTTGATTACTAACTACGGACTCACACAAGTCAGCAAAACAGCCACCCGCCCCTCTGAGGAATCATGTTCAAGCAGTACCCCGTGATTCGGACACTTCGCTACTCGGGCACTGCTCTGCTTCTCGGGGCAGGTCTTGACGGGCTTAGACAAATTGTCTTTCCGCATCTTTCCGCATGGCAGTCTCACATTGCTGCCCCCGTAATGTGCTCCGTCGCCGTTTTACTGCTGATTTTCGGGTCGTTCTGCCGAGAGCAATTTGGCCTCAATCCTCTGAGCGAAAAACCTGACCTCTCTGAAGGCGCGGATGAAGCACTCCGAAAGCTGGCATCCATCGTGGAGTGCTCGGAGGATGCCATTATCGGGAAAACGATGGCCGGTTTGATCACGAGTTGGAACCGGGCAGCGGAGAAGATGTATGGCTTTACGGCGGCTGAAGCGATAGGACGACATTTGTCCTTCCTGTTGCCCCCAGAAAGGCAAGCTGAAACACAAGCCCTGATGGAGCGGATCGGGAATGGACTCCCCGTAGAGTGCCTTGAAACTCAGAGGCTCACGAAAGCAGGATGTGTCTTAGACGTGTCCTTGTCGATCTCGCCGATTCGGGACGCTAGCGGTCAAGTTACGGGCGCTTCAGCGATTGCCCGGGACATCACTCTGCGTAAACGTTCCGAAGCGCAATTGAAATTGCAATCGGCAGCCCTAGAAGCGGCTGCCAATGCAATCGTCATCACAAACTTCGACGGCACAATCGTATGGGTGAATCGGGCATTTACTGTGATGACTGGCTACAGCGAGAAAGAGGTATTGGGCAAGAATCCTCGTCTATTGAAATCCGAAGAGCAGCCCGAAAGCTATTATGCCACGCTCTGGTCCACCATCTCGTCGGGCGCGGTCTGGAAGGGTGAGCTTGTAAACAGGCGGAAAGACGGAACTACTTACATCGAAGAGATGACGATCACGCCTGTAACGCGGAATCTCAGCGACTCGGCTAATAAATACTTCGTTGCAATTACGCAAGACATTACTGAGCGGAAACGGTCCGAGGAGATGCTACAAAACAGCGAGAACAAGTATCGCGTATTGTTCGAGAACGCGGCCGATGCGAACTGCCTGATGGACGAAACGGGGTTTCTGGATTGCAATTCGGCCGCACTGGAGATGTTCGGATACTCGGCCGGAGCCCCCATGCTGCATCCCGCCGATATCTCGCCCCCGAACCAACCAGACGGCACATGTTCCCGGACAGCGGCAGACCAGAAGATTGCCGCCGCGTTTCTCCATGGTAAGGAACGCTTCGAGTGGTTGCATCAGCGCAAGAACGGCAATGTCTTTCCGGCTGAGGTGTGCCTGACAGCCTTGACGCTGAGCGGGCGGCCGACGTTACTAGCCACCGTGCGGGACATCACGGACCGCAAAGTCGCGGAAGAGCGTATCCAATACTTAGCCTACTACGATGCCCTGACCGGGCTGCCCAATCGGACTCTCCTTCAGGATCGCTTGGCCAAGACGCTCGCTGGCGCTCGTCGCCAACAAGACAAAGTTGCGCTTCTGTTCCTCGACCTCGATGGGTTCAAGAACATCAACGACTCGTTAGGACACTCAGTCGGCGACCTCCTCTTGCAAGAAGTTGCAGGGCGGCTCAAGACATGGGGACGTGAACAGGACACCGTCGCCCGGCTCGGGGGCGACGAATTCCTCATCATGTTGACTAACGCAAAGGACGTGCCCGATGCGGCGGTTGCCGCCGAGCGGCTCATGGATGCCATGACTGCTGAATTCGTCGTCCAAGGGCACTTCCTCAAGGTGAATTGCAGCATCGGCATCAGCATATTCCCGGAACACGGCACGGACTGCGAAACACTCATCAAGAATGCCGATGCGGCGATGTATAACGCCAAAGAATGTGGACGCAACAACTTCCGGTTCTTTACGGAAGACATGAACACTCAGGTTGTGGAGCGATTGACCTTGGAAAATAGCTTGCGACTGGCACTGGAGAGAGAGGAATTCTTTCTCGTGTATCAGCCACAGATGGACATGGCTACTGGAACAGTGACCGGGCTGGAGGCGCTACTTCGTTGGCAGCACCCGGAATTGGGCCTCGTGCCACCTGATAAGTTCATACGAATTGCTGAAAACAGCGGCCTGATCGTTCCAATCGGCGAATGGGTGCTCAGGACAGCCTGTGCTCAAGCGCAGCAATGGCAACAGGAGGGTCTACCAGCGGTGACGGTCGCCGTGAATGTATCAGCGATCCAGTTCCGTCAAGAGGGGTTCTGCGGATTCATCAGAAACGTGCTGCGCGACACTGCCCTCGCCCCGCAATACCTCGAACTGGAGCTAACAGAAAGCCTACTCCTGGCCAATGCAGACCTGATGCTATCAGTCATTCAGGAACTTAAAGCCATGGGATTGACGCTCGCGATTGACGACTTCGGAACTGGCTATTCCAGCTTCGCCTATTTGAGACAGTTTCGCGTCAACAAGGTCAAGATTGACCGCTCCTTTATCCGAGATGTCGCCGTAAATCCTGACGATGCGGCGATCACAGCCGCGATCATCAGCATGGCAAAAAGTCTGAGGCTCAAGGTGATAGCTGAAGGCGTCGAAGACGAAGCGCAGATGTCATTCCTGCTGGCACATCATTGTGACGAGATTCAAGGGTACTACTTCAGCAAGCCTTTGGATGTTGACAGGGTCGCCGAAAAGCTGCGAGGCAACTCTCCCGAACCGCGCAAGCCAGCAGGAGACAATGGTGACGACAAAACTCATGAAGTGAGTATTTCACTTATGTCCATAGGGCTTGCACTTTTGGTGTCCGCTGATCCAACTACAATTCAGGTGTTCAGCGTCGCCCTGCGAGAATTGTCTATTTCGCCGGATGCATGTCAGGACGCGGCAAGCGCGGGTCTCCTCATGAAGCGTCGGAAATTCGATGCCGTTATCGTTGATCTCCAACTCGGAGATCAGTCAGGGCTGATTCTGGACGAGCTGCGTCTTTCCGCTTCGAACCGAACGGCGGTGAGCTTCGGCATCGGCGACAATGATGCGGAAGCAACGGCAGCTTTCCGAAAGAAATCGCAGTTTGTCTTCGAGAGACCTCTCTCACCCCAATCAATCCACAAAACCCTGAAGCCTGCTTATGGGCTCATCCTGAGAGAACGGCGGCGATATTTTCGCTGTCCAGTCTCTATTCCGGTCATCATCCAGAGGGAAAGCAGGGACGACATTCGGTGTAACAGCGTAAATATCAGCGCAGGGGGGATGGCCTTGAGCACGCACGTTCGGCTGGTTCCCGGAGAGAGTGTCCGGATTCAGTTCACTTTGCCGGATCACGAAACACCATGCTTAACCGGATCAACGCTCTGCTGGTCGAAAACAGGCCATCTGGGAGTTCGCTTCGTTTCAATGTCAGACAAGCACAAATCCGAACTACAGGTCTGGCTATCCCAAAAGCTGGAAGAGGCGCTCCCGGAATTCGTCACCGGACAATTCCGAAAGGCGGAACTCTGAGTGACGACATTGAGCGAGAAGATCGAGCCTTCTACCGCCACTCACGGTTCTAGCGGTAGAGCCCCAACGCAAAGCGGATGGCCTCCGACGTTGACCGTCTAGGTCTAATCGCGGTCACTCTTTGTTTCGTACTCGTCCACTTGCTCAGAGAACGGCTCGCCCCAGACCTGCTTTCCCGGTTCCAAGCACTACCACGCTCCGAGTCCACGCCAGCAGTGATCCAAGCTATGCGGAATTGTGCGTTCTTTTGGCGGTATTGAATTTCGATCTTGTTCCCGAACCTTCATCTCGGGCTCGGCAACCGCCAAGCTTCGCACCATGGTTGCTGACGTCAAGGGTATGCGCGAGATGGCTGTCCTTACCCCTGCGACCCGGAGTCGCACTGAACGACCGCTTTGGTTCTGTTCGACTGTCGGTTGGCTACAGCAGATCGAGGCATCTTATGCGCATACTCCGAGTAACCATCGTCCCCATCCTCGTCTTCGCCGCCGTCGTGTTCCTCTCCGTCCTCTTCTTCTTCGTCTTCGGGCTCTTCCCTCACGCGAATGTCGGTGGTGGGTAGCCAGACCGTCACCTACAGAAACCGACACAACAAAATGACAGCGGCATTGGATCGCATTTTCAGCGGACTTAATCCCACAACCGAAGCCAGTCGCGCCGGACGTTGCGACACAGTTGTGAAGGACTATGACGCGAAGGTCTCGCGATCTGTTGATCGAGGCAAAACCCGATCCCGACAAGGGATCGATGAGAATTGCAATAGGGCAGCTATTTGATCACAAGCGACATCGCACCCGCCTGGGTAGCCATGTGCTTCAGAATGTCCTTCGGCCTGATCGTGTGCCCGCAGTCTTTACACGTCATAAAAGTGCCGTCTGCAATGTTTCTGGTCGTTCGTGTACATGCCTTATTAAGGCTTCCCTTCATTGGCAGGCGGCGTGGGGGCATTGGTACACCGCCCACGGAGGGAGTCTATAAACTTAAGGTTAGGCCAATCGCGCTAAAACCGAAAGAGATCGTGTACGCTGTAGCTACTATGTACCGCATCGGTAGAGACAATGGGCGTACCACCCTCGTGTGTCGTGCCTGCACTCATACAGAGCGCATCCACGATTTTAAACGAAGTATTGGAAACCCACGAACGCTGGCCGCCCAGTCAATGCTGAAGCATGTCCATGCCGAGCACAGCCGTGAAACTCACGTGCGTGCAATGGCGATGGTAATGGAACGGGAGCACGCACCCCGATAGCCATCCCGCACTTAGTAGAAGAGAACGGCCCAAAGGAGAACCTGCCTTGGGGCCATTTTTTCGGGAAAGGATAGCTCGTATGCGAAATGTGTTTGTAGAAAAGTGGCGGTCACTGGTGAAGTTCATGCTGCTGGCTAGTGTCGTCCTCTTCATTATGATTCGCTGGGCTTGAACGAAAGCTATTCCGATACCTACCAACCTAGCTACCGGAGCGTGTTTAGCTCTGCCATGAACACCGAGCATCCGTGCCCGGCACGAGCTTACCCACTTGTTGTGACGATGGAGTTGTCAAAACTTAATGGTGCGATCGTTTTCTTTGCCACCATCTGATTCACCACTGACAACATTATTTCTGGGCCAATATGTGAGCTCGCTGATGCGGGAAACAATAATCTACCTCAACACCGGGGGCGACATGAGGCACACCTTGATGCCACGGGGCTTCGCTCATGACGACAGCTGGTTCGAAATCCTCTGGCGGCTATGCGGAGACTTGGAACCTCTGCTCGCCCAATTCGAGCGGGAGGCAGCCGGGTGCCAGTAAGTGCTGCAAGTAAAGGAGAAATTTGGCGGGTTGCGTATCCATGTGACCTATGCGAACGACGCCATCCCCAACGCATCGAAGGCGCCAAAGAGGAGTCCTTCCATATCTGCGAGGTCTGTGGGCAATTGGGAACGCTGCGGGAAGGGCAGTGGATTAAGACTTTGTGCGATGACCGTGCGGGCGCTCGCGGAGCAAGAGAGATTGGCTGGTGAGCCATCCACATTCAAAGCTTTTTCCAGTCGGTCAGCGAAACCAGTTCGTCAAGGATTTCCTGCAATCTTTGAAGGCGCCGTTGGTGATCTCCAACTGCGCCCGGTAGCCTCTTGCTGCCTTGTATATATAGGCGGTTCGCTTCATTGATTTGCGCTATTTCATCTCGCAACTTTGCGATGCGTTCTTTGACGGGATTCTGCATGACAATAGGCTAGCAGGGCATTGCAGGCTATACGGACTTTCACCCTCGGGTGTGACCATTCTGCACTATCGCAGGGAACCAGAAGGGATTATTGGATCTTCGCGTTCTCCGCCTTGGCTTCCTTCAGGCTGGGGATGCCGGGGTCGGCGTGCGAGCCCAGGCACCAGGCGCGGGTGTCAGCTCTCCTGACTGCTTTGCCGGAGCTAGCGCGATCAGGGCCACACCGACGATAGCAAGCGGAAGTACCGCGTGCAGCAGATCGGCGCGTGGGATCACATTATGGAATGCCTGCACCGCCATAATAGCGGCGTGAACAAGGCTCGACCATGCCGTGAAGGCGATCAGGCTGCGATTCGCTGACAGGTTCCGTAATGCAAGGAGCAGGAAAACTCCCAGTGCCGCGTAGACGCCACCGAGCATCTGCTCGGATGGATCCAGTTGCAATCTCCACAACGGGTAAACGCCAGCTAGAAAGAGCAACCCGACCAACACCAGCACGATTTTCAGCACCCGTTTTCGCCACATGGTTCCCTCCTGCTAAATCACGAAACGTTGACAAGGACATGTATACCCTTACAAACAACCACCCGTGCCGCCCCGCCCAACTTCTCGATGATGCGGTAGTGCGAGATGGTTTGGCCGACCACTGGAGCAGAATCTTACGCGGGCAAAATGGGCGAGTCAATGAAAGCGTTGACATGAAAGCGGGGGGGACTTGCCAGTGTGTCTGCTAAAGTTCTGTCATGGAGGTTTTCATGGACAATCAAGAGCTGCAAAACTCGGTAGCCAAAATTGCCGAGACCCTGATTACCACCCAACGAAATCTCGTCACGGTTTCCCGGTCACTGTGGGCTGTAAGGATTTCGATACGGGAACTGCACCCAGACTTTGAAGTGATGTACCTGAATCACTTTGCGGAACCGGAGCATGCATTCGATATAATGCGCGACAACCTTCTCGATTACGGTCGGGAACTAGCTGATATAGCCCGTCGTCTTCGAGCGGAATCGCCCCGATGAAGCTTTTGCATGCATCACAAGGCATCTTTCGCCCTCTGGGTTGCCTCGTATAAGTTCGTGAGCGTGAACACCGCAGTCAGAATGACGCCCTGCATGGCCGATGGCATCACTGGAACGATCTGGACGATGCGAGGTTCATTGGCTGTCTAGTATTGAGCTGCGCTCACAATGCCCCCAGATCCACCGCTGCCGCTCAGGTGCGCTATCTGTGGCAAGCCCATCTTGCCTAAAGACTTCAACGTAACCGAAGATGCAAGGCCTGTTCACGGGGAATGCTGGTTGGCGAAGGTTAAGGATCGAAAAGCGCAGCAACATTAAATTAGATCACTGCCGAAAGTCTCTGATTGCCACAGACTGGTTCGCTCCACCCGTCGGCAATCGAAGCGGCAGCGGAGGCAACGAATGAGTCGTCCGTTCGCTGGAAACCTTCCCTCGCTGCGCCACTTACACACCAGCAGCACTTCCAAAGCAACCCTTTTTCAATACCCACGGCTGGTTTCGACAGTTGACCTAAGCGAGGCGTGCAGCGAAGAAAATGGTAGCGTGCTCGTTCGCGAAAATCTCGCGGTATTGAACGTTGCCGTCTCCAGTCTTCGTGTAGGGAATGAATAAGTTCACCGATTCACCCGAGCAGTGCTCAAGACTGTTAAATGATAATCCATGCCGGCCTGTTCCTTCGGACCCTACCTAGGTAGGGGGGGGCCACCCCCAGCTGCAGATCCATCACCAATGCGCAGAGCGGTAGTTTTCCACGAGACGGGGATGGTCGACAGAAATGTCGGACGCACGTTGATCGAAATCAGATGCCGGATACCCACGAGTTTTCATCAGAGACGACACCAGGTCGTCTGCTTCTGCGACCGCACCCGTAGCGGCCTCGTCAGGAGCGCGGTCCAGAGAGGCCTGGTTCCAAGCTGGCGCGCCCGCAACAGAGTATGTGGCAATGCCGGGCGGATCAGGGTCGGCGCCCCCAGTGCTCACGCCCGGATCAAGTGACTTCAATAGCAAGGTATCCATCGATATGGGGTAAATGTCGGCACGAAACAGTCTCCGCGGAAATTTCCTGCGAATCATAGCGCGAATCTACGCACAATCCACGATGGCGCGCCTTACGAATCGAGTGATTAAAGTGGTCCAATCTGCTCAGACACACGTCTTCGCCACTTATAGCATTAAGGGTAGTGAAGAAATGAGATGGCCGTCACAAAGGCCAGTCCAGCTTCCTATTAAAAGTGAGGCGCAACAATGGAAACCGTATTGATTGTTCTTGTGGTGTTGTTTTTGCTCGGTGGCGGGGGCTGGGGATACTCTCGTTGGCGCGGCTAGAATTGGAAACGGCGACACTGAGCAGACACTGATCCTAAGGTCACCTTTCACGCAATGAACCACGCGGTCGGGGACCAAGGCCCATATCAGACATACAACAACAAAAAGACCACCGAAGGAGCAGACAATGTCAGATCAAGAAAACCGCAAACTGCAACATACTGATGACCAGAAGCCTGGTTCGGAGCAGAAATCTGGGAACCAGTCGAACCAGCCAGTGCAGCAGAAACAGGAGAACCCGAGCGGGCAGCCCAAGAGTCCGCAGTCGGAACAAGAGAAACACGATCAAGAGAAGAAAAAGCAGGCTTAGGTGTCAGGGCGGCTCGATTGCCATCGAGCCGTTATCCTGATCAACCTTCGAAGTAGGTTTTAGTTTTCCAAAGCCCCCGACGCAATACGCCGGCGGCTTATTTGCAACGCGGGCGAACTGCCCTCCCACTCCGCCAGATTGTCAACCCGTTTTAATTTTGGAGGCTTTGCGCGTGACGGGGCGCCCTGATCTCATGTTGTTGGGCTCTGGACCGGCGTAGATAAAAAATGTTGGCTCCGCTCTAGAGAAACGGTAAGAATCTGAGCTCAGTGCCCCCTACCCTCCGTCGACCTTCTGACACTGTTCGTCTTCGATAGTCCAACGATTGTTCTATGCTTGAATGCTACGTTCCATGGGCCGGTGTTGACTGCGCCTTACCGCTCTATGTAAAGACAAGTTTCAAATCTGCGAGCCCTATTCCGAAATTGGCCAGGCAACCACTCTTGACGTGTGCCAACCAAGCTGCTTGGGGAAGCGAACGTAGTCGCGGATATCCGATCACGAGCTGGTTTGGTGAGCCTTGCCATTATTTTCTCCCTCTGTAACATCTCTCCGCATGGCCAGTACGGGACGCTTATGATGTTGAATCACGGTAGCATCTCCAATTGGGGGTGCGTTATCTGCCTGGCGATTTGTTCTCGCGTGGGTTCCGCCATGCGGGGGGGCTACAGTATCTCGGGATGACGGTCTTGCGCGCGACATTTCGCTCCAGAACCTCCTCGTCTACAGCCTCCGCCAAGGCAGCCTTGATCAGATCGCGCACATGATAAACAACCAGGTCACAAACCGCATCCTTGGCTTGGGTGAGGAGGTTGGACCGGGCTCAATTCAGCGAGATGGGCGGAGAAATTCGAAGGCAACACCTTCCCTGATAAAATAAAAATGAAACGGTGACTGCGGAGAGATGGCCGAGTGGCTGAAGGCGCGCGCCTCGAAAGCGTGTATACCTTTACGGGTATCGGGGGTTCGAATCCCTCTCTCTCCGCCAGTTCTTTAAACACAATAACTTAGGGTCGTGGCTACCACAGGTGGCTACCCGAACTCTCATTTTCCGGTTCTGCACAACAATCTGTAAGAGTGCGCATTCTACGCGGCTTTCTGAAAAGCGACGAATTCGGTCTTAGTGGCGGCCAAGCGCTGCGCCTTCAGCAGCAGATAGTTCATGTCTCGATAAC